>OCZU010001773.1_pt1 | contig 13950 bp, 17 predicted proteins | sample 1539001 | NCBI WGS metagenome assembly OCZU01 (sample SAMEA3539306, study PRJEB22396) | soil metagenome | biome: tundra; feature: field; material: soil | place: USA | collected 2010-05 | depth 0.15 m | reverse complement strand
GCCGGGCGACGGTCTCGGCAACACGGCGGTCGTAGAAGTCGATGCGGTCGCGCGAGACGTGTCCGATCGCCAGCCAGTTGCCCGCCTCGAAATAGCCCTTCGCCAGCCGCGCGCAGTCCCGGAACAGCTCGTAATGGCGGTTGAATCCGTCGAGGGTCGCCTGGGCAATGGCCTGCGAGCTCGCGGCGGCGCTCGAGCGGTTAATTCTTCGCGGCCTCGTCCTGGGCCTTGATGTCGGCGGCGAACTTGTTGAATTCCTCGACAGCGCTATTACCAGCGTCGATAGCCGCATTCGACATCGTCTTGGTGTCCGCGATGTACTTTTTTATGCACTCGCCATAGGCGGTGTATGCCTTGTTGAAGGCAGTGATTCTGGCGTTCGACCCCAGATTGCCCGGGAACTCCGGCTTGACGCAGTTATGCGGAGGTATCGCCGGCATTGTGACCGGCGCCGCCTGAGCGCGGACCTCCGCGCAAATGAGGGCAAGCGACACAGTGAGCGACACGGTAAAGAGCAGACGGAAGATCATGAAGGGCCTCATGTGCGGGCGGCAAAGAGCGCATTTTATGCCGCTGGCGCCGGAGAGGGAAGCGCGGCTGAGGGTTGAATCGGGTGCGACGCTACCTGCGCAAACGGACCTTCTTGCGCGCCACACGCGACCTTGCAGGCGGAACGCGGGCGGGATCAGGAAACGGACCCGGCTTCGTCGCGTCGGATCAGCGGGCAATTGACCCAATGCAGCTCCGTGCGCGTTGCCTGTGCCTTCGCCTCGATACGCTCCATCCGCACGCGATCGCAGACCATCGTCGACTCGTTTTCCGCCGATTGCGTCGGCAAGGACGAACAAGCCGCCACCAACCATGCTCCACTCAAAGCAAGGATCAGCTTCATGGCCGTCCCTCCTTTCAGCTTGACTATAGGCAACAACGGTCCCGCTTTCAAGGACAGTCATCCACCGCCTTGAACGGCCGGCGCGCCCTCAAAGATCGCGCGCGCCGAAAGTGTCGCAGCTGCGCAGGTCACCGCTGTCGAGCCCCGACTTGAACCATCGCACGCGCTGAGCCGAGGTGCCGTGCGTAAACGATTCCGGAACGACGTAGCCGCGCGAGCGCTGCTGCAGGCGGTCGTCGCCGACCGAGGTCGCTGCGGCGATGCCCGATTCGACGTCCTTGGCATCGATCAGACCTCGCTGCTGCGCCGAGTGGCCCCAGATCCCGGCAAAGCAGTCGGCCTGAAGCTCCTGCCGGACCGACAGCGCATTTCGCGCGACGTCGGACGCGTTGGCGCTTTTCTGCTGCACCTGAGCCATCAAGCCAAGCTGATTTTGGACGTGGTGGCCGACTTCGTGCGCGATCACGTAGGCGCGTGCGAAGTCACCTGGCGCGCCGAAACGCTGCGACAGCTCCTGGAAAAACGCGAGATCCAGGTATACGTCGCGGTCACCCGGGCAATAGAAAGGGCCGGTTGCCGTGCTCGCGAGTCCGCACGCTGAAGCCGCCTGACCGCGAAGAGCACGAGCTTGGGCGGCTGATAGTGTCCGCCGCGCTGCTGAAATACACCCGTCCAGACGTCTTCGGTGTCGCCCAGGACGCGCGCGACGAATTCTGTCTGCTCGTCGCGAGGCGCGCCTGCTCCGGGCGGACCCGAAGGCGCTGGTGCCTGCGTCTGCGTCGGGGCCCCGCTGTCGCTCAGAAGGGCAAGGATGTCGAGAGGGTTCTTGCCCAACAGAAGGCTGATGACGATCACGACGATGACACCACCTATGCCCAGGTGGATGCCACCGATTCCGGACGATCCGCTGTCCGTGCTTTCCTCGACGTTGTCGCTACGACGGAAATCCTGCCAACGCATCGCGGTCTCCCTTGTCCAGGCAATGCATTCTATCGCGGCGCTGCCAACGTTGAGTCCGAATCAGCCGAGCTCGTCGATCGAGCGTGGCCAGCTCGACTTGAGCAGACGTGACAATGCGCGGTCGGCGAGGATCGTGCCGCCGGTCTGGCAGCGGGCGCAGTAGTTGGTTTCATTTTCCGCATATACGATCCGCTTCACCGGCGTGCCGCAGTCGGGGCAAGGCAGACCGAAGCGCCCGTGCACTGCCATCTGAGGCCGGAAAGCAGTGACCTTTGCCGGAAATTCGGTCCCGGCTTCGGCGCGCAGTCGCAGCGTCCACTCGGTCAGCACCGCTCGGGCCGAAGCAAAGAGGCGCAGGACCTCGCCGGGCTCGAGCTTGTGCGTCTGGGCGATGGGCGACAGGCGGGCGCGATGCAGGATCTCGTCGGAGTAGGCATTACCGATTCCGCTGAACAGGCGCGGATCGGTCAACGCACGCTTCAGGGTGTGGTTCTCGCGCAAGAGGCGTTCACGGAACGTATCCGCGTCCACATCGAGCACATCGAGACCTCCCATGTCGAATACGGCAAGCGCATCCTCGCCGCGCACGATATGAAGCGATGCGCGCTTGCGCGTTCCGGCCTCGGTGAAGATCAGCGTGCCCACCGCGAACTGGAAAGTTACGAGCGTGGTGCCGGGCACTTTGCCGCTGCCTCCGGGCGCGATCCAGCGCAAGCGGCCTGCGATCATCAAGTGCATGACCACGAAAAATTCGTCCTCCAGCACGAGCACGATGCGTTTCCCGATACGCCGGACGGCGACGACCCGCTTGCCTACGATGTCGGTCAATGGCGGCACTGCGGTGCGCAGAACAAACGGGCTGTTCAAGCGGACCTGCTCGATCGTCTGGCCGACGATGCGCCGTTTGAGACTCTCGACGTAGACGACGATGTCGGGCAGCTCGGGCACCGGCTGGCGCTCTAGACGAAGCCCGCGACGCCGATCGCGGCGGCGGTTCCCAGGAGCACCAGCGGATGCAAGCGGGTAGTCAGTGTCAATGCGAGCGTTGCGGCCGTGATCGCGAACGAGGCCCACGTTTGATCGACGGTCCGCGCCAGGATGTAACCGCTGGCGAGCACGAGCCCGACCGTCACCGGCGCGAGCCCGTGCTGGATCGCTGCGCGCAACGGCGCCTCGCGAAAACGGTCCCACACGTGGGCGACTGCAAAGGTCAGCGCCGAGGATGGCAGGCAGATCGCGACGGTGGCCACCAGTGCGCCAAGCACGCCGGACACCTTCCATCCGATCACGCTGACGATGAGCATATTGGGACCTGGCGCCGCCTGCGCGATCGCAAAGGCTTGTGCGAAGTCGGCGTCGGTCATCCAGTGCTCCATCTCGACGACGCGGCGGTGAATCTCGGGGATCAGCGCGTTGACGCCGCCGATCGCCAGAAACGAAAGCAGCGAGAACTGCCGCGCAAGCTCGGTGAGAAGCGATGTGCTCATCGACGCATCAACCACCACGCGATCGCGATCGATATCGGCGCGAATACCGCCAGCACCCAGAGCAGCGGAAGCCGCAGCAGCGCGATCGCAACAAAGGTGAGCGCGCACATGACGACGTGCCACGGGACGTCCTTGAGCGCGCGCGCCATCTTGAAGCCCGTGGCGATGACCAGGCCCGTCGCCGCCGCCGAAACACCGTTGCTCGCTCCGCGCACCGCCGCCAGGTCGGCGAATCTCGCATAAAGCGCGGCAAGGGCGAGCACGATGACGAACGGCATCAACATCAGCCCCAGCGTCGCGGCAACGGATCCCAGCGGTCCGCGAAAGCGGTTGCCGACAATGATCGACACGTTGACGATGTTTGGACCGGGAAGGAACTGCGAGAGCGAAAGCACTTCGGTGAACTCCCGGGCGTTCAGCCACCGGCGCTGATCGACCAGCATGCGGCGCGCGAAGGGCAGCACGCCGCCGAATCCTTGCAGGCCGACGGCAAGGAAGCCGAGAAAAAGGCTGCGCTTGGTCGGCGCGTCGATGAACTCCCGCGCGGATGCCGATGGAACGTTCACGGTCGACATCATAGCGGGCGACGGACCGGCGGGCATCCTTACAACGGCAACGCTCTGCACCGACCCAAGGGATCGGCCGAAATTGTCGCGCGGCACAATCGATGAGGTATGCTTTCGCGGTTCATTCGGCGGTGACGCTCCTTGCTTCGATTTCTTCGGTGGTTCGCGCGCGCGGCCGACGCCGTTGTCGACGGTGTGGGGCGCGTGGGCGCATGGCTCGTCCTGTTCGTCGTCGCCGCGCTCTTCGGTCAGCTTCCGCTTCGGGAATGGGTCGGCGCCGGGCATATTCTCGCCAATGACTACGGCCAGATCGCACACGCCACGGTGTTCATGCTCGGCGTGGCGTACGCCATGCGTTGGGACGGGCACGTGCGACTCGACCTGTTCTACCAGCGAATGTCGCGGCGCGCTCGGCTCCTGGTCGATCTCGCGGGAACGACTTTGTTTGTGCTGCCGTGGATCGGGATCGTGCTCTGGTTCAGCTGGGCCACGACAGTTCGCTCGGTCGCGGTTTTCGAAAAGTTTCCCGAGACGTGGTCTCCCGGCTATTGGCTGTTCAAGGTTCTGCTGCTCGTGTTTGGCGTGCTGGTCACGTTGCAGGCGGTCGGCCACATCGCGCGTGACCTGGCAGCGCTCATCGATGACGATCCCGGCACCGCTATTCCGGATTCGTCCCCAGCCGCCGTCCGGCAATGAGCACACTGATCCCCTCGCTCGGCCTCATCATGTTCGGCGCGGTGTTTCTGCTGCTGCCGCTGGGATTTCCGGTCGGCTTCACGCTGATGGGCGTCGCGCTGCTCTTTTCGCTGATCGGCCATTTGCTGGGCGCGTTCGATCTGCCGCTGCTCACCGCGCTGCCGCAGCGGCTGATCGGCCTCATGGAAAACGATCTGCTGCAGGCGATACCGCTTTTCGTCTACCTCGGCGTCATCATGCAGCGGACGACGCTGGCGGCGGAATTGCTCGAGGCGATGAGCGGGTTGTTCGGAGCCCGCGCCGGGGGCCTGTCGATTTCGACCGTGATCCTCGGCGCGCTGCTCGCGCCGACGACGGGAGCCGTCGGCGCATCGGTATTGACGCTCGGACTTCTCGCGTTGCCGGCGATGCTGGCCGCCAACTATCGCAAGAGTCTCGCCTGCGGCGTGGTTTGCAGCGCCGGAACGTTGGGAACCGTGCTGCCGCCGTCGATCATACTCATCGTGCTGGCCGACCTGATGCGCGGCGCCAACGCAGAGGCGCAGATCATACGTGGCGAGGACGTTCACGGCGCGCTCACCATTCACGACATTTACGTCGCGATGCTCGGGCCGGTCGGCATTCTGCTCGCCCTGTACCTGCTCTACGTGATCGGAGTTGCAATCTTCAGGCCGGCGGCGTGCCCTCCGCCGGCCGAAAGGCCTCCGCGCCTGCCCTTGACGCGGCTTTTCGTGGTCGTCATCGGTCCGCTCGCGTTCATTGCGCTGCTGCTGGCCTCGATCGTCACCGGCACGATTTACACCGTCGAGGCCGCGGCGCTCGGCGCCATTGTCGCCACTGCCTACGCCTGGGCGCGCGGCGAGCTCAACTGGCAGCGTTGGGGCGAAACCGTACGCATGGTGATGCGGCTCACCGGGATGATGTTCCTGCTGCTCATGGGTGCATCGACGTTCACGCTGGTTTTTCGCGGGCTGAACGGAACGCAGATGGTGCATGCCCTGCTCGCCATGCTGCCGGGCGGACTGAATTTCGCCGTCTTGTCGGTCTTTGCGGTGACGTTCTGCTTTGGCTTTTTCCTCGATGCGCTAGAGATCGTGCTGCTGGTGGTCCCCATCGCGATGCCGCCGCTGCTCGCGCTCGGCGCGTCGCCGCTCTGGATGACCGCGCTGATGGCGCTTACGGTGCAAACCAGTTTTCTCATGCCGCCGTCGGGCTTCGCGCTTTTTTTTCTGCGTTCCATCGCGCCGCGGGAAGTGGCCACCCGCGACATCTACAAGGGCGCGCTGCCGTTTATCCTGATCCAGCTGTTCGCTGTCGCCCTGCTGTGGCGGTTTCCGCAACTCGCGACCGCATTGCCGGCACTGCTGGAGTGAATTCAGACGATCAGGGCTTGAGCGCCTTATAGAGAAAAGGCAGGCTCACATCCATGCGGTAATCGACGTCGGAATGGTTGTCGTCGAACTCCTCGTAAGTGTGCTTGATGCCAGCCGATGCGAGCCGCCGCGAAAGCGCTCGCGTGCCGAAATGAATGTGAAACTGATCGCGCCACCCACAGTCGATGTAGATTCCGCGCAAGCTTTTGAGGTTGGCTTTGTACTTCTCGACGAGGTTGACCGGATCCTGTTCGCGCCATCGTTGCCAGCGCTTCTCGATCATCTCTCCGCTTTCGAGATTGAACGGCAGCCTGAAACCGAGCGGCGCGTGTCGGTCGGGATCGTAAGTCGCCGCCATGCACAGGTTCATGATCGCATGGCCTTCGCCCAGCGACAGTTTCTCCTTTTCCCAGACGTGGTCGAGGAAGCGCTTGACGCGGCCGTCGTCGAGCCCTTCGGCGAGGCCCTTGCGGCTGCTTTCGCGCAGGGCATCGTATTTTCCGGGCGTGCGTTTAGGCAGCCGAAAGCGCGTGAGCTCCTCGAGCGTGTTCGGCCAATCATGCCCGTAGACGAACTCGAAATACGAATCGCCGGAATGATCGGCTATTGCGCCCCAGTGCTGGGCGTACTTCATTCCGTGAATGATGGCCCCGTATCCACCCGAGGATTTGCCGAAGCATCCGCGATGTTCGCGCGAAGCGAGCGTCCGGAACTCTCGATCGACGAAGGGGATCAGCTCGCGGACAAGGTAGTCCGCATAATTGCCGATCGCCGAAGAGTTGACGTACTGGTTGCCGCCCAGAGCTGTAAAGCAATCGGGGAAGACCATCAGTGCCGGTCCCATCTTCCGCTCATGGATGAGCCGGGCCACGCGCTCAGGGACGTTGTCCGAGAACGGTTTCCAGTTGGCATGCGCGAGGCCGGAACCGGTAAACCCGACCAGATCCCAGAGCGTCGGAAAGCGCTTTCCGGGCCCGCGTCCAGCCCGCTGGTCATACTCCGCAGGCAGCCAGACGCCGAGCTTTCGAACATGAGGGTCGCCGAGGGGATTGCCTTGCAGCACCCTGGACGTATGTTCCAGTACGACCAGCGTGCCTTCGGGGGCCTTGGAGCGTTTGAGTGCCATGCTTGTCCTCGAAGCTGCGCGAGCGCGCATTGTAGCGGGGCGTCCGCTCGAAGAGCCAGAACGAGCACTCAGGTCGTGTCGGGAACACGACGCGACAGTGAAGGTCTGACCGATGTCGCGACCGCTGGGGCGAATTCGGTTCGGGACAACAAGCGGCGGTGCAGGTTCGCGTATGGGGGATGCCATGACCGAGAGAGGTGCCGTGCTGCGGCGGCTTGCTTTGGGACTGATCATCGCGATGAATGCCGTGCCGGGTTTTGCCGGGCGCCCGACGATGCAGGAGTGCCTGGAGGGATCCGATTTCATCCGCAACGCCGCGTTGTCCCGCGACGCGGGCATTGCGGGAGACGCCTTTATCGACCGGATGCGAGGCGATTTTTCCGCGATTCGCGCCTTTCCGGCGGACCTTCGGTGGTTTGTGCACGACGAGAGCGACGAGTTGTTCCTTGCCAATCAGGCGCGAATCGTCTTCGAGCAACCGGCGGATCCTGACGCTCATCGCTTTCGCTTCCTGCGCGTCTGTATCGATCGCATGACCGAGGATTGAAGCCCGCATGCCGGTGCGGCCGCATACGCACGACTCTTTCGCGGCAGCGACGACATCGCCTTCGATCATCCTCTCGCCGTGAAGGCCAGGATCATCGGAGTCGTCGCCGCGGCCAGCGCCGTGGACATCACCAGGCTTGCCGCGACCGGTCCGCCGAGGGTGTTGAACTGGCGGCTCATCAGGTAAACGTTGGCCCCGACGGGGAGCGATGCGAGCATGACGATCGCCTGCGTCTCCAAGGGCGGCAGCGCGAGCCATCGGGCGAGCAGATAGACAATGGCCGGCTGGACGAGGAGCTTGAGCGCGCACATGGTCGTGCTGATGCGCCACCTTTCGCGGATGGGATACTCGGCCAGTCCCATTCCCAGCGCGATCAGCGACAGCGGTATCGCCGCCTGACTGATGAGCTCCAGCGTGCCGTCGACTACCGTGGGCAGTGGAAGAGCGGCGAGCCCCCACGCCGCGCCGATGAGGATGCTTGCGACGACCGGATTGGTCAGGACCGCCTTCGCGGCTAGCAAGTAGCCTGACCAGGACATCTTCCGGTGGCGAGCCCATTCGACGGAAACCGTCGCCAGCGTCCACAGCGTCAGCGAGTTGAACACCACTACCAGCGACACCACCGGGATCGACGATTCGCCGAGCGTTATCTTGGCCAGCGGCACGCCGAGCAGGACAATGTTGGCGAAAATTCCGCCCAGCGCGAACACCGATTGCGACACGCCGTCCATGCGGAACACGCGATGTGCAACAAAACGGCCCAGCGCAAAAACGATGAGGCAGCTCCCGAAGTAAGCGATCAGAAGACGAGGGTCCACCCGCGGCAAGCGCGAAAAATCGCTCATCAATCGGAATAGCAGTGCTGGAATCGCGACCGCGAACACGAAACGCGTCAGGGCATCGGAGACCGGCTTCGGCCATCCCGCCCATCGCGTCAGACCGTAGCCCAGCAGCACCAGAACGAACAACGGTGCAGTCAGGGAGACGATGTGTTCGAATGACTGCATGAGCTCCGGTCGCAAAATCCTGCATTCTACCCAGCGTGCCAAGGCGAGCCGCGGGCTTCCGTTCCACAATTCATGGTGGCTTGTAGGAATCCGTTACCTGTTCGGACACTCGGGTTTTATGGCACAGTAGGCCCCGAATACGAGTCAAAGTGCGAGATCACGTCGGGGGGCGGCGCGAAGATGGCACCTTTTTCGAGTAGGCGCTGTCTTAATCGCGTGGCAGGGAGAAAAAGTTGTGACTGAACATGACGTTATTCGCCGACCGGCTCGGCCGCCGACTCCAGCGCGATCGGCTGCGCCGTGGCGACTGTCGGACATCGACTACGCGTCGATCGACCGGACGCTGGTCGTCGACGACCCAGTGCTTCGGCTGCTCATCCCCATGGCGTCGTTTACTGAAACCGGTTCGGATCTGTATGCGCACGTCCTGGTGTCCTACTTTGGCCATGATCCCGAAGTCGCGGGTTGGCTTGCGGAGTCGTGGGAGCACGAGGAAGTGCAACACGGCGCCGCGTTGCGTGCGTATGTCGAGCATGCGTGGCCGGACTTCGATTGGCAGACGGCGTATGACGGATTCCTGGAGGAGTATTCCAAGAGTTGTACGCTGCCCGACCTCGAGCCTACGCACGGACTCGAGCTGGCGGCGCGCTGCGTTGTCGAAATGGGAACCGCGACGCTGTACAGCTCGATTCACGATTACGTCCAGGAGCCGGTGCTGAAGGATCTCGCGGCCCGCATCTATGCCGACGAAGTGCGCCATTACAAGCATTTCTACCGCTACTTCCGCCGTTATCAGAAGCGCGAACCTCATGGCCGATGGCGCGTCGGGCGGACGCTCGCGAAACGGATGTTCGCCTCACGCGACGACGATGGATATTGCTCTTATCGTCACGTCTGGCGCGCCACCGGTAATCAGGACGGTAGATCGGTAGAGCGGGAGTACCAGGTATTTCTCGATCGCATTGGCGCGTTGGCGCGCGTGCATGCACCACGCGAATTGCCGATAGACATGCTCCTCAAGCCACTGCAGCTGCCCGCGCCGGCATTGCTTGGCGCGAAAGCCGTTGCGCGCACGCTTTATCGCTGGTGGCTGCACGCCTGATAATTTCAGCGCGATAGCCGCTAACTTATTGAATAAAATGATATTAAAAGTGGAATAGGATCGACGCAACGGCCTCCGCGCTCGACGTTGGCGCTCATCAGGGGCGTGGCGTTGCGGTCTTCAGCACGGTGAGCTCGACTTCGAAGCTCGCTTCATCGCTGGCCATCCAGGCGTGTCCGTCCTGGATCGTGCATTGAAGCTCCATGTTTCGGCCGGAGAGGCTGGCGAGCGCCTTACACGTTGCCTGCGTAACGTGGTGCACGGTGAGATTCTCGCAGCGCTCGATTCCAGCGCCCACGCGGTGCCACCACTTCCCTGCGTCGTGGCCGCCGTAGCTGTAAATAAAAACCTGGCGCGCGCGACCACAGGCCTTCCGGATCAATTTCTCTTCGGGCTGTCCGACGTCGATCCAGCGCTCGATCACGCCCGTCAGATCCTTCTGCCACAGGTCGGGCTCGTCGTCGGTGCTGATTCCTCGGCCGAACTGCAAGGCTTCATCGGCATGAAGCGCGAAAGCAAGTATGCGCAGCATCATGCGTTCGTCGGTTTCCGAAGGATGCCGGGCCAGCGTCAGTGCGTGGTCACGGTAGTAGTGACTGTCGACGTTCGCGATCCGTAACGTTGCCTTGCAGATGGTCGCCTTGAGCGCCATGGCGGGCGCTATTTATACCGCCCGCCGAAGCGGCGCACGCCAGGCTTCGCGGTCTGTGCCGGCGTGCGTGGAGCCGGACGTGGCGACGTGGCAGGCGCGCGCGCGTGAGTTACCGGCGGCGATACGGAGGTGTTTGCCGCCCGTGCCGCCGCAGGCTTCGCGTCGCGATGTGCGTGCGTCGCCCGCGCATTTCCCTGCGTCTTCGCGTGGCCCGCTACACCGCCGCGGCCACTTGAAGCACTTCCGGTCGACTTCTGTCGCGATTTCCCGCGCGATGACTCGCTACCGCGTGGACCCCGCTGCTGACGCTGCTGGATCGGCTGCGCGACCGCTCGCCGATCGGGTTCGAAGCCGGCGACGACTTCGGTCGGTATCTCGCGCTTGATCAGTCTTTCGATGTCGCGCAGGAACGCGTGCTCGTCGACGCATACCAGCGAGATCGCTTCGCCCAGGGCGCCGGCGCGGCCGGTGCGTCCGATCCGATGCACGTAGTCCTCGGGCACGTTCGGGAGATCGTAATTCACCACGTGCGGCAGCTCTTCGATGTCGATGCCGCGTGCCGCGATGTCGGTCGCGACCAGCACCTGCAGCGTCGCGGTTTTGAACTCCGACAGCGCACGGGTGCGCGCACCCTGGCTCTTGTTGCCGTGGATCGCGAGCGCGGTGATGCCGTCCTTGTTGAGCTGTTCGGCGAGCTTGTTGGCACCGTGCTTGGTGCGCGTGAACACCAGCACCTGAAACCAGTTGCGCGTCTTGATGAGGTGCGAGAGCAATTCGCGCTTGCGGTCACGATCGACCGGGTGGACGAGTTGCGTCGTCGCTTCGACGGTGGAGTTCCGGCGCGCGACTTCGATCATCGCCGGACGGTCGAGAAGCGTGTCGGCGAGACTCCTGATCTCGTCGGAGAAGGTTGCCGAGAAGAGCAGGTTCTGCCTATTCTTCGGCAGCATGGCCAGAATGCGGCGTATGTCCCGGATGAATCCCATGTCCAGCATGCGATCGGCCTCGTCGAGCACGAGTATCTCGACCCGCGACAGGTCGACGCAGCGTTGCCCGTGCAAGTCGATCAAACGTCCCGGCGTGGCAACGAGGATGTCGACGCCACGCCTCAATTGAGTGATCTGCGGCTGGATGCCGACTCCGCCGTAGACGACCGCGCATACCTGCTTCGCATACTTGCCGTAGACGCGCACGCTTTCCGCAACTTGCGCAGCAAGCTCGCGCGTCGGCGTCAGGATCAGCACGCGTACCGGCCGGCGGCCACCGGCGTGCGCCGCGACGCCGTGCGTCATGAGCCGTTGCAGGATGGGCAACACGAATCCGGCGGTCTTGCCGGTCCCGGTCTGCGCTCCTGCGAGCAGGTCACCTCCCGCGAGTACTGCCGGAATCGCCTGAGTCTGAATCGGCGTCGGAACGGTATAACCGTGCTCCGCAACCGCGCGAACGAGCTCGGCGGACAAACCGAGTTTTGCGAATGACATGCTGTTGTGCTCTTTGAGGAGCGGTCAGGCGCCTTGCGCTGACCGCGGGGTTTTCGGGTCGATGCCGACGACCGGTGGCCTCGTCAGCGTCGCGATGCGATGTGCATCAGGTCGCGCGGCTGCCGATCAGCGCCAGGAACTCCTCGCGGGTTGCCGTCGATTCGCGAAACGTTCCCAGCACGGACGAAGTGATCATCACCGAGTTCTGTTTTTCGACGCCGCGCATCATCATGCACAAATGGCGAGCTTCGATCATCACGCCCACGCCTTTGGCGTCGACCGACTCCATGACCTCCTTGGAAATCTGCTCGGTAAGCCGCTCCTGAAGCTGCAAGCGGCGCGCATACATGTCAACGAGTCGCGCCAGCTTGGATACGCCGAAGACCCGGCCGTTCGGTATATAGCCGATGTGGCAGCGTCCGAAAAAGGGCAGCATGTGATGTTCGCAAAGACTGTACACCTCGATGTTCTTCACGATCACCATGCTGTTGGTTTCCTGCGTGAATACGGCGCCGTTGATCAGGCGCTCCAGGTTCACGCGATTGCCGGAGGTGAGGAACTCGATCGCTTCGGCGACGCGCTGCGGCGTGCGGAGCAGGCCCTCGCGCTGGGGGTCCTCGCCGATTTCAATCAGAAGCTGGCGTATCAATCCCTCGATCTTGGTGCGATCCACACTCATCGTTTCGGCTCTTCTCGGTCACGTTTCAGGTTTGATCGCGCGTATTATCCCATGCGCGCGGCTCGCGAGGGCGCAGGTGCCGGGCCTTCGCGGCGATGGCGCGCGACGCGAATGGCATAATTCGCGCGACGTACCGATCAACATGGAGTGAAACCTTATGGGCAAGATGATCGAGCTGGTGGCGGCCGACGGATTTCGACTCGCGGTCTACCGGGCGGAGCCCGCGGGCAAGCCACGCGGTGGCCTCGTCGTGGCGCAGGAGATTTTTGGCGTCAACAGTCACATCAGGAACGTGTGTGATGGATATGCGAAGGACGGATATGCGGTCATCGCGCCCGCGCTGTTCGATCGTTCCGAGCGTGGCGTCGACATTGGCTATAGCCCCGAAGACATCGCCCGCGGCCGCGCGCTGAAGGCAAAAACCACGACCGACGCCGCACTGCTGGACATTGCCTCGGCCCGCGATGCGCTGAGCGATGCGGGCAAAGTCGGCGTCGTCGGCTATTGCTGGGGCGGTTTTGTGTCGTGGATGAGCGCGTGCAGGGTGAGCGGTTTCGCTTGCGCCGTCGCGTACTACGGCGGAGGCATGCTCGAGGCGATTGCCGAGACTCCGAAGTGCCCGGTGATGGCGCATTTCGGCGAGCGCGATTCAGGCATCCCGGTCGAAGACGTCAAGCGCTTCGCCGCGGCGCATCCGGATGTCCAGGTGTTCATCTATGCGGCCGATCACGGGTTCAATTGCGACCAGCGAGGTGCCTACGACGCGGCGGCAGCGGCGCTCGCACGCGAGCGGACGTTGAAGCATTTCGGGCGCTATCTCGGTTGACGCGACCGTCCGGAAGCGGTGCCGCTCCCCGCTCCGGCTCGGAGACGATCAAGGAACCAGATTGACGAGTGCGTCGCAGCGCTGCAGCTCGGCCGGGCAGGAAATCGTGCCGTTTTCGATGGTGAAGTTGCGCACGTTGAGATAATAGGTCTGCCCCGGCTGGAGACCCGGAGTGCCGCTCGCCGACGAACCGATGACAAAGTTGTTGGTCGTCGTCGACCCGTTGCTACGCGACAGCGGACCGCTGACGCCGCTCGGATCGGTCGGGCGAAAATCGCAGGGAACCGAAGACAGCGTGGAGTCGCGGCTGGTCGACGGGCCCGCGAATTCGGAAACGCTCAAGCGCCCGGCATTTCCCCGCACCGCGTTCGGATCGACCGTGAACTTGACCACCCACACGCCGTTCCACGCGAACGCGGGCAGGTCGAGATAGGCACTGCTGTAGACGTCGACTGGCGCCCAATCGACGTCAGAGTAAAGAATGCTCGGATACTGGCCGCACAGTCCGGGCGGCGGCGACGCTGACGCCTGCCAATTGACCGTGGCGGACGCGGGC
>OCZU010001772.1_pt1 | contig 13954 bp, 6 predicted proteins | sample 1539001 | NCBI WGS metagenome assembly OCZU01 (sample SAMEA3539306, study PRJEB22396) | soil metagenome | biome: tundra; feature: field; material: soil | place: USA | collected 2010-05 | depth 0.15 m | reverse complement strand
GTAATATTGGTCTGGCCCCACCGGCAGACCCGCCGGTACCAGGGCGCCGGCGCGCCCGGTTGGCCGGCGAGCGCGGAACCCGCGGCTGCCGCCTGAAGAAATACTCGCCGTGTCATAAGGTCAGCGGGTTTTCCAATACTCCAGCGCGGGGCCGCGGATGGCGTCGAACTTGCCGCTGGAGGCGCGCGCCATCAGCGCCTTCTTTTCGTCGGCGGCCAGCGGCGTGAAATTCCGCGCGATCCGCACATCGTCTTCCACCTGGCCGATGGTGCAGAAGCCCAGCGGCGCGGCGGTAATCGGGAGGCTCAGCGTGTAGCGGAGACAATCGCCCACGCTGAAGGTCCGCAGCAGGAATGCGTTTCCGAAAACCTTGATGGCGAAAATGCCGACTCCCCGCTCCACCGCGGCGGGCAGCGCCGTCTGCTCGAAGCTCATCTTGGGAGAGTCCGAGAAGCACGTGTCGGCCACGTGCAACGGCATCAGCGCCGTGTCGAAACGCTCCGCGTAGCGGAGCATGGCGACGTGCACTTCCGGATCCCGGCAATTTGAGTAGCCGATGAAGCGGCACTTGCCCGCCTTCTTCGCCTGCTCGAATGCCTCGATCGCGCCGCCCGGAGCGAAAATCTGCTCGACGTCCTGCATGCGGGCCACATTGTGCATCTGCCAGAGGTCGACATGATCCGTTTTCATCGACCGCAGCGAGGTCTCCAGATCCGCCTCCGCTCCCTTCCGCGTCCGCTGCCCGGACTTGGTGGTGAGGAAGATCTCCTTGCGGAATGCCGGAATCACGGCGCCGTAAACCTCCTCGGCGCGGCCGTCGGAATAGCTGCGCGCCATGTCGAAGTAGTTGATGCCGAGCTCGTACGCCCGCCGAACGACGGCCTTACCTTCCTCGAACGGTACCAGGTGAAAGCGTGCGCCGCCCTGGCCGATGATGGTGAGCTTCTCGCCGGTGCGGCCCAGGACCCGTTTGGGAATATCGCCGGACGCGGCCTTCGCGGGCCGCGGCGTCGCCAGGCCTGCGAACATTCCACCAACAAAGACTCGACGTTGCACGTGCCACCTCCCGTCAGGCTCTTACGGTAAATCCACAAAACGCCTTGCCGGCCCCGGCTGCGATGCCTCATCATTGCCCGGCAAGAACCCGTCACCCATGAACGCAATACGATAACACGCTGGGACGCCGGCGCGAGCCGTACACCAAGACCTCATGGCGGCCGCCGGCGTCGCCTTCGCCCGTGGCCGACGCCGCGTGAGCCCCCTGTGCTCTGCCGCTAACGTTGCACCACGAACGGAATCTCCACGAAGCTCGCGGACTCGCTAAAGCGCGGTCCCCTCATATCGAACGCCACGACGCGGAGCACGTGTTCCCCGGGCGTCAGGCGCGTGGGGTTCCACCACTCCGAGGAACCCGGCAGCCAGGGCGCATTCCGGCGGTAGCTGTACGGCGCGCCGTCCAGGAAGAACTCCACCCGCTTGATGGGCCATCGCGGATGCCGGTCTTCCACCACCGCTTCCACCCAGATGGGCTCTTTCACCACCTGTCCGGCGGCGAGACCGATCACTTTGACCACGGGCGAGTCGCCGGCGTCATCACGCGGGCGGGGCGGCGCCGGCGAGCCCGTCAGCCTGGCCACCTGTTCGAAGAACAGCCATTTTATGGGCGTGTTGATGCTCCAGTTCGTGGGCGGAGACTGGAAGCCGTCGCGATAGTTGCTCCAGCCCTGGTCGTAGAAGCCCCACCCCACGCGCTGGTTTACCGCCGCCTCGAGGTTGAACGCGCTCACGCCGTCTTCGTTGATGAGCATCGGCCGGTCGGTTCCGCCAATCCGGCGCGATGCCGCGATGGTCTCCCGTGCCTGTTCGGGGGTCTGCCCATTGGTGTGGATCAGAAGGTAGTCCATCTCCTTGACGGCCGCGTTGGCCCGCTCGCTGCGCGCCTGCAACCCGCCGGCCCAACTGGTGGCCACCGGAAATTGCCCGGCCGCCGCGGCCTTGGCGGTCTGCAAGGCCTCGATGACACCATCCGGCTGGAGAATCCGGTGGCTGTAACCGCCCACGCTGACTTCGTTATTGACTTCGATCAAGACGTTGCGGTGCGGCAGGCTCTTCAGGTATCCGATGGCGTTCTCGATGGCGCGCTTGACGTACCGCCCGTCCGGCGCGATGGCGACGCGCTCGTCCTCGCCCTGGTAGAAGAGCCCCACGATCGCCACCATCCCCAGCCGGTCCGCCTCGGCAAGCACTTTGGCGAGACGCCTGGCGTAAGCCGGCTTGAGCTCGCCTTGCGAATCGTACGCCGAGTTATCGTGCGGCTGCATAGGTCCGTTTTCGCCGTAGTTTCCGTCGGTAGGGCCGCCGCCTTGCAGGTTCACGGTGAATGCCAGCAGGCCGCACCGCCGCCAATCCGGCAGCGCCTTTACGAACTCGCCGGTCTGCCGCTCCGCGTCCCACTTGCCGTCCGGATAATCGAACGCCACGGCTCCCATGGTGTTCGACGAATAAGGGTTGGCTCTAGAGCCTTGCCGTGGATAGTTCGCGTCGTCGAAGATGGCTTGCACGGCCCGCACGTTCAGCAACGTGCCCGCCAGGTTGGCGTCGGCCTTGCGAAATCCCGCCTCGGCCGTGTACGTCGGGTGCCCGTTGATCGTGAACTGCGAGCCCCGGATACCCACCACCGTGGACTGCGCCTGGGCGGGCCACCCGCAGGCAAATCCCGTTGCCAACGCGGCCAGAGCCGGCCATGCACGCAATCGCATGTTAGAACACCAACTTCAAGCCGAACTGTAGTTGCCGCCCCGTCGCCGAAGATGAGCTGAGTTTCCCGAAGCTCGCGTTGCCGATGGTGAGCGCCGGGCTGGCCGCGCTGGGCAGGAAGAACGCCGGCGTATTCGTCAGGTTGAACGCCTCCGCGCGGAACTGCAGGTTCACGCGCTCGCGCAGCGCGAAACTGCGGAACACCGAGAAATCCAGGTTATTCGTGCCCGGTCCGCGGCCGGCGCGCCGCGCCAGGTCGCCGAACTTCGTCAGTGGCGTGCCCTTGGCGTTCGTCACCTGCCCGGGTTGGCTGAACGCCGCCGGATTAAACCATCCGTCGGGCCCGCCGTTGGGCAGGTACATCGAGACCCCCTGCACGGCGTCTGGCACGTTGAAGGTCGCGAACAACTGGTTCGTGGCGGCTACCAGGCCGCTGCGGATGTCGGTGGGATATCCGCTCTGCTTGCTGAAGATGCCGTTCAACTGCCAGCCGCCCAACACCGCGCGAGCCAACGGATTCTGGCTGGCCAACGGTTTGCCCTTGCCAAACGGCAACTCGTAGCCGGCGCTGGTCACGAACACGTGCGGCAGGTCCATCGCCGAGTACGACTTCTCCTTGTGCAGGTTCCAGCTATCTAATGGATTCGTCGTCCCGCCGTTTTGCGACATCGAGCTGTTGCCGCCCGAACCGCTCTCCAGGTTCTTCGACCAGGTAAAGTTCACCAGGAAGTTGAGCCCGTAACTCATGCGTTTTTCGGCGCGCAGATTGAGTGCGTTGTAGAGGTTGTTGCCCATCGAGGAGTCCATCACCACCTGGTTGCCGACGTTGGGGAACAGCCGGTCCGCCTGCGTGGTGAAGCCGGCCATGGCTCTATCGAACGGAATCTGATTTAAATTGACACGGGTGGTCAGATGCGTCCCGCGGCTCCACGCATAAGCCGCTTCCAGCACGAGGTCGCGCGCCGCCTGATACTGAATGCCCAGGTTCGACTGATAAATCAGCGCGGGCCGGCTGTTGGTGAAATCGGCCGTGCGAATCAGCAGGCCGAGCGGATTGGCCGGCGTGAACGTGCTGAGGTCCGCGCTCGTCGGTCCCACCAGAATCGGCGAACCCAGCGTGATCGGCGGCGTGACCGTCGTGCTCGCGCTCAGCGAGGGCGTGATCACCGTGGGAGCGTTTGGCGGGTTCGACCCGAAGACCGTGGTCTGCTGATTCGGCGACCGCGGTCCGTAGAATACGCCGGCGCCGCCGCGCACGGTCCACTTGTTGGAGGCGCTGTAAGCGAATCCCAATCGCGGCGCGAAGTTCTTGTGGTGCCCGTCGACGATGGCCCGCGTGAAGCCGGACTGTCCCGGCACCACGAACTGCCCGGTCCCGGCGCTGAAAAGAGAGCCGCGGTCACGCGCGTCCACCGGTTGCGAGTACAATTCATAGCGCAGTCCGAGGTTCAACGTCAGCCTTGAACTCAGCTTCCAGTCGTCCTGGAGATACGCCCCGGCATACAGGTCGCGTAGCCGGGCCCAATCGGGCAACTGCGTGCCCGTGAGTTGCGCCGGGTAGCCCAGCAGGAAATCGGCCAGCGGAGAACCCGAACCGGCGTCGTTGGACGAGGAACTGAAGATCGACCCGAAGACCGTCTGTCCGCCGCCATACACCGTGTCGAAGCGCCGCCGGCGCACGTCGCCGCCCATTTTGAAGGTGTGGGCGCCCCGGTTCCACATCAGGTTGTCGGAACCTTGGAAGGTGTTCTCGATGTTCAGATTCGGACCGCCCGAACCCAGCCCGGTGAACGTATTGCTCCCGCTGGTCAGCCCCGAAGGAGAGAAGACGATATTCGGGAACATCTGCACCGGGAACGGGTACATGGCGATACCGTTCTTGTTGGCAAAATCGATCCCGTCGGAGATGCCGGCCACCTCGAAGCTGCCATTGTGCCGGGTATATCCCGCCCGCGCTTCGTTGACCACGCTCGGCGAGAACACGTAGGTGTCATCGACGATTGAGGTGATGGAGTTGTTGATATTGTTCGACCCGCCGCCGATAAAGCCGGCGAAGTTGCCCGGGTTCACGCTGGTCTGCAGCCCCCTGGAGTAGCGGCCGAACAAGCTGTTCTTTTGCGAGATCTGGTGGTCTACCCGAATATCGTACTGATCGCTGTTGAACGGCTGGCCGGCGAGGTGCAGGTAGTTGCTGGCCTGCGCGCCCGGCGCGCCGAAGTTGGGCTGCGGAATCAGCCCGAGCGTGGCCACGGCGCCCGCATTGAGCTGCGTACTCGGAATCTGGTTATTCGGGAAAGGCGTGCTGGTCACCAGTCCATTCGTCCCCTTGACGCGAGCCCGCGGATCGTAAATCTTCGGCTTGAACGTGGAGAAGTCGCCGGTGCGAAACGCCGTCGGAGGCACGTCCAGCAGGCTGGATGACGCCGAAGTGGCGCGCCGCAGACCTTCGTAATCCAGAAAAAAGAACGTCTTGTTATGGCCGTCATGTATCTTCGGGATCACCACCGGACCGCCCAGCGTGAAGCCGAACTGGTTCTGTTTGAACGGCTGCCGCTTCGCCCCCGCGGCATTGGAGAAGAAATTGTTGGCGTCGAACTTCTCATTGCGGACAAACTCCCAAATGGAGCTGTGGACCTGGTTCGTGCCCGACTTCGTCGTAGCGCTGACAATGGTTCCCGCCGAGCGGCCAAACTCGGCGCTGTAGTTGTTGGTCTTGACCTTGAACTCCGCCACCGCGTCCACCGAGGGAATGTAGTTGATGCCGCTGATGCCGATGCCGCCCGAGGTGGCCATGGTATTGTTGTCGATGCCGTCCAGCAACACATCGTTGTTTTGCCACCGTCCGCCGCCCGCCACAAATGGAAGGTTGCTGGTCACGCCCTTCACCGGGGCCGAGAAGCCCGACAGCAGCCCCAGCGCAAACGGATTGCGTCCGTTCAGCGGCAGGTCCACGATCTTCTTGTTGTCGATCACCTGGCCCAGAGACGACGTGGAGGCGTCCACCAGCGGCGCCGCGTCGTTCACTTCGATCGACTGTTCCACCACACCCGGATTCAGCACCACCGGGAGTTTCACCGTCTGGTCTACCGCCAGCACGATGCCGGTCAGCGTCTGACTCTTGAAGCCGGTCGCCGTTACGGTCACCGAATACTCTCCGCGGCGCATATAAGGCGCCGTAAACTCACCGCGATCGTTGGTGACCGTTTCCCGGCGCTCCGATGTGGCCAACTGGGTGATGTTCACTTTGGCGCCGATAATCACCGCGTCGCTCGAATCGTGAACATATCCCGTAATCGTACCCGTCGAAACCTGCGCCGATGCGGCGTGCAACCCCACCACCAGTAGCGCAACGTAGCGAAGAACCTGTTTCACAGAATTACCCCCTCACAGTTAGATAAACGCGTTACTTCAGTTTTAGATAAACGCGTTACTTCAGTATGACCAATTCGTAATCCAAAAGTTGCGGGACCGTGAATCGCGAGTGGCCGCCGACAGTCTTGACCGTGAGATTGCCCGGCTTGCGGACCGTGGTTGCCGTCCTGAAATCGCCTGCCACCTCGACCTGGATGTCCTTCATCTGCACCGGCGGAAAGTAGCCGGTTTGCGAATGGCCACTCAGGTTGATCAAATGCAGCAGAGTGCGGCCACCCTGGCGCATCAGGGCGATCTCCACCAACGGGTGCGCGTTGGTCCGCAGTTGACGCCGCGGGTTAAGGCGGTCCATGACGTCGCGGAACAGGCCGGCGTGCGCCGGCAAACTGTGCAGGTAATACATGCCGCCCAGGTTCCACGGAATCCAGGTTACACTTCCCTTACCGAGTTGCCGCGTCACCATGGCGGGCGTGTTCGTGTCTTTCATGTCCACGTGTACCAACTCGGGAGGCCCGATCAGCGATGGCGGGATGAGCGTCAGCGCGGCTGCCCCATCGGCGCTCACTTCCGTAAACGGTCCGTTCAGCATCAGCAGATCGGTGTCTTTCAGCGACGGAAACGCCGCGTGGTCGCGAACCCGGACGTAGCCCTTTACGTCGCTCTCGGTGCGCACCACCTGGGCCACCTCGAACTCGGGCGCATGGGCGCTCGCCAGCAGCAGCTTGCCCCCGCTTTCCACATATTGCCTGAGCTCGGCGGGAGCCCAGTCGGCGGCGATTACCAGGTCGAACTCGCGCTGCTTCGCGCCGGACACCCAGTCCATGTTGTCGGCCACCGCGAACGGCACATGCTCCTCGCTGAGCAGCCGGAAAAGGCCCCGATAGGGTTCTTCTCCAAAGGTGCGCCCCGAGCCGGAGGGCGCTCCCAGCAGCAGCACGCGCGCGGCGCTGCGCTGCCCCGCGTAATACTGCTCGTGGGCGGCTGCCCAGCGGAAGATCGGCTTCACCGTCTCCAGCGCCTGGCGGTCCTGCAAATCCAGCGTGCCGTTCACTTCAAATGTCAATGCGCCGCCATTTGCCATGCTTTGCCATGCCCGCAGCGCAATCTCCTGCCGCGGAACCGTGGCGAAGCGCCACCAGTAATCCACGAACTGCATGTTGAGGTCGATCGCCATCTTCCCGGGTTCGCTGTTGCGCGCGCGATTCACGTGGTCGCTGGCGGAGTAGGGCCACAGCGGCAGGGGTCGCGCCACCGCCGTGTTGGACTCCGACATGATGCCGTCGGTGTATTCCTGGATGTAATTGAAGTAGCCGGCTTGCGGCCGCTTCTCGCGGATGAGGTCGCCGATCGCCGCGGCCACCTCGCGCGACGACGTGAACATGAACTTGCGATAGTCGTCGTCGGGCGTTTCCGGAATATCCTTATGGTAGAGTTGCCGGTATTTCCTCTGGCAGCTATCGCAATGGCAAAGCCCCACCGGCCGGCCGCTATAGTCGCGCGACTGATTACCGAACATGTTGAAGAACAGGCCATCGACGGCGTACTTGTCGAGCGCTTCGGACAGGATCTTCATCGCCTGCCCGCGATAGTAGCCTCCGTTGATACAGGTGGAGTAGAGACCGTTGTAAATCACGGGCTGTCCGCCGGTCTGCCGGAAGAACCACTCCGGATGAGCGTCGAAGACCGCCTGTCGGGTCTTGCTGAAATCGAATCTTCCCACCACCCGGATCTGGCGGGCGTGGGCTTCCCGCAATACGTCGCCGAACATGTCCCGCCCCGCCGGCAGGTTGGGACTTGCATAGTGAAACTCAACCGCCGTCGGATAGTAGGCCGCGATGCCGCCCATCCCCATCAGCACCACGTTCGCGCGCATATCCGCCAGTTGACCCGCCAGGCGCGCGGCATCCAGGCCGGCATCCGTCTGCCGCAGGTTGGTCTGCACCCAGCGGATGGGTTCCTTCATCCACCAACCCTCTTGCGCCGCCGCGCTGTTCACCATCAGCATCAGGATCGATAACGATTTCGTGGTCATGCCTCTCGTCCAGCAGGCGCCGCCCGGTCTCTTTCGTTCATGGCAACCATACTCCGAATCGGCTCCGGCCGATTTCCCTCCGCCCCGTGCAACGGCCATTTCACCGGCGCTAGCGGTGGCTGACAAATTCAATCACCACTCGGCCGGTAGTGGCGATGTGATTGCGCATCTCTTCGCGCGCCCGGTCGGCGTCCCGATGCAGAATGGCGTCGTATATCTGCACATGGTGCTCTAACGATCTGGCCGCCGCACCGGGAATCTTATGCTTCAGCAGGATCCATTGCTTCATGAGGTTCCGCATCAGTTGGTCGGCGTTGGACAAGATCGGGTTGTGCGCCGCCTCCCCGATGGCGATGTGAAAGTGCATGTCGCCTTCAAAAGATCTGTTCGGATCCTCGATTTGCGCCCGCATTTCTTCCAGCGCAGCTTTGATTTTCTTCAGTTCGCCGGCTGTTGCGCGCTCGGCGGCAAGGGCCGCGAGACTCTCTTCGAGCACCAGGCGGGCTTCGATCAACTGGCTCAACTCGCTTTGATCGGCGCCCATGATGGCCCACAGCAGAGGGCGGGAAAGGAAGTCTGAGCGGGGGCAGACAAAGGTGCCGTCACCCACCCGGCTCTCCACCATTCCGAGGAGTTCGAGCGCCTTGAGCGCTTCCCTCAGGGATGCCCTTCCGATCCCTAACTGTTTGGAAATCTCCCGTTCCGAAGGGATCCGCTCCCCCTCTTTCCAGTCGCCTTTGACCACATGACCGACCAGTTTCTCAAACAACGTCTCGCTCAGAGTCGTACGGGACATCGGTTGCAGCAGGACTCCTGACTTCAGGACTGATTTGGCCATGTCGTTTCCATCATGCCAGATGTTGCTCTTGAGGCCCAGGGCTCCGTCCGGCGCGAAGTCATACTCGGGCCACCGCGCCGTGCCCGGGATTTCGCACAGCGATCGAGACCGCGACACGGCAGTCTGCGAAAGGCGACAGATGGAACAAAATGGTATTTGACAAAAGTGGTCTAGTGGCCATACCATTATGTTTCCTTAAACGGCGGGCGCCTGTCAAGAATGAAGTGCGCGCACCGGGTCGGTTTTTTGGGCGGGACACCCGCCTGATTGTGCAAACTCAAATCCGACTTTGAGGGAGGCAAGTGCGCGGGGCATCGACACCGATCGCAGCGTCAACGCCGGCAACATCGCCCGTAAGGGAATCGCCTGTACGCAGCCGTTCCAGCGGAACAAATGAAGCCCAAACGCTGCACTCATATCAAAGATTCACTTGCCTTTTTATGCTATTTGCCCTAGCATTCGCTAACAGAAGGGGTCGGAGACCAAAGAAGCTTTGGTCAACGCGCCGGCACATACTTCCAGCAACTCCGCTGAGACGCGCTGTCGTCTTGCCGGATTATCCGATACGCCGTTGTGCGAATATTCCCAGGAGGGAGTTAAATGGGAAGACTAACATTCAACAAGGCTAATGGCATACTCATCGCCGCGGTTTTCCTCGGCGCCGTTCAGCTTCCCCTGTGCGGCCAGGAAGCCCGGAGCACGCTGCTGGGACGCGTCAGCGATTCCACCGGCGCCGTAATCGTAGGAGCCAAAATAGAAGGCTTAAACACGGCCACCGGCGTGCGAAGCAACGCCACCACCAATGATAGTGGAGACTATTTGTTGCCCTACCTGAACCCAGGCCCGTACACAATTACGGTGACGGCCGCGGGGTTCAAGACGTTCAAACGTACCGAGATCAATCTTCGCATGGACGACCATATCACGGTCGACGCCTCCATGCAGATCGGTCAGACGAGCGAGAGCATCGAGGTGGTTGCCTCGGCAGGCCTGCTGGATACTTCCACCAGCAGCATGGGGCAGGTGATGGGCACGAAGACGATTCAGGATCTGCCGCTACAGAACGGCAACTTGTACTGGTCGGCCGCCCTGTCACCCGGAGTGGTGGACACCAACACGGCTTCCGGCTACGTGCGGCCCATCGACACCGGGCATCCTTCGTCGATCTCGGTGGCCGGCGCGCTGTCCGGCACCAATCAATACACGATCGATGGCGCCCCCAACATGTTCGGCAACGTCATGGCCTATTCGCCGCCCCCCGGTATTGTGGAGGAATTCAAGGTGGTGGGCAGCATGTTTGACGCCAGCTACGGCTACATGGCCGGCGCCACCATCAATTTGAGCCTGAAGTCCGGCACCAACAAGCTTAACGGTCAGCTTTACTACTTCGACCAAACCCCGGGGCTGGGCGCCAATTTGTTCTTTAACAACGCCAAAGGCCAGGGAAAGGCGGTCATGCGGCTGCAGCGCTGGGGCGCCGTGGCCAGTGGACCTGTCTATATTCCCAAGGTGATCAACGGGAAGAATAAGCTTTTCTTCATGTATGGATACGAGGGGTTGAAGAGCCTCGACCCCAGCCCGTTCGGGACCTCCGCCGTACCCACCGATGCGGAGCGGAGCGGGAACCTCGGGGCCTTGCTGGCGCTGGGCACGAACTATCAAATCTACGATCCCTTCAGCAGCGTTGCGGCGGCGGGGGGGCTTTACAGCAGACAGCCACTGCCCGGCAACATCGTTCCGGCGAATCAAATCAATCCGGCGTCGGCCGCCATCGCAAAGTTGTGGGATAAGCCGAACCTGGCCGGCACATCCAGCGGCTTGAATAACTACACGATGGGCATGAACTCGCGCGACACCTACTACGATCACATCGGCAAGATCGACTACAACCCGTCGGAAAAAGAGAGGATGTATTTCCGCGCGGACAACACTTCCAATCCCCGCCCGCAAAATTACCGGCACAACGGGGCTGAGGGCTGGACCGTGACTCGCGGAAACACTGGCGCGGTGGTCGATTCCGTGTATACGGTGTCACCCACATTTTTTATCGACGCGCGCTACAGCTACAACCGGTTCAAGTTATCGTATAACCCGAACGACATGGGCTTCGACCTGGCGGGCACGGGGTTCTCCAGCACATACATTAATCAAATCAAACAGGTCAACCCCAACGGTATTCGCTTGCCGGCCATTGTCATCTCCAATTACGCCGCCCTGGCCGACCAGTACAATCTGGCCACGCAGACTAACGACACGCATGATTTCGCGGTCAACGCGGCCCGCATCGTGGCAGCGCACACGCTGCGCTTCGGAATGGGTTTTCGGGCGTTGCGCCAGACCCTCAACAGTCTGGGCCAATCCATCAGTTCTCCGGCCACCGCCTCCAGCGCCGGAATTTTCAACTTCAGCACCAGTGGAGCGTGGACTACCGGGCCGCTCAACACCTCGGCCGCCGCGCCCATCGGGGAGGATTTTGCCGAGTTCCTATACGGCCTGCCCACCAGTGGCAGTTACACCATCCCCGCCAGCTACGCGGAGCAAACCAAAACCTGGTCCGCCTATATTCAGGACGACTGGAAGATCAGCACCAAGTTGACGTTGAGCGTGGGTCTGCGTTACGAACTGCCGGGCGGGCTGACTGAGCGCTACAACCGCACCGCCGCGGGCTTCGCCTGGACGGCGCAGAATCCCATCGCGGCACAGGCCATGGCAAACTATGCGGCAAACCCGATTCCACAAATTCCCGCCAGCCAGTTCCAGGTCAAAGGCGGGCTGACATACGCCGGAGAGGGCGGGCTGCCCTCCGCGCTATGGAGTACACCCAAGACGGCCTTCATGCCGCGCATCAGCCTGGCCTACTCGATCACGCCGAAACTCGTAGCGCGCGGCGGTTACGGTATTTTCTACGCACCTATCGGAGTGGTAAGCACCCAAGTCAACCAGACTGGTTTTAGCCAGGTCACCACCATGGTGCCTTCGGTAGACAACATCCACTATGTCGCCACCCTGACCAACCCGTTCCCCAACGGCTTCATCCCGGTTTCCGGGGCGACCAGCGGCCTGTCGACGGCCCTGGGGAACAGCGTCAGCTTCTTCAACCCGTCACTCAAGAGCCCCTACATGGAGCGCTGGCAGTTGGCGTTGCAGCGCATCCTGCCGGGCAGCGCGGTGCTGGAAGTCTCTTACGTGGGCGACCACGCCGTACACCAACTCGTGACTCATAACTTCGACGCGCTTCCCAACCAATACCTGAGCACCACCGGGTCGCGCGATCAAACCACCATCAACCTGCTGACGGGCGCGGTTCCCAACCCCTTCTATCCTTTACTGCCAGGCACCGGCCTGTCCGGGACCACCGTGGCCCGGTCTCAGTTGCTTTCGCCGTACCCGGAGTTCACCGGAGTTAGCGGATACACCAACCAGGGCTACTCCTTCTATAATGCAATGCAGGTGCGTTACGAGAAACGATTCGCCACGGGTCTCACGGCGACGGCTTCGTACTCCTGGTCGAAGCTGATTGGAGGACTTAGTTACCTGAATGCCGGCGACCCAATGCCGGAGAGGGTGCTCTCCAGCGCGGACCGTACCCAGCGTCTGGCGGTGACGTGGATTTATGCGTTGCCCTTCGGCCACGGCAAGCACTGGGTTAGCTCGACCCCGGTATTATCCACGGTGATCGGCGGATGGCAGTTCCAGGGTGTATACACCAGGCAGAGCGGGCCGCCGCTCGGGTTTGGGAACGCCATCCTCACCTGCCCGATAAGCCAGGTTGCGCTTCCCGGCGACCAGCGAACCATTGGCCAATGGTTCAACACATCATGTTTCAACCGGACTTCCAGCCAGCAACTGGCCAATAATCTGATCACCCTCAGCAGCCTCTTCTCCGGCGTACGCGGAGATGGCATCCGTCAGGTTGACCTGTCAATGCTCAAGAACACCCGGCTGAGGGAAGGAATCAACCTGGAGATCCGCGCGGAAGCCTACAATGCTTTCAATACGCCGATGTTCGGGCCGCCGAATACCAGCAGTCCGACCAGCACCGCCTTTGGCACGGTGACCGCACAGTTTTCTACCGCCCGAACGATTCAGCTCGCGGCGAAATTGATCTTCTAACGCCGCTCCAACGGCGAAGGTGAAAAGGACGGGCTAAGTACTCACGTTCGGAAGTACGGTGACGCATCGGGAAACGCTTGCTTACGGGCGCGCCTCTGATCGGAGCCGCGCCCGTTAGGGAGCGTTTGCCGCTAAATACGAAACTGTATTTGTGGAACGCTGTACTAAGGGTCGCGGCTCGGCAACATTGTTGAGCCGCGGCCGTTGTGCGCCCGGACCATAAGCGGTTTAGACTAAAGATCGGGAGTTGATCTACGATGGAAATCAATCGGCGCGATTGGATGATACAGACCGGTGCCCTCGCGGCCGCCGGCGCGGCCTTCGGCCAGGCAAGCCCGGCCGAAGGGTGGTTCGACCGGCCCATGCGGTGGGTGCAACTGGCCTTCGTCGAGGACGATCCGGGCCGCTACAAGCCCTCCTTCTGGCTCGACTATTTCAAGCGAATCCATGCCGATGCGGTGTGCCTGAGCGCCGGTGGATGCGTGGCCTTTTATCCCACCAAGGTGCCGCTGCATTACCGTAGCAAATTCCTCGGCAATGGCGACGCTTTTGGCGAAATGCTCGAGGGCTGCCGCAAACTCGGCATGGTTGTCACCGCTCGCGTCGATCCTCACGCCGCGCATCAGGACGTCTTCGACGCCCATCCGGATTGGATCGCCGTCGAAGCCAACGGCCAGCCTCGCAAGCACTGGGCGATGCCCGGCGAATGGGTAACCTGTGCGCTCGGCCCCTACAACTTCGAGTTCATGACCAGCGTGATCCAGGAGATCATGACGCTCTATAAGGTGGACGGTATCTTCGCCAACCGCTGGAGCGGCTCGGGCACGTGCTACTGCGTGCAC
>OCZU010001771.1_pt1 | contig 13967 bp, 15 predicted proteins | sample 1539001 | NCBI WGS metagenome assembly OCZU01 (sample SAMEA3539306, study PRJEB22396) | soil metagenome | biome: tundra; feature: field; material: soil | place: USA | collected 2010-05 | depth 0.15 m | reverse complement strand
AAAATGCCATATCCAACCCTTATGGTAGACATGACCCTTGTGCCGTTAATATATCGTTTTCCATTTTCCTTTTCAATATAGCTATTGAGCACATTGCCATTTTTATCCACCAGATTTTTCCCCTTGGTATGGGCATTCAGCAGTGTTCCCAATTTTAATCCCAGGGCTACTTTCCAGCTCTTATTTGGCTCTGATGGTTTCATTGAATACCTAATTTCTACCGGGAGTTCGAGGTAGGTGGTTGCTAATTTATACCTCTTGAAATGATTAGTTGAGTCGAGAGCGGTAAATGGTAAGGTAGCAGAAAGCGCATTGATTCCAATATTTGTTCTTCTGAATTCCATATTGCTTGTACTTACTCCTAATCCAAAGCCGATGCTATATTTCGGAGTTGCCTTAAAGGGTTTGTCTAACATAAAATACGCATTAAACCCTTTTGAAAATCCGGATTGATGAGATCTGATACTATCCGTCATCCCATTCCAGTGGTCTGAAGAAAGCTGGATTAATAAGTGGTCATTGGGCCGGTCCCATAAGGCGGGTTTTTTAGTATTAGTATTTGGGGTGGTGGAAGATTTGGTATCCTGGGAAAAACCATGAGAAAAAAGCAAGCAGCTCCAAAAGACAAAAACAATTTTCTTCATAAACTCTGGTTGAGGTGGCAAATGTATTTGTTACATGGTTAAAGAAAGGTTAAACAATCAGTAGCAGCAATAGTTCCTTGCCTTCGGATACTGTTTAATTATGCATCCTCAATAATCCTTCTATAATGGTGTTTTTTATAAATATTGTTTTTTCTTATTTCAAGAATATTTCTCTTGATAAGTACGGTGAAGTTATTTTTCGAAACATGGTAAAATCAGGCGCCAATTCTAATGCTGGATAATTAAATTTCAATTGCGCATTTATAATCAATTATTGGAATTTATTAATCGTGCCGAAACCCTGCAGCAATCTTAAATACATGAAGCACATGAGGAAAAAGCGCATCAATAGTTTCTGAAGCGCCTCCTGGTGAGCCGGGTAATGTTAGGACAAGTGTATTGTTTATGAAACCAGCTACTCCCCTGGATAACATCGCATAAGGCATTCTTTGTTGACCGTAATTCCGCGCAGCTTCCATAATACCGGGAATTTCGCGGGTAATCAATGGTTTTATAGCATCCGGGGTCACATCCCTTGGAGACAGGCCGGTACCTCCAACAAAAACGAGTAGGTCACATTTCCCTGAAGCAAATTTCTTTGCCCTTTCCTGTATCAACTCCATATCGTCAGGAATCGTTTCGGATGCCATTACTTCAATGCTAAAACCTTTTAATTTCTCAACAACTTTCCTGCCGGCAGTATCTTCTTTGTTTTTCTTTGAAACGCTATCTGAACAAACGATTACTACTGCTTTAAGATCTAACGGTTGCGGATCTTTGAAATCTGTTTTTCCCCCTTTTTTGCTTTTTAATTGAATGGAAGATATTTCCAATCCTTTGTCTAATGGCTTCAGCATGTCATACATGGTCAATGCAGTAATTGCAGCTCCGTGCATGGCTTCTACTTCTACGCCGGTTTTATAAATTGTATGCACTTCAACTGTTACCTTAATGGACAGGCCGTCCATCTCGTGCTTAATGGAAGCAAATTCTACAGGCAATGGATGACAATCCGGAATTACATCACTCGTCTTTTTTATCGCGAGTAAACCTGCCGCTCTGGAAAACTCAAATACGTTTCCTTTTGGAACAGTATTATTTCTGATGGCATCAATAGTTTCCTGCTTTGAAACAGTTACTATTGCTGAAGCAATTGCCTGCCGAAAGCTATTTGATTTTTGAGTGATATCAACCATTCTTATTTATTTACTTTCCATTGATGAGTTTCGCCTTCCATTAGTTCTTTCCCCCAAATAGGTAATTCAGCTTTGATTCTTTCCACCGTCTCATTACATGCGTCAATGGCAGCTTTTCGATGCGCCGAAGAAGTAAAAACGAACAAGCAAATTTCCCCTGTGGTTATTTTCCCCAGGCTATGGTAAACATGCATACAGGTAAGCGGGTATTTTGCAAAAATTTCTTCCCTGATCACATGCATTTGATCCGAAGCCATCTCTTCATATGCCGTATACTCAATAGCCAAAACTTTTTTCTCTTCAATGATATCGGCCCTTACCTGACCCAGGAAAATGCTATGTCCGCCAATGATGGTTTTTGTTTTATGTTTTTCTATGCTTTCTGCAATAAAAGAAGGTGCAATAGGGCCTTGAACAAAAATATTTTTAGGATTTCTTTCTTTCATAACAATTGTTTTGCGTGTTCCTGCTTCCATTTAATAATGCCACCCTTCAAACTCAAAACTTTTTTGGATTCGCCGAAAACCGATTTCAATTGTTTTGCAGCCTGGAGGCTTCGGTTACCTGTCTGGCAAATTATCACCACCGTATCTGATTTTATTAATGAACTCTTTCCCAGAAGTTCCTTTAAAGGAATTCGAAAAGTGGTGAATTCTTCAATTTCCGGCATTTCGTTAATATCCCTGACGTCGATTATATCGATATTTTGTTGTGAGAGCAGTTTTTCTAAAGAGTGATGATCGATTTCCAATTCAGAATTAGCTGAGCTGCACAGCCATTCATAATCTGTTTTTCTGAAGGCTTCTTCGTCTGCAGGAATCAAAGACCTGGTTCCCGGCCTGACTGATAATTCCAGTTCATAGAATTCATTATTCAGCGCATTAAACGTAATAATACGATTAATAAGCGGATGGCCTATCCCGGTTATGAGTTTGATGGTTTCGCTGGCCTGCATAGTGCCGATGATGCCGGGTAATACGCCCAATACACCTGCCTCAGCACAATTTGGCACTTCATCTTCTTTTGGCGGTTTGGGAAAGAGGTCACGATAATTTACCGGTTCACCCGCATCATTCTTTCTATAATTTAAAATAGCAATCTGGCCCTGAAATTGAGAAACTGATCCATGAACGATGGGCTTGTTTAATATTACACAGGCATCATTTATCATATACCTGGCTGCAAAATTATCTGAACCATCAATTATGATATCGTATTCCCTGATTATTGAAAAAGCATTTTGATTATTCAGTCTTTCACCGTAAGCCTTAATAGTTATTTCAGGATTTAATTCTCGTAATTTTTCAGCAGCCTTTTCAGCCTTGGGAAAACCAATATCATGAACCGAATACAAAATCTGCCTGTGTAGATTAGATAAGTCTACCATATCTCCATCTATAATTCCTAATGTTCCAACACCTGCGGCTGCCAGGTATTGCAAAGCAGGACAGCCTAAACCACCTGCTCCTACTACCAATACTTTTGCGCTAAACAGTTTTTGTTGTCCTGCTTCTCCAAAATCCTTCAGGATGATCTGGCGGTGATAACGGTCGTATGATGGTATATTATTCATTTTATCCGCCGGAAAATGCCGGCAATAATGCTATCGTGCTTTTATCTGCTAAAAGAGTATTTACGGTAATTGATTTTCGATTTACTGCTATCATAAATTTTGATTCACGAAGATCAGGATACATGTGATACAAAGTTGCCATTAAACTATCAGTGTCTGCAATATTTTCCAGCACAAGATTTTCTGAAATCAAATCAGCAAGTTGTCCAAAAACAATAACACTTATTTTCATAATAGTAACATAGCTGTACAAAGGTAGCAATACAAAGTGTTTTCATTTTATCCACCCGAGAATAATAATTTATAGGCAGCCAACATCAGTACAACGGCGAGGAGATATTTTAACAGGGTTTGATTAAATTTCATGGAACCAAAATAAGACCCGCAAATTCCACCTGCAAATGCTACCGCAACATAAGCATACATATCAGGGCTGAAATGAATTCCTTTTGTGAACTGAGCTGCCAATCCGGATATAGAATTTACAAAAATAAAAAGTGCGCTGATACCGGCAGCCCTTTTCATATCAGCCCATTTTAATAACAATATCACAGGAGAAAGAATTATGCCGCCTCCTATCCCTATCATGCCGGAAATCAAACCAATAGAACCCCCAATCAAAAATGATAATCCAATATTTGATTGCCTTAAATCCTTAACTGGTATATTTCTGAAAAACAGAAACCGGATTATGGGAACAAGCAGTAATATGCCCAGAATTTTTTTGTAAATGAATGGATCTAACGTAATCATTCCCCCAACAAAAGCCATAGGAACCGAGGCAATTGCAAAGGGTAAAAATATTTTCCAGTCAAAATGTTTCCCTCTATAGAACTGGATAAATGATGTGAGAGAAACAAATAAATTTAAAGTGAGCGCTGTTGGCTTCATTACTTCCGGAGCAATGCTAAACAAGGCCATCAGGGCAAGATAGCCGCTGGCTCCACCGTGGCCAACCGATGAATATAAAAATGCTACCAGAAATAATAAACCATAAAAAAGGATCACACTTTCCATGGAAACAAATTAAACAGGAATTAAGTGAATAGTAACCATTTCTCCTTTCTCACAATTCATTATTTCTTCATCTATTTGCACGAGACAATTGGCTTTTGCAAATGAACTGAGCCGGAAAGATTCCTGTGCAGGAAGGATTTCTACAACGTCGCCATTATAAAAGCCTTTTAAAAAATTAGTAAGTAGTGCAGTTTTGCTGAATGGCAGATCCAATGGCGCTTTTATGGTCGGTAATGTTAATCTTTTTTTAGTTAAAATTTCAAGGGCCATCAAAACATATTCATAAAAACAAGTAAGAACTGATGATGGATTTCCGGGCAATCCAAATACGAGTTTATTTTCCATTTTCCCAAAATATAATGGTTTACCGGGCCTTTGCTTTATCTTATGAAAGAGTTTTGTAACACCACAATTATCGGCTGCCTGTAATACAAAATCATATTCCCCCGCGCTGATTCCTCCAGATAACAATACTAAATCACTTTGTTGCATTGCACTACCGAAAACGCGGGTTACAATAGAAATATCGTCATTGGCGCGAAAGATTTTAATATCATTAAAATGAAATTGTTGAAGCACAGCCGAAAGTGCTAATGAATTCGATTCGTATACCTGGCCAAAGTGTAATAGTTTTCCAGGTACCTGCAGTTCTTTTCCCGTTATAATAACGCTAATGGATGGATGGGGAAAAACTAGTACTTCAGCAATTCCTATTCCAGCAAGAAATCCAATAGATGCCGGAGAAAGCAATGAATTTTTTTCCAGTGCAGGAGTTCCTTTACGAATTTCTGATCCCTTCAGCCGCACATTTGCTCCTGACTGCAAATCTTCCTCAGTAAAAACTAATAATTTTTCACCCGTCTGCCCTTCCTTTATTTGAGTCTTTTCCTGCATGATCACCGTATCCGCTCCTTGCGGAAGCGGTGCGCCAGTAAAAATTCGTGTGGCTTTCCCGGGTGCTAAAATCATTTTTTCAGTAACGCCGGCTGCCATTTCTCCTTCTATAACCAAAGGGGTTTTTTTCTGCCAATCTTCAAAGCGAAAAGCATACCCATCCATTGAAGATTGCGAAAACGGCGGAAAATCTGCATTTGAATAAATATCTTCAGCGAGGACTTTACCTGCTGCTTCGGCAATCGAAACTTTCACTGGTTTCAGCGGATGCGCATGGCTTTCAATTATTTTCTTTGCTTCAGCTACTGATATCATGAATGTTTCTGAAAGTAAATTTTTATAGAAATAATCAATAAGATACTACAGCTAATTTACCCGCCAATAGTTATCATGCTCCGGTTGTGAATATCTTCTGCATGTATATGTTCAAAGTCCGGCGTGAACTGGCCGCCTAATTCTTTTGCCTTTTTTTGAATTCCGGAATGAATAAGTGGCAAAATTTCCCTGCCTTCCCTGAGAGCAGTTAAGAGATCGATTTCATCTTTAGAAAAAAGACAATTTTTCATTTTACCGTCTGCTGTCAATCGGATCCTGTTGCAATCACCACAAAAATTGGCGCTCATGGTGCTGATAATGGCAAACGTTCCTGCATGGCCCGGAACCATATACTTTTTAGCGGTATCATGCACTTCATCTTTCAATCTTATAAATGAATACTTTTCTTCAATTACATCCAGCATCTGTTGCATGGTAAATACTTTATTACTGGTCCATCGGTTACCGCTAAAGGGCATAAATTCTATGAAGCGAACATGAACAGGGGTAAATTTTGTCCATTCTATAAAATCATTAATCTCGTTATCATTCAAACCGCTCATAACAACTACATTTAGCTTTACATGGAAATCCTTTTTTAAAAGTAATTGTATATTCTTCATCACTTGTTCAAACTGGTTGCGCCTTGTCACCAATTGAAACTTTTCCGGTTTCAAAGTATCAAGGCTGATATTTAGTGAACGAACATTTGCCTCTTCAAGGATCTCCGCAAATTCGTGTAATCTTGTTCCGTTAGTAGTCAGCGTTAGTGTTACCCGCAGTTTTGATAAGGCAAGAATAATTGCTGCAGCATCTTTACGAACCAGAGGCTCACCACCGGTAAGTCTTACTTTATTTACGCCCTGCGATACAAATATATTTGCCAATGCCACTATTTCATCCACCTGCATCAATCGGGAAGTAGGTGTAAACTCATAATCTTCCTCCGGCATGCAATAGAAGCAACGTAGGTTGCAATTATCAGTTATGGAAATGCGCAGATAATTATGTATCCTGTTGAACCGGTCGGTAATCATGATTTCACTTTTTCATTATGCAATGCTTCCCAATCTTCCGGAGTATCAATGTCTATAATTCCTTCCGGAAATTTAATAACTGACGCAAGGTCTTCGTGTTTTTTTATTATTCCCCTGGCGCCTGTATCTCCTTTTAGCTGAAGCAGCTCTTCAAATAAACTTTTATGAAACAATGCTGGTGTTCCCAGCCTGTCCCCGTAACTACATGCTACCAAAGGCTTCCCGGTTTCGCGTTGAGCATTCAACAAAGAATCAATTAATGCACTATTTACAAATGGCTGATCACACACCATAAAAATTATTCCATCAATGTAAGGATGATGCTTCTGAGCGGCCGATAAACCGGACCTCAGCGAGGAGGCCATTCCTTCCTTCCATTGCAAATTCCTGATAACCTTAATACCCGGGTTCATTATTTCCTTTTCCACTAAATCCTTATTGGCGCCTACCACAACGATTACCGGTCTTATCCCGGTTTGTAAAGCCGCGCCGATTGTATTTTGCAAAAGACTCTTTTTATTAAATTTCATCAATTGCTTAGGACTACCCATCCTGCTGCTTGCACCTGCCGCAAGCACCACAATTCCGCAATTTTCTACAATATATCGCATTCTTCTCAATAGATTTTCTTTTCCTCAATGTAAGTTTCCTCCCTGGAATGGATTACTTCCTGTTTGTAACGAAGCGACCTTCCATTCTTTCCTTCAAGCACCGCTTTTATTTCTGCGATTATACTCAGGGCAATTTCTTCCGGTGTTTCCGCACCGATTTCCAAACCGGCAGGTCCATAAACTTTTTCCAGCATTTCGGCATCTACCTTCATGCCTTCCTCCTGTATTTCGCCTAACATTCTTTCCAATTTTTTCTTTGGACCCAGCATGCCGACGTAACGCACTTTTGAAGGAAGTAATGATTTTAATAATGCTTTGTCATAATTATAATTATGGGTCATCATTACGAAAACTGTTTGGTCTTCAATAGGAATACGTTCGAGAGCCGTTTCCGGCTTACTTACAAGAACCTGGCAGGCACTGACAAAACGCTCCGGTTTGGCATGGGTATTCCTGCCATCAATCACCCTTACATCCCATCCGATAGTGTCAGCAATCTGCATCATGGGAATTGCATCATTTCCCGCACCCACTACAACAAGGGAAACCTGAGGTTTCAGAAATTCTATGAAAGCATTGACTTCGATTCCATTTCCCTCATATTGCCGGAAAAATGATTGCTCCTGCTGCATTGACATTTTTACATCCTGCATTATCAATCCTTCCAGATCCGGATAGGGAATGCTGCCGGTTATATTTCCATTTGATTCCATAAGAAGGCAGGTTCCCGGTTGTGCGTTCCTTTTCTTCTGTAAAGAAAATAGTGTCACTATAACGGCACCCTGCCTTACCGCGATTGCCTTTCTTAATAACTGGATGGGATTATCCATTTTATTTGGGTCAACCGGTTCAAATAATACCTGTATAATGCCGGCACATCCCAACTGGATTCCTATTGCAGCATCATCTTCGTCGCTGGTATCATAAGTGACCAGTTTTGATTGCTGCTGAGATAATACTAACATTGCTTTGCGCAACGCATCTCCTTCCAGACAACCTCCGCTAATGGCCCCCGTAAGTTCTCCGTCATCGGTAACCAGCATCCTGGCTCCCGGACGACGGTAGGAGGATCCTTCAAGGTGTACCACTTCTGCCAACGCCGATTTCTTTCCGGCATGGACTGCAGCATCATACGCTCTTATGATCTCTCTGATTTCTTTCATTTGGGAAAACATTTCCTAAAATCTTTTATTTTTCACTCATTACATTCCTTCCGGAGCTAAGCCCATTGCGCGGTTTCTAATATATTTTTCCGGATCTTTTTCAAATTTTTCTTTGCACCCGTCACAACAGAAGTACACTTTTTCCTCCTTATACTCAATGATATGCCTGGGATTATTCATATCTATCGGGATACCACAAACGGGATTAATATAATATTGGGGAGAATTTGCTTCTTTATCTTCTGAAACTTCAAACTTTTTAAAGGAACTTTTCAATTGCAAAGTGTTCCTCACCTGGATAATTTCCGCAAGAATGCTAATGGCAACTTCATCAGGCGTCTTTGCGTTAATATCAATTCCTGCCGGAGATTTTATACTGCCAATTTCTGTTTGTTTAAAGCCTGCATCCTGCAGGTATTTTTTTATCGAAGCCATTTTCTTTTTACTCGCTATAAATCCAATATAGGCTCTATCTTTCCTGAGCGGTTCCACCAAAGCTTTTTCATCATTTTCTCCCATGATACTTTATATTAGTGGCAGTTGAATAATAAACTCACTTCCTTCCCCTTCCTTTGTCTCTATTTTAATTTCCCCCGTGTGCTTTTTCAATATCGCTATTAAAGGTAGTGTCAATTCCTGTCTTTCCTATGGGTTTTGAATAGCAAGTCCAGAACAAATGAACGATTTTACTAACGGAGCATAAATTTCCCTTGGAGGAATGATACGGAATCTGATTATGAGAACGGGGTAGAGGCAGAAAATTCGAGTTCCTGATTATTTTCTAATTATCAAATATTAGTAGTCCCCGTGCCTTGGAAAATTAAAGTTATTCTCTTCACGCTTCAACCTTAATGACAAACATCAGTAAACAATATTATCATAATTAGGTATATAAAATCCTTCCCTGGAAGCTTCAAGTTTTGAGCTCAAAAGTTCAAATCATCTGACGGGAAGTTGATAAAACCTGGCTCAAACCTGGCGTGAAACAAAAAACACCTACAAATTTTCAGTGTAAGTGCTTGATTATTAAGTGGGCCCAACAGGGGTTGAACCTGTGACCCCCTGATTATGAGTCAGGTGCTCTAACCAACTGAGCTATAGGCCCGATACCGTTATCAGGTAAAAATTCGGGAGAGCAAAAATAGAAAAATTCGGTAAGTGGAAGGAAATAATTTTCTTTGGGTATGTAAGAAGCATTGATTTCAAAGTAATTAAAGTAAATAAAAACTGCAGCCCTCTATTTGTAATTCAAACAAGCTTACCTCCTATTTGCTTTTCTTAGCAACTCATTGAGACCAAATTAAAGACTCATTTCATGCACATTTTTTGAATCCCAATTCATTTTCCAATTCATTTTTTAGCCGATTTTTCTTGTCGTTTTTACCCGTTTTTCATTAATGTTGTTCCAGAAAAATGGATACAAAAAGCCACCCAACCACAACCTAAACCAGAAGGATGGGAACCATATTTTCAAAACACAAATGGCTATTATGGTTACTTTTGGTGGGGGAAGTTTAGAGCCAATAGTAAAACTGGCAATGACTTTTTTGCTTTGGGCAATAAGGGAGAATACATTTATATATGCCCTGTAAAAAAACTTGTAATAATAAGATTGGGTTTTGAGTTTGATTTGCCTTCGAGTGGCGCTTCGTCATGGCCTGAATTGTTTTACCAGTTCGCTTCCGTCTTCAAAACCAGGTAAAATTGATTATGAATGATTTATAGAATACTTGTTTTGGGTTTCATTTTTTCATTCCTTTTTATCGCATTGTTTGGGCAAACTCAAAAGATATGGAACATGTCTACACCGGAAGAGCAAGGCATGAGTTCATTAGTATTAGCTAAAGCCATAAAGCATTTTAAACAGGACTGTACCAACATTCACTCCTTATTAATCATTAAAAATAATCGTGTTGTCCTTGATGTTTGTTTCTATCCCTTTCAATACAAATATGTTCACGATTTGGCATCAGTTACCAAAAGCATCACCTCTCTTTTGATTGGAATTGCAATAGATAAGAAGTTTATTAAGGATGAAAATGAACCCATAATTAATTATTTTCCAGAATATGCCATAACAAATGATACTTTAAAGAAGGTAACAATAAAGGACTTGCTGAATATGGCTTCTGGTTTGCAATGCAGTTGGGATAATGGTGAAAAGGAATTAAGCGATATGAGGAAAAGTGCTGATTGGGTTAAATTTATGTTCACTCTTCCATTTAGTACAATGCCGGGTCAAAACTTTTCATATTGTAGCGGCAATTTTTATCTGCTGGCAGAAATTCTTCAAAGAACCACTAAATTGACCTGTTATGATTTTGCAAACAAATATCTTTTTAAACCGCTCGGCTTTGGGAAATCTTACTGGCTGAAAAATGATAAGGGTGTAAATAATGGTTGGGGTGATTTACATATTTCAACTTATGACATGGCAAAAATAGGCTGTTTAGTATTGGATAATGGGAATTGGAATGGTAAACAAATTGTTTCAAAAGCGTGGTTAAAAAAGATAAATCCACTATATAAAATACAAAAAACAGAATCATATGGTTATGGCTGGTGGCTAGATAGTGAAAATCCTGATGAAATACAGGCTGTGGGAAGAGGCGGCCAAAGGTTGTTCATTTTCAAGGAAAGAAAGATGGTAATCGCAACAACGGGAGGAGGATTTGAAGCGGGAGACATTGACAATCTTGCACTGAAGTCAATCGAAGCTTATAATAAAAATGAGAATTATAGCAGTGATTTACAGGAACAAATTAAAGCCGTACAATTACCAGATACAGTCAGTAGTAATATGTTTGGAGGCAAATTCACATTGATTGATTTAAATAAGAATTTTCAGCTCCCTGAAAATAATATGAACATTAAGTACATTCGGTTCGAACAAAGAAATAAAGATGATTATATCATTCTTAATTTTACTGACGGCTCAAAAGAAAAACACCAGATAGGAATGAATAATCAATATAAAATTTCCAATGAACAAACTTTTGGATTACCTATGGCGGTTAAAGGGAGATGGATGACTGAGACAACATTAGAAATTGATTACAATAGATTATGCAGGATTGAAGATTATAAATTTAGAATCTCTTTTAAAGGAAATTCAATTGAGCTTATAATTACAGAGCCCACTAAGGATATTAATGAAACATTGATTGGTAAATCGTTCTAGGAGTAATACAAAAAAGAGTATGCAGCCAACTAATGGCTATGCTGGCTGAAGAAATAACAATCGGCTGCAAATCGCTATAAGGTTTCGTTCGGGCACTTTCAATATTCATCTTTTGTACATATCTTCATCTATGTTACCTAAATATAATTACGGGGATTTTTTGAGAGGCTTTTCGAATACTTTTTTATGTTTTAGACGCAACCCGTCTGGGGCCCTGCAAAAACTAAGGGAACACGGGAATAAAGAAATAATATGGCAGTGAAAAATAAAACCAATCAAAATCTCTTACGAACAGTTGCACTGATATTATTGGCTATTGGGTCAATTGGGACACTTTTTTTTATGTTTAAAGCAGGTAGTAATCAAAAATCAATTATCCTGACCGGGGTATTTACTGTTTGGGTTCTTTCCCCATTCGTGGGACTTTTTATTGCAAATCAGGTTACTTCCATTTGGACAGTTATTACACGACAAATTTTGTATTGGTTAATGACCGGTTTGACAATTGTTTCTCTTATTGCATACAGTGGTTTAGAGACGCTACCTAAAGAGAAACCTGCATTTATTTATCTTGCATTTCCATTTGTATCATGGCTTGTTATTTTGCCAATTTTTCTAATTGCAAGAAAACTTTCACACAAAAAAGTAAGGCAATCCAAAAAATAACACCCTTTGGAAAGAGTATATAACCTTCTCTCATTCGCAGGACAAAAATGGCAGGAAATAAAAACAAAGTAATCGGTCTGACTCATCACAAATTTTGAATAACAAATTTTTAATTTAAATAATAATGAGAAAACTGGTTTTACAGATGCGAGTTTCTGCAGATGGATTTGTTGGTGGACCAAATGGAGAAATAGATTGGTTATTAAGAACTATGGACGAAAGTGCCATTTCGTGGATAGAAGATACTCTTTGGCAGTCTGGTGTTCACATTATGGGTAGTCGGACATTTTATGATATGATAAATTATTGGCCAACCTCTTCCAACCCGCTTGCTAAACCGATGAATGAAATACCCAAAATAGTATTTTCAAAAAAGAGACAAATAGAGACTTCAACTTTAGAACAAACAACACAAGCTCTTAAAGATGCTACACAATTGGATTTAGAGAATGGAATTAATCCATTAACAGATAAAAATATATCCACTTGGACGAATGCACCAATTGCAAGTGGTGACCTGAGGGCAGAAATTTCAGCTCTCAAAAACCAAAACGGTAAATTTATTTTGGCACATGGCGGAGCAACTTTTGCTCAAAGCCTTGTGGGACTAGGACTAATTGATGAATATCGGCTTTTAATTCACCCGGTTATTTTAGGCAAAGGACTTCCATTATTTTCAACAGCAATGACACCAACATATTTGCATCTTGAAAGTTCAACTATTTTGAAAACAGGAATTATCGCGAACATTTACACACCGACAAACTAATAAAAACGCCAGCAGGGGACAAAAGTACCAAAAGGCAGGGATGGACATTTGAGCAATCGACCGTTTTATGATTGACTTCAGATACGGGTTGACTAATATCTATTTCCCCACTTCGGCAGGCCTAACGTTGGGATAATTTATGGCAGACCAAAATTTCATAGCGAAACTGTTGGACATTAGTCAACCAATGGTTGAAACACCAACTCGTTTTTCGACAATAGCATTGTTGTTAATAGGTGGACGAAAGCTTTTTGGTTGCAACTTGGTTTCAGGCGAATATGAAATGAATGAACTTAATATCGAAAATTTTGCAAACCAAACGTATCATTCATTTTAATTTTCAGGGCTGATAAATTACCTGATTTTCTTAGAACAAATTAGAAGCATTTTCAAACAAACCTAAGAACCAAACAAAAATTAATCGGACAAATGGAATTTTTTGCTCCCTTAACTATTTTTCTACATTAAGTGACGACAGAATAAAAGCAATAAAGTCTCTACGAAATTCCTTGACACATAAATTTGGATTTGCAACTGAAAAAAAGCCCAAAGAGAAACCTCCTAGAAAATTTATAATTAGTATTGAACGTAATGACGAAATTGTAAAATTACCTGACGCAGAATGGGATGGAGTATTTGCAGACAAATCAGACAATACCTCCACAACAATATTTATTATTGACCTTATAACTTTAATTGAAAAGGTGTGTCAAAAAATATTAGAAGAAAACAAAGCTGATAACTTGGAAATCATGTTGACTGACGGAATGAATGAATTAAAAGCAAGGTTTTACAATCGTATATTAAACAACGCCCAACATTGGAGACTTGCCAAAAATGGGGATGTCCATTAAAACAACCTGTGTAAAGACCAGTTTGTTACCACAAAAGCACTCCAACA
>OCZU010001770.1_pt1 | contig 13982 bp, 12 predicted proteins | sample 1539001 | NCBI WGS metagenome assembly OCZU01 (sample SAMEA3539306, study PRJEB22396) | soil metagenome | biome: tundra; feature: field; material: soil | place: USA | collected 2010-05 | depth 0.15 m | reverse complement strand
GCGCCATCACGGGCATTCTTGGCGGCTTCGGACGCGGCGCCTCGGCTGCGGGCGTCGGCGTCGGATCGGTGCAGACCAGCGAGTCGAGCGGAGTCTGGATCATCGGCATGCGCTACAAGATCATCAACGCCGAGACTACCGAGCAGGTGGCGACCGGCTACACCGAAGAGAAGATGGAAGTCGGCGCAAAATCGACGTCGGTGCTCGGCGTATCCAATTCCCAGCAGGGCGGCGTCTCGCTCGATACGATGGTGCAGCGCCTGGTACAGAAATCGGTGTGGGAAATCGACGCCAAGTACAAGTGATGCGCTGAACGCAAGGACCACGACGCCGGCGTTGCCGGCGTCGCTGCTTTAGGCGCCGCGCCGGCGTCGCCGTTTTCGGAGTCGAACGGGGAGCGATGCATGGCAGAGATCAGCAGCCTCGGCAAGTATGAGATCCGGCGCGAGCTCGGTCGCGGAGCAATGGGCGTGGTCTATGAAGGCTACGATCCTTTCATCAAGCGTGTGGTGGCGCTGAAAACCATCCGGGCGGATCAGCTTTCCGGCGAAGATTCCGAGAACGTGATCGCGCGCTTTCGTCGCGAAGCCCAGGCCGCTGGACGCTTGAGCCACCCGAATATTGTCTCGATCTACGATTTTGGCGAGGACGCGGGCTCCTGGTTCATCGCCATGGAGTTCGTCAAGGGCCGCGAGCTCAAGGAGTGCTTCGAGGGGAACGAGCGGTTCACGACGGCGAACATCGTGCGGATCATGTCGCAGATCCTCGCGGCGCTCGCGTACTCGCATCGGCAGGGCGTCATCCACCGGGACATCAAGCCCGCGAATATCTTCATGCTGGCCGACGGATCGGTGAAGGTCGCGGACTTCGGCATCGCTCACATCGAAGCGTCCAATCTGACGCAGGTCGGGGCGGTAATGGGAACGCCGGCCTACATGTCGCCCGAGCAGATCATGGGGTTGCCGGTCGACGGCCGCTCGGACCTTTTCTCGGCGGGCGTGATCCTCTATCAGTTTCTGACCGGGGAGCGTCCCTTCTCCGGGTCGGCTGCGACCACGATGCAAAAGGTCCTGAAAGAGGATCCCATGCCGCCGTCGAGCCTCAATGTGCAGGCGCCCCTCGAAATGGATGGGATCGTGCGCAAGGCTCTGGCAAAGCGTCCCGAGGACCGTTACCAGACGGCTGACGAATTCGCCGCCGCCATTCGAGCGGCCGCCCCGGAACAGACCGTCACAAACACCGACCCGACGCTCATTTCGACCGTTGTGAGGGCGCCCGCCCCGCCCGTCGAGAGGACGTTGGTCATGAACGGGGCGTCCGCCGCAACTTCGACAGCGCCTTCGGTCGTTGCGCCGCCGTTGCCGAAGGCGAAGTCGCAGGCACTTGTGATCGCCATCGTTGTGGGCGTATCGATCATCGCGCTCGGCGCGGGCGCATGGTTCACCTTTCAGCGACAGGCGGCCGATGGCGCCAGCTCCGTGCAGAGCGCGCCGTCGCAGCCGGTCGCTACTGCGCCCGTCGCGGCGCCGGCATCAACGCCATCGGCGCCGCCCAAGTCCGACCCCGGCAGCATCCGCATTTCCGCGGTAGGTCTGATCGATCCAAGCGACCCGCGCTACCAAAGCGACAAGGCACTGCTGCAAAGCGACCTGCGGGCGGATGCCAAGGGTCAGCTCGTCTCCAAGGCGTTGGGGCTCCTGCTCGACGCGAAATCTCTGGCCAAGAACTATGACGTGCTCAAGGACAAGCTCATGTCGAACAGCGGCAGCTATATCACGGCCGTCGTTCGTGAAGGCGAGCCGCGCATGGGCAAGGATGGCCTGATGTCGGTCACGACCGAAGCTGTCGTGAACGTCAAAGCGGTTCAGAAATCGCTCAACGAGATGTCGCGCGACGAGCGCATCGACCTGATCCGCGCCAACGGCAACCCGAAGGTATCGGTGCAGATTTCGGTGCGCGATGCCGATCAGCCGGACGCTCCACCGCTGGCATCGCCGGTGGCAGAAAATATCCTCAAGGAGCGGATCAAATCGTTCGGTTTTCGCACCTGGTCCGAAGGCGAAATGGCCCCCGACGGGAGCAAGAAGGGCGCCGACTTTCAGGTCCAGGGCGAAGCCAGGATCAAGAAGCTCTCGGCGCGTCTCGAGGCTTCGGGCCTTACCGTGACCAAGTTCGCGATGACATCGTGGACCGTGAAGTGCATCGATCGCGATACCGGCGAGGAGATCTACTACAACACGACGATGCCCACGGGCGTCGGCAGCTGGCCGAGCGAGGAGGAGGCATTGAAAGCGATCGGCACCAAGATCGCCGACCAGTTCTCGCGCGACTTTTTTCTCCAGCACGTCAGCGTGACCGGACAGAAGGTCACGATGGCCGTCGAAGGCATGCCGGATGCAGCGTCGGAAGACTTGCTCGCACGCGAGCTCGTGGGTCTTCCGGAAGTCATTACCGCGACGCCGCGACCGGGGGCAAGCCCCCGCAGTTATGACCTTCAGCTTGCCGGAAGCGGCCCGGCGGCCGACCTCATTGCACGCAGCGTGCTCAAGCCGCTCAACGCGAAGCTTGGGCTGGCCTGTTTCAGCCTTGGCGCCGTCGCCGACGATCAAGTGTCGGTGGCGTTCGACAAGCGCTGCGCCGATGCTTCGGTGTTGTTGCGGCTCGAGACCAACCCTCCCGCCGGTCTGTACGGCGCACCCGCGAGCCGGCAGCGAACGGTGGTGAGGGACCCGGAAACGCTGAAGAAGCTGATGATCTAGGCTGCGTGCTCATCGCTCGTGGCCGCAGTGTCGGCGAGCGGCAACCGCGGTCGGCCCCGCACGCCTAGTCGCGATTGAGCTTTTCCACCTGCTTGATGTAGTTCTGCATCGCGTCGTCGCGGCTCATTCCTTTGAGCTTGGTCCATGCATCGAACTTGGCCGCGCCGACAAAATCGAATCCGCCCGGGCGGCCGCCCTCGACATCACCCTCGGTGCTCTGCTTGTAGTACGAATAGAGCTTCAGGAGGGTCGCGTTGTCGGGCTTCTTTTTCGCATGTTTCGCTGCCGTGGTGGCGGCTTCGAATCTGGTCTTCAGGTCCTTCGGAGCGGCGGGCATCGTTTCTCCTGCAAGTGAACGACTCATCTTCGGCGCACGGGCACCGGTGCTTCTGTGCTACTTTAACGCGACTGGCAAAGACTGAGCAATAATCCGGTAGCGCAATCAAGAGATGCCTCGGACGCAACTCAAAAGCCCGGAACGCATGTCCAGCGTGGATACCGCGTGGCTGCGCATGGACCGCCCCAGCAATCTCATGATGATCTGCGGTGTTCTGAGTTTCGGCGAACGGCTGACCCTCGCCCGGCTCAAGTCCACGTTGAGCGATCGTTTCCTGCGATTCAAGCGTTTCCGCCAGCGTCCGACGCAAACGGCGACGGGTGCGTATTGGGAGGAAGACGCTGATTTCGACATCGATGCGCACGTTCGGCGTGTGACGCTGCGCGGTGCCGCCGGCAAGGTCGAGCTCGAAACGCTCGTGAGCGGGCTCATGGCCACGCCGCTCGATCCGTCGAAGCCTCTGTGGCAGTTTCATCTCGTCGAAGGGTACGAGGGCGGGAGCGCCGTCGTCGTACGCATTCATCATTGCTACGCCGACGGCATCGCTTTGATTCAGGTGATGCTTTCGATGACCGACGCCGACCGCGAGGGCCGCGTGCAGGGGCCCGTTCCGCCTCCGCCGCGCGCTTCGGAATCGGTCGACAGCGACCCGCTCGCAGGCTTCGTCAAGATGGCCACCAAGGTCGGTTCCGGGCTAATCGAAACAGGTGTCGGCATCTGGCGCGACCCGGCCAAGGCAGTGGCATTTGCGAGGCAGGGCAGCGCCTTCACGCAGGAGCTTGCCAAGCTGGCGTTGATGGGCGAGGACTCGCACACCCGCTTCAAGGGCCAGCCCGGTGTCGCGAAGCGCGTTGCGTGGGCCGAACCCATTCCGGTTTCGGAAGTGAAGGCCGTCGGCCGCGCGCTCGACTGTTCGATCAATGACGTTTTGCTGTCGTCGGTCGCCGGCGCGCTGCGCGCCTACGTCACGCAAAAGGGTGACAGTGCCGAGGGCTTGAGCATCCGGGCGCTCGTACCCGTCAATTTGCGACCGGCGGACAAGGCGTGGAAGCTCGGCAATCGCTTCGGCCTGGTTTTTCTCGACCTGCCGATCGGCATTGAAAACCCGGTAGAGCGTCTCTATGCGGTTCGCGAAAACATGCGCGTGCTCAAGGGCTCGTACCAGCCGGTTGTCGCTTTGGGCCTCCTCGCGGCGATGGGCGCGGGACCGAAAGCCCTCCAGGAGCAATTGCTGGCGCTGCTCGCCAGGAACGCGACCGCGGTGATGACCAACGTGCCGGGTCCGCAACAACCGCTGTACCTCGGCGGAGCGCTCATCGGCGGCATGATGTTCTGGGTGCCGCAATCCGGCGACATCGGATTGGGCGTGTCGATCCTGTCCTACAACGGCGAAGTGCGTTTCGGTGTCGTTGCGGATCGCGGGCTCTGTCCCGATCCGGACCGCGTCATCGACGGCTTCGCGCCGGAATTCGAGAAGCTGGTGCTGGCAACGCTGCTGGCGCCGTGGCCGTGGGAACAGCCGCCCAGCGCGGCACAAATGGAATACGCAGTATCCCTGTAGAGCTTAACGCGCTAACGCGGCGACGCCTATTCCAGCTCCGACTTGGCCAGCTCGACGTCGAGCTTTTCCATGGCGTCCACGGGCTCGCAACGGGCTGCCTGTTCGTACAGTTTCGTCGCTTCGCCCAGCCGCGCCTTATCGAAGAGCATGATCAATCCGTTCGCATACTCGATGTAGCTGATCGCCGAGTCGGGATTGAGCTTCAGCGCTTTCTGATAGTGCTCCATCGCCGAGACTTTTTTCGCGCCGTAAGTCATTCCGGCGATCAGGCCACCGACCTTGTTGATCACCTCGGCCTGGTAGGCGCCGTATGCGGTGTGCGCTTCGGCGTGCGCGGGCGCAAGCTTCAACGCCTCGGTCAGCGCATCCTTGATCTTGCCGCCGAAGCCCTGCGCGAGCGCCTTGGTCACTGAGATCCCCTGGCTGTACCTGCCCAGCGCGTACGCATACAGGTAATGTGCGTTCGCGTCGCCGGGTGCAATCTTGCGCCGCTCGTCAGCCCATTGGGCGGCCTCTTCGAACAGCGCCAGCTTGGACTTCTCGGCTTTGTCGATATAGTTGGCGTAGATGGCCTGCGCCTTGATCGCGGCGTTGACTGCGGCGCCGCCCACCGCGATTCCGGCCTCGACGGCACGCTGAAATTCGCCGGCGTGAAACGCGCGCCACGCGTCCTGTGCGGCGGCGTCCTTCGGAAACGGCTCGCAGTCGCCTCGATGAAGGCGGCCCCAACTTTTTTTCAGAGCCGCACCGTCGTAGACATATGCGTTTTCGGCATGCGCGAATTTGGCCCATTTTTTTGCCATCGATCTTCTCCTTCAGCAATCGCTTACAGGTAATCCCGACTCAGCCGATCGAGCAAAGCGCGCGACGTTCCCTGCAGGAATGGCGCGATCAGGGAAAGCACCTGGTACGCGGCGCGATCCAGGCTGACCGCCGCGGCATCCGGTTGCTGTGCGGCGATTCTCTGGTACGAAATCCAGAACGTCGCCACCAGCGCCACATTGTCGGCGATGGCGGCGATCTCGCGCTCCGATGCGCGCATCGTCCCATCGTCGACCATGCTGCGGCAAAGCGCCGATACCGTCGCGGTGCCGCGTCGCATGATCGAGGCGAAGCGCGTCGAAAGCCCGCGGCTTCGGGACAGTATTTCGTCCAGATCTCGATAGAGAAACCGGTACTCCCACATCGCCTCGAACAGCAGGTGCAGAAAAAGCCAGAGATCCTCGACATCGACAACGCCGCTGACGCGCGGGTCGAGCAGCGCGTCGAGGCGGCGTTCGAGGGCCGCGAAGAGCTCGCCGACAATCTCATCCTTGTTGCGGAAATGATAGTAGAGATTTCCCGGGCTGATGCCCATCTCGTCGGCGATATCCGCGGTGGTGACGTTCGGCTCCCCGAGACGATTGAACATCACGAGGCTGGTTTCGACGATCCGCTCGCGCGTGCGCCGCGGCCGTTTGCGCTCCGCCATGACTAATTCGGACCAACGCCGGAGTCAGCCCCTAACGCGCGGCCGCCAGCCAGGCTTCGAGTCGGTCCAGAGTGTGCGACAGGTCGCGCGCCGTCTGGCGCACGCCGGGCTTGCGCGCCCTCAGCGGACGCGTATCGATCAGCGCGTCGCCAATGGGACGCGGACTTTCGGAAAGGACATCCAGTTTCAGCCTGATGCCGTGTCGCGCCAGCATCGGTGCGAGCACGTCGCGGCGCGCGAACAGGCTTTGACGCGTTTTTCGATACGCGGCCTCGCATAGGGCCTTGCGGCGCGTATAGCTGAAAATGGAAGCGAAAAACATGTCGGCATCCTCACGATCGGGTTCGAACAGCAGGATGTCGGCATCGGGGTATTGCGCGCGGTATCGGTCCATGCCCGCCGCCATCCGGGAGTGAATGATCGCACGAAAGGCCTGCGCGAGGACCATCGGCAGGCCGCCATCCGCCAGCTTGTCGACGGCATCGCGTCCCCGTGTCGGAGTCGCGTCGAATGGAACCAGCGCATTGACGCAAAGCAGAAGACGCACGCCGGCGTCCAGCGCGACCGAAGCGTGCAAGGTCTTGTTGAGCGCGCCGTCGACATAGTGCGCGCCGTCGACGAGGACCGGAGGGAAGAGGCCGGGGAGCGCGGCCGAGGCTTGCACGGCTTCGGTGATGGGAACGTGGTCGAAGCCGGCGTCGCCGAATGTGGTCGATGCTCCGGTATCGAGATTGGTTGCAATCACGAATAACTTGTTGCGAAGCTTTCGAAAATCGTTGCTACGCCCCGACGACGAAAAGAGACGGGTCAAAAAGCGCTCGAGCGCGCGCTGATCGAATAAGCCGGTCGGAATTGCGCGGCCGATGGCGGCGCTCAGAGCCGCAACCGATTCCATCGCACTTGGCCGGTCCGCCCTTCGGATCCGCTTTCGCACGGCATCGAGGAAATGGCGCGGCAGCGTCAATCCGCGGCGGGCGAATTCGCCGAGCGCAGGCCGGAGAAAAAGCGCAGGCGACAATGACGCATCGGCGCCGTCGTCGATGAACAGGCGATACATTTGGGTCGGCGAAATACGGTTCGCCAGCGCCGCCGCAACGAACCCGCCCGACGAGACTCCGACGTAGACACCGATGTCGTTGAAATCGATGCCGGCCAGCGAGTCGGACAACGCAATGAGTGCGCCGACCTCGTAGATGCCGCCCAGCGGACCGCCGCCTGCCAAAGCGAGACCCACGGAAGGAATCGGCCCCGCTGATTTCCTGCCGACGTGTCGACGTCGGAGCGAGGCCTTTCCGGACATGGGTCGTCAGCGAGACCTGCTACTAGCGTGACTTCCTGGCGGTTTGCTTGACGCGGCGCGTTGCATGTTTGGCGCGTTTCGATACTCGCGCCTTGGCGACCTTGCGCGGCTTCGCAGCGGGTGTCCGGCGGCCCGTCTTGACCGACGCTTTCACCTGCGGCAGCGCGGCAGCTGCCGTGTCAGCAATCGCGGTGACGGTTGCGCGAACCTGCTCCCGGGTGCGGTTCCAGATCGAGCTTGCGGTCGCGATCGACGTTTCGACCCCGTTGCCGAGGACGCGGATCGCTTGCGTTTCCACGGCCGAGCCCTGCTTGACCAACGCGCGCAAGGTGTTACGCGCGTCGTTCTGTGCCCAGCGACGCGTCACCGCAGCGGCTCCGAGGCCCGCGAGCCATACCTGACGCGATGCGGCGAAGGCGGCATCGGCAAGACGGCCGGCATTCATTTCGCTCATCATTTGCTTTTGCATTGTTGCTCCTTGACTAGGGTTAGTGACGTGAGATCAACCGAAAGCGTGATCTTCACCGTGCAGCGTTCACTCTAGGGCAAAGCATTAGAGCAATCATCCTAATCGACCGGGCCGCAGCCGGGCCGCGAGCCCGATCGCGAGCTTGGCCGTGATTCCATAGATCGATAGTTGTGGATTGGTGCCGATGCTGGTCGGGAACAGCGAGCCGTCGAGCACGTACAGGTTTTCCAGGTGGTGATGGCGGCCGGTAGGGTCGGTCACGGCGCGCTTCGGATCGGGGCCGAAGGCGCAGCCGCCCATGACGTGCGCACTCACCACCGAGGTCTGCAAGGGCTCGAGCGCGAGCGCGGCAATGCCCGCCTTGGCCGCGGCCCAGCTCGAGTAACTGGCGACCGGCGCATGCGACGGCATCACCGACTTTGCGCCGGCCGCGAACTGGATCTCGGCCATGCTGGCGAGCGCGCGGCGCGCGCCGTCCCAGAAGAATTCGTCCAGGCGATAGTCGAGCACCGGTGATCCATCGGCGTTCAAGCCCACCGACCCGCCGGGACTACGCGCGGCAAATCCGTCCCGCATCAGCGCGATGAGAACGTGCATATTAGAGAGCTGATGCATCCAGTTCGCGTGATCGACGCCGTGTCCGGGCAGCGTCGTCGCGACGAGAATTGGATGCAGGGGCGGCGCCTCGAGCTTGTATCCCAGCGGACCGGTGGGCGGTGCATCCAGAAAGTGGTCCGAGTAAATGCTCTGCGGTGCGCCCGAGAAGCCATCGACAGGATCCGGCATCAGCGCCGCCGAGACGACCGTCGGGTGAAGGAAGGTGCGCTTGCCGACGATGCCATTGGGGTCGGGTACCTTGCTTCGGATCAGAAGTGCTGGCGATCCAATGGCGCCGGCCGACACAATGAACGTCGGGGCGCGCACGACGATCCTGCGCGTCGTAGGATCGGTGCCGCCCGGGTCCATGCCGATGCATCGAAGCGCCGACGCGCGACCGTCCCGGTGGTCAACCATCCAGGCGCGCGCGCGGGTGACGAGCGTGGCGCCCCGCGCGAGCGCCGCCGGAATGGTGGTCACCAGCATCGACTGTTTTGCATTGGTCGGACACCCCATGCCGCAGTAACCGAGATTCCAGCAGCCTTTGACGTTGCGTCGTATTTCCCCGCTCGAAATGCCCAGCGCGCGAGCGCCACGGCGCAGCGCGCTGTTGTTTTCGTTGGGAGCAACGAGCCATGGTGCGACGCCGAGGCGCTGCTCCATGCGCGCGAACCACGGCGCGAGATCGGCGACGCCGAACCCCTCGAGTCCGAATTCGCGTGCCCAGTGTTCGAGTGTCGGCGCCGGCGTGCGGAAGCTCGATGTCCAGTTGACGGTGGTGCCGCCGCCGACACAGCGGCCCTGCAGAATATTGATCGACCTGTCCTTTGACTTGCGCGCCGACGATTCCTGGTAGAGCTGGGAATAGGCCGCGGCCTCGAGCATATGAAAATCGGACGAAGTCGCGAGAGGACCTTCCTCGACCAGGACCACGCTCAATCCCGCGTCGCTCAGAATTTCCGCCGCGGTCCCTCCGCCCGCCCCCGTGCCGACGATGACGACGTCGGCATCGAGGGTGAGATCCTGACTCAGCGTCGACGCGTCGATCACCTTCCAGCCGCTCGCGAGCCCGACGCGAAAAGGGTCGGGAAACGCGGCGGGACGCGAGGCTGCCGTGGCCATCAGCCGCCCTCCAGCGACGGTGGGCCGCCATATCCGATGGCCGGCCAGGCGCGCGCGTTGCCGTACCAAGCGGCCAGAATGAGCTGATGAAGCGCACCGTATCCGGAACGCAGCAATGTGAAGCGGCTGGCGCGCCACGAATCCAGAAACGCCGCGACCGATTCGCGCGACGCGTTTGGCCAAGCAGGCCAGACGCCCGCGATCAGGCAACGTGTCGGTGGAAAGGAAAGCAGTGCGAAAAGCTGCTCCAGTTCCCTGCGCGATGCCGGTGGAAGTCCAGCCACCGCTCGATCGACGCCCGCGACGACTTCGGCGCGTGCCTCGACGCTGCCGTTGTCAGGAAGCGCTCCCTCGAGCAGCACCGGCACGATCGCCGCGATAATCGCTTGCGCGGAAGGATCGAGCGCCGATCGACGCGGCTCAGGCGATTCGCGCCGCGAGGTCACCATCCACCGCGCGAGCACGAGAACGATGCCGCCGGCGATACCGGCCTTGAGCACGGTTCGCCGAGTGACTTTCGGCATGTTGCGTGCTTCGGATTTTGGAGGTTGCGGCATGAAATACCTTGTAGGACGTGCGTTAAACTAGCCTGCGCGTCTAGACAAAACAATCTAATTTCGACATCTCGCCATGCCCTCCGCGGCCGAAGCGCTCCTCGTTCATCAGCTCGAGTGCTCGCGGCTGCTGCACCAGGAACGCGCATCTTCGGCGGAGCTTGCCGTCGCGCTCGATCGTGTCGCCCAATGGCAGGCGCGACGTCTCAACGCGAGCTACGCCGACCTTGCGGCCGATCCGCGCTATGCCGAGGCCATCGCGTTTTTCCAGAGCGAGCTGTACGGTCCGGGCGACTTCAGCCAGCGCGACGCGGACCTTGCCCGCGTGGTGCCGATCATGATTCGCGTGCTGCCCGATGCTGTGGTCGAAACGGTGGCGATGGCGTTGGAGCTTTCGACGCTTTCGCACGAACTCGATCACGCGCTGGTCGGAAAGCTGAAAGCCAGCGGTCCATTTACCGTCGCCGCCTATTGCGACGCCTATCGTGCCTGCGACAGCCGCCTCGAGCGCAGGCGGCAGATCGACCTCATCGTTCGGACCGGCGGCGCGCTCGAGCGCTACGTTCGGCAGCCTATGCTTCGGCCGCTGCTTACGATGATGCGCCACCCGGCACGCATCGCGGGGCTCTCGGCGCTGCAGGAATTCCTGGAACGCGGCTTTGCGAGCTTCGCTGGCATGCGCGATGTGGGTCTCTTTCTCGAGACGATCGACAAGCGCGAGACAAGGGTGATGGAAGCCATTTTTTCCGGAGACCGTGCGCCTTTTTCCGATCCCGAGAGCTAAGCGCTCGATAACGACCTGCTAGGCCTCTCCGAAAAGTTTGTCGAGCTCGCCACGGATCGCGTGCTCGATCGGTCCCTTCAGCGGCGTCATCAGGAACGAAAGCTGCAAGCTAAGCTCGACGTCACTCTTGCCCAAGCGCATGTCTCCGGACACACCCGGCCGCTGGAACGAAACATTGTCACCGTCCCAGGTGCACTCGAGATCGAAGCGCTTCTGAAGGTCCTTGGCGATCTTCTGCGCAGCCGCTTTGGCCTTCTTGTGGTCGAGCTTGTGCCGGCGTTGAATCGTGATGGTAGGCATGATCGCCCTTTTGGAAACGTCGCGCAGTATAGCGAATCCCCGATCGCAGACTCGTGGCGATGCTGCAGCGCGGTGTGCCAGCCGCAACGGGACAGTTATGGACCCGATGACTCAAAGGCGGCAGAATCGGACGCGCGGAGCGTTGCGCGCGGAAGCTTGTCTGGGAGGTTTGGTGGCAGGCAATATCGCGGACTATTTCAAGGCCCACCTGGCGACACCGGACCTCGCGCTGTACCGCGGGTGTAGCGGTGACACGTGGGCGGACGTCAGCGTCGCCGACCTCGCATAGCTGATCGGGCGCTGGCAGTCAGCGTTCACCACGCTGGGCCTGGTGGAAGGCGATCGCGTGGCGCTGTGCGTGAAAAACAGCGTCGACTGGATTGCCATCGATCTCGCCGCTCTCGGCGTGGGCCTGGTAGTCGTCCCGCTTTACGTCGATGACAACCCGGAAAACGTCGCGTGGTGCGTCGGCAATGCCGAAGCGCGGAGCCTCGTTGTCGAAAGCACGCGGATGGCGCGGGCGCTTATTCAATGCAGTACGTCGCTGCCACCGCTCCGCGTCCTGCGACCGGATGCGGGCGACGGCTTGCCTTCGGTCCATGCGCTGTTGCCCGCGACCGCGAGCGCACCGGTTTTTCGGGCGCTGCCCGATTCGACGCTCGCGACGATCTGTTTCACGTCGGGCACGTCGGGGCGACCGAAAGGCGTCATGCTTTCGCACGGAAACATCATCGCCAACGTCCTTTCGTGTCAGGAAACCCGGATGGCGCGATCTTCCGATGTATTCCTGTCGATCCTTCCGCTTTCCCATATGTTCGAGCGCACCGGCGGGTACTATCTTCCGCTGTCGGTGGGCGCGAAGGTCGTCTTCTCGCGCGGCGTGGCGCAGATCGCAGACGATCTCGCAGCACAGGCGCCGACGGTCATGTTCGCGGTGCCGCGCATCTTCGAGAAGTTTCTCGCCCGAATCGATCAGACGCTCTCCGGCTCGGCGATTAAACGCTGGCTCTTCGATCAATGTGTTGTCCGTGGCTGGAGAGTGGAGCAGGGCAACGCGGGTCCGCTCGACGCGCTGGCGACGCCCTTGCTTCGCGCGCTGGTGGCGAAGCCGATTTTCGCTCGTCTCGGAGGCCGACTGCGGCTGACGGTCGTGGGCGGTGCGGCGCTCGATCCATCGATCGCCCGCGCTTTCATCGGACTCGGCCTCCACATGCTGCAAGGCTACGGCATGACCGAAGCCTCGCCCGTCATCTCGGTCAATCGCGAGGAAAACAACGATCCCGAATCGGTCGGTCCGCCGCTCCCGGGCGTGGATGTGAAGCTGGGACAGAACGGCGAGTTGCTCGCCCGCGGCGGCAACATCATGCAGGGTTATTGGAGGAATCCCGAGGCAACCCAGGCGACGGTCGACGCCGAGGTCTGGCTGCATACCGGCGACATTGCCGAGTTGCGCGAGGGAAGGATCTACATTCGCGGTCGGGTCAAGGACATCCTGGTCATGTCCAACGGCGAGAAACTGCCGCCGCAGGATGTCGAATTCGCACTCGCGCACGACCCTCTGTTCGAGCAGGTGATGCTGGTCGGCGAGGGCCGGCCGTTTCTGACGCTGCTGACCGTCACGAAGGAAACCGACGAAAAGCTGCTGGTCGATCGTGCCAACGAGTTGCTCAAGAATTTCCCGCGCTGGGTAAGAATCCGGAGGGTTATCGCGACTCAAGATCCATGGAGCATCGACAATGGCTTGCTAACCCCGACCTTGAAGCTCAAGCGTCCGCTGGTGCTGGCGCGGTTCAAGGATGCGATCGACACGGCGTATGCCAACGACGGCGCGGCCGCGATGCGGTGAAAGCGCGTGCTTGATAGTGGCCGTGGCCCCGGCTTTCGTATACGCTGGCGAGCGTCGATGCGCTGAAGTTGGTGCAGGCGCTTGAATGACGGGAGAGCAGGCCATGATCGGGCGCTCCTGCGTCGCTTTGCCCCGCTCGAGATTGCCGGCCACGATGCAATGGTTCCCGATCTCATCGAACGTGACGGCAAAGACGCCGCATGTTTCCGCTCACGGTAGGAGTCGCAAATGCTCATAGCCGCCTGGTTGCTCGCCCTCGTCGTGGCGTTCTTTGCCCTCGCGTACCTCAACGCCGCGGGGTGGGTATGGGTCGCAGCGGTAGTCGCCGCGCTCGCTGTGGTGTGGCGCGCCGAGTGGCTGGCTCCGCTGACGCTGTTGATCATCGCCGCCGTGGTGTTGCTGCCGGCGATGGTTCTGAACATTCCGGCGCTGCGGCGCAAATTGATCAGCAACCCCGTCCTGTCGCTGTTCAGGACGGTGCTTCCGCCGATGTCGCAAACCGAGCGCGATGCGATCGAAGCCGGCACAGTGTGGTGGGACGGCGAGCTTTTTTCCGGCTGTCCCGATTGGGCGCACTTGCTCGCCATGCCGCGGCCGAAGCTCACGGCCGAGGAGCAGCGCTTCCTCGATCACGAATGCGAAGAGCTGTGTTCGATGGTCAGCGACTGGGAAACGACCCACGTCTACCGCGATCTGCCGCCTGCGGTCTGGCAATACATCAAGGACAAAGGCTTTCTCGGGATGATCATTCCCAAGGAATTCGGCGGACTCGGCTTCTCCGGCTATGCGCATTCGCAGGTGATGACCAAGCTCTCGACGCACTCGAGCACCGTGGCCGTGACCGTGATGGTGCCGAATTCTCTCGGCCCGGGCGAGCTGCTG
>OCZU010001769.1_pt1 | contig 13990 bp, 13 predicted proteins | sample 1539001 | NCBI WGS metagenome assembly OCZU01 (sample SAMEA3539306, study PRJEB22396) | soil metagenome | biome: tundra; feature: field; material: soil | place: USA | collected 2010-05 | depth 0.15 m | reverse complement strand
TGAACATAAGCGGAGACGCTGAGAGCGGCCGGGGTCTGCTGCTGGTGGAAACCATCAGCGACAGATGGGACTGGTACTTCCCGCAGGATACGGGCGGGAAAGTCGTATGGGCGGAACTGCAATGACCACAACCAGGCGAACACGCCGCTCGATCAGGCGATGCCGTGCACCGCCCTAACAATAATCGTGACCCATGAACAGAGGAGGACCAAGCCAAAGACCGGAGCGCTACGAATGGCCATCACCACAACAGGCGTCCTGCCGCAGTCCGCGGCGAGCCAGTCACGCCTGGCCGGTATTCCCTCATCCCTGGAGCTGGAAATTACGGGCTTCTGTCGATTACCGGTTGACCGCCATGCGGAAAGCGGCCCGCAGGGCGGCCGTTGATGAACGCGATCTTCGTCGCCGTAGAGGGACCGACCGGCGCGGGTAAGACCGCCCTGGCCACACGGCTCGCGCTGGTCCTGGGCGCGCAGGCCATGTTCGACCCGTTCGAGGCCAACCCGTTCCTTTCGCAATTGCTCAGCGGCGAGCAGGGAGATACCGAACTGGCGCTGCGGGCGGAGCTGACGTTCTTCGCGCTGCGCATCGCGCAACTGCACCACATCGCGGGGCTGCTCGCGGCCGGTCGCGGCGTGGTCTCCGACTGGGCACTGCTCAAGCAGCCGATCTTCGCGGCGACCACGCTCGACCCGGGCAACGCGGCCAGGGTCGCCGCGACGGTCGGCATCTGGGCCGCCAGCCTGCCCGCCCCGGATCTGGTGATCGGCCTGTCCGCACCGGCCTCTACGCTGCGCGGCCGGATATGCCGGCGCGGCCGGGACATGGAGGCCAGCGTCACCGCCGCGCAGCTCGCGGCGCTGTCCGCGGCGTTCGAGAACGCCTACGCCCAGTGGCCAGGGCCGCTAATCCGTGTGAACACCACCACGTTCGACACCTTCGACGAACGTCACCTATCCGAGCTGGCCACCCGGGTGCGCCAGCTCCCGATCCCTGAGGAGTTGCGATGAGACAACCTGCGCCCGACGCAGCCGGTGCGATGGTCACGGCCGGGCCGGCGTGCCGACGGCTGCTGATCACCGCACCCGGCGCCGTCGAGCTGATCGAAGAGCGGCTCCCTCCGCTGGGTGAGCACGACGTCTACGCCCGCACCGTGGTATCCGGGATCAGCCACGGCACCGAGATCGCATGGCTGCACGGGTCGGCTGCCGCGCTGCACCGTACCTGGGATCCGCAGCGGCGTGTCTACCTCGACGGGCCCGGCCGCGATTACCCGGTCGCCCCTGGCTACGAGTCGGTCGGCCGGATAGCCGAAATCGGTCCCGCTGTGACCGGCGTGCGCGTCGGTGACCTGATCGCGGTCGACGGCCCGCACGCTGACGGGCATTTACTCGCGGAGACAACCGCGGCGGCTGGGCTCCTGCCGGCCGGGACCGACCCGGAGCAGGCGGTGTTCTTCATCCTGGCCCGGGTCGCGCTCGGCGGCGTCCACGACGCCGGGCTGGCGGTCGGTGAGACCGTGGTGATCGTGGGGCTGGGCACAGTGGGCCTGCTCGCCGTGCAGCAGGCCCGCCACGCCGGCGCCCAGGTGATCGGCGTGGACCGGTACCCGCTGCGGGTGCAGGCCGCCGGAAACCTCGGCGTGCACGCGATCGTGGCCAGCGATGGTACGGACGTCGCCGCCCGGGTACGCGAGCTGACCGGCCCGGCCGGCGCGGACGCGGCCATCGAGGCGTCCGGGTCGTATGCGGGCCTGCACGAGGCGATCCGCTGCCTGCGTATCGGGGGCAGGGTCGCCACCGTCGCCTCCTACCACGGTGACCAGCCAGGTCTGCGGCTCGGCGAGGAATACCACCGCAACCGCATCACCCTCATCTCGTCCATGACGGTCAACGGCTGCCCGCAGCGCACATATCCGCGGTGGACCCTGGACCGGCTCAGCACCGCGGCCCGGCAGCTGATCACAGCAGGGGCCGTGCGCACCGACGGCCTGATCACCCACAGGGTGCCATTCGGCCGGGCCGCCGACGCATACGCGCTGATCACCGACACCCCGCAAGACACGATCAAGGTGGTGCTGACCTATGACACCTGACATCCGCTTCGACACTGTCCACCCGGTCGATGACCGCTACACCCCGCCCGCGTGCGGGGAACTCGACGAGATCACCGGCGTGCTCGCCGACGGCCGGCTGTCCGGCGGCGCGCCCGTCCTGGAAATCTACGAGCTGGCACTGGCCGGATGGTTCGGGGCCGCACGCGCGGTGGCGGTCAACTCCGGTACCTCGGCTCTGCACGCCACCCTCATCGCCCTGGACGTCCGCGCCGGGGATGAGGTGATAGTCCCGGCGACCGCACCGCTGCCCACCGCGATGCCGATCCTGACCTGCGGCGCTGTCCCGGTCATCGTGGATACTGCACCCCGGTCCCTTGCCCTGGACCCCGCCGACGTGTCCGCCAAGCTCACGTCCAGGACGAAGGCCGCGATCACGCTGCCATTGTGGGGCTACCCGGCCGACGACGCCGCGGCGGCCCCGCTGCTGGCGGCGGCCGGTGTCCCGATCATCGAGGATGCCTGCCAGGCCCACGGCACAAAAATCCGCGGCCGGTATGCCGGCACAATTCACCGGGCTGGGTGCTTTTCCACCCACGACCGCAAGCTACTCGCCACCGGCGAGGGTGGGTTCATACTCACCGACGATGAGGAGCTCGCCGAGCGCATCGACTTCTACACCCACCTCGGGCACCTCAAAGGCCATGTCCACGGCGTGAACTACAAACTCGCCGGCCCTCTCGCCGCGATCGGGCTGCGCCGGCTGCGCGGCCTGCAGCGGCAGCTCCAATCCCGCCGCGCCAACGCTGCCCAGCTCCTCAGCGCCCTGCCCGAAGGCGGCACGCTCGCCGAACTCGGCTACGGCCAGACGGACACACCGAACTACTACAACCTGGTTTTGACCGCCGAGGATTCGGCGGAATCGTTCGCAGGCGGGTTCGCCTGCGCCGGGCTGCCCCCGGACTCGGTCCGCTACGGCTACCAGCCGCTTTACCACCGGCCGATCTTCGCCCCATACGCCACCGCCTGCCCGAACGCCGAGGCCCTGGCCGCGGCGACGCTTCAGATTCCCGTTCACCCGGGAATGCCGCAGGCAGCATTACAGTGGGTCGCGGGCCGCATCCGGACCCTGTCCGCCAGCCACGCCGAAAGGCAGCGTCCATGACCGGCATCCGGCACTTCACCGCCTCTGCGATCGTCTTCGACGACACCGGACGGGTGCTGCTCGTCCACCACAACAAACTCGGCCAGTGGCTCTACCCCGGCGGTCACGTCGACCCGGACGAGGACCCGGCGCAGGCTGCGCTGCGCGAAGTCTTCGAGGAAACCGGCGTGCGGGCCGAGGTGATCAGCGATCCGCTGTTCGCTCATCCGGCCGTCACGGTGCACGCCTCGCCATACATGATCCTGGAAATGCAGGTTACCGACTCCAGCGTCGGGGTTCACCGGCATATCGACCTGGTCTACGTCCTGCGGGCCACATCCACCGACCTCACCGCCCAGCTGGAGGAGGTCGCCGGAGCCAAATGGGTGCCGGCCGCCAACGTCGCCGGGCTGGACACCCCCGCCGAACTTCCTGCGCTGGTAGCCGACGCCGCGCAATGGGCGAAGGCCCGCCGATAACCTGAACCGGCAACTCACCCTGCCTCCGGCCCGGCAGCGATCACGTCATCGCTCTGCGCGACAGCAAGAACCCGGATGGCCTCGCGCTGATCTTCGCGGCGGACGAGTGGAGCGCCTTCACCGCAGGTGTCCACGACGGCGAGTTCGACCTGGCCTGAGGGTGTCCTCTCTCGTGCCACAGCTCACGTCCTACCGGGGGTGCCCACGCCGCGCCGCCTGAGCTGCTGGACGCGCTGGTGGGACAGGTGCATGAGCTGGGCGGCCTCACGCGTTGAGACGTTGGCTGCATCCAGTGCCGTAGACGCCCGTCACCTGTGGATACCGGAGAACACGCCGTGGTCCGGATACTTCAGGTATCTCGTGGCTCAGCGCTGCGACGGCAACGTGGTGACGGCGGACGAACGGCGCTTATCCAGTTCCTTTGCGAAGGTTGTCGTTCTCGACGGCGAGCACGTGCACAGCCCGCGCGAACGTCTCGCTCTCCGCGCGGTAGTCATCGTGTTCCTGCCGCAGGTCCCTGATCTTGGCTTTCAGCGCGGTGATCTCCTCGCGGAGCTTGATCCCGCTGGCGGGGATGCCGCCGCTCGCCTTGACCTTGGCGTAGAGGCCGGGATCTACGGCGAGAGCCGCGAAGACTACGCTGCCGCGTTCGCAGCAGCGCGAAAGAAGCTCGCGAGGCGCCAGGATTCCTGACCTTGCGAGCTACCGTCCGGCCAGGGCTTTGTTCACTGCGCGGAGTTTGTCCGGGCTCGCGACGATCCGGACGCCGCTGATCCGGCCGTCGGCGACGTCCAGCACGATCGCGGTGACGGCCACGCCAGCTTGCACGATGACCAGCCCTGACTGTCCGTTGAGCAGGACGTGCCGCACCTCGGCCCCGGTCGGGATGGCCTGGGCGACCGCAGCCAGGAAGCGGGCTGCCTTGGCCGGGCCGATGATGGGCCGGAGCGCGGATTTGACCTGGCCGCCTCCGTCGGCCCAGACCACGACGTCGTCGGCCAGCATTCCGGCCAGGGCGTCGATGTCGCCGCTGACGCAGGCGGCCACGAACTGCTCGGTGAGCTGCGCGGCACTCCGCCGATCCGAGTCGAACCGGCGGCGGCGGGCCTCCAGGTGCCGCCGGGCGCGGGCCACCAGCTGACGGCAGGCCGGAGCCTTCCGGGCGAGAATGTCGGCTAGCTCGGGGTAGCCGTAGTCGAAGACGTCGTGCAGCAGGAACGCCGCCCGCTCAGCTGGGCTGAGTTCCTCCAGCAGCACCAGAAACGCCAGCGACAGGGAGTCCGCCAGCTCGGCGGCATCGGCCGGGTCGGCCTCGTCCACCAGGAGCGGCTCGGGCAGCCAGGGGCCGACGTAGCGTTCCCGGCGGGCCCGGGCGCTGCCCAGGGAATCCAGGCAGAGCCGGACCACCACCGTGGCCAGGAACGACTGCGGTGCGCGCACGTCGGCCCGCGCCCGCTGCCGCCAGCGCAGGTACGCTTCCTGGAGCACGTCCTCAGCGTCGGCCGCGGTGCCGAGCATCCGGTACGCCAGCCCGAACAGCTTCGGGCGGAGCTGCAGGAAAATCTCGTCGTCACCCACTGGTCAGCCGGCCCGGGCGGCGGCCCCGGCCTCGCAGCGGTCGGCGAAGCCCTGGCTGGTCAGCCCGAGTCCGGCATTGAACCGCGACCGCAAGTTTTCCAGCGCGACCCAGGCGGCGAGTTCGGTGATCTCCTCGTCGGACAGCAGCCCGTGCAGCCGCGCCACGAGATCCTCAGGTATCTCGGCCGGGGTAGCCGTGGCCGCTTCCGCGAACTCCAGGACGGACCGTTCCCGCTCGTCGTGGACGTCGGATTCGCGCCAGCGTGGCACGTCGCGCACCTTGCGCGGGTCCACTCCCTGCTGGATTCCTTCGTAGTAGCCGAAGTCCATGCACCAGGAACAGCCGATCCGGCCGGCCACCGCCTGCACAACCAGTGAGCGCAGGTGCGGGTCAAGCCGGCGCCATCCCCGGCCGGCCGCCATCTCCAGCGCGCCCATGGCCACCAGCACGCCGGAATGCCGTGCGGCAGCCCGCACCGGGTCCACCACCTCGCCGAACGTGCGCCGTGAATACCACCAGGCGAGCCGGCGGAGCACACCGTCAGGACGGTCCGGGAGAGCTATGTGCGGCATTGTCGCCACCTCCTACCCGTAACGACGGGATAGCCAGGCTGGCTGTGACATCCGCTGGCCGGGTGCGTTACCCGGTCCGCGGTTCCCAGCTGAAGAAGCGGATCGAGAAGAGCAGCCCGCCCAGCCCCCAGGCGGCCACGACCAGGACGTCGGTCCAGTGAAACGGGGTGCCGATGAACCCGGCCTGCATCCCGTCGAGGAAGTGCTTGACCGGGAAGATCCGGGCGATCCACAGGACCCACGACGGCGTGTTGTTGCGGAACGGGATGAAGATCCCGGACAGGAACAGCAGCGGCAGGATGATCGCGTTGACGATGGGAGCCGAGGCGTCGGCGTTCGGGATGACCGCCGTGACCGCGAACCCGAGCGCGCAGAACGCGGCCGCGCCGACGGCGAGCATGACCAGGAACCGCAGCAGCGTGATCCCGGTCGGGATGTCGGCGCTGTAGGCGGCGCGGCCGAACGCTGCGGTGATCGCCACCAGCAGCACGGCGACGAGGAGCGCGTGCAGCATCCGGGAGCCAAGGAACGTCGCGGCAGGCAGCGGTGTCCCGTTGGTCCGCTTGAGCACGCCGCTGTCCCGCTGGAACGACACGGCCATCGCGATGTTGTTGAAGCACGAGGTGATGACCCCGAAGGACGCCATCGCGGCCACGTAATAGGTGCCCTGACTCACCGGCCGCGCGCCGAGGTGGACCGTGCCGCCACCGAGCAGCGCCGTGAAGATCACCAGGAACATGAGCGGGAACGCGAAGATGAAGAACGCCGAGGCCGGGTTGCGCCAGAATGTCTTATTGACATAACGGACCTGCGAGAGAGTCAGCGTCGCCGCGTTCATGCCCTGCCTCCTTTCAGAGTTCTCCGTGCCGGTTAAGCCAATTGCCGATCTTGAAAGGGCGGTGGCTCGGTGCGGGGGCGGGCTCGCCGCCGCCATCGCCGGCCGGTGTGCCCGTCAGGGAGAGGTAGATGTCCTCCAGCGACGGCCTGGTCACTTCCAGCCCGTCAAGGCTGACCCCGTGGTCGATCGCCCAGCCAGTGAGCCGGTTCAGCACCTCGACCACGTCCTCGGTGGTGACCTCGGTAAAGCCGTCCGGCGCGGCGTGGCCGGCCAGCCCGGCAGGGAGCGTGGCGCCATCCGGTCGGCGGTAGCGGATCCGCGCCCCGGCCATGTCACGGCCGCCGAGCGTGGCAGGCGGGCCCTCGGCCACGATCCGGCCCGCCGCGATCACCGCGACCCGGTCCGCCAGGTACTGCGCCTCGTCCATGTAGTGCGTGGTGAGCAGCACCGTCTTGCCGAGCGACGCCAGGTTCTTGACCACCTCCCACGCCTCGTGCCGGGCCGAAGGGTCGAACCCGGTGGTCGGCTCGTCGAGGAAGAGCAGTTCAGGATCGCCGGCCAGGGCGATCGCGACGTCGAGGCGCCGCTGCTGGCCGCCGGAGAGCTTGAGCACCCGCTCGTTGCGCTTGGCGTCGAGGCCGACCAGGTGGATCACCTCGTCCACCGGCCGGGGGTGCGGGTAGTAGCCGGCGAACATGGTGACCGTCTCGGCCACGGTGAGGTAGCGGTCCACCCCGGTGGACTGCAAGACGATGCCGATACGGCTCTTCAGCCGGCCGCGATGGTGGCCGGGATCCTCGCCCAGGACGCTGACCTCACCGCTGTCCCTGGCCCGGTAACCCTCGAGGATCTCGACGGTGGTGGTCTTGCCCGCCCCGTTCGGGCCCAGCAGCGCGAAGATCTCACCCTGGCGGATCGCCAGGTCGATGCCCCGCACCGCTGGCTGGCCCGAATAGGACTTGGTCAGGCCGTGCACGTCCACGGCCAGCGGTCGCTCACCCAGCGGTGGCTCGCCCAGCCCGGGTTCCACTGACATCGTGATCGCCTGCACCCCGCCCGCATCCGATCCAATGGGATTTGCCCCCATTATGGATGAAGGCTTTCTCGTCTGGGCCCAAGATTCCCCCGGAAGTGAAGCGTGCTGCCGGTGAAAGTTAGCTCAGAGAAGTAAAGTCCTGCCCTATGGGATGGCGGGGATCAGTAAACGCACTGCTCGCGCACACAATCGGCTATCACTTGGCACGTCCGCCAGGTCACCGGGCGTGGCAGCTTCCGTTGCCGAGCGGCGAGCGTATGCTGACCGCGCCGGTGTTCATCTTGTCCGCCGCCCGGTCCGGGTCAACCTTGCTGAGAGTCATCCTCGGCAGCCATTCGCAGCTCTACGCGCCGCCGGAGCTTCCCTTGGCGCACTTGGAAGCGCGCGCGGAGACGCGGTGGATCCAGACATCCTTGAAAGCGCTCTACCTGACCAAGGAAGAGCTGGACCACATGTTGTGGGACCGTGTGCTGGCCGATGCCCTGGCGCGCAGCGGAAAGCCCGTCATCGTGGTCAAGACTCCCAGCAACGTTCTGCTCTGGGCGCGGATCGCCGACTGCTGGCCCGACGCCCGGTTCATCTTCCTGCTGCGCCACCCGGCCGCCGTGGTCGCGTCCCTGCGCGCCTCATGGGACCCCGCATGGCACCCCGGCAGCTCCGGCAGCCTCGACGAGGTCTTCGGAAATGCGCTCAGGTACATGACCAGGGTCGAGGAGGCACGCCGTGCGCTCCCCGGTCACACCGTCCGCTACGAGGACCTGACCGCCGCCCCGGAAACGGTCATCGGCGGGCTGTGCAGCTATCTCGACTTAGAGTTCGAGCCGGCCATGCTGGACTACGGCCAGTTCGCGGAGGCCCGGTTCGGGGTCGGCCTCGGCGACAATTCCGCCAACATCCGCTCCGGCCGGATCCAGGCCGCCACGCCGCCGCCGCGAAGCGGCGAGATCTCCCCTGAACTTGCCGAGATATGCGCCACGTGGGACTACCGCGAGCCCGGCCGAGTCCGGTCCGATTCATGAGGCGGGGCCTGGCTGGATGCGGGCGCACATGTCGGTGACCAAACCGATCAGGAATCGAGAAGCGCCGGTCACCGAGCCGCAGCTAGAGTGACCGCCATGAACATCAACCAGGTCGATGTGACCCACGACTTCCGGAGGTGACCATGACCGGCTCTTCCACCCAGGGAACCGTGCTGCATCCCGGCCGATACACTACTAAAAGCAGGTGATAAATATGAAAACAATGACATGTAAACAAATGGGTGGACCATGTGATGCCCCATTCCATGGAAATAAGGCTGATGAGGTTATAAAAGCGCAAGATAACCATCTAAAAGAAATGGTCGCAAAGGGTGATGAAACGCACAAAAGCGCCCTGAAGAGCATGCAGGATAGGTGGAAACATCCCGTATCAGGAATGGGGTGGTATAGAAAAACAAAGAAGGCTTTTGCTGCTCTTCCCGAAGACTGATCGGTCATCAAGGCGTCTTCGCACGGCTGCAGGCCAGCGGCGCCGACGTCGTCCAGGAGCCGACCAAGCTAGGGCGGCGCACTGTGGGCTCGTGGCCTGCGCGAGTTGCACCCGCTTGGTGGCACGCTTGTTGGACGTGTCGGCACGATTGCCGAGTTCAGCCGACGGTGAGCTGGGCCCGGATCGGCAGGTGGTCCGAGCCGACCGGGTCGAGAACCTCGCCATCGAGGCCGGTGACCCGGCGACCGGCGAGCACATGGTCAAGCTGCACGAGCGGCCGGTGCGCCGGATAGGTCCGGCCGCGTACCACGCGGGAGTAGCCAACCACGGCCCAGGTGGCCGCGCGGGGCATGTTCAGATCACCGACGATCACGGTGGGGTCCGTGCCGCCGGCCAGATGCCTGAGCAGCCGCCGAAGCTGGACCGGGCTGCTGTACCGGTGGGTGAGATGGGTGTTGACCACGCACAGCGGCTTCCCGCCCGGCACGGCGACCGTGACGACCTGTGCGGCGCGGTGGTGTGGGTCCCCGGGAGCCCGCCCCAGTCCCACGACGTGGTACCCGGTCACAGGCAGGACCGTCAGCACCGCGAGGCCCCAGGTGCCCGGCTCGGTGCCGGGACCGACGCCGAGACTGACCAGGGTGGTATCGACAGCGAGGCTGGCCCGCTTCACCTGGGCACCGAGGGCGCTGGCCGGGGCGGCCAGTGGGTCCGGCTGGCCGTTCTGGAGCCACGCCTCCTGCACGGTGATGACGTCGGCCTTCAGGTAGTGGCACGCCGCCTCGACATCGAACGGCTGGCCACGGCGGTCCAGCCCGCCGTGCATGTTAAGACTCGCGATGGTTATCTGGTCGTCGTGGTCCATCCCCGCCCCGGCTGCCGTGTGGATCCGTTCCTGACAGCATGGCACGACGCGCGAGGCCACCGGCACCACCCATTGACCTGGGCGGCAGCGATGGCCTCGCGCCCCGACGTGACTGCCTTCACTGCTCCCGGGCCGCCGTTGACGTCGTGCTGGCGGCCCGGGCGGAACAGATCCGGAACAGGGAGAGTGCTCAGTGACCGCGCCCCAGGTGAGACGCGGTCCACTGGTCAGCAGTCGTAGTACATCTCGAACTCGTGCGGCGTCGGGCGGAGCCTGATGGGGTCGAGCTCGTTGGACCGCTTGTAGTCCAGCCAGGTCTCGATCAGGTCCGGGGTGAACACGCCGCCCTCAAGCAGGTAGTCGTGATCCGCCTCGAGGGTGTTGAGCACCGTCTCCAGCGATCCGGGAACCTGCGGGATGGCGAGCGCCTCGTCCGGCGGCAGCTCGTACAGGTCCTTGTCCACCGGCTCGTGTGGCTCGATCTTGTTCTTGATGCCGTCAATGCCGGCCATCAGCATGGCGGAGAACGCCAGGTACGGGTTGGCGGACGGGTCGGGCACCCGGAACTCCAGCCGCTTGGCCTTGGGATTCGAGCCGGTGATCGGAATCCGCACGCAGGCGGACCGGTTCCGCTGGGAGTACACCAGGTTGACCGGCGCCTCGTAGCCGGGCACCAGCCGGTGGTAGGAGTTCACCGTGGGGTTGGTGAAGGCGAGCAGTGAAGGCGCGTGCTTCAGCAGGCCGCCGACGTAGTACCGGCCCATGTCGGAGAGCCCCGCGTAGCCGACCTCGTCGTAGAAGAGCGGCGAGCCGTCCTTCCACAGGCTCTGGTGGCAGTGCATGCCAGAGCCGTTGTCACCGAAGAGTGGCTTGGGCATGAACGTGACGGTCTTGCCCGCTGCCCTGGCGACGCTCTTCACCACGTACTTGTAGAGCATCAGGTTGTCGGCCTGCTGGAGCAGTGGCCCGAACAGGATGTCGATCTCCGCCTGCCCGGCGGTGCCGACCTCGTGATGCTGCATCTCCACCGTGAGGCCCACATCAATCAGCGCACGGACCATCTCCGAGCGCAGATCGGTGTAGTGGTCGGCCGGCGGGACCGGGAAGTATCCGCCCTTGTAAGGAGGCTTGGAGCCGAGGTTCCCGCCCTCCTCCTCGCGTCCGGTGTTCCAGGCCCCTTCGACCGAGTCAATGTAGTAGTAGCCAGCGTTAGCCCCGGTCTCGTAGCGCACCGAGTCGAAGATGTAGAACTCCGCCTCTGGACCGAAGAACGCGGTGTCGGCGATCCCGGTGCCGCGCAGGAAACCCTCCGCCTTGCGGGCGACATTGCGCGGGTCGCGGGTGTATGGCTCGCCGGTCAGCGGGTCATGCACGAAGAACGTCATGTTCAGGGTGCTGTGCTGGCGGAAAGGATCGAGCAGCGCGGTGGTCGGGTCCGGCATCAGGAGCATGTCCGACTCGTGGATCTGCTGGAACCCGCGAATCGAGGAACCGTCAAACATGCGGCCCTCGGTGAAGACCTTGTCATCAAACGTCTCGGTCGGGATCGTGAAGTGCTGGACCGTCCCCAGCAGGTCACAGAACCTGACATCGACGAACTGAACCTTGTTATCGGTGATGAACTTCAGAACCTCGTCACCACTCTTGAACATCAGCCCTCCCTGAACGGTGCTGGCACTGGGGTTGCCACTTTGCCCTGGCGCTGCACCGCCACGCTGGGCTGGCCGCACGGGGGTCGTGCTTGCGGCAGGACGCGCCTTGGACGTTAGCTGGCAGCAATTACCGAGCCGTGTCCCTAGTGTTTCACACGCGTTACGCGTGGCTTCAGTGGCGCGCCCTAGCTGGCCAGAGCCGGTTTCAGGGTCGCATCAGGCCCTGGCCGGCCGCGGGGTCACGTGCGGCCGGGCGCCCGGCGGAGTTACCGTAGACCGGTGACTGATCGACGGTGGGGGGCGTGGCTGCCCGGCGCGCGCCCGCTCGCCGAGGATGAGAGCTACCCGGGCGCGCAGTTCGGCCTCCCCGAGCAAGGTGCCAGGTCGGTGGCGGGCATGGGCAGGCGCCTGGCGGCCCTGTTCATCGACTGGATCCTGAGCACGCTGATCGCCCTGGCGATATTCCACTCCCGGGGCTGGGCGACGCTGGCCATCTTCGCGGCCGAGGACTACCTGCTGACGGCGCTCACCGGATTCACCGTGGGCAAGCGCCTGCTGGGCATCCGGGTTGCCCGCCTGGACGGCAAACCGGTCGGGCTCGTCTGGGCGCTGGTGCGCACCCTGATCCTGCTCACCGTGGTCCCGCCCCTGGTCACCGACCGCGACCTGCGCGGCCTGCACGACCGGGCGGCCAACACCATCGTTATCCGGGCATAACGGAGCCTTACGGCAGGCGGGCATCCCCCAGGGCTTCCCGCCCATCCGGCATGCCCCTGGGGTGCCCGCCTGTCCGGCATGCGCCGGAGCGCCTCGATGGCGATCTGCGCGCCGTTCACCCGCCTGCCTCCACCAGGAGCCCGTCAGCCGAGCATGATGTTGAGGGTCTTGAGCTGGGTGTAGCTGAGCAGTTCATCGAGGCTTTCCTCGCGCCCCACACCGGACAGCTTGACCCCGCCGAACGGAACCCCGGCGAAGTGCGCGGACGATCCGTTGATCCAGAGATACCCGGCGTCGAGCGCCGAGGCCACCCGGTGGGCCCGGTTGATGTCACGTGTCCACACGCTCCCGGTTAGGCCGTAGTCGACCGCGTTGGCGATCTCGATCGCCTCGTCCTCGTCCTTCCAGGTGATCGCGGCCAGCACGGGGCCGAACACCTCCTCGCGAGCGATCCGCATGTCCGGCCGCACGCCACCGAACAGGGTCGGCGCCACGAACAGCCCGCGCTCGTCCTCCAGGCCCGGCGGGCGGCCGCCGCCGGTCAGCAGCCGGGCACCCTCGTCACTGGCGATCCCGATGTAGCGCAGCGTCTTGTCGTACTGTGCGCGGGTGGCAACGGTGCCCATCTGGGTCGCGGGGTCCAGCGGCGAGCCGATCCGGATGGCCGACATCCGTGCCACCACGCGGTTCAGCACGTCGTCCGCGATCGACTCGTGCAGCAGCAGCCGGGAGGTCGAACCGCACGACTGCCCGGCCGACCGGGCGAAGTTCATGCCCGCGACGGCGCCGGCCGCCACCGCCTCAGGGTCGGCGTCGGGGAAAGCGATCAGCGCGTTCTTGCCGCCCAGTTCCAGCGTCACGTCCTTGACCCCGACCTCGGCCGCGTCCCGCTGGATCGCCCGGCCGGTCACGTCGCTGCCGATGAAGCCGATCCGCCGGATCGCTGGATGGCGGGCCACGGCGCGGCCCGCGGCCGGCCCGTCGCCGACGACGACGGACAGCACGCCAGGCGGCAGGACGCTGGCGAACAGTTCGCCCATGCGCAGCGCCGACAGCGGCGCGGACTCCGGGGGCTTGAGGATCACTGCGTTGCCCGCCACCAGCGGTGCCGCGATCTTCCCCGCGGCGAACATGACCGGATGATTGAACGGGATGATCCGGCCGACAACGCCAAACGGCTCGCGGACCGTGAGATGCAGGTTCTGCGCCGATGCCGGGATGGTCGAGCCCTTGATCTCGATGCCGAGGCCGGCGAACAGGCGCAGTGTGTCGGCCGCGATGGCGACGTCCAGGTGCATCCCGGTGACCGGGTGGCCGCCGTCGATGGCGTCGAGAAGGGCGAGCTCGGCGGCATTGTCCTCCAGCACCCGGGCCAGCTCGCCGACCAGGGAACCGCGCTCCCGTGGTGGCACCCGCCGCCACGCGGCCGCCGCTGGCAGGGCCGCTTCGACCGCCGCGCCGACGTCGGTGGCATCCCCGTCGGGGACGGCAGCGATGATCTCTTCGGTCACCGGGCTCTCGTCGCTGAACCGCCGCCCTGACCGGGCCGGGGTCAAGTGCCCCCCGACGAGCATCGACCACTCAC
>OCZU010001768.1_pt1 | contig 13995 bp, 13 predicted proteins | sample 1539001 | NCBI WGS metagenome assembly OCZU01 (sample SAMEA3539306, study PRJEB22396) | soil metagenome | biome: tundra; feature: field; material: soil | place: USA | collected 2010-05 | depth 0.15 m | reverse complement strand
GCGGCTTCCGCGCCGTCTATCTCGGCTTCTTCTTCAACTGCATGATCATGGCCACCGTCGACCTCGCCGCCGTGAAGATCGCCGCCGTGCTGTTCGGTTTCGACCGTTGGCAGACGCTACTCGCCGTGGGCCTGCTGAATGTCGTGTTCGCCGCGCACTCGGGCCTCTGGGGCGTGCTGGTCATCGATATGCTCCAGTTCTTCATCAAGATGACAGCCGTCATTGCCGCGGCTTACTTCGCGGTGGAGCTGCCGCAGGTGGGCGGCTTGCACGGACTGGTGGAGAAGCTCTCGCATGTGCACGGGCCCGGAGGTCTGAACTACATCAACATACTCCCGGACTTCACCAATAACTGGGATCTCGCGGTCGCCATATTCGTCATGCCGCTGGCAGTGCAGTGGTGGGCCGTCTGGTACCCCGGCGCCGAGCCGGGCGGAGGCAGTTACATCGCGCAGCGTATGTTGGCGTCTAAGTCTGAGAAAGATGCCCTGGGCGCAACGCTGTTCTTTAATGTCGCGCACTATGTATTGCGTCCCTGGCCGTGGATTCTTGTCGGGCTGGCTTCTCTGATTGTCTATCCGCAGTTATCCGACATCCAGCGGTCGTTTCCGCATCTCAATCCCAGCCTGGTGGGCCACGATATCGCATTCCCGGCGATGCTGCGATTCCTTCCGGTGGGCTGGATGGGACTCATGTTGGGCGGCTTGGTAGCGGCTAACTCATCGACCATCCTCACGCACTTGAATTGGGGCGCATCTTATCTGGTGCATGACTTCTACCGCCGCTTCATCAAGCCGGGCGAGAGTGAGAAACACTATGTCATGGCTGGCCGGCTGGCGATCGTCCTACTCTTCGTGTCTTCGTCCGCCCTGGTCTTCGCGCTGGACACCGCCAAGCAGAGTTTCAGTCTCATTCTGCAAGTCGGAGCCGGCACCGGACTGCTCTATCTCATGCGCTGGTTCTGGTGGCGCGTGACTGCCTGGTGCGAGATCGTCGCTATGTGCAGCTCGTTCGGTATCTCATTTGTATTTCTGATCCTGGCCAAGAACGGCATTGTCATAGGCACCTACCAGCAGTTACTGATTACTATTGCCGTCACGACGGTCTGCTGGATCGCGACCGCCTATCTCGGCCCCCAGACCGATCCGGCGGTGCTCATCTCGTTCTACAAGAAAGTGCACCCATTCGGTCCGGGCTGGCGGCGCGTTCGCGAGTTGGCGGGCATCTCTCCGGCCGAAGCGGCCACTTGGGCGCAGCACGAGAACATTCCCCTTTCACTGCTCGGCTGGAGCACCGGATGCGCCATGATCTGGTCGGCGCTGTTTATGGTGGGCAACTTTCTCTATGGCCGGATGGACTACGCATTTGCTTTGCTGGCCATATTTGTCGTGACCGGCGCCATCCTGATCCGGGTCGTCAACCGCTTGTGGAACTGAGGTGGGGCAGGCCCTCGGCCTGCGGCGGCCTCTCAGGCCGCCTGGCCGCGACGGGCGCGGAACTGCCCCGCATCATCGGCTATCGCGATAGCAAAGGACCAAATCCAGCTTGGGCGGGACATGTCCCATGATTCACCACGTGTAACACCAGTTGGCCGAGCGGCTGCCGCCAAGGATTGCCGCGCATGTCGGAGTAAGAGACTTCCGCCTGGGCTGCCTCGTCAGTCGGTCCGTCAGCCCACTCCTTCCACCGCTGATACAACGGGGGCCAGTCGTTTTGTAGGACAGTAGGTTGATAGTCCGCCTCCGTCGGATATGTATTCAACGGTTCTCCCTTCAATCGCGCGAGCCACAATCGATCCGCCGCAAAGACGTGCACCAGGGTGCCCAACACACTCTTGTCCGCCGTGCCGAAATCGCGTGTCGGTTCCTCGCCTGTAAGTCCGCCCGCGGCTTCCACGAGCAGTCCGCTCGCCCAGGCAGTGTAACCGATATGAGATCGCAGAACTTCGGCCGGTACAAACATGTCACCCTCCTCAGAAGTGTTCCTTCAAATCCGTGAACCGCTCCAGCGTCAACAGCCGCCCGTTACCCGGCCGGATATCCTGCCGCTCCAGAGTCCATGTATGGGCGTGCGGAATGAAGATCGCATTCAGGCCCGCTTCCAGCGCCGGATTGATGTCGGACTTCACACTGTTACCCGCCATCCACGCCCGATCGGGATCGATGCCGCGCTGCTCGACCAGCGTCCTGTATGCGGCCACGTCCTTCTCCTTCACGATGGCCGTGTGGCCGAAGTAAGTCCCCAGGCCCGAGCGGTCGATCTTCAGCTTCTGCTCGTCCGGATGGCCCTTGGTGAACAGCGTCAGATCGTGGCGCGACGCCAGATACTCCAGCGTCTCGGGGACGCCGCCGATCACCTCCATGGGGCAATCCAGAATCCGCTCCGCAAACGACATCACCGTGCCAAGATCCTCCTGGCGCACATCCCGTTCGGCAAGATGCTGGTAGCATTGCCGCAGGTTGCGCCCGAAGTTCAAGGAGCCATAGCCATGAATCTTCGTGTTGGCGAGCTCAATCTCATCCAGCACATCGCGGATCTCCGGCCCGCTCAGCGTGGAGTGATCCAGATACTCCACAAATTCGTCGAACGCCCGCTCGAAGTAGATATTGTTCTCCCAAAGCGTGTCGTCGGCGTCAATCATCAAGTATTGGCGAATCATCTCGGCACCTTGGGCGCCAACCGGAACGGGATCTCGATCAATGCGTCGACGTCCACGGGCTGGCCATTGCGTAGCGCGGGCTCGAAGTGCCACTTGTTCATCGCCTCTTGCGCGCTCTGGTCCAGACGGTCGTCCAGGTGCTGCAAGAGTCTCACCGAGTCCACGCGGCCATCCTTGCGAATCACGGCGGTCAGGCGCACCTTCCCCTCCACCCGGTCCGCCATCGCGGCGGGAAAGTACTTGGGGTCCACTTTGTGCAAAGGAACTGGCGGAGTCAACACGCCGCCGGCTGCGGAGTCCTCTCGCCGCTCCGCGAACCAGATCAGCCAGCTTCCGGTGTAGCTGGTGATGTTGGGCATCTGCACGGACATGGCGTAAGTGTCGCGCCCACTCCACAGCGGGTCGGGCGCCGATGAGACGCGAATCGCCGTCGGGTGCGGTCCGGCGATCGACGTTGCCGGCAAGCTGCTGCGCACCGCCGCGCGCAAATTGGCCGCCGAGGTCGGCGACGCGCGCGCCATCGGAGCGGGCTTGGCATCCGGAACCCCGCTGCGGATGAACAAGCCGGGCACAGTCAGGATGGCGTCATCCACCGAGCCATCCGTTCCGCCCGTGCGGCGCGGTTGCGCGGCGGCCGAAAACTGGGCGTTGCGCGAGCCTTCCGGCGCCGGCGCGGGCGCGTTGGCACTGGGATTCAGTCCCACGATCGCCATGCTGACGGCGGAGGCGGATGCCGATTCAGGCAACGCCGGAGGCTCGGGCAACGGGGACCCGAAGGGGCTGGGCTTTGCCACTCCGCGGCCCAAGATGGGCGGAGCAGCCATCGCGGGCTTCGCGGCTGCCGCAAGAACCGGCGCATCGGGCAGCGCGGGTGCTGGCTTGTCCACCGCGCGGCCGGCTGGCGGCGCCACGAACGTGCGTGGTGGGGCTTTCGCCGGCTGCATGCCGGGCATGTTGGCCGCGCCGTTCACGTTCCGCGCCGTGCGGATCTCCGGGGGAGCCGCCAGCATCGGCGCATCCCCCGTGGGCGAAGGCGCTTCCGGAGGCGGCACAAACAGCTTCGGCTTTGGCGGCGGCTCCGCACGCGGCGCACGAATCGCCAGCAGATTCGGCGACTGCAGGTCCGTGTGCAATTCCAGTTTGGGCGCCGGCTGCCAGACGAATTGCCGGGCGCGCCGCGCTTCGGCCGTTGCAGCCACGATCTCCTGTGAAGCCGTCTTCACATCCGCGCGCGGCGGCGTCGCGGGTCTGCGCGCCGCGGCGGGTGATACATCCGGCAGCTTCTCGCGAAAGTTGTACCACACCAGCTTGCTGGCGTGCGGAGCGATCGCCTGCGCGTAAAGCGATTTCGGTTCTTCGCGCACTGGCCCGGAGGCCACCCATGCCAGGATGAGTCCGTGGGTCAGCAGCGAAACCGCGAAAGGTGCCGGCCTGGGTCGCGCGAACATGCTTTCCTAAACGCCGGACGGCTTGCCTCCGAATCCGTTTCGAGGGGCCACCTGCCGCACGCGCGTGATATGCCGTTGGCGCGGGACGTACTGCGAGAGGAACTCGCTCAATTCCCGCAGACGCTGCGCTTCCGAACGCGTGCGCAGCAGTGCATTCAGAAAATCCAGGTCCGGCAGCCCCTGTGCCAGTTGAAAGCTGAGCTGCGGGTCGTCCAGGTTCGGCTCGGGCGTGGGCGGTCGCAGGACGCCCGATTCCAGCAGGCTCTTGTATTGCGTCAAAGCCGCATGCTGCGCCTCGAGCGGCGTTGGCTCGTCGGCGTCGTCGTCGTCGAAAAACTGCACCTCGCCGCGCAGATAGTCTTTCTCTTCGTCGAGCATGACCACGTCGAAGCGCCGGCGTCCGCACGTGAGGATGTCCATTTTCCCGTCCGGGTAGTTATTCAGCACCTTCTCTACGATTACCGTGCAGCCGGCATTCACGATGCCATCGTCCCTGGCCAGCACGATGCCGAACTCGGAGTTCTCCCGCAGGGCATTGCCGACCATTTCCTTGTAGCGATCCTCGAAAATGTGCAGCGGCAAGCGCGTGCGCGGGAAGACCACCACATGCAGCGGGAATAGCGGGAGCAGCCGCGTGGACATGCTACCATTATTGCGTCTCAGGCCGGTTCCGGCAATACTGAGCCGCGAGTGTAAGCGAGCGGGTGCGATGCGCATCGACGGAAAAGTGGTCCTCATCACCGGAGCTTCCGAGGGTATCGGCGCGGCCTGCGCGGCGGCCTTCCGGAAGCGCGGCGCGCGGCTTTCGCTGATCGCGCGCTCCCCGGAAAAGCTGCGAGCCGCCGGCGGGCCCGGCGCGATCGTCACACCGGGCGACCTCACCGTGCCCGAAATCCGCCAAGCCGCCGTGGCCGCCACGCTCGATCGATTCGGCGCCATCGACATCCTCATCAACAATGCCGGCATGGGCCTCTACGATCCCGCCTGGAGCGCGCCCCTCTCCGATGCGCGCAGCTTGTTCGAGTTGAATTTCTTCGCGCCGCTGGCCCTGACGCAGCTCGTGGCCCCGCACATGCGCGCGCGCTCGAGCGGCGTCATCGTGAATGTTTCGTCCGTGGCCGGGAGGGTCACGCTGCCGTGGCTCACGCTCTATTCCGCCTCCAAGTACGCGCTGTGCTCGCTTACCGACGGCCTGCGCATGGAGCTGAAGAAGGACGGCATTCACACCATTACGGTTTGTCCCGGCTACGTGAAAACGAACTTCCAAGATCACGCGCTGGGCGGCGAGGCGCCGCCTAAAATCGCGCGCAGTAAACAATTCGCCATCACGCCCGAGCAGTGCGCCGAAGCCATCGCGCGCGGTGTGGAGCGCGGCGCGCGTACCGTGATGGCGCCCAGATCCGGCTGGCTGTTCGTGTTGGCCGAGCGTCTTTTTCCCTCTCTGGTTGACGCGCAACTCGCCGCCATCTTGCACGACGTATGATCCTGAAGCTGAAACGCACGCCCGGCATCTACCTGGTCGGATTCATGGGATCCGGCAAGAGCACCATCGGCCGCCTGCTCGCCGAGCGGATCGGCTGGCACTTCGTCGATCTGGATGAAGAGATCGAAGCCGCGGAGAGAATGAGCATTCTCGAGATCTTCGAAACGCGCGGTGAGGCGGAGTTCCGGCGGGTGGAGCGTGAGAAGTTGCGCGAGCATGTGCGCGCCATCGAGTGCGGCCGGCCGGCGGTTCTGGCACTGGGCGGCGGCGCGATCGTCCAACCCGAAAACTACGCGCTGCTCGAAAACAACGGCGTCACTATTTGGCTGGATTGCCCGTTCGAGACCGTCCGCCGGCGCGTCGAGCCGGCTTCTCACCGGCCGCTGGCGCGCGATCCCGTGAGCTTTGCGCAGCTCTACGAAACCCGCCGCGAGTCCTACGCCCGCGTCGACTACCGCATTCCCATCGAGAGCGACGACCCGGCCGTCGCCCTGGAAGCCGCGCTCCGGCTGCCGTTATTCAAATGAAGCTTGAAGCAACGCTCCGCCGCCAGGCGCTCGCCATTTTCAAAGCCGCGCTGCATGCCGCCAATCCCGCGGAAGGCGTCGCCGGCCGGCTGGCGCGCGAGGATCTCAAGCGTTATCGCCACATCTCCGTGGTCGGGGCAGGCAAGGCCGGCGCGGCAATGGCCCGCGCCGCCGAGCGCGTGTTGGGCCGCCGCATCGCGTGTGGCCTGCTGAACGTCAAGTACGGCCACATCGCTCCGTTGCGCCGCATTGAGCTGAATGAATGCGGCCATCCCGTGCCCGACCAGCGCGGTGTGGATGGCGCGCGGCGCATCGCCGAAATCGCCGCCAGCGCCGGTCCGGACGACTTGATGCTCTGCCTGATCTCCGGCGGCGCGTCCGCCCTCCTGCCGCTGCCCGCCGATCCCATCGCGCTCGACGAAAAACAGGAAGTTACAAAATTGTTGTTGGCCTGCGGCGCCAGCATTCACGAGATCAACGCAGTCCGCAAGCACATCTCCCAAATCAAAGGCGGCCAACTGGCGCGCCTGGCCTATCCCGCGCAGGTCCTCTCGCTGCTGCTCTCCGACGTGATCGGCGATAATCTCGACGTGATCGGCTCCGGCCCTACCGCGCCGGACGCCTCTACGTTCGCGCTCGCTCGCTCCATCTTGGACAAGTACGGGATCCTCCAACGCGTGCCCGCCTCCGTTCGCGAGCGCATTGAGCGCGGCTGCCGCGGCCGGATTCCCGAGACACCCAAACAGGGCGACCCGATCTTTGCCCGCGTGCGCAACGTGGTGATCGGCAGCAACCGCCTCGCAGTGGATGCCGCCGCCGCACGCGCCCGCCAATTGGGTTTCCGCACGCTGGTGCTCTCGACATTCGTCGAAGGCGAGACGCGCGAGATCGCCCGTATGCACGCCGCCATTGCCAAAGAGATCGTGCATGCCGGGCGCCCGCTGAAGCCGCCGGCTTGCGTCATCACCGGCGGCGAGACCACCGTCACGCTGCGCGGCGACGGGCTGGGCGGACGCAATCAGGAATTCGTGCTGTCGGCGGCCATGGATATCGCAGGCCTCGAAAACGTGGTCGTGCTGAGCGCCGGCACGGATGGCAGCGACGGCCCCACCGATGCGGCTGGCGCCATCGCCGACGGCCGCACGCTGACGCGCAACCCGCGCGCGCCGGAATTCCTGGCGCGCAACGATTCGTATCGTTATTTCGAAGGCTTGGGCGACCTGATCGTGACCGGCCCCACCAACACCAACGTGATGGATGTGCGCCTGATCCTGGTGGGAGAACAGCCGTGAGCTTCTGGCGCAAAGAGGTGATCGATTTCGCGCTGGATCGCGAAACCGCGGCGCACATTCGCGAACAGAAGGAATGGATCGCGCGCGAGCCGCGGAATCCGCGGCCCTGGTACAACCTGGCGCAACTCTACCGCATCGAGCAGAAGCAGGATGAAGCGCTGGCGTTGCTGCTGGAAGCGGTTCGGCTCGACGACGCCTGCGCCGGCGCGCACGTGGCGCTCACCGAGATTTACGCCGTCCGCGCAGACTACCCCGCGGCGCGAAGGCACGCCCACAAGGCCGCGGAGCACGGCAACCCGCGCGGTGTGGAGCTGCTGCGCCGGCAGGGAGTGGAGTAAGCAGCGCGCCGTACCGGATGTGAAGGATGTCCACTTCTTTCCGGCTCTCCACCACGCGATAAATCGCTCGGTGGATGTGCGTTTAGCCATACAGTAAGTCTCGCAAGTCCTTGTTCTCCGGTGTCGGCGGGCAGCGTTGGGGACTTGTCCGTAAGCCCTTTCACTGTCAGTCACTACGGGCCGCTTGCTTTTCCTGAGTTGCCGCATGAAATCCCCAGAGCGCCGCCGAAACGTGGTTATGGACTGGATGTCCTTAGTGATTGGTATAAACTGCGTGCGTCGTGCCATTGAACGTTCCCACAATAAACGTCCAGGTGCTCATCGGCAGCAGAGCATTCACGCCGTCTTGGCCCGAACAACCCAGAGCGTTCGTTGTCACCAAATCAACGTGAGTCGGGCTCATTCTTCCTGTGGAACATTCATACTGCCAGACACCAGTTTGCGAATTGTCCGCGCTATATAATCAGCAACGGCCGTTTGCTGCTCGACGCCTTGGGGTGGACACGCAGCAAATGCCTCCATTCGGTCGGGACACTCCACGCCGATGGGCACATATTGAAATCTCTGACTCTTCCGTGCGACTTGAATCACGAAGACGCCAACAAGTATCGGATCTTTCCTTATCGTAACTTGGGAAAGGGAACGGCAAACAATGTAGTGCTGGTGCTAAAGGAAACTTCCTTCGGGCCGAGGGACAGCGTGCCTTGCTCGCAATTTCTCACAACGAATCCTCCGCGGTCATGGCATACGGCAATCGAAATCGATTGACCATTGCGAAGGGCCTTATCCCATTCCGCAACGAGGCCTCCCACGCCACTCCCGCCGCCGGCAGGCTGCAATACAGCTGTATTCCCGCTGATCTCCAATGGTCCGGGGATCTGAAGGCTTGATTGGCTTGGTGGCGCGGGTCTTTCCACTCGAACAGGATCAAACGCCAACGTATTCGATGCCGGGTTTTGCTCGAATTCCTGCCATCTAGCTTTGGCCCAACCCAGATCTTCGGTCGTCAGCCGGTATATGCCGTAGTACCCTTGTGCGAGCGTTATTTGGCCAACCGAAACAACCTTCTTCAGTTTTTCCTGTCGAAGTCTCGACGCTAAGGGGTACCACGTCGCTCCCGCATTCCCACTCGTCCAAGCGCCAGTGTCGCTCGCAACGTACAACCGCTGCGGCAATTCCGAGTTTACCGCCACGTCGTTAATGGTTCCGGCCTTGATCGGCAGTTGTGTCCAAGTCAATCCGCCGTTGGTCGTGCGAAGCATCTTATCGTTGAGCGCGGCATACGCAGTGTTCAAGGCTTTCGGATCACACGTAATTACGGAAGTGAAGGGAGAACCGGGAACCGGAGGGGCAGCCGAGACAAGCCACGTTAATCCGCCATCCGAAGTGGCTGCCAATTTTAATGCGCCGACATTCGTATGCGGGTTCCAGAGAGTAAGAAGGACATATGCTGTCTTCGGTGACAGTGGGGACACAGCAAGGCTGCGGAGCCCGGCGATCACCGAATCTCCAGCATTCAGATGCAAGCCCTTCAGGAGATCCAATGTTTCCCAGCTGAATCCTCCGTCTTCCGACTTCATGAGAGCCGTGCCTGCCGTCAGATAACGCCACGCGCTCGAGTCGTCGCTTGCGGTCATATAGAGCACGCTTGAGTCCGAAGTGGATACCCCGATGCTGTTCGGTACCCGACGTATATTGATTTTCGATAACTTTCCATTGGGCTGAGCCTTAATGATTTGCGATTCGCCGCTTCCGAATGCGCCTTGCGCGACCAAATTGAAAAAATGGGTATGATCATTAGCGACAAGAAGCTGGCGGACGTTGGGTGAATAGTCATTCACCAGCAGGATGCCCTTTTTCGCCTGGCTCATGTTCAGGCTCACCTCGCATTGGAAACAATTTCGCATTTCAGGCTCATCCCGCATTGGAAACGACCTCCCTGTCCAGGCTCATCCCGCATTGGACAATTCTCTCAGTTGCGGACCAGGTCATTGTGGAATTACACTTACTGGTTGGAGTATTACCATGCAGATCACCAGCAAAGGGCAAGTCACCATCCCGCAGGAGATTCGTAACCGGTTGGGCCTTCTGCCGCATACCAGAGTCGAATTCGAGTTGGCCGGGGACCACGCCCGCATTCGCAAGGCTCGGCGTCCGCCCGGTGAAAGCGTGCGCGCACGCCTGGCCCTGGAGGTCCTCCGCGGCACCGCAGACACTCGCATGAGCACGGACGAGATTCTGGCGCTTACCCGGGGCGAAACCCGCGCTACAACGCGACGCAAGTGATACAGGCTATCCCCACCTTGCAGGCCCGCCTGAGTGCCTGCCGTGGCGTCCTGGTGGACAGCAACGTCCTGTTGGACATCGCCACGAGCGATCCGCACTGGAGCGACTGGTCTGGGAGGGCGCTGGCAGAGTGTGCCGAGCGCACGACCCTGATCATCAATCCGATCATTTACGCCGAAGTATCGATCGGCTACACCACCATCGAAGCGCTGGATGTCGCGTTGCCCACAACTCTGTATCAGCGCGAACCCCTGCCCTGGAAAGCCGGCTTCCTGGCCGGGAAGTGCTTCCTGCTGTACCGCCGCCGCAGAGGACTGCGGAGCTCGCCTCTGCCGGATTTCTACATTGCCGCGCACGCCGCCATCGGACACCTTGCTCTGCTCACGCGTGATGCGGTGCGCTATCGCAGCTATTTTCCGACCATCGAGATCCTCGCTCCAATAAAACCCCAGATGTGATGCGGTGGCAAGGACCAGGCACCGGACACTCCTCCGGCCCGGTAAGTCACCACAGGGATCAGATTGTGAGTGGCGTCGGGAGATCCAAGCCGTTTACCGGCGCGCCCCTTGTCCAGGACGCAGATCCGGACAGCGGATCCGATTGCGGTAAGCGTTGTCGCGGGGCTTGCCTCCGAAACGGATAGTTCCGGTTCGCAAGAAGCGGTTCCAACCCCGGCGAGGTCCGGACCGAAGTTCGGAGTACCTGGCTTGGATACGGACGCTTCGATGCATAGTTTGTTCCCGAGTGAGCAGCGGTGCCACCGTTATCGAAGCGGCCTACACGAACGTCCTGGGCAGGAGAGGGATGGGGCAGAAGACCACGGACTTCTCGGCGATCCCGCTCTGCGCTGGGCATCACCGGGAAAACCTGGATTCGTACCATCTGCTGGGGGAGAAGGGGTTTTCGCATACGCATGGGATTGACCCGCAAGGTCTCGTGCTTCGATTGCAGAGTCGATTCTGGCAGCAAGAAGTGCCTGGGTCCCGCGCTGTTCATCCGGTGGAGGTGAGGTGAGCAACGACTGCTCAACAGGGCACGGATCTTCTGTGGGATGGGACGATCATGGCTGGAAGAGAAGGGGGATTCCGTGTTCGCGTCCGCTGGCGTTCATTCGTTTTCACGACAGTTTGCGCGACCGTTGGGCTGTGGGAAACTGGAGATGTTGGGATAGAGATGGTTAGGCACAGGCTCAGGCGGGAGGATTGAGATGCCCACGGCTAAGGAATCACTTCGCAAACAGGTGGATCAGCTCTCTGAAGAGGAGGCCCAGGAGATTCTGGGTTTGATCCGCACAAGAGGATCGCGACCGGCTAGTTCGATGACGGCCAAGGTGACCCGCGAAGTCGTCAGAGAACGATTGGCCGATCGGCCGGCGTTTCGCGTCCCCCCTGCGGATGCATGACCGTTCCGCAGACGCAAGCGGATTCAGTGCCCCGGCATACCTGCTTCTGAACTGCTTATCGCCGACCGTCGATGATGCTCTACTATCTTGATTCCAGAGCTTGGGTGAAGCGGTACTTCGAAGAGCGTGGAAGTGCCTGGGTTGATCGTCTCTTTCGAACAGGATCATCTGCTGAGTTGCTCGACCCTGGGCCTCATCGAAGTAAGGGCGACTGCGGCGCGAAAAGTGTCCGGGGCCGAGTGGATGTGCTGGATGTGGAAGGGCGGCTGATCGATGAGTACGTCACTTGACGAATGTGCCGGCCTCGAGGTGAGTTACGGAAACGCCAGGTGGCACCAGATGGCACCCCAGAAAACTTCCAGGAATCGAGATCTCTACTCATTCCAAGTACTTACGATTTTCGCTCGTGCCGAATGCGGTCAACTTCAGGTCCCTGAGGCGAACAAACAGCGAATATGATCCCTTGTGACGCTCAATCACTTCCGGGGCCACGCCTCTCGCAGCGCGCATCCCCCAGATATTCCGTTTTGTTTCAGTCTATTGCCGGCTACGACTCCGATTTCGATCAGAAATAGGCGGATTTACGCGACGAACGCACACCAGTCACGGTATCCAGCGCGCAGGCCGCTACCGAAATGACAGCCCGTTGTTCCCCAAATCGCTAGCTGCCCCCGCCTACTGTGCGTGTTCGGCTCTGTGGCGCGCCTGTGGGCGGCAACGTTGGTCGCGGTGAGCGCCACCGGCGGAACGTAGGCGCACGCGACGCGGCGAGCGCCGACTTTCGTTTCGGACCGCATTGGCGAGGTCCGCGCCACCCTGGCCCAAAGCCGGGTTCCTGCCAGCCCGCCTCGGCGAACGGAAATGGCCGCCGCCCTACCAAGCTGGCGGTTTCCGGCGCACTGTCTCGTGTCGGTTGCCCGCCCAAAATACCAGGGCAGTAAAATATTCATAGGCTAGGCGACAAGCAGGAACGAACCCTTTACCTGCTGGCGGCCGCTCCATTGGGAGAAAAGGGGCATGGCGCAGAAAGGGAGCGATGATTGAGTTGCCAAAATTATCGGAACGCATTGTCCGGCTACATGCTCTGCGATGGAACGAGTTGATCAAGTCGCACGGTTTCAACGGCGATCATCTCAAGTGGCACCAATCGCATGACAGGCGGCACAAAGCGGCAATGCCAGCCTTTAGCCTCCATCCACCTCCCCCGACGAGTGTGAGCTCCGGCAGGCTCAGGAGCACCGGCGCATACTACGGGGCCCAAGGTGAACCCATTTCACATGCGGAACGGCGACAGAAGCAGTTGGCGGCTTGGGCCGCTCGCGAGAGCGATCCAGACATTATCGATTCGATTGGGATTGTTGAGACCGTCGAACTGGCAAAGGCACGGTACGAGGGTATCGTGGGAGATTACCTAACGGTCTGGGCCGACACCAATGGGAATTCAGACGAATTCACTCGGTGGTTGGAAGCGATCCGGCATTTAGTCGGTTGCGAGGTCGGTGATCTTTGGCGGCAAGGAGAATGGCACGCTGCGTGGTTTAAGCGGGCGTGCCGAAGGGAGGTTCATGACCAACTAGCGGGATCAGTCGATGAGTGGAAATCCCGTGCCTCAGGACTGGAGATCCAGCATCTTGAGAACCCGCATCTCAGTCTTCGATCCCTGCGGGCGGCAGGCGGCGATTTGAATTTCGCAGTTACGTTCGAGCAGGGCGAGCAGACCATCAAGAGCGCACAACGCTTGCTCGCGGATCTGCAAACCACTGATTCTACGGCTATCGGTGAGCAGCCGAGTCCGGCCGATGGGGTTGAGCATGGGCGCACCCAGCAAGAACACCACCCTTCCGGGACCGAGGACCACGGGGTACTTCCAAATCCAGGAACTTTGGTGAACCGCAGTGACGCCAATAGTAATATGAACCGCGGCTCTCAACAGAAGAAACGCGGCGGCAACATCCTCCCGTCAGCGGTGGCGAGCGCTGCGCCTGAGGAAGCCAGTGCTACGCCCCCAGAAGACGACGGCGCATTCGCGTCAGAGGCCCACAGGATCGACGCCCTCTCCGCGTACACCAAACTCTGGCAATGCTCGGAGGCGGCACTGGCACGCACAGCCAGGGTAGACCGAGCCGATCTCAGCAAATGGAAGAAGGGCTCATTGTCCCCAACATCCGACAAGAAGGTTCGGATTGAGAGGGTGCTCAAGAACCAGGAAGCCCCGACTCCTCCGCCCAAACACGGGCGTAAGTCCTAGTTCCAGGCTGAGCCCTCTCAAATCGCCAACTGTTGGCGGCTAAATTTCGCCAACGTTGGCGGCGAAATTCGCCAACGCGCCAACATTGAACGCCAACGCTTCCGCGTGGCAGACTTCAATCATGAGACGCGATTCAAAAACTAGTATATCGTTTCAGTAAAACATATCCATCTTATGAGGCCGCCTCTGAGGTGGCCTCCAGTAGTTCGAACGTCTTCCAGCGATGGACCACCGGCATCTCGTTGATTTCTGCGATCCCCAACAGAATACGCTCTTTCAGTTCCGCTCTGGATTGCACCCGAATCTGCCGCA
>OCZU010001767.1_pt1 | contig 13998 bp, 10 predicted proteins | sample 1539001 | NCBI WGS metagenome assembly OCZU01 (sample SAMEA3539306, study PRJEB22396) | soil metagenome | biome: tundra; feature: field; material: soil | place: USA | collected 2010-05 | depth 0.15 m | reverse complement strand
GGCCAGCGTGATGGCCCCGGTCATGGAGGCGCGGGCGCTGGCCAGGCTGGCATCCGCCGGATGCGGCAGCGTCCGCGAAGCGCTGCGGCAGGCCAAGGGGGCACTGGACCGGGCCCATCTGGCGCTCGGCGGGCTGACGGGAGAGCTTCGTAGCGACACGGCCTTTGGCTATACCGAGCGGCAGATCCTGTTTCATCAGGGCGACGCTCTTATCACCCTGGGCGACTACAAGAGCGCGGACGAGGTGTTCGAGCTGTCTCTCCAGATGTACTCGCCGGGCGAGATCCTGGACAGGTCCCTGATCATGCTTGGACAGGCCCGGTGCAGGCTTGAGGCGGAAGAGCCGGAAGAGGCGCTGCGGCTGAGCCGTGACACCGTGCTCGCACTCCCGCCCCAGCACCGCTCGGGGCTCGTGGTCCGTGCCGCCCGGTCGCTGGGCGAGTCGGTCGCCGCCGAGCACGGCGACCTGCCGGCCATCCGCGAGTACCGCGAGGCCCTGCTCACCGGCTAACGCTGCTCACCGGCTAAAGCCTAAGCAACGACAACCCTGGGCCCATCACACGCCGAGGCCGGTGTGCAGCGCGAGGAATGCCAGCCCGTCCGCCGACAGCGATACCGAACGGCTGACCGCGCGAGCTCCGTGCCCCACATCGGACTCACGTCTGAGCAGGATCGGGTTGGCCGGCCAGCGGGCGGAGGTGGCGTGCTGCAGCGCGGCGCACATCTTGCGGGCGTGTACCGGGTCGACCCGCGTGTCACTGTCAAAGGTCGTGAACAGGACCGCCGGGTAACGCGTCCCCTCGCGCACGTGGTGATACGGCGAGTAAGAGAGCAGCCAGCCCAGCTCGCGGCGGTCGTCGGCGGTGCCGTACTCGTCGTTCCAGGTCTGGCCGAGCCCGAAACGCTCGTAACGCACCATGTCGAGCAGCGGGGCGGAGCAGATGGCCGCGGCGTAGAGCTCCGGCCGCTGGGTGATGGCCGCGCCGACCAGCAACCCGCCGTTCGATCCTCCCGATATGGCGAGTTGGCCGGGTGTCGTCCACCCCTCGGAGATGAGCGTCTCCGCCGCCGCGTGGAAGTCGTCGAACACGTTCTGCTTGTGGTCGCGCATTCCGGCGCGGTGCCATTCCTCGCCCTCCTCCCCGCCGCCGCGCAGCCCCGCGACGGCGTAGACACCCCCGGCTTCCACCCAGGCGAGGATCGATGCGGCGAAGGCCGGGGCGAGACTGATGCCGAACCCGCCGTACCCGTACAAGATCGTCGGCCGCGGGTTGACCGGCGCGCGGTCCTCCGGACCGGCGCCGCCGCCGGTCCCCGTGGCCAGCCCCGTCCCCGTGGCCAGCCCCGTCCCCGTGGCCGGTGCCGTTCCGGGGGCCAGCGCCGTGACCAGCATCCGGACCTCCGTGCCATCGGCCGACCGGTAGGTCACCTGGCGCGTGTCCACGGTGGCCGGGACCTCAACCGTTCCGGGCGCGCGGGTCCAGGTCGTGACCTCCCCGGTGCGGGCGTCGTAGTGCTGGACCGACACGGGCGTGGTGTAGTCGGTATAGCCGAACCAGGCTTCGTGCCCTCCTTCGGGCCGCTCGGTGATGCCGCCGGTGCTGCCGAGCCGCCTGGTCCCGCCGGTGCCGCCGAGGCCCGGAAGGCCCAGCGCGTTGATCCGCTCGCCAGTGGCCAGGTCGTGCACGGTGAGCTCGCTGATCGTATGCCGGGTCCACGAGACGAGCAGCAGCGGCCGGTTCAGTTCTGCACCGTCGAGGATGGCGAAATCCGTCAGCACGGCCTCCGGATCCTCACCGATCAGCTCCCGCCAGGAGGCGCGGTCCGGCTGGCCGGGATCGGTGACCGCAAGCCGGCCCCGCGGCGCTCCATCGTCGGTGAACACGTACAGCAGGCCGTCCCGGCCGACATGGACGCCGGTCCGTGCGTCGACCCCCTCCTGGACCACGGCCAGCGTCGGCGCGGTGATCGGCGAGGCGGCTAGATCTGCCAGCCACAGGTCGCTGCGGGGGGCGGTCCCCTGGGCGGCCGAGATGGCCAGCCACCGGCCATCCCGGCTGACCGAGGCCCCGTAGTAGTTGGTTTTGTCCCGGCCCGCACCGAAGATGAGGATGTCCTCGTCGGCGGGCGTGCCGACGGTGTGCAGGTACACCCGGCGGTGGTACTGCTCCTCGCCCGGGGGCAGCACGGCCGGCGGGAGCCTGCGCACGTAATAGAACGCTTTGCCGCCGGGCAGCCAGGCGATGGGGGAGTAACGGCACCGGTCGATCGGGCCCTCGGCCAGCTCACCGGAGAGGATGTCGGTGACCCGCAGCATCGACTCTTCGTCGCCGCCCGCCGACAATTGGTAGGCGAGCAGGCGTCCCTCGTTGTCCGGCGCCCAGTGGTCGAGCGTCGTGGCCCCCGACGGGTCCAGGGCCATGGGGTCGATGAGGGCACGCTCCGGCTCACCCGGTGCCACGGTCATCAGGACGGAGTGTTCCTGATCGGCGGCGCGGCGTAGGAAGAACTGCCGCTGCCCGCGCCAGACCGGTGCGCTCACGTACCCCGCACCCATCAGTTCGCGGATCCGCGCGGCCAGCGGCAGCCGGCCAGGCAGGGCGGCGGCCTGCTCACGCATCAGCGCGTCCTGGGCCGCGAGCCAGGCCTGGCCTTCGCCGCTGGCCGGGTCCTCAAGCCAGCGATACGGGTCCCGCACGAGGTGGCCATGCAGGTTCTCGGTGAGGTCGAGGCGGCGCGCGCTGGGGTACATGATCGCACTCTACGAGTGCGGGACAACCGCTCCGACGCAGGTCCCGGCCTGCCGGGGCAACTGCGGCACGCCATTGCGCCGGCGGCTCGCCACGCCGGCGCTATGACCCGCCGGGGGACGACCGTTAGGCTGTTCTTTGGCATGGCGCACCATCCGGGAGGCGGGCGTGCGACGGGTACTGCTGCTCAACGTGACATATGAGCCGTTGACGACCGTCGGCCTGCGCCGCGCGGTCTGCCTGGTTCTCGGCGAGAAGGCCGAAGTCGTGCACGACGATGCGGAGGGCAACTTGCTCCGCTCTACCTCAGTCGTCCTGGCCATGCCGTCGGTGATCAGGCTGCGCCGCTACGTGCGGGTGCCCTACCGCAGCCGGGTCCCGCTGACCAGGGGCGCGCTAATGCGCAGGGACAATTACCAGTGCGCGTACTGCGGGCACCGCGCCGAGACCATCGACCATGTCCTGCCCCGCAGCCGGGGCGGCATGCACACATGGGAGAACTGCGTCGCCTCCTGCATGCGCTGCAACCACAGCAAAGCCGACCGTCTGGTCGAGGAACTTGGCTGGACCATGCGCTGCGTACCCGCCGTGCCGAGGGGCGCGCACTGGCGGCTGATCGGCGCGGCGAACGACGGCGACCCGCAGTGGGCGGCCTACCTGGCGGAGTCCAGCGCGGCCTGACCCGGCGCCCCGACCAGGCACCCCGGGCCGCCGGCGTCCCGGCTTGCTACCGGCCTGGCGGCGCCCTGGTTCTCAGCTGCCGCGCTGGCCCCGGCACTGGCGTCGGCCCCTGCACCGGCGCTGGCCGCCGCACTGGCGGCGTCCCACCGCTCTTCGATCCGGCCGAACCGCCAGACGCCCAGGGCAACGGCCCAGGTCAGCACGAACACGCCGACGATGACAAAACCGGCCTTATTGATGTCGAACCCCTGCATGAAGGCCCAGAACCCGCCGCCCAGGTGGACTTCCTGGCCGATCAGCCCGAGGATCTCGATGGTGCCGATGAACAGGGCGACGAACACCGACAGGCCGGTAATGGTCAGGTTGTAGTACACCTTGCGGATCGGGCGGGCGAAGGCCCAGTCATACGCGAAGTTCATGAAGCAGCCGTCGGCGGTGTCGAGCAGGCTCATCCCCGCGGCGAACAGGATCGGCAGCGACAGAACGGCGTAGAACGGCAGGCCGCTGACGACGGCCGTGCCCGCGAGGATCAGCAAGGCGACCTCGGTGGCGGTGTCGAAGCCGAGGCCGAACAGGATGCCGATCGGGTACATCTTCCACGGCGCGTCCACCCGGCGGGCCAGCGGCCCGAAGAACCGGTTCATCAGCCCGCGCTTGTCCAACTGCTCTTCGAGTTGCTCGTCGTTGTACCGGCCGCTGCGCATCTCCCGGAACACCCTGACGATGCCGAGCAGGATGACGAGGTTCATCGCGGCGATGATGTACAGGAAGGTCCCCGAAACCGAGGTGCCGATGACCCCGGTCATGGCGTGCAGTTGCGATCCGTTGTCCTTCACCTGCTCGTTCAGGGAGCGGATGCCAAAGTTCAGCAGCAGCGCCAGCACGAAGACAACGCTGGAGTGCCCCAGGGAGAAGAAGAATCCCACCGAGAGCGGCCGCTTGCCGTCGTTGACGAGCTTGCGGGTGGTGTTGTCGATCGCCGCGATGTGGTCGGCGTCGAAGGCGTGCCGCATGCCCAGGGTGTAGGCCAGGATCCCGGTCCCGAACCCGAAGATCTCCGTCTTGCTGATGTGGTAATGGCCGCTCACGGCCGCGGCCAGCATCACCCAGCCCGCCACGTTCAGCCCGACGACCGCCGCCGCCATGCCGCCGGTGCGGGCCCACTCGGCCGGTGTCAGCCCAGCACGGATCCGGGCCAGGCGTGCACCCACGTCCGCCATCCAGGTCCTCTCGCTCGGCTGCTCAGATGATCTTTACCTTAACGATAGATGCAATCTAGTCGCAACAGCGGATAGGCCGCAGGTGCCTAACAGTCGATCTTTGCCCCGGGCGTGACTGGGTGCCTGCTGGGGGTTACCGTCACAAGCAGGCGATATCTGGCGGGGAGGCATTCCGATGCAACGGGACATCTTTGCTCCTGAGCACCACGCGTTCCGGGACATGGCGCGCTCGTTCATCAGCAGGGAGGTCACGCCGCACCACGAACAATGGGAGCGGGACGGCGTTGTCTCGCGGGACGTGTGGCTGGCCGCGGGCCGGGCCGGGCTGCTCGGGATCGACATCGACGAGAAGTACGGCGGCGGGGGAGACCCCGACTACCGGTACTACCTGATCCTCAACGAGGAACTGGCCCGGGCGGGCACCACGGGACCCGGGTTCGCCGTGCACAACGACATCAACGGCCAATACCTGCTCCGTCTGTGCACGCCCGAGCAGCGCGACCGCTGGCTCCCCGGGTACTGCTCGGGTGAGCTCATCACGGCCATCGCGATGAGCGAGCCGGGCGCCGGCAGCGACCTGCAGGGGATCCGCACCTCCGCGGTCCGCGACGGCGGGCGCTACATCCTCAACGGCCAGAAGACCTTCATATCCAACGGCCAGCTCAGCGACCTGGTCATCGTGGTGGCCCGGACCGACCCGACAGCGGGCCACCAGGGCATCAGCCTGCTGGTCGTCGAGCGCGGCATGGCCGGCTTCGAGCGTGGCCGTAACCTGGACAAGATCGGCATGCACGCCCAGGACACCTCGGAACTGTTCTTTTCCGATGTCTCGGTCCCGGCGGAGAACCTGCTCGGTGAGGAAGGCGGCGGCTTCGTCGCCCTCATGCAGAACCTACCGCGGGAGCGTGTCGCGCTCGGCACGACCGCGCTCGCCGGGGCCGAGACGGTGTTCGAGGGGGCGCTCGCCTACAGCAAGGAGCGCCAGGCGTTCGGGCGGCCGATCGGCAGCTTCCAGCACAACCGGTTCGTGCTCGCCGAAATGGCCACCGAGCTCGCCGTGGCACGGGCATTCACCGACCGGGCGGTGATGGAGCACAACGAAGATCGGCTGTCCAACGAGGACGCGTCCATGCTCAAGTGGTGGAACACCGAGCTGTGCAACCGGGTCGTCGACCGGTGCGTCCAGCTGTATGGCGGTTACGGCTACATGCGTGAGTACCCGGTGGCCCGCGCGTTCACCGACAGCAGGGTGCAGACCATCTACGGCGGGACCACCGAGATCATGAAGGAGATCATCGGCCGCGGCCTGGGGGTGTGACCGGGCTGGGTGGTATGACCGGGCCGGCCCGGCGGGACATCACGACCAGCTCCCCTGAGGCCGTGGCCAGCACCTGGACCCCGGGGCCGAAGTGGGCGGCGAGCACGTCGGCGCGGAGCACGTCGGCTGGGGGGCCGGCCGCGACGACCCGGCCCGCGTCGAGCAGCATCAGCCGGTCAGCGAACTGGCCGGCCAGGGTGAGGTCGTGCACCGCGGACAGGACGGTGAGTGACCGCTCGCGGCGCAGCTCATCGACGAGTTCCAGGGCGTCCACCCGGCGGCCGAGGTCCAGGGCGCTGGTCGGCTCGTCGAGCAGCAGCACCGCCGCCTGCTGGGCCAGGGCACGGGCCAGAACGATCCTTTGCCGCTCACCGCCGGACAGCGTGGCCAGCCTCCGGCCTGACATCTCCGACAGCGCCAGCCGTTCGAGCAGCTCCGCGCAGATCCGCCGGTCCGCGTCGGTCTCCATGCGCAGGTAGCCGATGTGCGGGGTCCGGCCGAGCAGGACGTAGTCGGCGGCCGTCATCTCGGGTGGAAGCTCGGGGAGCTGAGGCACATAGGCGACCAGGCGGGCCAGTTCACGGCGGCGCAGCCTGGACGTCGGCTGGCCGCCGATGGCGATCTGTCCGTTATGCGGTACCAAGCACGCGATGGATCGCAGCAGAGTCGTCTTGCCCGCTCCGTTGGGGCCGATGATGCCCAGCCACTGGCCGGCCGGCACCTGCGCGGTGACCTCGGCCAAGGCGGACGCTGAGCCGTAGCGGACCCCGACGCCGTCCAGGGTGATCATGCGAGGTCGCGCCGGGAGTGCTGGGAGCGGAGCACGAAGAGGAAAAACGGCGCCCCGGCCAGCGCTGTGATCACGCCGATCGGCACCTCAGCGGGGGACTGGACCGTGCGGGCGGCGACGTCAGCGAGGACCAGGAAGGCCGCACCGCCGATCATGGAGACGGGCAGCACGATCCGGTAGCTCGCGCCGGCCAGCAATCGCACCGTATGCGGGACGATGATGCCCACGAAGCCGATCAGCCCGCTGACCGCGACCGCCGCGGCGGTGCCGAGCGTGGCCGCGATGACCACGGTCAGCCGCACCCGCGCGATATCCACGCCCAGGCTGCTGGCCTCTACCTCGCCGACCCGCAGCACATCGAGCAGCCGCCGGTGGGCAAGCAGCAGCGCGGCAGCGACGGCGGCGTACGGCAGGATGATGAGCACCTCGGACCACGAGGCGAGCGAAAGGCTGCCGAGGATCCACGAGTAGACCTGCTGCAGGTCCTGCGTGTGCTGTTGCTGCAGATAGGTCTGCACGGCGGTGAGCAGGGCCGCGACCGCCACGCCGGCCAGGACGATCGAGGCGGTGGCACTGCTATTGGTGGCACTGCTATTGGTGGCACTGGCGCGGCGGGCCCCCGCCCCCAGCAGGTAAGTGACCGCGACGGCGGCGATGGCGCCCGCGAACGCGGCCGGGGGCAGCAGCGGCTGGCCCGCCCCGGAGATAATGATGATCGTCGCGCCCAGCCCGCCGCCGGCGGCCACGCCGAGCAGGTACGGGTCAGCGAGCGGGTTGCGGAACACACCCTGGTAAGCCGCTCCACCGCCGGCCAGCATGGACCCGACCAGGGCGCCAAGGACAACCCGCGGCAGCCGCACCTGCCAGACGATGGTCACGTCGATTCCCGGGACGGACAGGGCCGGATGCCAGGGCAGCCGGGCGAGCAGCGCCTCGCCGACCATGGCCGGCGTCAGGTCCGCCGGGCCCACCGACACGCCGATGGCCATGGCGACCACGAGCGCGGCGATGGCCACGGCGAGCGCCCGCCGGCCGGTGGTGGACTTCCCGGTGGTGGACTTCCCGGTGGTGGACTTCCCGGTGGTGGACTTCCCGGTGGTGGACTTCCCGGTGGTGGACTTCACTGGGGCGGGACTCACTGGCCGGCGCCCTTGGCGATGGCGGTCTCGACGGTGCGCAGCAGATCGGTGATGCGTGGGCCCCAGCGGGAGGCGATGTCGTCGTTGAGCGCCACGACATGGCCCTTCTTGACCGCGGTCAGAGCCGGCCAGCCCGGGCGCTGGGCGACGGTGGCAGCACTCTGGTGGCAGCAGATGGTGTCGGCCAGGATGATGTAGTCCGGATCGGCCTTGACGATGAATTCGGCGGACAGCTGCGGGTAGCCGCCGGCCGCCGCGGCTCCGGTCGCTGTGTCCGCGATGCTCTTCATGCCGAGCAGATCCAGCAGTTGCCCGACGAAAGTCGCTGAGGTCACCGAGTAGTAGGTCTGGTCGAGTTCGTAGTAGTAGGTAAGCGGCGCCGAGTGGTGTGGCGCGACGGCGACGATCCGCGTGAGCTGGCTGCGCAGCGCCGCATCCTCCCGCTCAGCCTGGGCGAGGTGGCCGGTGGCCCGGCCGAGCTCGTCGAACTGGGCGTACACGTCGGAGAGCCTGGCCGCCGCGGGCAGTTCCAGGACCGGGATCTTGAAAGCGGCGAGGTGCTTGGTCAGCCCGCCGGTGTCGCCGGACACGACGACCAGGTCCGGATGGTCGGCGATGATCGCCTCGATATTGGGCTGGAACCCGGACAACTTCGTCTTGGGTGCCTGCGGCGGGTAGTCCGAGTCGCCGTCCACCGCCTTGACCTGGCTCCCCGCGCCGATCGCATACAGCATCTCGGTGACCGTGGGGGACAGCGAGATGATCGCCGCCGGCCGCGAACCGATGTGCACGGTCCCGTTGGCGGCCGCGATCTTCGTGGGGAAGCTGTCCGCCGCGGCGGTGGGGCTGCCAGTGGTGGGGCTGCCCGTGGTGGAGTTGCCAGTGGTGGAGTTGCCAGTGGTGGAGTTGCCAGTGGTGGAGTTGCCAGTGGTGGGCTGTGAACTGCCACAGGCCGCGAGAAACGCGATGGCCGCCATGGCCGGCAGACTGCGGGAGCGAACCAGCAGGCTGCGGGAGCGAAACCGCATGATCATCCTCCGTCGGGTCGTGGAGGACGAAGTGCGCCCGCCGCGACACCCGGCGGGAACCGAAACGAGCCGCCCTTCCTCCGAGGACGACGCATCGGCGCGGGCCAGGCGGCCGGACTCGTCCCCCCGGGGTCATCTACCGGGAGGCATCACCGTTGCGGGACAGCGCCGGGATCGCACCGGCTTCGCTGGGCTCTGCACCATCCCGGGCGGACCCGGGACAGGCGTACCTTATCGCAGCCCTGTGGTAGGCCTACGCTGTGGTAAGGCACAGGCTGTCCCAAGCACGGGGATGGAGCTGACGTGGCAGAGCCGGACGGGGAGCTGGTGATTCCGGAGGGCGGGTTCTGGCCGGCCCCCGAGGTCCCGCAGCCCAACATCTACCCGATGGAGTGGCGGGTCGAGACCGACAAGCTGGCCGCGATCTATGAGAAGTCCAAGCTGGCTACGTGGAACCCGGCTGACCTGCCGTGGGATGCCTTGCGCGCCGAAGACTTCAGCACCGAGCAGCGGCTGGGGATCATGTACTGGTTCTCTGTGCTGGCCAATTTCGACGCCTCGGGCCCGGCGGTCTTCGCCCGGGCCACCATCCACGCGTTCGAGCAGCACGAAGAGGACCCGGTCCGCAAGTGCTTCTTCTCCATCACCCGCGACGAGATGAACCACGAGGAGTGCTGCCAGCGCACGATCGCCAAGCTCTGGCCGGGCGGCCCGCTGGACTGGCAGCCGTCCACCCCCCTGGAGCAGGCCGCGCACAACAACATCGGCTGGCTCTACCACAACGGCGGGCGGTACTGGACCGGCTACAACAAGGCGGTCGGCAAGTACTCGCTCGCTGTCCTGTTCACCAGCTTCATGATGGGCGAGATGGCGGCGTCCACCCTGTTCCGCGGGATGGCGACGGGCACCACGCACCCGGTGTTCTCCGACATGTTCCACCGGATCGGCCGGGACGAATCACGTCATCTGCAGATCTGCATGACCATCCTGGACAAGGAGTGGCCCGGCCTCACCGACGACGTGAAGGACCTGATCACCCGTCAGCTACGGGCCGGTTTCATCTTCCTGTCGATGATCCTGTGGGAGCCACCGGAGGCGGGCGGCTTCTGGGAACTCCCGCCCTACTTCCTGCCCAACCACCGGGTGCTGATGCGCCATGCCCGCGACGCCGGCCTGGGCGTGCTGTCCTACGACGAGCAGGCGGAGAACTGGCGGGTGGCGCTGGCCCGGGTCCGGGTCATCGTGACGCGATGGGGCATCGACTTCCCGGCCATCCCAGAACTGGACATCGAGGGCGTGGACGTCGCCGACGACATCAACCCCGAGGACATCATCCCCGTCTTCTAGTCACCGGCCCGTCTTCTCATCACGGGATGCCAGGAGGTCCGCCATGGCGGCTCAGCCCGAACAGATCGGCTTACCAGCGCTGGTTGCTCTGGTCTACCGGGCGGACTGGACCCGGCTCCGTCTGTCCGGCACCGTGTACACGCGGCACGACCTCGCGCTGCGGAACAGGATGTCCCAGGTCCAGGCGACGGGCGAGCCGCTGCCGGGGCTTTTCGGCCGCTGGCTGCGGTCAGCCCAGTCCGGTCAGCCCCAGTCCGGCCCGGACCCGGAGCCGGACGGCGTAACCGGGGGCCGGGTGCTTTTCGCCCCGGGCGGCCACTACCGGATCGAGCTCACGCATGAGGACGGACCCGGGCTAACCGTCTGCGACGGCGAGTCCCGGTGGGACGTCCGCGGGGACGTCGCCACCCGCGAAGACGCCGATGGGCCGCCAGCCCTGCTCGCTGACCTGCTCACCCCCTCGCAACTGCTCACCGAGTTCGACTTCGAACTGACCGGCACCTCCGTCGTGAGCGGGCGGACGGCGCACCGCGTCCTGGCCACGCCCCGGGCGGCCGTCTCCGGGACCGGCGTGATCAGGAGACGCCAGCCGGACCAGGCGTTCGCCCTCGTCGACGCGGAACTGGGCATCCTGCTGAGCTACGAGGAAGTGTTCGACGGCCAGCAACTGAAGATCACCGAGCTGACGGACCTGCTGCTCGATCCGCCCGCGGCGGCCGAACCGGGCCAGTTCCTGCCTCCGCCGGGCATGCCGGTACGGGACGACGGGCGGCCCCGAGACCACAACTACGCGCTGCCGGGCGTGGTGGGCCAGGCGGCCAGGCTGGTCGCCGGGCCTGCCGCCGCCGCGATCGGCTTCGCGGCGAGGCATCTGGGGCAGGGCTCGCCTGACCCCTCCGCGCAGGCGGCCGATGAAGCGGGGATTCCGGTTGCCCCCCGCGCCACCGACCGGGCGCAGCTGACGCCGCTGACCGACGACCTGGTCAACCTGCTGTACCGGACCGGGCTGCCACCGCCTGCCTTCACGGCGACAGCGCACGAGCGGACGGACGGCGCAGGCCTCAAGCGGATGGGCGCCGCCCTGCGAGCGTCGCTGCCGCCGGCTATCGACGGCATATTCGGCCCGGACCAATTGTGGAGCGCGTTCGGTGAGCAGTTCCCGGAGCGGATCTACGAGATCAGCCGGCTGACGGTGGCCATACCGGGCCGTTACCGGATCGACCACCTGGCAGGCGGGCAGCCCACCAAGCCGCAGACCATCGCTTGCGACGGCGAGCGGCTCTGGAAGGTCTACCCGAACCGGGTCGCGACCGGGCCGCCGCAGCCGCTCTATCTGGATTTCGGCCGTCTGGCCGACCAGTCGTGCCTGCTGTATGGCTGTGAGCTGACCGCGGGCGGCGAGGTCGAGGTGGATGGCCGCCGCGGATTCCTCGTGGTCGCTGACGGCGTGGACGGGGTGGACGGGAAGTGGCCAGGCGACCTGTTCCCGATGACCGACCACGTCGAGGTCGTCATGGACGCGCAATTGGGCATCGCCCTGCGTGAGACGTGCTACTTCCAGGGTGAGCCGTTTCACTGCATCGAACTGCGGGACGTGAGCGGCCAGGTGGATCCCCGCGCGTTCCGGATCGACATACCGGCCGGGACCCGGACGGTGGGGACGGGCCTCCTCTCGGATCTGGACATGCCGACGCCGGTGAAGGTGGGGAGGCTCGCGGCCGGCCTCGGGGTGACCGGCGTGGTGGCGCTGACCGGCTGGCTCCAGAAGCGGCCGTCCCAGCCGCCTGGTTCCGGGTCCGGGTCCGGGTCCGGACGATCGTGACACTATGGACGATCGTGACACGATGGGCGATCGGACACGATAGAGCCGAGATACCGGGGGGCCGGACATGACGACCCCGGGCGAGCCGATCGACCTGCCCGCGCTGGTGGTCCTGCTGTACCGGGCGGACTGGACCCGGCTCAGCCTGTCGGCTGCGGTGCACCGGCGGCATGACCAAGCGCTGCGGAACAAGATCTACAACATCCGGGATATGAGCGAGTATCCGCCGGGACACGAGCCTTCCGATGCTGAGCCAGCCATTGAGGAGGCCCGGGGCCGGATCCTGCTCGCCCCTGGCGGGCGTTACCGGGACGAGGTAACGGATGAGGACGGACCCGGGCTCACCGTCTGCGACGGGGAGACGCGGTGGGTCATCAGCGAGGGCATCGCCACCCGGCGAGACGCCGGTGGCCCGCCGTACCCGCTCGGTGACCTGCTCACCCCCTCGTGGCTGCTCACCGAGTTCGACCTCGATCTGACCGGCACCTCAGTGGTGGGCGGACGCACCGCGTGCCGCGTCATTGCCACGCCCAGGTCGGTCGTCCCCGGGATCGGCGGGGCCTGGAAACACCGGCCGGACCAGGCGTTCGCCCTGGTCGACGCCGAACTGGGCATCCTGCTGAGTTACGAGGAAGTGTTCGATGGCCGGCAACTGAAGATCACCGAGCTGACGGACCTGCTGCTGGATCCGCCCGCGGCCGCCGAACCGAGCCAGTTCCTGCCCCCGGCAGGCATGCCGGTGCGGGACGACGGCCAGCCCGGCGAACGGGCCGCCGACCTCAACTACGCCATCCCTGGCGTGCTGGGTCAGGTGGCCAGGCTGGTGGCAGGCCCCGCCGCGGCGGCGGTTGGCTTCGCCGCCAGGCACGCGCCGGTGCGCTCGCCCGGACCTCCCGCCCAGCCGGATGACGAGCCAGGGATGCCGGGCACCGGCCGCGCAACGGACCGGGCGCAGCTCATGCCGGTGACCGACGACCTGGTCACCCTGCTGTACCGGAGCGGGCTGCCCCCGCAGGCGTTCACGGCCGAGGTGCATGAGTGGATCGACGGCGCGGTCGCCATGCGCATGGGTGCCGCGCTGCGGGCGAGGCTGCCACCGTTCGTCGACGGCATCTTCGGCCCGGACCAGTTGTGGGACGCGCTTGGTGACCGCTTCCCGCTGGCCGACAGTACTCACCGGATCACCCGGCTGACTGTGGCCATGCCGGGCCGGTACCGGATCGACCACCTGGCTGGTGCGCGTCCGCACGAGCCGGCCACCATTGCCTGTGACGGCGAGCGACTCTGGAAGGTCTACCCGAACAGGGTCGCGACCGGGCCAGGCCAGCCTCTCACGCCCGACTACGCGCGGTTGGCTGACCAGTCGTACCTGCTGTCCGACTGCGAACTGGCGACGGCAGGCGACGCCGAGGTGGACGGCCGCCGTGGCTTCCTCGTAGTAACCGACGGCGTGGACGGGCTGCGCTTCTTCGGCCGAGGTAGCCAGCTGCCCGGCTTGAGCGAGCACGTCGAGGTGGTCTTGGACGCAGAGCTGGGCATCGCCCTGCGCGAGACGACGTACTTCGACGGGGAGCCGGTGAGCTGCATCGAGCTGCGGCACGTCAGCGCCCAGGTGGACCCCGGCGCCTTCCGGATCGAGGTCGGGCCCGGAACCCGCACGGTAGGCGCGGGACCGCTATCGGACGTGGACCTGCCGGGGCCGCTGAAGGCGGCGAAGGGTGCGGTTGTCCTCGGCACCGCTGGCGTGGTCGCGGGGGCGATAGCGCTCACCGGCTGGCTGCAGAAGCGGCCGGCCGGGCAGCAGCCACCTCCTCGGCAGCCACCCCCCGGGGACAGCTGATCGGCACTGGCGGCCACGCTGTCGGTGGCATGGGGCATCATGCTTGGCATGCTGCGGGTTGAT
>OCZU010001766.1_pt1 | contig 14012 bp, 17 predicted proteins | sample 1539001 | NCBI WGS metagenome assembly OCZU01 (sample SAMEA3539306, study PRJEB22396) | soil metagenome | biome: tundra; feature: field; material: soil | place: USA | collected 2010-05 | depth 0.15 m | reverse complement strand
GGCGGCCTCCATCCTCGATTACAAGTTTCTCCACCAGCACTGACCTGCGAACGGGGCCCAAACGCGAGTGGCTTGCCGGGTCAGCATTTCTTTCCCTCCTGCCAACCGTCGCGGGTCGCGGCGGTTGCCGCGCGCCCCCGTCTGCTGCTAGAGTTTTCTCAGGACATCGAAAGCACTGTTGCCCACATGGTCTAAGCGCACTCCGCCCGCTGGCAGGAGCCGACAGCGTTTCAAAAAAAATGTCTGAAATTGGGGCTAATCTGAAGAATTGGATCGCGCGGAATCGATATTCGGCGCTGGTGCAATACTTAGGAGCCGCGCTTGCGGTATGGGTGGCGCTCAGTTGCTGGACGCTTTCCGCCGCGCTGCACCGCCATCTCTTTGTACTTTTGCTGGCGGCGGTGCTTTTTACGGCTCGCTTCCTGGGCTTTGGCCCTGCGGTTTTCTGCTCGCTGGTTTCGACCGCTTGCCTGGATTTTTTCGCTGTCCTGCCCTACTCCAGCTTCCGCATCAGCACGAGCGCCGATCTGGAGCGGCTGACGGCTTTCCTTGCCATTTCGATGTTCGCGGCGAGCATGGCTCGGCAGAAAACCTTGGCGGAATTGCGCGCCGACCGCACGACCCGCGAGATGGCTGCGATCGTGGAATACTCCAGTGACGCAATTTACAGCTCCCGTCCTGACGGCACGATCACCGGTTGGAATCGCGCCGCCGAACAGCTCTATGGCTACACTGCCGAGGAGGCAGTCGGGTTGCCGGTGGCGCGATTAGCGCCGCCCGAACGACGCGACGAAGTGGAACGCAACCTCGCGCTCCTCAATGGCGGCGGGCACGTGGCTTCCTATCGGACCGAGCGCATGCGGAAGGACGGCACCCGCTGTCCGATAATGCTGTCGGTGTCGTCACTTCGAAACGCGCGCGGCAAAATCGTGGGAACGTCGGCCATCGCACGCGATCTTTCCGCCGAGAGGCAATCCGAAGAAGCCATGCGCCGCAGCGAAAAGCTCGCTATCGCGGGCCGGCTCGCCGCTTCGATTGCGCATGAGATCAACAATCCGCTGCAGGCCGTCGTCGACCTGCTTTACCTGGCGCGCCATGATTCCAGCCATGCCGCGGAGTATCTGGCCCAGGCCGAGCAAGAGGTGGGACGCGTAGCGCGATTGGCACAGCAAACTTTGGGGTTTGTACGCGATACCAGTTCTCCGGGTTCGATGGATCCTGCCGCCATCATGGACGAAGTTCTGCAGTTGTATTCCGGCAAACTGCTGGGCCGGCAGATCCGCGTGACGCGACGCTACCGCAGCCGTTGCGAGATCGCGGGCTACTCTGGCGAGTTGCGACAGTTACTGGCGAATCTTCTGGTGAATGCGGTGGATGCGATGGCGGACGGAGGTTCTCTGCAAGTCCGCGTGGCGACGGGCTGCGACTGGTCCAACGGCAGGGAGGGAGTCCGCATTACGGTGGCCGACAACGGCAGCGGGATTCCGCGCGACAAACTGCGCCAGATCTTCGAGCCTTTTTACACGACGAAAAAGGACACGGGAACCGGGCTCGGATTGTGGGTCTCGCGCGGCATCGTGCAGAAACACGGAGGATCGATTCGGGTGCGGAGCCGGGCAGACGGGCGCGCGACCGGAACGGTGTTCTTCATCTTCTTACCCCAACAGCAGGAAATCAGCCGGGTCGCGTAAGCGGCGCTTTCTTCATTGCTTACAATGACTTGGAGGAAGCAGAAGTACAGTGACCTTCGTACTTAGAAGGCCCCGCCGCCGCGGCTTATAATCATTTAAATCCAAGCAGACTGGGCACTTAGCCCATGTGGAACCTTGTCACGTGGAACCTTTTCTTGCAGCTGCGATCTTCGCTCTGGGGCTGTGCTTTGGCAGCTTCCTGAACGTGTGTATCTACAGGTTGCCGCGCGGCAAGTCGGTGGTAACGCCGCGCTCCGCGTGTCCGCATTGCGGAGACTTGATCCCTCTCTACCACAACGTGCCCTTACTGAGCTGGCTGATTCTTCGCGGAAAGTGCCGCTCGTGCAAGGCGCCCATATCGCCACGCTACCTGCTGATCGAACTACTCACGGGCTTGCTCTTTCTTGGCTGTTATACGCATCTTGGCTTGACGCTCGATATGCTGAAATGCACCGTGCTCGGCTACCTGCTGCTAGGACTGATCTTCACCGATGCGGAAACCAAGCTTCTTCCCGACGCGCTGACTCTGCCCGGGCTGGCTCTGGGAATTTTGTTCAGTCTGGTGGTTCCGGTAAATGACCTGGCTTCGCGAATCATGCCTGGGATGGTATCGCCCGCGATGAGAAGCGAGATTTCGTGGCGCCTGTGGTCCCTGTCAGACTCGTTGCTGGGAGCGGCGGTCGGCGCCTCGTTTCTCTACGGCGCGGCGGCTATTTACCTGCGCGCCCGTGGGGTCGAAGGGATGGGATTCGGCGACGTCAAGCTGATGGCGTTGATCGGCGCGTTCCTCGGAACCAAGCTCACGGTCTTAACCATTTTTGCGGCGTCGCTGGCGGGTTCGATATTTGGACTGAGCATGGTGCTCGCAGTCTGGATGAAGCGGACTCGCCGCTTTGAGGCGCGCGGCATTTCTTCGCGCATTTCCTCGAAAGAGGCGCGGCGGCGCGCCTGGCAATCGGCGCGCATGGTGCTCCGCTTTTACGAGATGCCGTTTGGCGTGTTTCTCGGCAGCATGGCGATTTTGTCGTTCCTGTTTGGAAACCGGCTCCTACAGTGGTATTGGAGGACGCTGTGAGGCTGCTGGCGAATCCGCTAGTGAATCCGATGATACTGCGCATGGTGCTGCTTCTCGTCGCAGCCATCGCAGCTTTCGGGGTGGGCTTGTTCCTGATCCGGCGCCTGCGGAAGAATCTCTCTCAGGAATCCGAAGCGCTGAATCACGCTCCGTTGGCGGCGGAGGGGTTGCCCGTGCACGCCTATCACGCCGTCATTCAGCAACTGAAGCAGCAGAAACATGAGCTCAGCACCCGGCAACTCTCGGAGCGCAGAAAAGCCAAGGCCTCCGACACGCTGAGCTCGACCATACTCTCGAACCTTTCCTGCGGCGTTCTGTTCTTGAATACCAGCGGACTGGTGCGGCAAGCGAACTCGGCGGCGCGCACGCTGTTGGGATTCGCCTCGCCGGTGGGACTGCATGCCGACGATCTTTTCCGCACGGCGACGTTGCGCCCGGAAAACAATTGCCCGGTAAAGAATGGATCATCTTCAGAAGCGACCGTCGAGCAAGCTCTTGCCCCCGCTCTGGCGGGGAAGTCGGCAATTCGAGGGCTGGTGTTGAATTATTTCACAAGGGATGGAGAGAGCCGCGTACTCGAAGTGGCTGCCTCTCCGGTTCTGGCCGAAGACGCCAGTCTCATGGGCACGACTCTTGTGTTGACGGACAAGACCGACATCGAGCGCATCCGGCACGATCAAAAGGTGCATCAGGAAATCTCTTCGGAACTTGCGCTGGGACTGCGCCATTCCCTGACTACGATTGCGGGATACGCGCAGCAGCTGGCGTGCAGCCGGGATGCGGAACTGGCGCGCCATTTGGCGGATGGCATCGCCCACGAAGCGGCGCAATTGGATCGGACCATTGGCAGCTTCCTGGGAGGCGTCGGGGTTGTATCCACGAGTTTTTGATATTAGCGAGGGCAAGCCGCGATCACAATCGCGGGCTTGCGAAAGGATGATGACATGAAGCACACGAAACTTATGGCAATCGTTACTCTGCTCCTGCTCGGGGCCAGCGGTGCAGCCGCTCAGTCACTGGGGGATTACGCGCGTGCGGTTCGCAAGAACAAAGCCGAGCCCGGTTCGACCAGCCGCCACTACGATAACGACAACCTCCCCACCAACGAAACTCTGAGTGTGGTCGGGCCGCCGCCGGGGGCCGACGGCAACGCGGGAAAGAAAGCGGCTGCCGTCGATTCCTCTGCAGCGGCGGCGGCTGCCGCACGCCAGAAGACGGCGGACGAGTGGAACGACAAAATCGCCAAGCAGAAAGCAAAGGTCGATTCCCTGAACCACGAGATCGACCTCGACCAGCGCGAACTTCGTGTGCGCGCGGCCGCACTGTATAGCGATCCGAGCATCAGCGCGCGCAGCCTTCAGTGGAATAAGGACGACGCGCAGTACAGGAGCGACATCGACGCCAAGCAGAAAGCGCTTGATGCCGCCCGTCAGCAGCTCGACGAGATGCAGAGCCAGGCGCACAAGGCCGGGATTGCGGAGAATGCAACGGACAAAGACAACAATAAAAGCAGCGACAAGGACAGCAATAAGGACAAAGAGTAAAGATCGCCGATTAGATCGTCTTCCCTGCCCTGGGGATCAGAATTTCCCCATGCGCTCCCGAATCTGGCGCGCGTGATGCCGCCCGTGGACCCAGTGGAACTTGCGCCACTCGTTGGCCGTCAACGGTCCGAGGATCAGGTGGTCCATGATTTTCGTGCGGGCGCCGAACCGGCGCTCGCAAGCGTCCAGTCCCGAATCCATTTTCTGCAGCTCAGGCTCGATGGCTTGCTGAACCTCTTCCGGCAGCATTCCTCGCGGGGTCACACGTTCCGGGGCCTTGCGGCCTCCGGGGAGATACCCGAGATTCACAACCAGCAACGCAGCCAAGCGATGCTTCAGCGTGGCGCGCGTAGCCAACGGAGCACCTTGTGCCAGGCATTTTGCCAATCCGCGGTTGGTGTTTTGGTACGTGAGGAGAAGGTGCTCTAGTATTTGCGCCGCACTCCATTTTCCGGCAGGAGCCTGCGCCAAGCCGGCGGCGGTGGCACTGCCCGTTGCATCTTCGAGTTCCCGCTGCAAATGTTCGAGATAGGAATCCATGGCGCCGATTCAGTACAATGAGTCGCGAAACCAAGGCCAAACTACTACGGAAAGCCCGAGCAGGAAATCGTCAATGAAAAAACCAGTCGTCGTAGCTGCAGTTGTCGTTGCCATTCTAGCAGCAGGATTGATGGCCGGGTGCTCTTCGGAGCCGAGCAAGCCGGCAACGGCGGAGAAGCCTCAACCGAAGTCCCCGGAGGCAATCACCGGCAGCAGCGCGTTCTATAAGTGCTACATCTCCGCCCGCGGCTGGGCGCAGGATGCTCAACCGTATCGGGTGGAGTCGCAACCTGCCGCGGACTCCAAGGGCCGCGACGGCAAGGCGGGAGAGTGGCGCGCCGGATTCGCCTCGCCATCGCAGCACGCGAGCAAGTTCTATACCTGGGCAAACGGCGATATTTCTCACGGCGTCGACGACACCTACAGCCCGACGAATTCCAGTACGCAGGTCTTCAATGTCCAGTTTCTCAAAGTGGATACGGACAAGGCCTTTGCCGTCGCACAGCAGCACGGCGGAGAAAAGTTGCTGGAGAAAGAACCCGACACGCCTGTTCTTTATGTGCTGGACTGGAACCGGCAGACGAACGACCTCCTGTGGCACGTAATCTATGGGACGGACCGCGACACCGCCAAGCTGCGGGTGGCGGTGAACGCATCGACCGGGGAGTTTTCGCGGGTGGAGAAGTAAGGTGCCTCGGGCTACGAGCTTCGGGCTGCGAGCGAACGGGAACCGATTGCTCGAAGCTCGCAGCGAAGGGGCGCTGGGACTGTTAACTGGCGACCTGGTACTCGCTCTTAACCAGGCCGCTCGGATAGTGCTGCGTCGCTACGTGATGCAGCCGCACATCGCGCGGCAAGACGCCGAAGAGAGGAATTCCTTCTCCAATGAGCACAGGCACGCGAGTGATGATGAGACGTTGAACGAGGCCTGCGCGCAGGAATCCTTGAATCGTAATCCCTCCGTCGACGTAGAGGTGGTGGGCGCCGCTAGCCGCGAGTTTGGAAACGATCTCAGCCGGAGGCCCGGCCATCTGTTCCACAACGCCTCCACGCACTGCGGACAAGTCGAGGGGCCGGCTGCTCAGGACAACCACGCGCTTGTCGCCGTATGGCCAAGTCGCAAAGGTCAGAACCGTTTCGAAGGTCTTGCGACCTATCACGAGCGCATCGACGCTAGCGATGAACTCGTCGTAACCGTGGGGTTCGCCGCCGCCCTCCGGCAGAAAGTCGAGATCGCCGTTCGGCCGCGCGATGAAGCCGTCGACGCTAGTCCCGATAAAGACAGATACCTTCATAGTGGACTCCTGTGGGAGCAAATTGCTTCGGGCCTCTGGCTTCGGGCTTCGGGCTACAGGCTGCGAGCGAGCGGGGACCGGTTGCTTGCAGCTCTTGGCTCGAACTGCTCATTGCGCTTTCCCCAGCCGGTCGAGTGCAGCGTGCGCATCCTTGGCAAACGGGCCTTCGGGCAGAATCTTCAGGTACTGCTCGTAGTATTTTCTGGCTTCGGTTTTATCTCCGAGTTTTTCCTCGCACACGGCAAGACGGAAGCTGGCAACGGCGTCGTTGTCTTTGTAGTAGAGAGCGTCCTTGTAGCGCTCGAGCGCGCCGCGATAGTTCTTGCGCCGGAAGTAATAATCGCCGACCTCAATGTCTTTCATCGCCTTCATCGGGTTCCAGGCATGGAACTCCTGGACGCCGGAGGTGTCGGGGCTGTCGCCGACCTCGAGATCCGCGACGGCAGACTTGCTGGCCGGATGGTTCTTGGCATCGTCCTTGGGCGGGCTGATATTGATTCTTGTATCGAGGCTGGAGCTTACCCCGGCCTCATTGTTGCGGGCGGCGGCCTTGTCCGAGGCGGTCTTGTCGGAAGCCGTCTTGTCTGGCGCATCCTGCGCCAGCGAAAAAGTCGTCAGCAGCGCCAAAAAAACAATCAGGAATCGAACACGCACGCTTCAATTGTAGCGCTTCAGAGCGCGGTCGAAGCAGGGCCGATGAGCGGAAACGCGATAGCGCTCACGACTGGGGAGGGGTGGTCCGGATTCTGGTCGTGTCACTGGCAGCTCGGAAACTGGCCCATCACGGTCGCCCCATCCCCCGTCGCTTGCCGACGCGCCTGCTACAATCGTTTTTACTCAACCAGCATAGCCAAGCGCATGAAATGCCCCTTCTGCGGGTTTGAAAATGACAAAGTCGTGGATTCGCGGGAAAGCAAGGAAGCGGACTCCATCCGCCGCCGCCGCGAATGCCTGAAGTGCGAAAAGCGCTTTACCACCTACGAGCGCATCGACGAAATTCCCTACATGGTGGTAAAGAAAGACGGGCGCCGCGAACGTTTTGACCGCCAAAAAGTGCTCAACGGCCTGATGCGCGCCTGTGAAAAGCGCCCGGTGCCGATCAGCAGGCTCGAGCAGATCGTCAATGAAGCCGAGACCTTTGTCATTGAGTCGGCCGAGCGCGAGCGCAAAACCAGCGAAATCGGCGAGCTGATCATGAACCGCCTGCGGCGCTATGACAAAGTCGCGTATGTAAGATTCGCCTCCGTCTATCTCGACTTCAAGGACGTGCAGGAATTCATGACGGAACTGAAAGATCTGCTCAAGACCAAGGATGCGCCCGAAGCGAAGGGCAAGAAAACCTGATTGAATCATTGAATGATTGAGTCATTGAATCATTAACAAACTAAAACCAAATGATTCAATGCTTCAATGACTAAATGACTCAATAAAACTATGAACTCGCTTGACAAAGCGATGGAGCTGAAGCGGCGCACGAAGGGTTTTGCGATCCGTATCGTAAACCTCTTTCGTTCGCTGCCTCACTCTCCAGCCGCACAAACTCTGGGAAAGCAACTTCTGCGCTCTGGCACATCGGTTGCCGCGAACTATCGGGCAGTCTGTCGTGCTCGTTCCCAGGCTGAGTTCATTGCAAGAATGGGTATCGTGGTGGAAGAGGCAGACGAATCCGTCCTCTGGCTCGAACTTCTGGGCGAGACAGGAGTCGTTCGTCAAGAAAGAACACAAGATCTGCTAAACGAAGCCAACGAGCTAGTAAAGATCTTCGGGGCGTCATTGCGCACGTCCAAGCACGCCGTTAAATGATTCAATGTCTAAATGCTTCAATGACTCAATGACTCAATGACTTCCCACAAAGTAACGCTCATCCCCGGCGACGGAATCGGCCCTGAGGTCATCCAGGCCACGGTTCGCATGGTTGAAGCTACCGGCGTTAAATTCGAATGGGAAAGCTTCGCCGCTGGCGCCGAAGCCTTTGAGAAGTATCACGATTACATTCCCAAAGAACTCAGCGAATCGATCGAGCGCACCCGCGTCGGACTGAAGGGGCCCGTGACCACGCCCATCGGCGGCGGCTTCCCCAGCATCAATGTCGAACTGCGCAGGCGCTTCGAACTTTTCGCCAACTTCCGGCCGATCCGCAACCTGCCGCATATTCCCACTCGCTATCCGGGCATCGATTTGATCGTGGTCCGCGAAAATACCGAAGGGCTTTATTCCGGCATCGAACACGAAGTCATCCCCGGAGTGGTCGAGAGCATCAAGGTCATCACCGAAAAGGCTTCCACACGCGTCTCGCGCTTCGCCTTCGAGCATGCCCGCAAGAATAACCGCAAGAAAATCCATTGCATCCACAAAGCCAACATCATGAAGTTGTCCGATGGATTATTTCTGCGCTGCTCGCGCAACGTCTCGAAAGAGTATCCCGAGATCACTTACGGCGAGCACATTGTCGACAACACTTGCATGCAACTGGTGATGAACCCCTACCAATACGACATGCTGCTGCTGGAGAATTTCTACGGCGACATTATTTCCGATCTGTGCGCGGGATTGGTCGGCGGACTTGGCCTCGTGCCCGGCGCGAATTTCGGCCATGAGTGCGCCATCTTTGAGGCGGTACACGGTTCCGCACCCGACATTGCCGGAAAGAATATTGCCAATCCTACGGCCGTGTTGCGATCCGCGCTGCTCATGCTGCGCCATATCGGCGAGGCCGACGCCGCCTGGAAGATCCGCAACGCCATCGACGAGGTCTACCGCGATCGCAGCAAACTTACACGCGACGTGGGCGGCACCGCGGGCACCTCAGAATTCGCCGACGCGATTATCCAGGCGCTAGAAACGCAGAGCGCGGCGGTTGGATAGACCGGACTGCGATGGTTGACACAGTATATGTGCGCACGTATACTGTGTTCATGAATGTTACACTTTCTGTTGATGAACAGACTCTAGAGCGCGCCCGAAAGCGCGCAGAGACTCTCGGCAAGAGCCTCAACCAGTTGATCCGCGAGTACCTGCAAAAGTTGGCTGGAAGCGACGACGCCGAGCGCAGCATCGCGGAGTTTGAGCGCCTGTCGGGCACTGGCAACTCTCATGGCCACCGTTTCAATCGCGACGAGGCTCATGAGCGTTCGTAGCTTCTTCGACACCAACGTACTCCTCTACGCGGACGACGAATTTGCCCCTGCTAAACAGCGCTGCTCGCGCGATCTCGTGGCACAGCACAGGCGGGATGGGACGGGTGTGGTTTCTCTCCAAGTGCTGCAGGAGTATTTCGTGAATGTCACGCGAAAGCTGCATGTCGATCCGCTAATCGCGCGTCGCAAAGTCGAAATACTCTCCGAATTCGACGTTGCTTCTCCTGAGATCGCCGATATTCTTGCCGCCATCGATCTTCACCGGCTCCACGGTTTTTCTTTCTGGGATGCTCTTGTAGTTCGCGCCGCCAAGCAGGCCGGCTGTCGCGTTCTATTGTCTGAGGATTTTCAAGATGGCCGCGAGATCGATGGTCTTCAAGTCGTGAACCCTTTCCGCGACCTGGTTTGCTAAACTATTTTGTTCGAGAAACCCATCGTGCTGAAGAGGATCGAAATACCGTACCATCGCGGACTGCACCGCTTCGCCATCTTCACCGCGTGCGCCACCCTCGTCCTGATCGTTGCCGGGGCGCTTGTCACCAGCAATGACGCCGGCTTATCCGTCCCCGACTGGCCGACCACCTTCGGCTCCTTCTACAAAATCCCGCTCATGGTTGGCGGCGTGCGATACGAACATGGCCATCGCATGGTGGCAGAATTTACCGGACTGCTCACCATCATTTTGGCGGTCTGGACCTGGGTAGCAGAAAAGCGCCATTGGCTGCGCCTTCTGGGCCTGGCCGCGCTCGCGACCGTCATCATGCAAGGCATCCTCGGCGGACTGACTGTCTTATTTTTTCTGCCCGCACCCATCTCCAGCGCGCACGCCGCCGTGGCGCAGACCTTCTTCTGCATCGCCGTCGCGATCGCCGTGTTCACCGGGCGCCGTTGGGTCGAAGAGCAACCGCGCACCGAACTCGACCAGCGCCGCCCCGCTCTTTTCACTCTGACCGTGCTGTCGATTTTTGTGCTCTATGTACAACTGATCCTGGGAGCCATGTTCCGGCACCATGGCTTGAGCTGGTGGCCGCACGTCATCAACGCAGCCGTCGTGGCCATCGTCCTCTCCTGGACTGCCGTTCGCGCCATCTCCGTCTACCACCAAGTGGACGCCGTCCGCCGTCCGGCAATCGCCATGCTCGGCCTGATGGTCGCGCAACTCTGCCTGGGATTTCTCGCCTTCATCACCCGCGTCATGTGGGGAAGAGACGCCGCGCAGCCCGAACTGCCCATGGTGATCTCGACCGTAGTCCACGTCGCCGTAGGAGCGCTACTTCTCGCGACCACTGTCGTTCTAGCCATCCAGGTTTGGCGCCACGTCCCGGTGGCTTTCGAAGAACTCGTCCCCGGCCAGGATCAGAAGCCCGTCGCCGCATAACCATTTTCTGTAGAGACGGGGCTTGCCCCGTCTCCCCTGCCGCCCGAGCGCGGCGAGCCGCGTCTCTACGTGAAAGCAGACGCCTCCTCAGGGGCTGGGCTTCCCCGCCGGATGATAATCCTCCCGTTCCCGGCGTAGAATATTCTGTGGCCCCGAACTCAACTGCCATCGACTTCGCTTCGCCAGCCCAACCCGCCAAGCCCGCCGGTCAGCCCATAATTGCGGTTCGCGACCTCGTCCACCGTTATCAGGACCGCAGCGCGCTCAACGGCGTCTCCTTCGACGTTTACCCTGCCGAACTTTTCGGCCTTCTCGGCCCGAACGGCAGCGGCAAGACTACTCTGTTCCGCATTCTTTCCACGCTCATGGTCCCCACCTCAGGCAGCGCCACCATCGCCGGCTTCGACGCCGTTCGCCAACCCGGAGCGCTGCGCCGCCACATCGGCGTCGTCTTCCAGTCCCCGAGCGTCGATCTCAAACTCACCGCCTACGAAAACCTCTGGCATCAGGGACACCTCTACGGCCTGCGCGGTCCCGAACTGAAAACACGAATCAATGAAATCCTCACGCGCGTCGGATTACTCGACCGCTCGGCCGATCGTGTAGAAACTTTCTCCGGAGGCATGCAGCGCCGCATCGAACTCGCCAAAGGTCTGCTTCATCATCCCGAGGTTCTGCTCCTCGACGAGCCCACCACCGGCCTCGATCCCGGCGCCCGGCGCGACCTTTGGCAATACCTCCAGATCCTGCGCGATCAGGAGCGCGTCTCCGTCATCGTCACCACCCACCTGATGGAAGAAGCCGAACACTGTGACCGGCTCGCCATCCTGAATGAAGGCAACCTGGTAGCGCTAGGCACGCCGGAGGCACTCACCCGCGAGATCGGCGGCGACGTCATTCTGCTCGAAGCGCGCGACCCGCAAGCGTTGGCCGACCACATTCGCACCAAGTTTCACGTCGATGCCACCGTGATGGACAAGCAGGTCCGCATCGAAATTGAAAACGGACATCGCTTCGTTCCCGACGTAGTCGAAGCTTTCCCGGGAGAAATCCAGTCGCTAAGCGTGAGCAAGCCGACGCTGGAAGACGTGTTCATCCACCGCACCGGCCACCGCTTCTGGAGCGAGGACGCCGAACCGGCCCCAGAAACCGGTAAGAAGGGCAAGAAGAAAAGCAAGAAGAAGCTCGATCACTGACGCTGCTAAACTACAACCAATGTCAACGCAAACCGCGACCTTTCCCGCAACCGCTCCCGCATCTGCCGGAGTTCTGCTGCCTGCCTTCACGCTCTGGTGGCGCGAAGTCGTACGCTTTTATCGTCAGCGCGCGCGCGTGGTGGGCGTAATTATTTCTCCGCTTTTGTTCTGGATCGTCATCGGCAGCGGTTTCGGAACGTCATTTCGTTCCGGACAGGCCGCCGGCCAGCAGCACTATCTGAATTATTTCTATCCCGGCACGCTGGTGATGATCGTGCTCTTCACTGCGATCTTTACCATGATGTCGGTGATCGAAGATCGCAAGGAAGGTTTCCTGCTTTCGGTGCTGGTGGCGCCGGTTCCGCGCGCCGCCATTGTTCTGGGAAAAGTCTTAGGCGGCACCACTCTCGCCGCCGCCCAGGGATTGATTTGCCTGGTCTTCGCGCCGCTGGTTGGCGTGCACATGACGCTGGCCTCGTTCGGTCTCATCGTCCTCACCGTGTTTCTGGTCTCGTTCGCTTTGACCGCGCTCGGCTTCGCCATAGCGTGGCCCATGGATTCGACGCAAGCCTTCCATGCCATCATCAATTTGTTCCTGATTCCGCTGTGGCTGCTTTCGGGAGCGCTCTTCCCTCTTTCCGGCGCATCCGGATGGATTCGCGTAGTCATGTATGCGAATCCTCTGACCTACGGCGTCGAGGCGCTGCGCACGCTGATGTATCCCGAAGCGCCCAGCACGTTTCCGCTGGGCGAATCCCTTTTGACCTTGGTGTTGTTTGCGCTCTTCATGTTCGGGCTAGCCTTCGCGCTGGCGAACCGGCGCACGACGAAGCCAGCAGCGTGAACACGGTCGATGGTCGTCGGTCGTTAGTCGTTGGCATTCTAGAATTCAGAGGAACTGCGCGGAAACCGCAATAGACAATGCTGGGCGAACGACCACCGACTAACGACCGACGACGCTTCTATGCCCCTCGATATTCTCGCCCTCGCCGCGCACCGCGATGATGTGGAACAAACCTGCGGCGGAACTCTGCTCAAGATGGCCGAGCGCGGACACGGCACCGGCATCCTCGACCTCACGCAAGGGGAGATGGGGACGCGCGGTAGCGCCGAAGACCGCGCGCACGAAGCGGGGGAGGCGGCACGCATCCTGAAAGTTTCCTGGCGGCACGCGCTCGATATTCCCGACGGGCGGGTCGAAAATACCTGGGAGAATCGGTTGAAGGTCGTCGGCGTGCTTCGCGAACAGCGGCCGCGGGTGCTGATTCTTCCCTATTGGGAGGGGCGTCATCCGGATCACTACACGGCCTCGGTGCTCGGCTACGAAGCGGCGTTTATATCGGGGCTCGCCAAGTTGCCGCTGGAGGGTTCCGCTCATCGTCCTTTCAAAATTATTTACGCCAGCCTGTACCGCGACGTGCGGCCTACGTTTGTCGTGGACATCACCGACCAGTTCGAAACCCGCATGGCATCGCTGATGGCGTACAAGTCTCAGTTCACCGACCAGCAGGCGGGCAGCGGTATCTTCCCGGCGCACAAGGAGATACGGGCGCGCGTGGAATCCATGGCCCGTTATTACGGCATGCTCGGCGGCGTTACTTACGCTGAGCCGTTCGTGCAAAAAGAAGTCGGGCTGGTGGAGGATGTGCTGGCGATTCCGGTGAAGTCGATCTAATTGCCGAATAGGCGGCGACCAAAACGGAACGGTGGCCGCCCAATAATTGTACGTACAGTGTTCCACGTGGAACATGGCAAATTTGTACGTACATATTCCGAGGTGGGGGGCAAGGCCACGGCGCATAAAAGGCGAAGGTGCGGTGCTCTTCCGGTGTTTATTAGCGACCTTGGGTCATAATTTATGCATGATCCGCCCGCCCAAGTCATTGATAATACACAGGGTCGTTTGTGGCAAAATAGGCACAAGCGTGTATTAGTTACACGGTAATTGTTACAATCACTATAATTTGGTGGACTGGCGTCGAGGCTCCCGCGGTTGCTTCCTGGGCGAGGCAGGTCTGGTAGAGGTGACGGAATGGGAAATGCTTAAGACGACGACCTCCGGCCGCGTAAGGGGAGTCGAACGGTATCGGCTGTTCAGGAGGCAGCATTCGCCGCCGCGAAAGTGGACGGACGGACTTCCCGTTCAATGGTGCGTG
>OCZU010001765.1_pt1 | contig 14020 bp, 15 predicted proteins | sample 1539001 | NCBI WGS metagenome assembly OCZU01 (sample SAMEA3539306, study PRJEB22396) | soil metagenome | biome: tundra; feature: field; material: soil | place: USA | collected 2010-05 | depth 0.15 m | reverse complement strand
CATTTGCATCCAGGCGAAGGAGCTCGGGTTGAATGTCCCGCTGTTCGGCGGCGACGGCTGGGAATCCGACGAACTGGTGAAAATCGGCCAGGACGCGGTCGAGGGCGATTATTTTTCCACGCACTACGCGCCGGACATGGCGACCGAGAAAAGCAAAAACTTCGTCGCCGATTATCAAAAGCGCTGGAAAAATTCGGATGGCACGCCGAAAATTCCCGATGCGATGGCCGCGCTCGGCTACGATTCGGCGATGATTCTGGTGGACGCCATGAAGCGCGCCGGTTCGACCGACGGCCAGAAAGTCCGCGACGCGCTCGCGGCCACGAAGGATTTTGACGGTGTCACCGGCAAAACCACCATCAACGAAAAACGCGACGCGACCAAGTCTGCCGTTATTTTGCAGGTGAAGGACGGGAAGTTTCATTATTTAGAAACTGTGAATCCGTGAAGGAAAGTTGATAGTTGGGAGTTGATAGTTGATGGACGGGGCGGCAGTTTTGTTAAATGTTTAACTTCGAGAAACTGGAAACCTGGCCGAAGGCGATTACGTTTGCAGATTTGATTTGTGAACTCACTCGCAATTTTCCTGGCGATGAAAGGTTTGGCCTGACCAATCAAATGCGCCGCGCCGCCGTTTCCATTTCGTCCAACATCGCGGAAGGCGCGGCGCGAAATTCAAAATATGATTACGCGCGTTTTCCTGAAATCGCCACCGGCTCGCTGTTTGAAGTTGTTTCGCAATCGTTCGTTAGCAAACGTCAGGGATTTTTTTCAGAATCAGATTTCAACAAGCGGTACGCTGCTGCTGAAGAACAAGGTAAAATGTTAAGTGGACTGCGTCGTTCCGTGCTGGAAGACGCTTGAGCGCGACGATCAACCATCAACTCCCAACTATCAACTCCCTTGGACTGGTTTCTCCAGCAACTCATCAACGGCCTCGCGCTCGGCGCGATTTACGCGCTCATCGCGCTCGGCTACACGATGGTCTATGGGGTTTTGCGCTTCATCAATTTCGCCCATTGCGACGTGTTGATGCTCGGCGCGTTTGCCGCGTATTTTCTCGCGCCGCTGGTCGCGAACATTTTTCCGCCGCAATCCTATGCGGGCGCCGTCGCCATTGTTGCGATCGCCGCCGCGATTTGCGCCGGCATCGGGATCGTGATCGAGCGGCTCGCTTATCGTCCGCTGCGCAACCGTCCCAAGCTGACCTCGCTCATCACGGCCATCGGCGTTTCATTGTTCATCGAATACACCTGCCAGTTGCAAGCCGTGTTCGGCGCGGCCACCAGGCCGTTTCCAAAATTGCTGCCGCAATACGATTTTCAATTCGGCGGCCTGTCCGTGAGCAGCAACGACGTGGTCGTGCTGGTCGTCACGGCCTTGCTGCTGGCCGCGATGTGGTTCATCGTGCAGCGGACGAAGACCGGCACGGCCATGCGCGCGGTTTCATTCAATGAAAGCGCCGCCGCGCTGATGGGCATCAACATCAATCGCATTATCAGCTTCACATTCGGCCTCGGCTCGGCGCTCGCGGGCGTGGCGGGGATTTTTTACGCGATGCGCGCGCCGGGCATCGAACCGCTCATGGGCGTGCAGCCGGGATTGCACGCGTTCGTCGCGGCGGTGGTCGGCGGCATCGGCAACCTGCCGGGCGCGGCGCTCGGTGGGCTCGTCATCGGCCTGCTCGAAACCTTCGCCGGCGGCATTCCGGGCGTGTCGAATTACCGCGACGGCATCGCCTTCGCGGTTTTGATTTTGATTTTGTTGTTCAAACCCGCCGGACTGCTCGGCAAATCACAGGTGGAAAAAGTCTGATGCACACGGGCGCAAAGCGATTTCTGCTCGCGGCCATTTTTGTGGCGGCGGTCGTGTCATATTTCTCCGCGCAGTTCAACCGCTACTACCTCGGCATCGCGATTGATGTCGGCATCAACATCATCCTCGCCGTCAGCCTGAATTTGATCAACGGTCATACGGGGCAATTTTCGCTCGGACACGCGGGCTTCATGGCCGTGGGCGGCTACACGGCGGCGGCCATCACGCTGGCGCTGGCGCATGCATTTCCGGCCGCCGCCACGCCCGTGCTGTTCATCGCCGCACTGCTGGCGGGCGGATTGATGGCCGCGCTCGCCGGACTGGCCGTCGGGGTGCCGACGCTGCGGCTGCGCGGCGATTATCTCGCCATCGTCACGCTCGGTTTCGGCGAAATCATCCGCGTGATTTTTGAAAACATGGACGCCGTCGGCGCGGCGAGCGGGCTCAAGGGCATTCCCAATTACACGAACTTTTTCTGGGCGTGGGCATTTGCCGCCATCACGGTTTACGTCATCACGTCCATCGTCAATTCAACCTATGGTCGCGGCTTCATCGCCGTTCACGACGACGAAGTCGCGGCTTCGGCGATGGGCATCAATCCGGTGCGCTACAAAGTCACCGCGTTCGTGGTCGGTGCGTTTTTCGCGGGCATCGCGGGCGGACTTTACGCGCATCACAAGCAATTCCTCTCGCCGACCGGTTTTGATTTCATGAAGTCCATTGATATTGTCGTGATGGTGATTCTCGGAGGCATGGGCCGCACGACGGGCGTCATCATCGCGGCCATCCTGCTCACGCTGCTGCCGGAATTTTTGCGCGGCTTCGCGGAGTATCGCATGATCATTTATTCGCTGCTGATCATCGTTTTGATGATCGCGAAACCGCAGGGCATATTTGCGTGGAAAAGAAAATCTTAATCCGATGACCACCCGAAAATTCAAAATTGGAGATCGCGTGCGAGTGGAAAAAACTCCGAGAATGGATTCTTCGTGGCCAGCCGAAACAGTTAAAATTTTTAAGCGTGTTATCGGACATTCTTTTCAAATCCGCGGCTTTAACCAAATCAGGCTTGCTGAAATTTGGGCCAAAGATAACGGCTCTCCGGCGCGAGGAGGTCGCGCTCATTCCCTTTGGATTGAGACGGATTGTATCAAATTAGTGGCAAAAAAGAAATGACCGCGCCCCTGCTTCAACTCGACCGCGTGACGATCCGCTTCGGCGGATTGACGGCGGTTTCCGAATTGAACCTGGGCATCGGCAGCAACGAATTGATCGGTCTCATCGGCCCAAACGGCGCGGGCAAGACGACCGCGTTCAATCTGATCACCGGCGTCTATCCGCCGACCGGCGGCAGGATTTCATTCGACGGGCAGTCCGCCGCCAACCGCCAACCGCATGAGATCGCCCGGCGCGGCATCGCGCGGACGTTTCAAAACATCCGGCTGTTCGCCTCGATGTCGGTCTTCGACAATGTGCGCACCGCCGCCCGGCTGCATTGTTCGCGCGGCGTCCGCAACGCACTCTGGCGTGGACGTTCATTCCGCGACGGCGAAAAAGAAATCGCGGCTGAGGTGATGGAACTGCTGGAGATTTTCCAACTCGGAAAATTCCGTGACGCGGCGGCCAATGGTTTGAGCTACGGCGACCAGCGGCGGTTGGAAATCGTCCGCGCCCTGGCGACGAAACCGAAATTGCTTTTGCTCGATGAGCCCGCGGCCGGGATGAACGCCACGGAAAAAGCGGATCTGATGCGGCTCATCCAGTTCATCAAGGACAAGTTCCGGATTTCCGTGCTGCTCGTCGAGCACGACATGCAGGTGGTGATGGGCATTTGTGAGCGCATCGCGGTTTTGGATTACGGCGTGAAGATCGCCGAAGGCACGCCGGCCGAAATCCGCGCGGATCCGAAGGTGATTGAGGCGTATTTGGGGACTAATTAAAAACTCAAAATTAAAAATGAAAAATACTGACTCCAATCCGCCCCGCTCTGAAAAGAATTCCCCGAAAGACATCGTCATTCGCACTTTTAATTTTGTCGTAACTGTCATCCAACTCTGTGTGAAGCTCGATGAGCGGCCCGGTGTCGGCAGGGTTTTGATGAGCCAGATTCTCCGCGCCGGAACAAGCGTGCCCGCCAATGTTGAGGAAGCACAGGCGGCACAGAGCAACGCCGACTTTGTCAGCAAAATGAGCATCGCGCTGAAGGAAGCGAGAGAAACCCATCTGCGGTTGCGTTTACTCGTCCCGGCCAACGTAGTACCAACAACCGATTTGAGTTCATTGATTCAGGAAGCCGACGAAATCAAACGCATCATCGGGGCAATCCTTGTTTCGACCAAACGTGGTGGGACTGACTGACGGCATTCTTAATTTTGCATTTTTAATTTTTAATTGAGCCAATGCTGGAAATCAAAAACCTTCAGGTCAGCTACGGTGCGATCAACGCGCTGCATGGGATTTCCCTGTCCGTGAAACCCGGCAGCATCGTCACGCTCATCGGCGCGAACGGCGCGGGCAAGACGACGACCTTGAAGGCGATTTCCGGGTTGTTGAAGCCCAGGTCCGGCGAAATTTTATATGATGGCAAAAACATTGCCGGTTTGCCGCCGCATCAGATCGTCAAGCTCGGCCTCTCGCACGTGCCCGAAGGCCGGATGATCTTTGCGAACCTGACCGTGCTGGAAAATTTGCAGCTCGGCGCGTATTTGCAGACGGAAAAACAGGTCGTCCGGCGCGAGCTCGAGCACGTTTTCGGCCTGTTTCCACGGCTGTCCGAACGTGAAAAACAAATCGCCGGAACTTTGAGCGGCGGCGAGCAGCAGATGCTCGCCATTGGCCGCGCCTTGATGAGCCGGCCAAAATTGCTACTGCTTGATGAACCGTCACTCGGCCTCGCGCCACTGCTGGTGAAAACCATTTTTGAAAAAATCGTGGAGATCAACCGGCAGCAGGGCCTGACGATTCTGCTGGTGGAGCAGAACGCGAACCTCGCGCTGGAAATTTCCAGTTTCGGCTATGTTTTGGAGACAGGCAAAATTACATTGCAGGGCGACTCGCCGTCGCTGCGGCAGAATCCGCAGGTGAAGAACGCGTATCTCGGAGGATAATTATTTATGAATCGAAACCGTCAATTTGCGAGCGATAATTGTTCCGGCATCTGCCCGGAAGCCTGGGCGGCGATGGCTGAAGCGAACGCCTGCCATGCGGCCAGTTACGGCGATGACATCTGGACGCAGCGGGTCGCCGATTTGATGCGCGAAATTTTTGAAACGGATTGTGAAGTTTTTTTCGTTTTCAACGGCACGTCGGCCAATTCCTTGACCCTGGCGTCGCTGTGCCAGTCGTATCACAGCATCCTTTGCCATGAACTGGCGCATGTCGAAACCGCCGAATGTGGCGCGCCGGAATTTTTTGCGAATGGCAGCAAACTTTTGTTGCTGCAAGGTGCGGATGGAAAAATTGATCCGGCCGAAATTGAACGCGCCGTCAGCCGGCGCACCGACATTCATTATCCGAAACCACGCGCGTTAAGCCTCACCCAGGTCACGGAAGCCGGCACGCTTTATACGCCGGCGGAAATAAAAACCCTCGCAGACACGGCAAAAAAACGCGGACTGCGCGTGCAGATGGACGGCGCACGTTTTGCGAACGCGGTCGCGACGCTGGGGGTGGCGCCGGCGGATATCACCTGGCGCGCCGGCGTGGACGTGTTGTGTTTTGGTGGAACGAAAAACGGCATCGGCGTTGGCGAAGCGGTGGTTTTTTTTGACCGCGAGCTCGCGCGCGATTTTGATTATCGCTGCAAGCAAGGCGGCCAGCTTGCGTCGAAGATGCGTTTCCTCTCCGCGCCGTGGCTGGGCATGTTGCAGGATGGCGCATGGTTGCGGCATGCGCGCCACGCGAACGAAATGGCAAAACGGCTTGAAACGGGATTGCATAAAATTTCCAGCGTAAAAATTTCGTTCCCCGTTCAATCAAACGCGGTGTTCGCGAAAATTCCAAAACCGGCGGAAGAAAAATTGCGCGCCCGCGGCTGGAAATTCAACACCGGCGGCGTCGTGCCTGGAGATTCGCGGCTGATGTGCAGTTGGGACACGACACCGGGCGACGTGGATGAGTTCGTCGCGGATCTGCAGGAAATCACCGGCTGATTTCGCCGGGTGGCCCCCGGTTTGCACTTCTTGCCGCCTCGACAAACCGGGCGGCTCGGCTAAGGTTTAACCAAGATGAAAGGCGAGATTGTCTATCTTTACGCGTTTGATGTGGCGAACGAAATCCTCACGCCGCGCGTGCCGGAAATCCTCTCGGAAAAACCGTTCCCGTTCGAGATCCGCATGGACCGGACCCTGCCAAAGGACATGCCGCTCTACAAGCCGCTGGCCATCGAGCCGCAATCGCTGGCTTCAAAACTGCACGGCGCGCCAGTGCGGCTGCTCATCCGCATTTATGACGTGGGCGTCGTCACGGTGATGATGCGGGTGGCAATTGAGGTAAATGCGCTCAACGAACTGATGCCATTTCATAATCCAAAACTGGAGAACGGGCTGACGCTCGACACGGTGGCGGAAAAATTATGCGCGGAGGTTTGCGACAATCTCAAGGATTCCATCGTGGGGCGCATGGCGTTTCCGCCGCCGCCGGAAGCCTACACGGTTTTTTGCCTCACGGATTTGGGCGGCCTGAAGGACGCGAATGTCTGGCTCGCCGAACAACGGCGCGCGGTGGCGGGCCTGCTCACGGAAACGACGTCGGAAAAACTGAGCGAATCACAGGTGGCCGAGGTGTTGCGCATCCAGCGTTCATTTGAGAACACGGACCTGGCCGTGATTGATTGGGACGCGGCGCTGGTGGTGGATTTGTCGGGTTACGTGGACGATGTACTGTATGCGCTGGAGCTGGCAAACCTGCAGCTGGAGGAGTTCCGCATGATGGACCAGCGGCTGGACAAATATCTCGACCGTGCCTATCAGGATCTGGAACGCCGACCGATGCCCGTGTTCGGCGCGGCGAACAAGGTCCTCCGCCAGTTGCGCCGCTTCCGCGTGGACGTGGCGAAGCTCGCCGACGAGGTCACGCACATCACCAAATTTTTCGGGGACTGGTATCTCGCCCGCATCTATCTCGGCGCGCGTGACCGTTTTTATCTGGATCAATGGCGCGCGAGCGTGGAGCAGCGCCTCGCCCAACTCGACAAGCTTTACAGCGTCGCCCACGCCGAGGTGAACGAGCAGCGGATGTTATGGCTGGAAATCATCATCGTGATTTTTTTCGCGATCGATCTGTTGATCCTTCTGCGAGTCGGGCGATGAGGCGGTATTCGAGCAATCATCCAAATTCAATTGAAATGCCCTGTTGACTTCAAACGCTCATCTGATAGATTTCGCGTCCCTTTGTTGGGTTTTGAAATGAAAACGCATTTACCAAAAGTGAATTTGGACCAGCGCAAATGGCACGTCATTGATGCCGACGGCGCCGTGCTTGGCCGCCTGGCCGTGCAGGTCTCGGATATTTTACGCGGCAAAAACAAGCCCGTTTACACGCCGCATCTTGATGCTGGCGACTTCGTGGTCGTCATCAACGCGGAGAAAGTCCGCCTGACCGGCAAGAAGGAAAAGGCCAAGGAATATATGAGCTATTCCGGCTGGAAAGGCGGCGAGAAATACGCCACCGTCGAACAGGTTCGCGCCAAGCAGCCCGAATTCCTCATCACCCACGCCGTCAAAGGCATGATTCCCAAGAACCGCCTCGGCGCGCAGTTGCTGACCAAGTTGAAAGTGTTCAAGGGCGACAAACATTCGCACGCGGCCCAAACGGCCGCCGTACTCGCCGTCGCGAAATAACTTCCGGCTATCAACTATCAACTCCTAACTATCAACTACAGATGGCCACCAAAACCACCAATGAATTCCTCGGCACCGGCCGGCGCAAAACCGCCGTCGCCCGCGTGCGTCTCGCCACCGGCAGCGGCAAAATCACCGTGAACCGCCGGGCGTTTGACAATTATTTCCCGCTGGAAACCCAGCGCTCCGTCGCCACCCGGCCGTTGACCGTGGTCGGCGCCCTGGAAAAATTTGACGTGCGCGTAAACGTCGCCGGCGGCGGCCCGAACGGCCAGGCCGATGCCATGCGCCACGGGATTGCCCGCGCGCTGATTCAATTTGACGCCGCCCTGCGTCCGCCGTTGAAGGCGGAAGGCCTGCTCACGCGCGACCCGCGCGCGCGCGAACGCAAGAAATACGGCCAGCCGGGTGCGCGCAAGCGCTTCCAGTTCTCGAAACGTTGATCACTTTGGAATTTTCAAACCCCGCTGGCAAAAACGCTGGCGGGGTTTTTGTTTTTAACTAAAGTATTGTTATGAATGCGATTTTAGTTTTGTTTCCTTACAAGCATGAAGGCATGTGGGTCTTTGATGACCCCGATGTTGACTTGCGGCGCGAACCCTTTGTGTTTGGTATCGATAGAATGATTAGTCAAATTGTCGAATCCATTCCAAATGCTGAAAAGGGTTTTAGGCTTCTTTTTTCGACACAACCTTTTCCAAGCTATATGATCAAGCTAGAATGGCGGCGTGAAGAATACGGTGGGAATTGGTATTTTTGTTCAGAATTAAATACGGAAGGTTGGTTGTGTCCTGCCATGTTTAAGTATTTTGCCAAAGCTCCGTTGGAACTTTATGCCAAAGCCGAGCCAAAGAACGTTTGAAAATATCTTAAGAAAATGAAAACGAAAAAGGTCGCCATCATCGGTGCGTCCGGATATTCCGGCGAAGTGCTGGTGCAGTTGCTGTTGGACCATCCGCACGCGGAACTGGTCGCCGTCACCTCGCGCAAGAATGCCGGGCAGACGCTCGCGCAGGTTTTCCCCAAGTTCGCCAGCCGTCCCAATTCCAAGACGTTGCGTTTCAGCGAGCCGAACGTGGAAGTTTTGATGAAACAGGCCGACGTAGTTTTTCTCGCCTTGCCGCACGGTGTCGCCGTCGAATATGCCGTGCCGCTCCTCAATGCCGGGGTCAGCGTCATAGACTTGAGCGCCGACTTCCGGCTCAAGGGCTCGGCGGTTTACAAGGAATTTTACGCGCACGACCATCCCGCGCCGGACTTGCTGAAAAAATCGGTGTATGGCCTGCCGGAAATTTATCGCGACGAGATCAAAAAATCTCTGCTCATCGCCTCGCCCGGCTGTTACCCGACGAGCATTTTGCTGCCGGTGATTCCGCTGCTGAAAGCCGGACTCGTCAAGCCAGATGGCATCATCGCCGATTCCATGAGCGGCGTCAGCGGCGCGGGCCGCAAGGCGGAGATTGAATACCTATTTTGCGAGTGCAACGAAAGCGTGCGTCCCTATGGTGTCCCGAAACACCGGCATTTGTCGGAGATCGAGGAACAACTTTCGCTCGCGGCAAGGACGCCGGTCACGATTCAATTCACGCCACATTTGATCCCGGTGAATCGCGGCATCCTGACAACGTTATATCTCGCGCCGAGCAAACCTTTCAGCGACGTGGCGGGCGCGGCCCGGTTCGCGGAGAAAATTTCCGCGACTTACCAGGCCGCTTACGTTGATGAACCGTTTATCCGTCTACTGGAGGGCAATAATTATCCCGACACGAAAAATGTCGCCGGCACGAACGTGCTCGAAATCGCGTGGCGGCTTGACCCGCGCACGCGCCGGCTCATCGTGATGAGCGCCGAGGACAACCTCCTCAAGGGTGCCAGCGGCCAGGCCATGCAAAGTATGAACATCATGTGCGGCTGGCCGGAAATAGCTGGATTGGTTTGATCGTGTCGACCTCTGCTGTTCAACCTGTAAAATGGAACGCGGCTGACTACGCCGCGAATTCCGTAGTGCAGCAAACCTGGGCGCGCGAGCTCATCGCGAAGCTCAAATTGCGCGAGGACGAACACATCCTCGATGTCGGCTGCGGCGACGGCAAAATCTCGGCGGAACTCGCCCGCGCCTTACCACACGGCTCAGTGAGCGGCATTGACGCCTCGGAGGAAATGATCGCTTTCGCGCGCAACTCTTTCCCGCCAAGAAAGAATCCAAACCTCAAATTTCAAATCATGGATGCACGGAGAATTAAATTCGCGCGCCAGTTTGATTTGGTTTTTTCCAACGCCGCCCTGCACTGGGTGGACGACCACCAGGCGATCTTGCGGGGCGCGGCGGCGGTTTTAAAACCGGGGGGGCGGCTCGTCGTTTCCTGCGGCGGCAAAGGCAATGCCCACGAAGTTTTTCTCGCGTTTCGACCGGAGATGCGGCTGAAGCGTTGGCGCGAGCATTTTCGCAAGATTCCCAAGCCGTATTTTTTTTACGCGCCAAACGACTATAAGAAATGGCTGCCAAAATTTGGTTTCCTAATTCAAAACGTCCGGCTCGCGCCAAAAGATGCCGCTTACGCTGGCGCAAAAGATTTTGCGACCTGGCTGCGCACGACGTGGATTCCCTACGTCCAACGCGTTCCGGAAAATATGCGCGAGGAATTTATTGAAGCGGTCTCGCGGCGTTATGTTGCCAAACATCCGCCGGACGGGAAGGGCAAAGTCCACGTCCGCATGGTGCGGTTGGAAATTGACGCGTTGAAAGTTTAACAACAAAGAAAAAAAGTAACGAAGGTCGGAAAAAACTTTGTTCCTTGGTTTCTTTGTTGTTCAATTTCGGCGCTAAAATGAAAATGAAGTTTAAAGAAATTCCCGGCTCCATTGTCGCGCCAAAAGGCTTTTCCGCCAGCGGCGTGTTTTGCGACATCAAACGGCTGGGCACCGGCAAAGGTTCCAACAAAGGCCCGAAGCGCGACCTCGCACTCATCGTTTCCGAAACACCCACGACCATCGCCGGCATGTTCACGACGAACCAAGTTTGCGCTGCGCCGGTGAAAGTTTGCGTTGAGCGCGTGATGAAAGGAATGGCGCAAGTCATCGTGGTCAATTCCGGCAATGCGAACGCTTGCACCGGCAAACAAGGCATGACCGACGCACATGAAATGGTTTCTTTCACGGAACGCGCATTGAACTTTTCGAAGGGCTCGGCCCTCGTCGGCTCGACTGGACGCATCGGCGTCACGATGCCGATGGATCATGTTCGTGCGGGCATCATCGAAGCCGCGACGTTGCTGGGGTCCGCCGCAAAAAATGCGGACCATGCGGCCGAGGCGATCATGACCAGCGATTCGCACTCGAAACAGATCGCGATTGAATTCAAGCTCGGTGGCAAGACGGTTCGCATCGGCGGCATTTGCAAAGGCGCGGGGATGATTCAGCCCGGCATGAGTCCGACTGGCGCGCGTCCAGCGACGTTGCCACACGGCGGACTCCATGCGACGATGCTTTGCTTCATCACGACGGATGCGGCGATTGATGCGAAAGTTTTGCAGTCGGCATTAAACGAAGCCGTCGCGCACAGTTTCAACCGCATCACCGTGGACGGCGACATGAGCACCAACGACACGGTGCTGCTGCTGGCAAACGGACTGGCGGGAAATCCTCCAATTGTAGGAGACGAGGTGACGAGTCTCATTTCAAAAAAGAAGGGCAAAGCTAGAGACTCCTCACGTCGTCCCCTGCAAGATTTTGAAATTTTCCAAGCCGCGTTAAACTACGTCTGCCTCGAACTAGCCAAAAAAATCGTGCGCGATGGCGAAGGCGTGCACCGCGTCGTGACGGTGCGCGTGAATGGCGCGAAGACTATCCAGGATGCCGATGCCGCTGCACGCGCGGTGGCCAATAGCGCACTGGTGAAAACGAGCTGGCATGGCGGCGACCCGAACTGGGGCCGCATCATTGACGCGATTGGTTATTCGCCCGCAACGGTGGTGGAGGAGAAAATTGACATCGGTTATTCAACGCCGCGATCCGCCTCCGCTAAAGCTACGGCGCGACAAGAAATTCTCTGGAGCCTCAAGCGCGGGCAGCCGACGCAGGCGCCGTTCAAGGAATTGTGCGCCGTCGTCGCGCCAAAAGAATTTGAACTGCACATCAACCTGAATCTCGGTCAGGCGAACGCGGTGATGTATGCCGCCGATTTGACCGAAGCCTACGTTGATTACAACAAGGGCGACGTGACTGATCCAACCACGCTTGGAGGATGAGGCTTGACGGAACAAGCAAAAGCCGTAGTCTTTTTGTAGATACATTATGCAAACCATGATTCAACAATGGGGGAACAGTCTGGCCTTGCGGATTCCCAAGGCGTTCGCGCAACAGGCCAGGGTCAAAAAAGGCAGCGCGGTCACGCTTTCAGTGGAAAAGGGTCGCATGGTGATGAAACCTTTGCGACGCCGAAAATATACCTTGGAAGAACTGGTTTCCAAAATCACGCCGAAAAACCGGCATCCTGAAACTGACTGGGGCAAACCGATGGGAAAGGAAATCTGGTAAATGGCCGTCTATGTTCCCAATCGCGGCGATGTGGTCTGGATAAATTTTGACCCGCAAGCCGGACACGAACAAGGCGGACCCCGTCCCGCGATTGTTCTTTCACCACGCTCCTACAACAAACCTTCCGCGCTGGCGTTGTTTTGTCCCGTCACCAGCCGCGCAAAAAATTATCCGTTTGAAGTGCCGCTGCCGACGGGTGCGCCAGTCGCTGGCGTTGTTCTGGTGGATCAATTGCGGAATTTGGACTGGCACGCCCGGCAAGTTTCATTCATCGGAATTTTGGACGAAGAAACATTGGTTGAACTCATGGAAAAATTGCGGCCGCTGATCGCGTTGGACGACGAGTAGAAATTGTGCCGGAAGGCACGATGGAAAATGGCCGGGGGTTTCCGGCGTCCTTTCAGGACGCAAGGATTTGCGGGCACGAGTCCAGCCACAATGTGGCTGGCTAATTTCCGACGCTCCTTCGGAGCAAAGAACGCTCGACAGAAATCGGATGGCAAAATAAGTTGCAAGCAAGAAGCAGAAATGAAAATGATGAACGCACGCACAATTTAAAACTGACCTCTTTATGGGCGCTTGGAGCACAACAATTTTAGGAGATGATTTCGCCGCTGACGTATATGGCGAATTCATCGAAGCTTACAATGATGGAAAAGAATTAAGCGCCATTCGTCGTGAATTAGAAACGAAGAACAAAAATGAACTAAATGAACCGGACGAAGGGCCGATATTTTGGTTAGTCTTGGCAGAAGCTCAATGGGATTGCGGTTCTCTGGATTCCGATGTGTTGGCTAAAGTCGGAGAAATTGTAAATAAGGAGCTTGGTCTTGACCGTTGGCGCGAAGGGGCGCCGCGCGATTTAGATAAAAGAAAAAAAAGTTCTTTCTGAATTTTATGCCAAAATTCAGACGTAAAATCCAAAACCAAAAAAACGAAAACCACCCAAACTTATTCCGGCGGTTTTTGAAGCCGGTGATTGTCTCGCTCTTTCTTTGCCGTCTGGAGATTATGGAGCGGCTTTGGTGTTGGGTGTTGACAACAGTGACAAAATATACGGCCAGAATTTAGTCGGGGTTTTGCACTATCGCTCCAAGGAAAAACCTCGATTATCTGTGTTCAAATCTCGCAAATGGCTTTCTGTAAAACAGCAAGCAATGCCTAAAGTTATAAAAGTAGGTGGGCAAATTTCTTTAGATGTTCAGCGCGGTATTTTGGAAAATGTGAAATTAATATCATGGTGCTCGGGAATTTCATTTTGCAAAAGTAAATTTCCAATTGAGAAAGTTGATTCTATCAAAATAGGCTGGCTTGACCCAAAGAAGGGCAAGTCATATTGCGCTTGGGACGTTTTAGCACTTACCGTCGAGCACAATATTATTTCAAATTCTGAAAATTCAGATTCAGTAGTCCGAAAATAAAAAAGCCGCCGGATTTCTCCAGCGGCTTTTGTGTTTCAATCCGAAATCGTCAATCCGAAATCGTCAATCAATACGCGGCTTGCGCGCCTTTGATGGACCGCTTTTTCATCCACGGCATCATCGCGCGGAGCTTGGCGCCGGTTTTTTCAATCGGATGCTTCTCGCCCTGCTTGAGCAGCGCGTTGTAGCGTTTGTAGCCGCCTTCGTATTCTGCAACCCAGTTTTTGGCGAACTTGCCGGATTGAATATCCTTGAGCGCGGCCTTCATGCGTTTTTTTACGCTGGCGTCAATGATCTTCGGACCGACGCTCACATCGCCCCACTTGGCGGTCTCGGAAATCGAAAATCTCATACCGCTGATGCCGGCTTCGTTCATCAGGTCGGCGATGAGTTTCAATTCATGCAGAC
>OCZU010001764.1_pt1 | contig 14024 bp, 12 predicted proteins | sample 1539001 | NCBI WGS metagenome assembly OCZU01 (sample SAMEA3539306, study PRJEB22396) | soil metagenome | biome: tundra; feature: field; material: soil | place: USA | collected 2010-05 | depth 0.15 m | reverse complement strand
TGGAGGTGTCTGCCCCCATCATTCGCGCCCACCTTGCCTCGGGCCCTTGTGCGCTGCTTTTCGGATCGGAAAAATTCGGCCTCTCCAACCAGGACATGAGCCACTGTCACTGGCTCCTAAACATTCCCACCCGCGAAGAACACTTCTCCATGAACCTGGGACAGGCCGTAGCCGTCTGTTTGTACGAATTGATGCGTGATCCTGCCGCGCTGGCGGAGCCTGAGCAGGGAAGTCCCGCCTCGTCAGCCGAGCTGGAACGAATTCATGAAACCTTGCTCACCGCGCTCCGCGCCAGCGGTTACCCCAAGCTGAATTCCTCCGATACTTTTCAGGCTGCGCTCCGGCGTATGGTATGGCGCCTCCGCCTGCACCAGGGCGACGCCGAGTTCTTGCTCGGCATGTTGCGGCAAATGGTTTGGAAGTTAGGAAAGAAAGACTAGAAGCCATCTTGTTATGCGATCGCGAAGGCCAGGCTTCTAGCCGTGCCGCAAGGACCCAGGGCAAATGCCGGTTTTAGCGATTGCGTGAGAACCGAATCTCGCGGGTAGCGCAAGCGGGTGGAGCAGGCCTTCCAGGCCTGCGTTGAAGGCAGACACTCGGATTGGGCTTTAGCCCCTGAGGTGCCGCTCGTGTCCAACCGCCGAGGACTCGGGGGATGCCTTCTCGCGACGAGCCACACCGCGGCCCGTTCAAGGCTTTATCTCCGCCGGAAAAACCTGCGTCGACGTGCGTCCAAACTGAAAGCGCAGAACCCACTCGCTGGCCGTCGCTTCTCCATCCACCTGCGGCGGATTAAATTTCCAGCGCCGCGCCGCCGCCAGCGCCAGACTTGCAAAATACTGGCTCGGTCCGGGAGACACCAACTTTGCCTGCGACACATTCCCCGAAGCATCCACTGAAACTTGAACGCTAACTTTCACTCTGCCCGTGATCGTATTTTGTGCGCTCCGCGAAATGTCCGGCAAAACCTGCTGCAGCACACTGCCTCGCACAACTCCTCTTGGCGCGGACCTTGTCTTTTCTTCAAATGGCGTCGGCGACTGTATCGCCGGAACCTCCGCCGGAGGCCGGCTCGCGGGGCGACTCTCCGCCGCTGGCACCGGCGGCTGCTGCACAATAAACTTGCTGACCATCCATCCAATGAGGAAAAGCGCTGCGGCGACGATCAACACCGCCCACCGCTTCGGACGCGCTTTCGCCGTGTGTGCCTCGACTATCTTCGCATTCCCGCGTGCTCCGGTCTGAGGGACCGGAGCCTGAAGCTGTCTGAGGATCTCCCTCGCTGTGCCGCGCTGCCTCGGATCGACGAGCAGAGCCCGCCGCACAATTTCGCGCAAGGGTTGCGGAATCGTTTCCGGTACGGCAACCAGTTCCCGATTACCGTCCTTCAACTTTGGTTCCTTCTGGGTCAACACGGCAACCAAAGTGGCCCCCAGCGACCAAAGATCGCCTGCCGGCGAAAATTCCACCGTAGCGACCTCAGGCGCGTCGTACGCGCTGGGTGCGCGTGCGCCGCGTTCCCCAGTCTTGCCTATTCCGTCTGCGGACATCCTCAACTGGTTGTCCACCGCCAGAATATTCGACGGCTTGATGGCGCCGTGCGCAAAGCCAGACCGGTGCAAGTAAGCCAGGGCCTCGGCCGCAGGCTGCAGCATCTCGCAAGCCTCATCCGCAGAAAGCGGCCGCAGCGGAAGAATCTCCGCCAAATTCTCCTCGGCATACTCCATGACGACATAAAGTAACCGCGTGCCCTCGATCTCGCAGCGTCCGCATTCAAACAGCCGAATCAGATGTGGATGGGAAAGTTTCGCGGCATCAGCCCAGCGTGAAAGTTGAGCGTCGTCCAGATTCTTCTGGGGTAGGTTCTCCGCGGGAATCAGCTTGATGACGGCTTTCTGCGATTCCTTGCCCGCGCGCTCCGTGAGAAATACGGCGCTGTGATCCGAGCCTCCCAGCCACTGCTGCAGCGGGAACTTTCCCTCAACCACCCGGCCTTCCCACTTCTTGCAGAGCTCCGTCGCAGTGCTCATAGGCCAAGACTTGGCGAAGCGCTATTCTAGTCCAGCCCCGGCCTTGGCGCGCCCTGAAATAAAGCCTAGCCACATTTTCCCGTGCCATGGCACGAGCGGCTCTTCGAACTGCAGTTGCCGGGCTCCGCCAGTTCGCCGTCCGGACCGATGCAGGTCTGGCTGTGCAGGCACCAGAACAATCCATCGTTGCAGGCCGGCACAGTGGGATCGGGGTCAGCCGCAATGAACTGGCCCTTCCAGCGCAACGCCGGGCACAGGTTCGGATGATGGACGTTGAAGCGCTCCGATTCGCGGATCATGCCACGCCTCCCGCCGCCTTCAAAATAGCTCGTTTCACCGCGACCCGCGCCAGTTGCACTTTGTAGGCATTGCCGCTGAGCGGCTTCGCGCCTCTAAGGCCGGCAATCGCGGTCCTCTCCGCCGTCTCTTGATTGACCGAGCGTCCAATCAGAACCTGCTCCGCTTCGGCTGACGGCCAAGGCACTGGCGCAACGTATCCCATCACAACCCGGGCCCATTGCACGCTCGACCCGCTCATTCTGAGCGCAACGGCCGCCACTGCGAGCGGCCAGTCGAACGCCTCCTTCTGCCGGATTTCATAATGGGCCGCCTGCACGCCCAGCCCAGGCGGCAACAGCACCTCCGTCACGATCTCGTTTGGACGCAGATCATGTTCGCGCTCACCCTCGTTTTTTGGAACGACAAAAAACTTTTCCAGCGCCAGCTCGCGGCTACCCTTCGGACCCTCCAGCCGGACCCTCGCACCATAAGCAATGAGAATCGGAACGACGGTGGAAGGACTGACGAACTTGGCCGCACCATCGTTGCCGAGCACGGCGTGGTAACGGTTCTCCCCGGCTGCGACCAATTCCTTGCCACTCTCGTCTTTCGGCAACAGCCCGAACCCGTTGCGAAAGTACCAGCAGTGCGGACGCTGGCACAGATTGCCCCCCAGCGTGGCCTGGTTCCGAATCTGCGGGCTGCCAACTTCGACAAGAGCCTCGGCCAACGCCGGATAATTCCTTTTCACACGGGCATCGTCGGCCAAATCCCCGAGAGTTGTCAACGCTCCAACCCGCATTCCCTGCGCGGTGAAAGAAACTCCCTGAAGATCCCTAATCTCTTTTATGTTGACCAGCCGCCGCGGCGAGACGATGTCATCTTTCATCAGCGCGAGCAAGTCCGTGCCGCCCGCCAGAATCTCAGTCTTTCCCCAGGTCGAGGCCAGTAAGCTGACAGCCTGAGCGGTGTTGTTCGGACTGACGTATTCAAAAGCCCGCATCAGGCATCTGCCTCTCGCACAGACAGCGCGGCCTGCGCTATGGCCTTGCGAATTCCATCATAGGTTCCGCAGCGGCACAGATTGCCACTCAGTCCGTGCCGGATGTCTTCCGCCGTGGGCTGCGGGTGCTGGTCGAGAAAAGCCTTGCAGGCGACAACAAATCCCGGCGTGCAGAACCCGCACTGTAACGCATCGTTGTCCACAAACGCTTGCTGGATCGGGTGCAGCTTACCCTCAAGCATCAGCGACTCCACCGTGACGATCGCTTTGCCCTGCGCTTCGATCGCCAGCACCGAGCAGCCATATACCGCCTCGTTTTCCATCAGCACCGTGCAAGCGCCACATTCCCCGCGGTCGCAAACCCGCTTGGCCCCGGTGAGATCGAACTGATCGCGCAGCGCGTCCAACAACGTCACCCGAGGCTCGAGATTCGCCTTGTACTTCTCACCATTGATGTTGAATTCCATGGCGACTTTCCCCGGCCCGTGCACCGGAATCCCTTCCCCCGCAGCCATCACCACCTTAGGGCCGGCAACCAGAGGTAGAGCGGCGGAGATCCCCGAGATTCTGAGGAAGTCACGCCGCGAGACCCCGGAGTCGTCCGGCGTGTCTTTGGGACTCTCCGCTTTCGTATCACGGTCGCTCATTCCAACCTCCGCCAGATGATCGGGCATCTTCGAGGGCTATGCCTCTTCCAGCCCGGACGCAACCAGGGTGATGACCACAATACTTGGGCTGCTCAGAAGCGGCCGGATTCACAAGTGTTGTGGAAAAAAAAGTATACGCCGCTCGGCAGTCGCTGCTAAAGCTGCCGCGCCAGGGCCTGCGGATCCCAAGTCAAGCCACCAGCCGGGCACAATGTCGGATTGAAACAGTGTGGGCGCGTCGCTCACCTTAAAAGGATCGCCAACACGATTACAAACAACAACTTGCACGTCCAGCTTACTCCATGCGCGACACAACAAAATCAATGAGATGCCAACAAGACATCGGTCTGGGTGCCCGGAGGGTGCCAGGAATCCGGCCTCTCGAACAATGTCACTTCGGTTTTGCTGGATGCACCCACGTCTGGACGCCTGGTGAAACTTCCCCAAGCAGCCCGAGTGACGCATAAAGTAGGTCCACCTCCTGGTGATTTGGATCAAAGACGATATACTAGTATGCTAGTAGTCTTAGTAGGGTTATGAGATAGCTGCTGCATCCGCTCCTTGGAGGACAATTCGACTATGAAGATCGCAAGTGACGTCACCGAGCTAGTCGGGAACACGCCGCTCGTGCGGCTGAACAGAGTGACAGAAGGCTGCGCTGCCGAAGTGGTGGCGAAACTGGAAAGCTCGAATCCTTGCGCCAGCGTAAAGGATCGCATTGGCGTCAGCATGATAACCGAGGCCGAACGCGCTGGGAAGATTCAACCAGGCAGGACCGTGCTGATCGAGCCGACCAGCGGCAACACGGGTATCGGCCTGGCTTTCGTGGCGGCCGTAAAAGGATACAAGCTCATCCTGACGATGCCAGAAACCATGAGCCTGGAACGGCGCGTCCTGCTGCTTGCCTTCGGCGCAGATATTGTCCTCACACCAGGGCCGAACGGTATGAAGGGCGCTGTCGCCAAAGCGGAGGAACTCCTTTCCCAGACCCCTAATGGCTTCATGCTGCAACAGTTCGACAATCCGGACAATCCCAAGATTCACTTTGAGACCACCGGCCCTGAGATTTGGAACGACACGGAGGGGCGTGCCGATATCCTGATCTCCGGCATCGGCACCGGCGGAACCATCACTGGCGTCTGTCAATACATCAAGCCTAAGAAGCCGTCATTTAAGGCCGTCGCCGTCGAACCGGCGGAAAGCCCGGTCCTCTCGGGCGGTAAGCCTTCGCCCCACAAGATACAGGGCATCGGCGCTGGTTTTGTGCCCAGTATTTTGCGGCGGGATTACATCGATGAAATTGTTACGGTAACCAACGACGAAGCAATCAACATGGCACGCCGACTCGCAAAGGAAGAAGGCCTTCTAGTGGGCATTTCGTCGGGCGCCGCCGTAGTCGCTGCCCTGAAGGTTGCGGCCCGCAAAGACAACGCAGGCAAACTCGTCGTGGTTGTTCTGCCCGATTTCGGCGAACGCTATCTGACAAGCGTCTTGTTCGACGCACTCCGGAATCAGGCGCTGCAGATTCCGACCGCCGCGCTTGCGGCCTGAAGCATGCCTCGGATTGCAGGCTTAATTCGTGAAGACGTATCCACCGTGCTGGAGTAGTCCTGTTCCAAAACGCCGAGACAACTATGCGGACCTACTCGCGAGAGTGGTCCGCATTTTTTGCTTTGGTCGTCGAAGAGAGGGCGGGCCGAAAGTTTGCCGGAGAGTTCTCCAGCTTGCGGGATAGCGCGGATGGTTGAGTGCGGCTGGGCGAAGGGAAAATGTGTTCAAACCGCAATACTTGCAGGGTATAGGGGAACGATTCGCTCCATCTCCACTCTCGGAGAGATCGCCGGGTTCTCCTTGCCGTCTTGCGGAGCCAGGCGGTAGCCCTTGCCTCGAACGGTCTGAAGATAGCGAGGTTTTTCGGGCTGCGGCTCGATTTTCTCCCGCAAGCGGCGGACATGGACATCGACGGTGCGCGGGGTAACAAATCGCGCGTCCCACACCGCATCCAGAAGTTGGTCGCGACGGAATGTCTTTCCGATGTTCAGGGCCAGGTAGGCGAGCAGGCGAAACTCCATAGCGGTCACATTCACCATCTGTCCGCGAACCTGGACGCTCATTGCCTCGCCATCTAACTCCAGGTCGCCAATGTTCATGCACGTGGGGGATTGCTGTTTATCAACCCGGCGCAAGACGGCCTGCACGCGCGCAACAAGTTCCAGAGGACTGAAGGGCTTGGCAATGTAGTCATCCGCCAGTTGCAGCCCCGCCACACGGTCCATCTCCGAGGCTTTTCCGGTTACGAAGATCACCGGCGTCCGCGCCCAGTGCGGGGATTGCCTGATTTCACCGCACAAATCAAGGCCGTCCATATCGGGCAGCACCATGTCGAGAAGAAACAAACTCGGCTTGATGCCCGGAGGCAGATCAAGGACCGAGCTGGCCGTGGAAAAGGTGCGCACCGCGAAGCCTTCCGCCTCCAGCGTGTAGCGCAGGAGGCGCGAAATTGCCGGATCGTCGTCAACCACGAAAATAACAGGCCGCATTAGGATCTCCTTGCAATCGATACGGGAAAACCATCTGTGGGGAGAGCCGACCAAACCAGTGAGCCACCGTGCCCAACTCAAACTCAAAAACGGTGCTGAACAGCAGTCACACTCAACAATGAATGGGAGGTTATCATGGGGGTTCCCTATTGTCAAGTATGTCGACTAATATAATAGTGATTAACAAAAGCTCCTCCCGACTCAACCCCGGTGGCATAGCTGGCAGGGATTCCGTAGGGGTTGCTGAACACTGAAGTATTAACCTACTCGCGCTCGAAAGGCGTGTTCGCCGGCCTGACGTTGGAAGGTGCGGTAATCGAGCAGGATAACGACTCTACTCGCGCCATTTACGGCCACCACATCATGTTCCGCAACATTCTTTCGGGCAAGGCGTCAACTCCCGCAAGTGGAGACACGTTTGTGAAGGCTGTGTCCGAAGCCGGCCACCAGGCCCACATCGCGGAAGCACGAGAAGACCACCCCCAAGATAACCTTGGAACTCTACGCACAAGCGGTTTCCGCCGACCAGCAGAAAGCACACAGGAAGGTCGTCCAGATGGTGCTGCCGGCGAAATTTCCCGAGAAATTGAAAGCGCGAAGCGCTGCCCAAACTGCGTAGAAACCGTTCTGGGTGTCCGAGGGTGCCCGAAATCACCCCTGCCGAGATCCTCTAAGTACCTTGAAATCTTGGTGAGCGCGGCAGGATTCGAACCTGCGACCCATGCCTTAAAAGGGCATTGCTCTACCACCTGAGCTACGCGCCCACCCACATTCTTTCAATCTAACATATTACAAAGCACTCAAGACACGACCTGGGAAGGCAGTTGTACCGCGAAGCATTGGCCTCTATGCAGCGTGTACTAGATCGATCGACATTTCCTGCGACGTCCGCAGCCGCAACCAGGAACTGACAGCGCGGTGCGCGCTCTCCTCGGTCCAATTGGCCCGCATCGTCTTCACTTGAATGTTGGCCGGCTTGGTCAGGTTCATGCCGGTGGTCCGCTCTTGTGCGGCAGAACTGCCGGCCGGCCCTTCAATGTAAAGAATCGGTCCGCCCTGCGGCAGCAGTGCCGCAAACTGCTTTCCCTGAATCTTGCCCACTTCCAGGTGGTCGGAACTGATGGAGAAAACCGGAACGTTGCAGGGCTTCCGCAGTTGCGCCAGATAGTCCGCGTCATGGTTCAGCATGACCCACCCAATCTCCGCCGCCACTGCGGCGCGCGCCACCTGCGGAAACGCCGTTTCCCCCGCCGGCTCGAACACTACGGCATCCGGACGCGAAACCGCCGCACCCTGGATGAAGTGCAGCAACTGCTGGCTTTGCGTCACCGCGTCATTGTTGGCCTGGACGATTTTGACGTCCAACCCCAGACGCCGCGCAGCATTCTCCGCCGCCGCTGCTTGTTCCTGCTGATAGTCGTTGTCGTCGTTCGTCAGCGAGACTAGAACTCAGTTTCTTCATGACTTCACCAAGCCTCGATCATAGTCAACCAAGGGGCTAGCCAAGAGTAACCAGAGTAACCTTGCGCTCCACGGGAGAGGAGAAATCCAGTCTTCTTAGGATCGATGTTCTTCGAAGAATTGCCCGCGGTACTTCGCGTCGCGGAAAGCCTCCGTGCCTCCGGAGCGCGTGGTGGAAAAAGCGCCAGCCAGGTTGCCCGCTGCCAGGCACGTGGGCAAATCCGCTCCCCGCACATACTGATGCAGAAAGCCCGCATCAAAGCTGTCTCCAGCGCCCACCGCGTCTACAGCCTCGACTTTAAGCGCAGGACTTACGAAGCGCTCCGCTCCGCGTTGCGCCAGCGCCCCTTCGCGGCCCAGTTTCACCACCACCAGGGGTACAATCGCCGCCAGTTTTCTCACCGCTGTTTCCACATCGCCGACCCCCGCCGCTTTCTGTGCCTCCCGCTCATTCGGCAGGAAGACGTCGATATAGCGCAACGCCTCACCCAGCCCACCTCCCCAGCCATCGTCGGGATCGTCGTTGGTATCGAGCGAGGTGGTGAGTCCTGCCTCCTTCATCTTGCGGAACAACTCCGGCACTCGCGGCCGCAGCCCGCGCTGCAAATAAAAAGATGAGAAGTGGAAGTGGCGAGAATCGGCCAGGTAGTCGAGGTCGAGGTCATCCCATGCCAACTCCGCGATGGTTCCGGAATACGTCACCATGTTCCGCCAGACCGCGCGCTGCAAAATAACCGTGAGTCCGGTCTTGATCGCGCCCGGCACGCGGCGTACCCGCGAAACATCCACGCCACTCTCCTGCAGCGGTTGCAGAGCCGTCTGGCCCAGTTCGTCATCGCCGATGCGCGACTGAAAACCCACGCGGCTCCCTAACGCCGCAAGATTGTGCGCCAGGATCGCCGACGATCCTCCCAACGTCAGCATCATGCGATCCGCCAGCAGTTCCCGCTCCGGCGGCAGTTCGTCCGGCAGTCCGTAGAGGATCAGATCGAGATTCAGTTCGCCGGCGATGGTGACGTCAAAACGTGGCATCAAGGCTCCGTGGTGGATTTTTTCCCGCAGGATCAAACCAGCGTGATCTCAGTTCCAGCCTGTTTCAACGCGCGGAGATCAGATTTGGCGATTCCGCGGTCGGTGATGACTTCCTGCAGCACCGATGGCGGCGCTATCAGCGACAGGCTGCGGCGCCCGAACTTGCTCGAGTCGCAAACCGCAATCGTGCGTTTCGCCACCTCCACCATCACCCGGTTCACCTTCGCTTCCAGCAGATTGGGAGTGCTCAATCCATAGTGCACGTCGAAACCATCCACTCCCAGGAACAGCAGGTCGGCGCTCAATCGTCGCAACGTTTCCTCGGCAATGGGCCCGACCAGCGAAAACGAATTCTTGCGCAAAGTGCCGCCCGTGAGAATCACTTCCACCGCGGTGCCGGCCAATTCCGCCGCAATGTTCACCGCATTGGTGATAATCGTGAGGTTCCGGAAATCGCGCAGTGCCCGCGCGATGGCCGTAGTGGTGGTGCCCGAATCGAGAATCACGACCTGGCCCTCCGTGACCTTACCGGCCGCGGCTTCCGCGATCTTCAGTTTTTCCTGCCGGTGCAGTTTCTCCTTCTCGCGCAAGGTCGGATCTTCCAATACATTCTCGCGCGCCGGCAGCGCTCCACCATGCGTGCGGTGTACCTGGCCATGCGCGTGCAATATCTCGAGATCCTTGCGGATCGTGACCTGCGAAGTCTGGAAGTGCCGCGAGAGTTCCGTGACCAGCACGCGGCCCTGCCGGTGCAAAATGTCTAAAATGGCGCGGCGTCGTTCTTCGTTCAGCACCCGGGTCCACTTTCCAGGCTGTTCCGTCGCGCCAGCAGAGCGCAGCGAGCAGCTTTTGTTTCGGATTTCTTTTTATAGCGTTTGGTTTCGTTTGTCCACTGGAAAAATTTCGCGCCATCCACGCACACGTCGTAGCCCCGGCAGAGTCCAGCGTAAGGTTTCCGCGCTCCGAAATCACACAAAGCAACGCTTGTAAGCCCTGCTTTTGGCAATAGTTGGGAACCACTCCCGATGATAACCAACCAAGTACCTACCCCCGAAGAGCGGTTGTTTAGCCCCGAACTTGTACCGTAATCTCAATCTGAACACAACTAAGTTTCTCTTTCGATGAGTGGCGTTTGTTACGAAAGCCGAACAAGGGAGATGCCGACATGCTGACCCAGCCCGACGAGCGACTCTTCACCCGCTCCCGCAGCGTCGTTTCCCGCGTCGTCGCCGGTGAAACTCTCATCGTGCCAGTGCGCGGCAAAGTGGGAGATCTGGCATCAATCTACAGCTTCAACGGCACCGGCTCTTTGATCTGGCAATTGCTGGACAAGCCACAACCGCTCGCGGAATTAGTCGACGCCGTGGAACGCGAGTACGAAGTTGAGCCAGAGCGAGCGCAGAAAGATGTGCGGCAATTTCTGGACGACATGCTTTCGGTGGGACTGGTGGACGTCAGCCCTGGAGTCGCGACAATCGCGACAGGGATGACTGTGACAGGGATGACCGCGGCAGAGATGACCGTACCAGAATCGAACGGCCAGGCAGTGCTGGAAACGGCAGCCGGGCGGTAATCGCGCCCACGCCGCACCCAGCCAGAGGGGGAACTTGGATCAACTAAGTTACGGAGCATTCAGCGCCGATCTACACCAGCGCCAGTCCGGCGAGCGCATGCCGCTGCAGGTTTCCATCGAAGTGACGCGGCGCTGTCCGCTGGAGTGCCAACATTGCTACAACAACCTGCCCATGGGCGACCAGGACGCCCGCAGCCGCGAAATGACCACCGAAGAGCACTTCCGCATGCTCGACGAACTGGTCGAGATGGGCTGCTTCTGGCTGCTTTACACCGGCGGCGAAATTTTCGCCCGCAAGGATTTTCTCGAGATCTACACCTACGCCAAGCAAAAAGGATTTCTGATCACCCTTTTCACCAACGGCACGCTCATCAACGAGAAGATTGCCGACTATCTGGTGGAGTGGCCGCCCTTCGCCATCGAGATCACGTTGTACGGTCGAACCAAAGAAACTTACGAAGAGTTGACCGCGATCCCGGGCTCGTATGAGAGATGCCTGCGGGGAATCAGGTTGCTGCGCGAGAGGGGCTTGCCGCTCAAGTTGAAGACGGTGGCTACTAGCATTAATAAGCACGAAATCCTGGCGATGAAACAGTTCGCCGAGGAGGAACTCGGCGTCGAGTTCAAGTGCGACGGTCAGGTTAATCCGCGCATTGATTGTTCACAGAGTCCGCTGGCCGTGCGGCTTTCGCCGGAAGAGGTCGTAGCGTTGGATATGCAGGATCCCAAAGCGGTGATTGAGTATCGTAGGTTGGCACAGCGTGACCTTGATAATCCGCCCAATCTGTCGCATGGCGACAGCGTTTACTTCTGCGGCGGCGGCATAAATTCGTTTGCGATCAACGCCCGCGGAGAAATGGGCATCTGCGTGATCTCGCAGCAGGAGACGTTCGACGTCCGTCACTCTGGCCTGAAGCACGCGTGGGAGCATTCGCTAAGCGATCTGCGAACTCGCAAGCGCAAGCAGGTGACGAAATGCCTCGAGTGCAAGATTCAATCGCTGTGTTCAATGTGTCCGGCCAATGGCGAGTTGGAGAATGGCGATCGCGAAAGCCCTGTGTCGTTTCTTTGCAATACTGCGCATCTGCGAGCGGCGACGATCGGAGCCGAGATTCCAGCGCACGGGAAGTGCGAGTTCTGTGTCGGTGGAAGCGAGCACGAAGCTTTGCTGGAATCCGCGCGCCGGATCACGAGCAAAGAAATTGATGTTGAGACTTGGGTGGGACCTCAGCAGATTCTGCCGATCCTCAATAATCCGGGTGTCGCGGCAGGGGGCTGCGGAAGCTGTGGGAGCCACTGACTGGACGCCAAACTTGTGGGGTGCTGAATGGATCAGGAATTGAAACAAACCGACGGCAAGAAGCTTTATCAATCGCCGCAGCTCGTGACGATCAGTCTACGCCCAGAGGAGGCGGTTCTTGGGCACTGCAAGTCCCCGAGTTCAGGAAACTTTCAGCCCGGCAACTGTGCCGCGATATTAGGTGCCTGCAACAGCATTGGATCGTGATGGAAGGGGATTGGATGAGGGAGGAAGGGCATTCGGGGCAGGTGGATGCGTATCGCACGGATTTCTGCGTCGGTGAAGTGTCCGTACAACTTGTAAGCGGTCGTTTTTCTGACTCTGTTTTGGGTTCCTCGCTCGAACCATTTCGAATTAAGGCGGAAACTTCCGACATTTGTATCCGAGTCAACCGCGTCGCCAGCCTTTGTCAGCCGCGGCAGGAGCCACTTTTCGATTCCGGTTCGGTGTGGCGCTTGTACGAAAACGGTGCCGGGTTCCAGTTCGACTTCAATGTTCCGATCGCCGGCGAACAGCCCTTCAAGAGACTCCTTGTGGATAAACACTTTCGCCGTGCGACCATCCAGACGAATGAAGAGTGTTTTGCCGCCTTCCCGCAGGCGAAGGATCCCTTGGGCTATCCCCTCGACGAACTCCTGATCATGCACCGCCTCACGCAGGAGCGCGCGATCGAACTGCACGGCGTCGGCATCGTCGGCCCGGATGGCGCGAGTAACTTGTTCATCGGCCACTCCGGGGCGGGGAAGAGTACGACGGCGCGGCTCTGGACTACGCTTCACAACGTGGAAATCCTGAGCGACGACCGCATTATTGTTCGTGAAAGTGAAAACCAAATCTTCATGTACGGAACCCCGTGGCACGGCGAGGCGCATTTTGCCATGCCGGGACGCGCTCCGCTGGGGCGAATCTTCGTTCTCGAACACGGCCAGGGCAACGTGCTCACGCGCCTGACCGGGAGCCAGATGGTCGCGGAATTATTTGCCCGCGCCTTTGTGCCCTTTCACCGCCACGAGTATGTGGACCACGCCTTGAGCTTTCTGGAGCGAGTTGCCGACACCATCCCTTGCTATCGCTACTCTTTCGAGCCGGACCAGCGCGCCGTGGAGAGGATTCTCAACTTCCGTGACTGATCGCACAGGTAAAGATCGCACGACTGAAGACAGCACGACTAAAGACCGTCCGCAGTCGAAGCAGTTCGAATCCTTCAGCATGGACCTGCTGCAGGCCGGACTCCGCGTCCGCTTCCAGGCCCGCGGAGCCAGCATGTCTCCCACCATTCGCGATGGAGAGATGGTCTACGTCCGACCCGCTTCTGAGGCGCACTTGCGCCGGGGCGACATTGTTCTGGTGAAGAGCGGATACGGTTTCCGCCTGCACCGCCTGATCCAAGCCGGCCCCGGCCGCGATGTCTTCATCACCCGCGGAGATTGCGGACTGCAAGATGATCCCGCGGTGCGCCGCGATCAGATTCTCGGCGTCGCCGTAGCCAAAGACGTGCGAGTCGGAACAAAAGTTATGCGCGCGAAGTTCCGCGGACCAGCCGGACGATTTCTGCGAGTCGCGGCCCGCAGTCAATTCCTAGCCGGCAAGCTCTCAACCATGGCGGGCTTGCGCTGGCCGTCGCGCCCAACCCCGCCGCGCGTTGCTGCTCCGCGCCCCCTGCGCGAACGCGCAACGAACGTTCTCGGCGCTTTAGGCCTGTTGCTGGTCCTTCTGGCCGTCCCCTATTCCCGCGCCCAGGTTGCGGTAGCCGATCCAAGTACCAACGGAACCGCAGACCTCACCGGTTCTGGAACCGTGACCTTCACCCACACGACGTCGGCCACGACCAACCGCTTGCTCATCGTCGGCGTGTCGATGAATATCACCAACTCAACCACGACGGGCGTAGTGAGCGTGACCTACAACGCCACCCCATTGAATTTCATCGGCGCCCACAACGACGCGGGACTCACCCGGCGCGTCGAAATGTGGTACCTGCTGAATCCCGCGACCGGCACCAATCTGACTATCAATGTGAACGTGAATATCGCGGCGGGGCAGACTGTGGGCGTGGTCGCCGGCGCGACTACGTTTTCCGGAGTTGATCAAACTGTGCCCCTGAGTCCATTCGTATCGGCGGACGGCGCGAATGGCGGCAACTCGCAACTGGATGTTCC
>OCZU010001762.1_pt1 | contig 14032 bp, 14 predicted proteins | sample 1539001 | NCBI WGS metagenome assembly OCZU01 (sample SAMEA3539306, study PRJEB22396) | soil metagenome | biome: tundra; feature: field; material: soil | place: USA | collected 2010-05 | depth 0.15 m | reverse complement strand
GCTGGCGGGCGACGGCGCGGGAGGCAGCCAAGCAGTCCCGCCGGGCCCGGCTGCCCGAGGTGACCGGGCCGGCCACGATCGGCGACGTGACCCGGATGGCCAGTGCGGCCTCGCTGGCGGTCCTGCTGGACTCAGCCGCGCCGGAGGCGCTGGGCCGCCTGGCGCTGCCCTCGTCCGGTGTCATCGTCGTGGTGGTCGGCCCCGAGGGCGGGGTGAGTCCGGCTGAGGCGCAGGCCCTGGCCTCGTGCGGCACGGTCAGTGCGCACCTGGGCCCCACGGTGCTGCGGGCATCCTCGGCCGGGGCGGTAGCCGCGGCGGTCTTGCTGAGCCACTCTGCTCGCTGGGGCTGAAGCGCTGGCCCGCTGGGGCGCAGCGGCGCGCTGGGGCGCAGCGGGGCGCAGCGGCGCGCTGGGGCTGGGCCTATAGTGTCTTGGCCGTCGACGGTGTCTTGGCCGTCGACGGTGTCTTGGCCGTCGACGGTGCCTTGGCCGACGACGGTGCCTTGGCCGTCGACGATGCCTTGGCCGACGCGCGGGCAGACGAGCAGGCCACCGTGAGTTGCCTCGCCGCCACAGTGGCAACTTCGCCCAGGCCCACGCTGAGCGGGGACGCGTGCGAGTATGTGGGCGTCGGGATTGCCGTTGAGCTATCGGTAGGCGTCGGGGGCGGCGTGATGCTCACCGTCGGGGTCGGCGTGGCGCTGGTCTTGGGGGCCACGGTGCTGGCCCTCGGCTTCGGGCTGGGCGGGCAACTGGCCGTCGGCCGCGCGGCTGACGAGCTGGCCGGGGCGTACGAGGGCGTTGCCGACTGGGGGGGAACCACCACCGCTGGGGCACTGGGCCCGGTGGTCGCCCCGTGGTGGTTGGGGCCGGAGTGGCTGAAATGGTTCGTCGGAGTGATGGCCTGCTGCACCTGGCCGAGCGTGAAGACACCCGCGACCACGATGGCTACCGCGCCGCCGACGGCGAGGACCGGCTTCAGCCAGGAGGCGGCGGGGGCCAGCCGGGTGAAGACCGGATCCAGCCGTGCCCGCAGTCCGCCCGGCGGACGCTGGCTGCGGTGCGCCGCGCGCGGCCGCTGACGGACCCGGTCCAGGGGCAGCCCGCTGCGGCTCCGCACCTCCGCCCGGGCGACGTGCGCCCGCAGCATAGCCAGGCCGGAGAGCGCTCCAGCGCCGCCGGACTCCAGCAAGAGCAGTATCGGCCGAAAGCAGTCATCCAGGAACTGGCTGAGCAGCACGAACGGGCTGAGGTGGCGTGCGCTCACCCGGCCGCGGATCCGGTCCAGGCCGTCAGCCGCTGGCTCAACTGACTCCGCCGCCGCGCGCAGTGCGCGCCGGAGGATGTCGTCGTAGTCGAGTTCCTGTGTTTTCATTACGTGCCGCCGGGGCCCCTCGTAGCCCTTGTGGCCCTCCTCATGTCTCCTGCTCCAGGACGGTCCTCAGTGCCGTCATGGCACGGGCCGTATGACTCTTGACCGCTCCCCTGCTGATCCCCATCGCAAAGGCGATCTGGGCTTCGGACAGGTCCCCGTAGTACCTCAGCACGAGGGCCTCACGCTGCCTCGCCGGGAGTGACCGCAACGCGGCCACCACCGCGGAACGCTCCAGCGCGGCGATGGCGCCGTGCTCAGCGCTGGGCATGTCCGGCGCCGGCTTCGGCGCGTTCTTGTCCACGACCATCCGGTGCCGCAGCACGGATCGGGACCTGTTCACGACCGACTGGCGGAGATAAGAAAGCGCCTTGTCGCTGTCGCGCAGCCGACGCCATGCCCCGTGCATGGCCACGAACGAGTCCTGCACCACTTCCTCCGCCGTACCGACATCGCGTACCAGGAAGGCCGCCAGCCGCACCAACGAACGGTAGTGCGTGCTGTAGATCGCGGTCACTGCCCGGTCCGCATCCCACTCAACCGCGACCGGACCCACTGCAGCATCTGCCACTAGGGTCTCGATCACGTGTATAGGACGCGTTGCCACGCCGTCTGGTTCACCTGGAGGCATGTCGACTGCGTGCACCCCGCCCGCCTGCGTCCGGCCTGCCTGCGTCCGGCCTGCCTGCACCGCTCGGTATCACCGAATCGTCCCCCCAATGCTTCTCCGTGCCATATGCCGCAAAGTCATGACGGCTGCGGGCGACACACCGCGGAGACGCGAGAAGAACCGAACTCTGCCAGAGCCGTGCACCGCGGGGGCCGTGCGCCGTGCGTTCGCAACATCGCCACCATATAGTTGTGGGCCGCTCCGAGACTCCAACAAGCTAAGATCACTTCGTGCCAGAGTGCCTATTCTGCAGGATCGTGTCGGGCGATGTCCCGGCATCGCTCGTGCTCGAGTCGCCGCGAACAGTTGCTTTCCGGGACATTAGTCCGCAGGCACCCACGCATGTGCTGGTGATACCGAAGGCCCACTACCCGGATCTCGCCGCGCTCGCCGCGGCGGGCGACGGTTTGCTGGCTGAAGTGGCGGCCCAGGCCCATCAGGTTGCTGTGACCGACGGGATAGGCGGCAGCGGGTACCGCGTCGTCTTCAACACCGGGCCGGAGGCGGGGCAGACCGTTGCTCATGCCCACGCCCATGTGCTGGGCGGCCGCAGGCTGGCCTGGCCACCCGGATGATGCCGCGCGGATAGCATGGCGATGGTATGGCGCGGCACGCGCCTGGCCCCAGGCAGAGAGAATGAATTGACAGAGACTTCCGGCGATCCCCGAGACCCCAAGCCGCCCGACGGCGGTACCCAGGTCAAGATCGTAATTCCGGATGACCATTCGATGGTCAGCCTGCTGGGCTCGCGTGACGAGCTTCTGCATGTGATCGAGGAGGCGTTCGACGCCGATATTCACGTCCGGGGCAACGAGATCACGGTCACCGGCGCGCCGGAGGAAAGAGCCCGCGTGGCGGCGCTCTTCGAGGAACTCACCAAACTGCTCGCTGGTGGCGCCGAACTGACCGCGGACGAGGTGGAGCGGGTCGTGGCCATGCTCCGCAGGAAATCGGGGATCCGTCCGGCTGATGTCCTTTCGCTGGGCATCCTGTCGGCCCGCGGCCGGACCATTCGGCCTAAGACGCTCCACCAGAAGCGCTACGTCGATGCCATCGATGAGCACACCATCGTTTTTTGTATCGGGCCGGCCGGGACGGGCAAGACCTATCTGGCCATGGCCAAGGCGGTCAAGGCGCTCCAGGCCAAAGAGGTTAACCGGATTATTCTCACCCGGCCCGCCGTCGAGGCAGGCGAGCGGCTGGGCTTCCTGCCTGGCACGCTGTACGAGAAGATCGACCCGTACCTGCGGCCACTGCACGACGCGCTGCACGACATGCTGGACCCGGAGTCCATACCGCGGCTCATGGCCGCGGGCACCATCGAGGTCGCGCCGCTCGCGTACATGCGCGGGCGGACGCTCAACGACTCCTTCATCATCCTCGATGAGGCACAGAACACTTCAGCGGAACAGATGAAGATGTTCCTCACCCGGCTCGGGTTCGGGTCCCGGATGGTGGTCACGGGCGACATCACCCAGGTGGACCTGCCCTCGGGTCAGCCCAGCGGGCTGCGCCAGGTGCAGGACATTCTCGAGGGCCTGGATGACGTCCACTTCTCCAGGCTGACCAGCAACGACGTGGTGCGGCACCGGCTTGTCGGCGACATCGTCAATGCCTACGAGCGTTACGACGCGCGGGTCGGGGGCCCGGCGCATCCGGCGGAGCGACTGCCGGGACGCGGCGACGCCATTCAGCGGCGCTCGGAGCGCGGTCCGGGCCGTGCCGACTCCCGTGGCGCGGGCAAGCGCGCTCAGTGAGCGGCGGACGACGGTGAGCATCGAGATCGCCAACGAGTCAGGGATCAGCGTCGACGAGGCCGACCTCGCGGCCATGGCCCGGCACGTCCTGGACGGGATGCGCATTCACCCTCTCGCCGAACTGTCCGTCCTCCTGGTTGATCTCGCGACCATCGCTGACCTGCACGAGCGCTGGATGGGTGAGCCCGGCCCCACCGACGTCCTGGCCTTCCCGATGGACGAGCTCAGGCCGCCCGCGCCCGGTACCAGCCGCGGGGACCCGGCAGGCGGCGGCGGCGAGCCCGGTTCGGTCCCCGGGTTGCTTGGCGATGTGGTGCTATGCCCCGAGGTGGCCGGCGAGCAGGCCGACCGCGCCGCGCACCCGCTGCGGGACGAACTCGAACTGCTGTGCACGCACGGCATCTTGCACCTGCTTGGATATGACCACGCCGACCCCGAAGAGCATGCCACCATGTTCAGCCTGCAAGATAAGCTGCTCGGCTCGTGGCGGGCGGAACGCGGGTCAGGCCGCCACGAGGAAGGGCAGGAAGGGCCCGGGTGATGCCAGCATGGCGTGGCTGGTTGTCGCAGCGATAGTTCTGGTGCTGCTGGCCGGGTTCTGTGCCAGCGCCGAGGTCGCCCTGGTACGTGCGTCCCGGGCCGGTACGCACGCGCTCCCCCCGGGCGCGGACCGTGATGCCTTCTCGCGGCTCCAGGCGATCCTCGCTGAACCCTCCCGCTACCTGAGCGTGCTGCTGCTCGCCCGGGTCTCCTGCGAGACGTCCGCCACGGTGCTGATGGCCGCGGCGCTGCTGCACTGGCTGGGCTCGGGCTGGCGGACCTTCCTGCTCATCGCCGTGATCATGATCGCGATTCTCTACCTGATAGCCAGGATCGGGCCCCGCACCCTGGGCCACCAGCATGAGCAACGGGTGGCCCTGGCCGCTGCCGGTGTGCTCTACCCGCTGGTCCGGCTGCTGGGTCCGCTGCCCAAGCTGCTGCTGGCCACGGGCAGCGTCCTGACGCCAGGCAGGTGGTCGCGGGAGGGCGCGTTCGGCTCCGAGGAGGACCTGCGCGGCCTCGTCGACCTCTTGGAGCAGAACAGGGTCATCGAGCCGGGTGAGCGGGAGATGATCCACTCCGTCTTCGAACTCGGCGACACGATCGTCCGGGAAGTCATGGTCCCGCGCACCGACATCATCTTCGTGGAGCGAGGCAAGACCCTGGTCCAGGCGGTGTCACTCGCCCTGCGCAGCGGCTTTTCGCGGATACCGGTGGTGGGGGACAACGAGGACGACGTGATCGGCGTCGCCTACCTCAAGGACCTGGTCCACCGCAGCCAGGAGAACCCGGACGGGGAGTCGGTCGAGAAGGTCGAGTCGGTCATGCGGCCCGCCACCTTCGTGCCGGAGAGCAAGCCGATCGACGAACTCCTCAGGGAGATGCAGCAACGCCGGATTCACCTCGCGATCGTCATCGACGAGTACGGGGGGACCGCCGGCCTGGTCACCATCGAGGACATCCTGGAAGAGATCGTTGGGGAAATCACGGACGAGTATGACCAGGAGCAGCCCGCGGTGGAATGGCTGGCTCCGGGCCGGGCCCGGGTGACCTCCCGGCTTCCGGTGACGGATCTAGCGGAGTTGTTCGGCGTCCAGATCGACGCGGAAGACGTGGAAACGGTCGGCGGCCTGCTGGCCCATGCCCTCGGCCGGGTGCCCATCGCCGGGTCCGTGGCCACCGTGGCCGGGTTGCGGCTCACCGCGGAGAGCCTGGCCGGGCGGCGCAACCGGATCGGTACCGTCACCGTGGAGCGGCTGGTGCCGGCCGTCCCTGGCGGCCGCCAGGGACGGCCGGAGGGGGCCTCTTAACCCCGGGCCTCCTATAGTGGGCGTGGTGACGGAGCCGAAGCCGGGCCAGGAAGACATCAAGATCATTACGCTGGCCCGCGCGGCGCGCGCCCGGGTGGCGGCCGCCGAAGGGGCTGCCGTGCGTGATGAGACAGGCCGGACCTATGCCGCCGCGGCGGTAGCGCTGCCGTCGCTCAGGCTGTCGGCGCTGCGCCTGGCCGTTGCCATGGCCGTGTCCAGCGGTGCATCCGGCCTGGAGGCGGCGGCTCTGGTCAGTGACAGCGACGCGGCCGACCCGGCGGACCTGGCCGTGCTGCGCGACCTGGGCCCGTCGGTCACGTTGTTCCTCGCCGGGACCGACGGCGTGCTCCGCGCCACGCTCGTGCCTTGACCGGGCTGAGCAGACCCAGCGTGGGGGAGAATCGCAGGGTGGGATCGCCGCAGACACCTCCGGAGTTCAGGTCGGGGTTCGCCTGTTTCGTGGGCAGGCCGAACGTCGGTAAGTCGACATTGATGAATGCGCTGGTCGGCACGAAGGTGGCGATTACCAGCAGCCGTCCGCAGACCACCAGGCGGGCGATCCGCGGCATCGTGCACCGGCCCGACGCCCAGCTCATCGTCGTGGACACGCCCGGCATGCACCGGCCCCGCACCCTGCTCGGCGAGCGGCTGGACAGCCTGGTGCGGGCGACGCTGACCGAGGTCGATGTGATCGGTTTCTGCGTGCCGGCCAAGGACCGCATCGGGCCGGGGGACAAGTACCTTGCCCACGAGCTGACCGGCCAGGTGAAGACGCCCGTGGTCGCGATCGTGACCAAGGCCGACCAGGCATCCCAGGCAATGATCGCGGCGCAGCTGACGGCCGTCGCGGACCTCGGGAACTGGGCGGATATCGTCCCGGTCTCCGCGGTGTCCGGCTATCAGCTGGATGTGCTGACCGACGTGCTGGTCAGCCACCTGCCGCCCGGAAGGCCGCTGTATCCCGACGGGGAGCTCACCGACGAGCCGGAGCAGCAGCTAGTCGCCGAACTGATCCGGGAGGCGATCCTGGAAGGTGTCCGTGATGAGCTGCCGCACTCCATCGCGGTCGTCGTGGAGGAGATGGGCCCGCGGGAAGGGCGCGACGACCTGATCGATGTCCACGCGTTCATGTACGTCGAGCGGCCCAGCCAGAAGTCCATCGTCATCGGGGCCAAGGGGGCACGGCTCAAGGAGGTCGGCACCCGGGCGCGGCAGCAGATCGAGGCCCTGCTCGGCACGAAGGTCTACCTTGACCTGCGGATCAAGGTGGCCAAGGACTGGCAGCGTGACCCCAAGCAGCTGCGCCGCCTGGGTTTCTACGACTAAGGCTGCTTCTGCTGGAGCGCCTCAGGGCGCTTGGGGCAGGGCGAGCACGTCCGCCACGTTGAGATGCCAGAACGCCCAGCGGTCGAGAACCTGGAAGCCGAGCTGGGTGTTGATGGCGACCATGTGCGAGTTGCTGTCCGCGTTCCCCGTGACGACCCACCTGAGCCGCGGTTCCCGCTCGGCGAGCAGGTCAAGCATGATGACCTTGACCAGCAGCCCGAGCCGGTGTCCGCGGTGCGGTCGGGTGACCGCGGTCAGTTCCTGGAATCCCCACTCCGGGATCTCGGGATCCACGCCGAGCTGGGTAAGCCCGGCGAGCTCGGCGCGGCCGGCGCACTGTGCCGCCACCGAGTAGTAGCGCTGGCCCTGCAACTCGATGCGCCGCTGGCCAGCTCGCACCCGGCCGGCGTCCCAGACCTGGGCCTGCCTGGTCGGATCGTGCGGAGCATCGCCGAGGGCAGCGCTGACGACGGCCACCTGGGCCAGGTGCTCCTCGGGGACCGTTCCCTCCCAGGACAGCACCCGGTAGCCGCGCGCCGCCCGGTGTGCCTCGGCCCGGAGCCGCGCCAGCGTACCGGCCGGGATGGCGGCCAGGTCGAGCAGCCTGCGGACCTCGGTGATGCCGCGCCGGGCCCCGAGCGCGCGGGCGAATGCCTCACCGGCCGTGCCGTCTCGCGCGTCCCCGGCCAGCGTCGTGCGGCCCATTGCCGCAGCCCGGGCCGCCGCGTGGCGGAGCAGGGCGGTCCCGATGCCTGCCCGCCGCCGGGCCGGGGGCACCAGCGGGTGGACATAGGCCAGATGCGGGTCCTCGCGCAGCGGCATCGCGATGGTGTAACAGCCGTCGGCCTGGACCGGCGACTCCCCGGCGAACCACACCTCGGGGTGATCCTCCGTCCAGCCGCAGGCCAGCCAGCCGGTGAAGGTCCGCAGCGACAACGGCGGGCAGTGCGGATCGTCCACCGGCGCGCTGCCGAGGTACGCCTCGTAGCAGGCTCGCAGCCGCCCCGGGTCTGCTTCCGGGTCGAATCGCTCGATCCGCATAGCCCCATACAAGCCGCTGGCATGCCGCCGCGCGAGGCATTATCCGGGCCACGCGGCCTGCGGCCGCGCCAGCGGCTCACGTGGGTCAGGCGCACAGTCCGTTGAGTCTGCTAGGGTCGTTAGCGATGCTGCGCGGAACCCTCCTGCTTATCCGCCGCGGCGGGGGCCGATAAGGCCGGCTCCCTCGCCGCGGGTTTCTTGCGTGCCGCTGGCCCCAGAGCCCGATCCGCGAGGGAGCAGTTTCTCCGATGCAATCCAATCAAGATCGTCATGCCGGAGGCATGCAAAGCCAGCACAGTGCCGGAGGCATGCAAAGCCAGCACAGTGCCCATGCCCCAGGCGTCCGGCAGCAGGCCAGCGGGATGCCGTGTCAGCGCTATACCCCGTTCACGCCGGTTGATCTGCCCGATCGCCGGTGGCCCGGCAAGTCCATCACGCAGGCCCCCCGCTGGCTGTCCACCGACCTGCGGGACGGCAACCAGGCACTGATCGACCCGATGAGCCCGGCCCGCAAGCGGACCATGTTCGACCTGCTGGTACGGATAGGCTACAAGGAGATCGAGGTCGGCTTCCCGTCGGCCAGCCAGGCGGATTTCGACTTCGTCCGCAGTCTCATCGAAGGTCATCTCATCCCCGATGACGTGCAGATCTCCGTGCTCACCCAGGCGCGGGACGAACTGATCGAGCGGACGGTGCAGTCGCTGGTCGGCGCCCAGCGCGCCACGGTGCACATGTACAACGCGACCGCGCCGTTGTTCCGCCGGGTGGTGTTCGGCGTGGACCGGGCGGAGTGCCAGGCGCTCGCGGTGGAGGGCACCCGGTCGGTGAGGAAGTACGCCGATGCCTACCTCGGTGACTGTGACTTCGGCTACGAGTACTCGCCGGAGATCTTTGTCGACACCGAGCTGGATTTCGCCGCGGAGGTATGCGAGGCGGTGATGGACGTCTGGCAGCCGGGGCCCGGCCGGGAGATCATCCTCAACCTGCCCTGCACCGTCGAGCGGTCCACGCCCAACGTGTACGCCGACCAGATCGAGTGGATGAGCCGCCAGCTGTCCCGGCGCGAGCACGTCTGCCTGTCCGTGCATACCCACAACGACCGGGGCACCGCGGTCGCCGACGCCGAGCTCGCGGTGCTGGCCGGGGCGGACCGGATCGAGGGCTGCCTGTTCGGCAACGGCGAGCGGACCGGGAATGTCTGCCTGGTCACGCTGGGCCTGAACCTGTTCAGCCAGGGCATCGACCCGATGATCGACTTCTCCGACATCGACGAGATCCGGCGGACCGCCGAGTACTGCAACCAGCTCCCGGTGCATCCGCGTCACCCGTACGCGGGCGACCTGGTCTACACGGCGTTCTCCGGCTCGCACCAGGACGCGATCAAGAAGGGGTTCGAAGCGCTGGAGCGGGACGCGGCCGCGGCCGGGGTTCCTTTCAGCGAGTTCGGCTGGGCGGTTCCCTACCTGGCCATCGACCCGGCCGACGTGGGGCGCAGCTACGAGGCCGTGATCAGGGTCAACTCGCAGTCCGGGAAGGGCGGCGTGGCCTACATCATGAAGGCCGAGCACCAGCTTGAGCTGCCCCGCAGGCTGCAGATCGAGTTCTCCCGGGTGATCCAGGCGCACACCGACGCCGAAGGCGGCGAGGTCAGCCCCGCGCAGATGTGGGAGGCGTTCTCGGCCGAGTACCTGGCCGAGGGCCCGGCGGCGCTGCTGGCCCACCACGCGTCCTCGGTGGTGGACGCGAAGGACGCGCTCACCGTGGAACTCCTTCTCGATGGGCAGCAGCGGCAGATCGAGGGGACCGGCAACGGGCCCATCTCCGCGTTCTGCGATGCGCTCAGTTCGGTGGTTTCCGCGGTCCGGGTCCTCGACTACGCGGAGCACGCGCTGTCGGCCGGCAGCGATGCGCAGGCGGCGGCCTACGTGGAGTGCGAGATCGACGGCCAGACGCTGTGGGGGGTCGGCATCGACGCCAACACGGTGACCGCGTCGCTACGGGCTGTCCTGTCGGCGCTGAACCGCGCCCGGGCACGGTAAGCCGCGCGGATCCGGCCCGGCCGGGTGCGCGACCATGGCCCCCGCGCATGCGCGACAATGGCACGGTGAGCCTGTACCGGGACGACGGGATCGTGCTGCGCACCCAGAAGCTGGGTGAGGCGGATCGCATCGTCACCGTCCTCACCAGGCGGACCGGGCGGGTCCGGGCGGTCGGGAAGGGCGTGCGGCGTACGAAGTCGCGGTTCGGTGCCCGGCTGGAGCCGTTCACCCATGTCGACCTGCTGCTCTACACAGGACGGTCGCTCGATGTGATCACCCAGGCGGAGACGGTGCGGCCCTATGGTGAGCCGCTGTCCGCGGACTACCCCCGGTACACCACCGGGACGGCCATGCTGGAAACCGCGGAGAGGTTCACCCCGGTCGAGAAGGAACCGGCCATCGGTGAGTTCCTGCTTCTCGTGGGCGGGTTGCGGGCGCTCAGCGATAAGGCTCATGATCCGCGGCTTGTCCTCGATGCCTTCCTGCTGCGTTCGCTCGCCGTAGCCGGCCTCGCGCCCGCGCTGGAGGAGTGCGCCGTGTGCGGGACACCGGACACGGCGGATCGCGGCACCGGCTCGAGGGCCTTCGGTATCGCGGCGGGCGGCCTGACCTGCCAGTCCTGCAGGCCGCCCGGCGCTGCCACGCCGTCGGCGCTGACAGTTGCCCTGATGGGCGCGCTGCTGCAGGGGGACTGGGCGCGTGCCGACGTGAGCCAGCCCAGGCACCAACTGGAGTGCAGTGGCCTGGTCGCCGCGTATGTGCAATGGCACATGGAGCATTCGATCCGCTCGCTGCGCCACGTGGAACACGCAGCTAGCACCGTGGAACACGCAACTAGCACCGTGGGGCATGCGACCAGCGTCAGGGGGCAGACGTGACGCGAACTGTCCGTCCCCCGGACCCCCATCGTGACGGTGCCCGGCCGCCCGCCATCCCGGCGGAGTTCCTGCCGCGGCACGTCGCCTTGGTGATGGACGGCAACGGACGCTGGGCCAAGCAGCGCGGCCTGCCACGTACGGAAGGCCACAAACGTGGAGAGTACTCACTCTTCGACGTCATCATGGGCGCGATCGAACTGGGCATTCCGTATCTGTCGGCATACGCGTTCTCCACGGAGAACTGGCGGCGCTCGCCCGACGAGGTTCGTTTCCTGATGGGGTTCAACCGCGATGTGATCCGCCGGCGCCGCGATCAGCTGAACGAGATGGGCGTCCGGGTCCGCTGGGCCGGCCGGAAACCACGGCTGTGGCGCAGTGTCATCAGCGAGCTTGAAGACGCGGAACGTATGACAGTGGGTAACTCTGTCCTTACTCTGCAATTTTGCGTCAATTACGGAGGGCGGGCCGAGATCGCCGATGCGGCCGCGGCGATCGCCGCCGACGTGGCGGCCGGCAAGCTCCGGGCCGATAAGGTGGATGAGAAAGTATTCGCCCGTTACCTGGATGAGCCTGGCATACCAGATGTCGATCTTTTCGTCCGGTCATCGGGAGAACAGCGCATTTCCAACTTCATGCTCTGGCAGTCGGCCTATGCCGAGCTTGTCTTTCTCGATACCCTATTTCCTGATTTCGACCGCAGGCATCTATGGCACGCCTGCGAGATTTATGCCAGCCGGGACCGCCGCTACGGCGGCGCGGAACCGAGCCTGCTGCCGCGCTTACCTGCTGGCCTGCCATAGCGCGAACACGAGCAGCAGGGCGATGATCGCCATACGCAGCAGCCGCCCCGGCAGGCGCAGCGCCGGCCAGGACAGGCTGGCCAGCCACGCGATGAACGCGGCGACCAGGCAGAGGGCGACGGCGCCGATCCAGCCGGCGACAAAGGCGCCCGCCACGAACAGGCCAGTGATCACCATAGGTGCCAGCCAGGCCGGCATGTGGTGCAAGAACGCGATTGGCTTGGCGCTGGCGTTCTCCAGCGACCGGCGCGTGTTCATCCGCGAATCCTCCACTTGCACGGGGGGTGACCCGTCGGCCAACGATTTCGCATGTCCTTGGTAAAGATACGGCCTCATAACGCATTTGCAGTCCCCAAGCACGCATGTCCGTCGAATCACCGGGCACGGGCATTAGCGGGGAAGACGTGAAAGCCGTAGCCGCAGCCGCGGCAGTGCTCTCACGCATTCGGGGGAATGCAAATGCGACGCGTAGCCATCTTCATCGTGGCCATCGGGCTTACCATCATATGGATCGGAGGACCTGCTGTCAGCCGGGCAGTGCCCGGCGTGCCCGGGGCGCGGCTGGCCGCGCAGGTCACTCACGTCAGCGCACCGGTCAAGACGGTCCACTACGGCGGATATACGGTCCATGTCCCGGCGAGCTGGCCGGTCTACTACCTGGGCAGCGGCTCTACCGTGTGCGTCAAGTACGACAGGCACGCCGTGTACCTCGGCGTGCCCGGAATCAACCAGGACTGCCCGCCGCGCGTCATCGGCCGTGTCACGACGATCAGTCTTCAGATTCCAGCCGCGGGCTTGCCTGCCGCCGGCCTGCCGGGCGGCGCCAACGGGCCCGCGGCCGGTACCGGGCACTCGGCGTCCGCCCTTCCCTCGGTGAGCGACCTGCCGCAGGTCGGCGGGGCGGTGCTCGCTGACTCGCAGAATCACGAGCTCTACGCGGCCGTCCAGGGCCCGGGGATGTCCATCAGCGCCACGTACGGCAGCGATGCCGGCTCCGTGCTCAAGATCATCCAGAGCATCCGCAGATCGTCGTCCCGGCCAGCCGGGGCCCGGCTGCCGGCCAAGACGGCGGCGCCTGCTGGCACGGCACTGACCGGCGACAGCGCCAGCGGGATCGCAGCCGGGCTCCCGGCCAGCCTGGCCCGGGCCAACCGGGCGGCTGGGTCTACCGCCGCGGCGAGGGGATTCGACGCGTGCACCGCACCCTCGCTCGCCGTGATGCAGGCCTGGCGCCGGACCTTCTCTTACGCGGGGATCTACATCGGCGGCGCCGAGGTCGGCTGCGCGCCCGGCAACCTGTCGGCCGCGTGGGTCAGCTCCGTCACGGCGCTCGGCTGGGGCCTGATTCCCACGTACGTTGGGGCGCAGGCGCCGTGTAACAAGCAGTTCACCGTGCGGATCCATCCGTCGTGGGCCAACCCGGAGGGGCAGGCGGCGGCGCAGTGGGCGGTACAGGACGCGGCCGCACTGGGCCTGGGCCGCGGCACGCCGATCTATGAGGACATGGAGTCGTACAACGCGGGCAATGCTTCCTGCCGGAACTCCGTGCTCTCCTTCCTCAACGGGTGGACCAGGGAAATCCATGCGCTGGGTTACGTGTCCGGCGTGTACTCGAGCGCAGGCACTGGGATCGAGGCCCTGGGACTGGCCACTTCGGTCTACGGCGTTCCGCTGGCCGAGCCGGACTCGATTTGGTTCGCGCTGTGGGACGGCGGTGCCAACGTGACCGGCACGCCCTATGTGTCCCCCTCGTGGTGGCAGGGCCGCCGGATCAAGCAGTACCTGGGAGCACACAACCGTAAGGTGAACGGCTTCACCGTGAACATCGACTCCGACTTCATCGGCGGCCAGGTGTACCGGTAAGACCGGTCTCCGGTGCTGGCCGCTCCCGCTAAGCTAAAGCCGTTCCGTGGATTCTCTGGCCTGCGTTGACGGTCGCCCTGCGGGACGCGCCTTAGGCGAACGCAGCCGGGCGGCCCTTGCCCGGCGCCCAGCAACCCGCCGACCGCCAGCCGGATGGAGTCTCATGGCACGCAATGACCGCATGGACACGATCGTCAGCCTGTGCAAGCGGCGCGGCTTCGTCTTCCCGTCCAGCGAGATCTATGGGGGCCTCCGGGCCTCCTGGGACTACGGCCCGCTCGGCGTGGAGATGAAGAACAACATCAAGCGCCAGTGGTGGAAGACGATGGTCCAAGAGCGTGACGACATCGTCGGCCTGGACTCGAGCGTGATCCTGGCCCGCGAGGTGTGGGAGGCGAGCGGGCACGTCACCGAGTTCGTGGACCCGCTCACCGAGT
>OCZU010001761.1_pt1 | contig 14041 bp, 14 predicted proteins | sample 1539001 | NCBI WGS metagenome assembly OCZU01 (sample SAMEA3539306, study PRJEB22396) | soil metagenome | biome: tundra; feature: field; material: soil | place: USA | collected 2010-05 | depth 0.15 m | reverse complement strand
ATCATCTTGACGTTGCCTTCGGCGCTGGCGCGGAGGATGGCGCGGAGCTGGGCGCAGAACAGTTCCGGCTGCGCGAGGCAGAAGCGGATGGCGCGCCAGCCGAGGAAAGGATTCATCTCCTGCGCGAGCTGCAGATGCGAGGCGAATTTGTCGCCACCCAGATCGAGCGTGCGGATGATGACCGGATGCGGCTTCAGCGCGGCGGCGACCTGCCGGTAAACTTTATACTGGTCTTCCTCGCCCGGCAGGCTGTCGCGGCTGATGAAAAGAAATTCCGTGCGGAACAAGCCGACGCCTTCCGCGCCGTTCGCGATGACCGCCTCAATGTCGTTCTGGTCCTCGATGTTTGCCGAGAGGTGGATGAACTTCCCGTCGAGCGTGACGGCGGGCTGCTTCTGGATTTCGCGCAGTTTGTCCTCGAGCGATGCCTTGATGCGGGAAAGCTGGCCGTATTCAAAGAGCGTCTGGTCGGTGGGGTTGACAACGACCGTGCCGTTGTAGCCGTCGAGCAGCGCGTAGTCGCCCGTCGCGAATTCCTCGCTCGCCGTCTTCAACCCGACCACGGCGGGAATGCCCAGCGACCGGGCGATGATGGCCGTGTGCGAGGTTTTGCCGCCGATGTCGGTCGCAAAACCGAGCACCATTTTTTTGTCCAGTTGCGCCGTCATGGACGGGCTCAAATCGTGCCCGACCAGGATGCACGGCTCGGTGATGCTGTGGAAATCAAACTGGTCCTTCACCTGCAGCAGGTTGTCCAGCACGCGCGCGGTCAGGTCGCGCATGTCGCTGGCGCGTTCGCGAAGATACTCGTCATTCACGCCCGCCAGCGCGGCGGCGTAGCGTTCGGACACTTCGTGAAACGCGGATTCGGCATTGACCTTTTGTTCACGGATCGCGCGGATGACTTCGTCCACAAGCATCTGGTCTTCCAGCATCAACAGGTGCGCGTCAAAGATGTCCCCCTCCTTTGCGCCCATGTTGGCCACGACCTTGCGCTGCACCTCGGAAATTTGCTGGCGGGTCTGGACCAGCGCCTTTTCAAAACGGCTGATCTCCGCCGTGACCTCCGGGTCGGGCAGCTCCCGTTTGGTGATGACGTGCTGGGCGCGGTCGAGGACGACAATCTTCCCGCGACAGATGCCGGCGGAAACGGCAATGCCGCGAAACAGTTTTTCTCCCTTGGTTGGCGCTGACATAAGAGTCACGAAAATAAATAGCTGAACGCGATTGCCTTGAAAAGGAATTCCGCCGCAATAATGAAAAAAGCCCGCGCGGGCGGGCGTTGTCAGCCAGGACTTTGGCGGCCCTTGGACCGGTCAGGCCCGTTCCATGTATTTGCCCGTGCGCGTGTCGATCTTGATCTTCTCGCCGGTCTTGATGAACAGCGGCGCCTGCACCGTGATGCCGGTTTCCATCGTTATGGCCTTCTGCACATTGTTGGCGGAGTCGCCGCGCACACCTTCCGGCGCGTCGGCCACGGTCAAAATGACGCTCGACGGCAGTTCGATGGAGACCGCCTTGTCCTCGACGAACGTCACCGTCACCGTCGCATTTTCCACGAGATAATTCTTGTCGTCGCCGACCAATTCCGCCGCGAGCGTGACCGTCTCGTAATTGTCCGGGTTGGTGAAAACAAAGTCGGTGCCGTCCTTGTAGCTGAATTCCATTTTCGTGGTGATCATCGGCACCGGCTCGATTTTTTCGGTCGAGCTGAAGCGCACATCAGACGATTTGCCGGTGCGGATGCTGCGGAGCGTCGCCTGCACGAATGCGCGCAGGTTGCCGGGCGTGCGGTGCTGCATGTCCAGCACCACCGAAATGTCGCCGTTGTAATTGATCGCCATCCCGCGCCGGAGGTCGTTTGCTGTTGCCATAAAAATTAAATATTTCGCATGGATTTTTCCAAACGCGAGCCGGCGATAATAGCCCAAAATGGGGTGAAGGCAAGCGCGGTCTTTGCCCGGGCAGCCATTTTGACGCTTCGTTTTGTGAATAACCTCCCCTTGACACCGCAAAATGCTGTGTGTTACAAACGTGTAACCACAATTAGAAGTGGTTTCTATGCGTTGTCCGAAATGCGGCTGTCAGGAAGATAAGGTCATTGATTCGCGTGCCTCGCGGGAAGGTGCGACCATCCGCCGCCGCCGGGAATGCACCGTCTGCGGCCATCGCTTCACGACTTACGAGGAATTGGAGCACGAAGGCTTGATGGTGCTCAAGCGCGACGGGCGGCGTGAAGAATTTTCCCGGGAAAAGCTTCTTGCCGGCCTCCGCAAAGCCTGCCAGAAACGCCCCGTCAGCCCGAAGGCGTTGGAAGACCTGGTGGACCACATCGTTGCCGCGGTGACCGGAAAATACGAAAGCGAAGTGGCCGGCGAGGTTATTGGCAAGATGGTCATGGAAGGCCTGCGCGAACTCGATGACGTCGCCTACGTCCGGTTCGCCAGCGTTTATCGCCGGTTTCAGGAAGCCACCGATTTCGTCCATGAGGTCAAAAAACTGGAGGCCGCCAAATGATCGCCCTGCAATCCGACTGTCTGATTTTCCAGCTCAACAACGGCGAAAGCGTCCCCTGCTCGCCGGGGATGATTTCCGTCGAGCTCGTCGGCGATTCCGCTGGCCATCTCGACCCGGAGGTGCTGCATCATGCCGCCGCATCGGTCTTTCATTATTTCAAAAAGGAACTGAACCGCGAGACCGTCACCGTCGGCGAATTTGCCGGCGCACTGGAAAAAGTGCTGCGGAACCTCGGCCTCACCCTACAGGCGGACGAGTTTGCGGTGCGCTCGCCGGAGACCATTGAGACCGACCTCGGCCTGTTCGCGCACCAGTCAGGTGACAGTCTAGAACTGTTTTTCTTTCCGCGCCTGCGCGACGAGCTGCGCGCCCAGCTCCGCCAGTCGCCGCGCCTGGTGCGCTTCCGCGGACTGCGCGGCTGCGTCAAGCAGCTCGCCGGCGCGCAGCGCTGGAGCGCGCGCTGCGAACTGATGCAGGAACAGATCGTCGAGTATTTGCGCGGCTGCCTGACCGCCGAGCCGGAACAAAAAGAGTGCGCCCTCGTCGTGGAATAGGGCTTTGACGCGAATTTCGCGAATTGGCGCGAATGAAAACTGGTGGGGCGAGCGTCCCCCGAGCCGGGAATTAGTGGGTATGTTCAACTGCGGCTCGCCAGTAGTCTCGCCCCACCGAACTTGCTGAAATTTAATTCGCGTCAATTGGCGAAATTCGCGTCAAAACTTTTTATGAGCAAAACCCTGTTTGCAAAAATCATCGCCCGCGAGATTCCGGCGGCGATTGTTTATGAAGATGACCTCGTACTCGCCTTCCGCGACATCCATCCGCAGGCACCCACCCACATTTTGATCGTGCCCAAGAAACTGATTCCGCGCATCGCCGAGGCGACGGCGGACGACCAGCCACTTCTCGGCCAACTGCTGATGAAGGCCGCCGAAGTCGCGGATCAGGTGGGTTTGACGCCCGGCGGCTACCGGCTGGTCATCAACAACGGGGCGGACGGCGGCGAAACCGTGCCGCACCTGCACGTCCACATTCTCGGCGGACGCCACATGGCCTGGCCGCCGGGTTGAATTCGCGCTGGACAGAAATTTTTTCCGGGCGCAAAGTCAAAATAAATTCGTTGTGTTTGGCGAAATGAAATGTTTGTTAAGCTGATTAAACGTTCCAGACCATTTTATGTTTTTGTTCATACTTTTGCTTTTGTTTTTGGTTCTCTTATTGGTTTCACCACTCATTGTCGGCATAGTTTTGCTGGCCAGAAAACGTGTAAAGGCTGGCCGCATTATCCTCGGCATTTACGGAACGTTAATCGTTTTATTTCTCGTTCATGCGCAATTCGATAAAAGAAGCACGTTCGGCCACATCCTTCGATGGTTTAAGGGGGAAGGTGGAATCAAACAAAACGTAATCGATCTCGCCGAGGATGCCAAAAAATCTGCAGATCCAGTGGAACTTCAGCATTGGGCGATGACCATTTTGGCAGAGCCTCAACCAACCAATTCAGATTCCGAGATTCCAGGAGATAAATCATATTTCGAGATTCCAGGAGATAAAGTTCCAGCAAGTATTCAGAACTTGGAGAGTTCTGATATGTTATTTCCAGATGTGACGTGTGACTCCGCTGAATCTGTTGCGACTAAAGATCGCACAGTTTGGATAACATGGGGAGGCCCAATGGGACATTGGGGCATACGAGTTGGCTCACCAACTTTCAAAGTCACGCCTACGAACGCCTACAATTACTGGATTGAGTGGAAACCAGGGATTTATTTTTGGTGCGAAACGCGTTAGTCATGAAAAGCCCACTTCGCAACTCGGCGTCAAACAAATTTCCTCAACACCTTGCCCAGCCGTGCAATTCCTTTGTGGATGTTATCCGCGCTCGCGCTGCCGAAGCTGATGCGCATTTCGTTGTCCGGTTTGGCGCGCGACGGATCGTCGGCGTAGCAGAATTCGCCGGGAACGTAGAGCACGTCGTTTTTTAGCGCGGTCTGAAACACTTTTGATTTCACGCCGGCGGAAATTCCCTTCGGCAATCGCGCCCAGAAATAAAGTCCGCCGCCGGATTCCCAGATCTCCACGTTCGCCGGAAAATGTTCCGCGAGCGCCGACTTCATCACGCGCGCCTTGCGGGCATAATTTTTTTGCACCTTCGCAACGTGCCGGTCGTAAAGCCCGGTCGCCAGCGCGCGGGCGAGCAGTTGTTGCAGCAGGTTCGCCGTGCCGAAATCATGGTTGCCCTTGATGCGCAAAACGGCGGTGTAAAGCGGCTCCGGCAAAATCCCGAAGCCCACGCGCACGCCGGTCGCATACGGCTTGCTGTAAGTCCCGGCGTAGATCACGCGTTCCTTCGCCCCGGGCAGCGTGAGCGCGGTCGGTGGCACATCTTCTCCCTCTCTTCCGCCGACGGAGGAGAGGGTTGGGGTGAGGAGGCCTTTTATTTCAAACTCAAATTCCCTCACCCCGGCCCTCTCCCCGCTTGGGCGGGGTGAGGGAGACGAAGCAAAACGCAGTTCGCGATATGCGGCGTCTTCGAGCAGGTAAAGCGGATGTCCGGCGGCGCGCTCGTATTTTTTAAGCAATTTCAGCGCGGTGGATTTTTTTGCGAGGCTGGTCGTCGCGCCAGTCGGGTTTTGAAAATAGGTGACGAGGTAAAGCGCTTTCACGCGGTGGAGTTCTCCGGATTGTTTCAACCGTTCCAAAACTTTGTCGAGGTGAACCAGATCAATGCCGTCGCGTTCGAGCTTCACGCCGCGCGTCTTGATGCCGCGGCTTTGGAGAATGCTCAAGAAAACAAAATACGTCGGATCTTCGACGAGGATGATGTCGCCTTCGTCGCAGAGCGCTTCAAGCGTCATGTAAAGCAATTGCTGCGAGCCGCCGGTGATGATGACGCGCTCGGGCGAATGAGTGGCGTCGCCGCCTCGTCGCCCGGTTTGCGACGAAGGCGTCGCCGCCACGCCGTCGAGTTTTTGCAGATGCTTCGCGGTGAGCGTGCGCAGATTGGTTTCGCCGGCGGTGACGCCGTACTGCAGCGCGGGCTGGCCGGTTTTTGGCGAGCGCAAAATGTCGTTCAGCAGCTTGCGGGAAAGTTCGACGGGCAACGAGGCGTTGTCCGTGAAGCCGGCGGCGAGCGAAATCAACTTTGGCCGTGTGAGCGCCGACTGGATGAGCCAGGAGATCGGCGGCCCGGCGGTGCGTTGGCCCATTTTGGACAGGACGTTTGGTTTCATGTGAAAAGGTCGGAAACATTAATCGAAGCCGGGAAATTGAACAACAAAGTAACGAAGGAACAAATTGTAACTGGCAGCCGACGGTTCTTCGTTGCTTGGTTTCTTGGTTGTAAGCAGCAATCACGGCTGCGAGCCGAACACGCTGTCGAGAATCACTTCCTTGGTTTTCCAGATCAACGCCATGGTCATGGCGAGCGGCAAGAGCGCGAAAAAGGTCAGCGCCCAGAAACTGAAACGGTTGATCCAAAGGAACAGCGCGCCGAGCGCGGCGGGCAGGCGCGGGTCGTGCAACAGGACGATATACGCCGTGGCACAGAACAGCAGCGCGACCAGCAGCCAGCGGTTGAGCGCGGTGAACTGTCGCGTTTCCTGGCGCAAGGTTTCGTCCGGCAGCATCGCGCCGAGCCGCTTGAGCACGACGTTCAGGTTGAACAGAAAAATGATGGCCGACAGCACCAGCACAAAAACCGCCGTATTAAAAAATTGTTCCTGCGGCATTTTGTTTTGCCAGTAGAGAAACGGGCAAAGTCCAAAATTGACCAGGCCGAGCAGCTTGGCGCGGTCGAGGGCGCTGCGCCAGGGCCGTTCCTGTTTTTGAAAGCGGCCCATCTGCCAGAGGCCGTAGAGCAGCAATCCGGTTGCGGCCAGCGCGGGGATGATGCCGAGCGGTTTGAGCCAGCTGGCGCGGGCGGTTTCCGCGCAGATGACCAGCGTGGCGGGCAGGCCCCAGAACAGCGCGGATAATCCGCGCGCAAGCTGGCCAAGCGAGCGGAGCAGTTCGGTGTTGGGCAATGTCATCGGGGAAATAATGAAGGAAGAATGACGAATGGAAAAACAAATTCAACAGATGTGTCTCTATGATTGCAGGTGACATTTTTACCGCCGGAGGTATTGTAGCTATATTATGACAATGGAAGATTTGAAAAGCATCGTTCACTCCGATCCCGAAATCATGGGCGGCACACCCGTTTTTGTCGGCACGCGTGTTCCTTTGCAAAATCTGATTGACGCCCTTGAAGGCGGCGAATCCGTTGAAGATTTTTTGGAGGAATTCCCTTCGGTCAAACGCTCGCAAGCCATAGCCGTCATTGAAGCCGGGCAGTTGAAAATGCTCGAAACCGTCGGCCATGCGCATCCTCATTGACGAATGCCTCGACTGGCGATTGGGCCGCGCGTTGACCGGGCATGATTCCGTCTCCGTTCAGAAAATGGGCTGGGGCGGCATCAAAAACGGTCGGCTCCTCGCACTGACGCAGGAAGAATTTGATGTTTTCCTGATGGCAGACCGCAACTTGAGTTTCCAACAGAACACCACGAAATTTCAAATCGCGGTGGTGGTGCTTGTGGCCGGCAGCACCCAGCTTAATAAAACCTTGCCGTTGATGCCCCAAGTTCTCGCGCTGCTGCCAAAGTTGACTTCGGGACAAGTCGCAACCGTTAATTCTTAAACGGAAGAACGACGAATGGAAAAACAAATTTAACGCGCGGGCAGCCGGTTCTTGAAAGTTTTAAATGGCAAGGATTCAAACTCAGCTTGTTGAAGGTGGTGACCGATAGTCGCGGAGCATCTGGAGTGCGGCGGCTTTAGCCCCGCTTTTTGCGTGCGCCGGGACGGTTGGTGGTTCGTCAAGTTTTGTGCGCCCGAAAGCGCCGCTCAAGCGGGCGCAGTCCAGACGCTTCGCGAGTTTGGCGGCGTCAACGCGGAAATGATGAAGGAAGAATGACGAATGGAAAAACAAATTTGCCGGCGTCTGGCGGAGTGACGGTGAAATGGAGAATCAGACGACGCAGTTTAGTCTTTTTATTAGCATCACGGTTTCTTTTTCAAAAAAATGGCGTAAATCAAACCACAAATTACTCCCGCAACTATGCTAAACGGCAAGCGTCTCGGAATATCATCTAGCGGAGTAAAAAATGGATGAGGATAAAGCCTTGATCGGCCTTCGACAAAAAGTGTTAAAAGGAAAACAAAACCACCAAACAAAAAGAACCCTCGTATTTTGCTGGGTCCACCTTTCATCTCAAAAACTCAAGTAAGTATAAGCCTTCAACCCGCGTTCATAATCATCCAGCAGGCGCATGGCTTCGGATGGTTTCATGCGGTCGGACTTGATCGCCTCGTCCATCTGCGCCTTCATCTGGCGTTTGAGTTCATTCTCGTCGTATTGCACGGCGGTGAGCGAATGGATGACGGTGTCGCCCTCGATGACTTCTTCGATGTAATAGCCGGTCGGCTCGTCGGGTTCGAGGAAAACGTGGACTTCATTCACGCGGCCAAAAAGATTATGCAGGTCGCCCATGATGTCCTGATACGCGCCCATCAGGAAAAATCCGATGAAATATGGCTCGGGCTTGCCGTTGCCGGTGGCATTCAACTGGTGCAACGGCAGCGTGTCGCGCACGTCGCGCAGATCAATGAACTTGTTGACCTGCCCGTCGGAATCGCACGTGATGTCCACCAACGTCGCTTCGCGCGTCGGGCGTTCGTTCAAACGGCTCACGGGCATGATGGGAAACAGTTGGCCGAGCGCCCAGTGGTCGAGCAGCGATTGGAAGACGGAAAAATTGCAGAGATACTGGTCGGCGAGCGTGTCTTCGAGCTTTTGAATCTCATCCGGGATATACGCGTGGCCTTTGAAACTCGCGACAACTTCCTGACTGATTTCCCAGTAAAGATTTTCGATGCGCGCCTTGTCCGGCAAATCGAGCAAACCGAGCGCGAACATCTGCTGCGCGTCTTCCTTGCGTTCTTGCGCGTCGTGAAACGCCTCAAGCTTGTTCGCCTTGGCGAGATTTTTTTTGATGTCGAGCAGTTCGCGGACAAGCGCGTGCTCGCTGTCGCCGTATTTGAAGGCGTCGCCCGGACGGATTTTTTCAATCGCACCAAAAACTTCGACGATCAACACGCTGTGATGCGCAACGATGGCGCGTCCGCTTTCGCTGATGATGGTCGGATGCGGCACTTTCTCCGCGTTGCAGACGTCGGCGATGTAATAAACGATGTCGTTCGTGTATTCCTGCAAGGTGTAATTTGTTGAACTGTCAAAATTCGAGCGGCTGCCGTCGTAATCCACGCCCAGGCCGCCGCCGACATCCATGAACTCGATGGCAAAACCCATCTTGTGCAGCTTCGCATAAAAACGCGCGGCCTCCGACACCGCCTTTTTCACCGTCAAAATATCCGGCACCTGCGAGCCGATGTGAAAATGCAGCAGCTTCAGGCAGTGGCTGAGATTTTCCGCCTTCAACAATTCCGTGGCGGTCAACAGTTCCACCGTGCTCAAGCCGAACTTCGCGTTTTCGCCGCCGCTTTCGGCCCATTTGCCCGCACCCTTGCTCAATAACCGCGCGCGGATGCCGATGTGCGGCTCGACGCCGAGCGATCTGGAAACGGAGATGATCTGTTTCAACTCCTCCAGTTTCTCGACGACCATGATGACCTTTTTGCCGAGCTTGATGCCGAGCAACGCCATCTTGATAAACTCGCAATCCTTGTAGCCGTTGCAGATGATGAGGCAGCCCTGCTGGTTTTGCAGCGCGAGGCCGGCGAACAATTCCGGCTTGCTGCCGACTTCCAGGCCGAAATCAAACGGTTTGCCCGCGTCGAGGATTTCTTCCACCACTTCGCGGAGCTGGTTTACCTTGATCGGAAACACGCCGCGATATTTTCCCTGATAATTGAACTCCGCGATGGAATTATGAAACGCCTTGTTGATGGCCTCGACGCGATGGCGAAGAATATCCTGGAAGCGGATGAGCAGGGGAAATTTTAACCCGCGACCCTTCGCCTCCTCGATCACATCGGTGAGGTCCACGGTCGCGCCCGCGTTCTGCAACGGTTTGGCGACGACATGGCCGGCGTCGTTGATGTCAAAATACTTCGCGCCCCAGCGCGAGATGTTGTAAAGCGCGCGGGCGGATTCGATGCTCCACGCAGGCGCGGCGTCGTTCGGGTTGCTCATCTCAATGGTTCAAACGAGCGAACTATAAAACGCCGCGCGCAGAAAGCAACCTGCGGAATGAAAATTTTTCGTGACGGTTCGAGCTTTGCAGTTTGGGGAAAATTTGTTCTCCTCGTGCCATGCCGCAAGTTCCGCTTAAAAAAATTGTCGCCCACTGCGACAAAATTCTCCGCACGCGCGAAACTGGCGATTACGACGGCGCGGCCAACGGCTTGCAGGTGGAAAATTCCGGGGCGGTCACAAAAATCGCCGCCGCCGTGGACGCGAGTCTCGCCACGATCAAACTGGCGATCGCCGCCAAAGCCGGTTTGCTGGTTGTGCATCACGGATTATTCTGGAGTTCGCGCCAGCCTTGGACGGGGGAAAATTTCGAACTCCTGCGGCTGCTCATCGAAAATAAACTCGCCGTTTACAGTTCGCACCTGCCGCTGGACGCGCATCCGCAGCTGGGCAACAACGCGCGATTATGCGCGGCGCTTGGTTTAAAAAACCTGAAGCCGTTTTTCGCCAGCCACGGCCACGCCATCGGCTTCAAATCACAAACGAAAATTTTCCGTGCGGATTTGGCCCGACGATTGGAACGCGCAACGGGCGCGAAGCCAAAAATAATTCCCGGCGGCAAAAGCATTTGCGAAAAAATCGGCGTCGTCACCGGCGGCGCGGGCGGCGATTTGAAAATTGCCGCGAGCGAGGGCGTTGACACCTTCATCACCGGTGAAGGCCCGCACTGGACTTACGCGCTGGCGGAAGAATTGGGGCTGAATGTTTTATATGGCGGCCATTACGCCACGGAAACTTTCGGCGTGAAAGCTCTGGCGGCGGAGCTTTCCAATAAATTCAAAGTGCCGTGGGAATTCCTCGACCATCCGACGGGGTTGTGATTTGATAGGGACGAGCTGCCGCTCGTCCCAAATATTTGGGCTGTGCGGCAGCACAGCCCTACCATTTCACCAGATTTGCGCCAACACCCGCTCGACAATCTTTGACCCGATGGCAAGCGAGGCCGTGGCGGCGGGCGAAGGCGCGTTGACGACATGCAAAACGCCCTGCGCCTCCTCAAAATAAAAATCCTCAACCAGTTTGCCGTCGATGGTCATTGCCTGCGCCCGCACGCCCGCGCCGCCGGCTTCCAGATCATCTTCTTGAATTTCCGGGACAAGTTTTTGCAGCGAGCGCGTGAATTCCGCCTTGGAAAGCGAGCGGCGGATTTCGTAGCCGCAAAGGCCCGGATACGCCGCAAAAAATTTCCACAGGCCGGGAAAGCACAGTGATTCCGCCAGATCACGCAGGTTGATGTTTGACCAGCGATAACCTTCGCGCGCGAAGGCGAGAACCGCATTTGGTCCGGCTTCAATCCCGCCACGAATCAACCGCGTGAAGTGGACGCCGAGGAACGGAAATTTCGGATCGGGCACCGGATAGATCAGATGGCGGACCAGGTGCTGATGCTCTTTTTTTATCTTAAAATACTCACCCCGGAATGGAATGATTTTAGCCGCAGGCTTTTGTCCCGCCGCTTTTACGAGCCGGTCGGCGTGAAGACCGCCGCACGCGACGACGAATTTTGTGCGAAAATCTCCAGCGGAAGTTTCCACGACGCGTTCGCCGCCGTCGGAAACAATTTTTCCAACGTGGGCGTTGAGCCGGATTTCGCCGCCACGCCGGCGGATGAGTTCGCCGAGCTTTTCGCAGACGGCGGGATAATCCACGATGCCTTCCTGCGGCACCTGAATCGCCGCGAGACCGGCGGCGTGCGGTTCGATTTCCTTGATCTGTTCCGGCGTGAGTTTGCGCAAACCCAGCAAGCCGTTGGCATGGCCACGTTCCCAGAGATTTTCAAGCCGGGGCAATTCGTCTTCAGACGTAGCGACGACAATTTTGCCGCAAATTTCGTGGGCGATGCCGTGTTCGCGGCAGAAGGCGGTCATTTGTTGGAGGCCGCTGACGCTCAGCCTCGCTTTTTCCGAGCCGGGTTTGTAATAAAGTCCGGAATGCAGCACACCGCTGTTGTTGCCCGTCTGGTGGGCGGCAAGTTGGGATTCCTTTTCGAGCAACAAGATGCGCGCCGCCGGTCGCGCTTCCAGCAAACGAAACGCCGTGGCCAGCCCGACAATTCCGCCGCCAATAATGATGACGTCCTGGGTCACAAATTCAGAGGCCGCGCCGAAAATCGCATTTGTGCGCGCCGGCTCTTATTTTTATTTTTTGGCAGCTGGAACAAGCGGTGCCTGCGGTTTTTTTGCAAGCTGGCCGCCGATGAGCCTTCTGCCTTCGTTGGCCACCATGCCAAAAAACCGGAAAATGCGGCGCAAAGCGGGCTGTTCCGGCCACGCGGCGATTTTTTCCGTCGCCAAGGCCTCGGCCTCGGCGCTGCGCCCGAGGGCGCGGAGGCACTGGATTTTCATGTCGTGCGCGGCGCGCACTTTCAAGTCCGCCATGTCCACCGCCTCCAGAAATTTCATCGCCTCGGCATATTCTCCCTGGTTGATGAAGGTATGCGCGTGCGAGAGCAGGCGGATGACGGCCACGACCTCCTGCTTCAAGTAAAGCGGGCTGAAAAGATTTCGATCCTCCGGTTTCACGGCGGTATGGCGTTCCTCCTGAAAAATACAATAGAGGTCAACGAAGGCGTCATTTTCATCTTTCATGATCATCGCGTAAGCCTTTTCCAGCCCGGCCAGCGCGGCGGCGCGTTCGGGCGTCGCCGCCGGATACATGGCATCAATCAGTTTTTTTGCGGAATCGGTTCTTTCCACGATGGTCAGTTGCGCAAACCGCGTCCAGAACGGCACGCAGCGCATCCGCTGGGTTTTGCCTTTATCGCCGATGGGACTCATCGTCACCGGAATCTTGACGCAGCGGCCGGCCATCCGCGCGATCTGCTCGATCCATTTGTCGTCGAACCAGAACACGAAGATGCCGGGGAAAATCTTTTCGTAACCGAGCGTTTTCAGAAAACCCCAGCCGATGAACGGATAGGTGGCCGAATCCGCCGTGGGGTCGTGGGCGTAACCGAGCAGAACGCCGTCGCGATAATTGGCGAACGTGTCGCGCACCAGTTTGTCCCAGCCCGGCGTGGCGAAGCGCACATCATCGCAAGTGATCATGTAAATTTCGGACGCGCGTCCCGAGGCGTTCCACAAGGCCTGGTGGCACTGTCCCAAGGCTCCCGGTCGCGGCCCGACGTGCCAGTGCACGGGAAAACCGAGGTCGGGAAATTTCCCGCGATCAATCGCCTGCCGCGTGACCTGGTCGTCGTCATCCACATAAATCCAAAGCCGGACTTTGTCTTTTTGGACGGTGTGGTCGCGCAAGGACAACATCTGTTCGGCGAGCATTTCCGGGCGTCCGCGCGTGGCCATCAGCAGGGAAATTTCGCCCGTGCGGATGCCATGTTTTTCGGGGTCAAGGTTGGCGGAAGTGGCGCTGGTCATGGGCGGGAAGCCTACTTAACACATGCTTCGAGTCAACCCGATTCAGCGGCGACGACCGGGTGACGGCGCAAAAGTTTTGACACCCTGCCAAGCGCTGCCGTAGAGTTACCCGACTTGATTTATCAGCTATTTCCCACCGATTTATGAAAATGAAATCCTTCAAGCCGGATTGCAACCTGAACACGATCCGGGACGGGCGCGGCGCGATTTTTTCCTTTGTGCCCGAGGCGCCCATTCTTGAGTTCACGCACCAGTTCATCAAGGCCGGCAAGATTCGCGGCAACCATTGCCACCCGGAATTTGACGAATACATCCTGCTCGTGGACGGCGCGGGCGTGGAGGTGGAAGTGAGCACCAAAACCGGCAAGGAATCCTTCATCTACATGAACAAGGGCGAGTGCATTTACATTCCGCGCAAAACGTATCATGTGTTTCTGGCCATCACCGATTGCCAGTCCGTTTCCTTTCTGACCAAGCGCTGGGACGATTGCAAAAAACCCATCGTCCATCAAAACCTCGGCCTGGGCGAAGGCGATCACGGCGACCCCAAAAGCGAGTTCAACAAAACCCAGAACAAAACCAGCCGTCACATCAAATAACTCATGGCCGCCGTCCAGTTTGGCATCATCGCGTGTTCCAGCGTGGCGCGGCGGCGGTTTCTGCCGGCGCTGAAACTCGCCACCGGCGCGCTACTCGCGCGCGTCGGCAGCCGTGATGCCGTGAAGGCGGAATCGTTCGCGCGCGAATTTTCCTGTCCGAAACACGGCACTTACGAGTCCGTGCTGGCCGATCCTGAAATCAACGCCGTTTACATTTCCACGCCGCCAACGCTGCACTCGGAATGGGTTCACCGGGCGGCGGCGGCAAAAAAACATATTTTGTGCGAGAAGCCGGC
>OCZU010001760.1_pt1 | contig 14043 bp, 6 predicted proteins | sample 1539001 | NCBI WGS metagenome assembly OCZU01 (sample SAMEA3539306, study PRJEB22396) | soil metagenome | biome: tundra; feature: field; material: soil | place: USA | collected 2010-05 | depth 0.15 m | reverse complement strand
GGCATTGTTCGCAGATACTGTCGCGAGCAGCCGGCGCCAGTTTTGCCGGGTTGACGATAGAGCCGGGCACTGGCCGCCGCAGGTGCGCCTCAGCCCTGCCGTGGCAGCGCTCGCACGAGATCGACTCTTCAGCGAACACCGGAGGTCTGTACTGATTCGCGGTGCCGGGAACATGGAGCGGCCGGCCGGAGTGGCACAGCACGCACTCCTCGCCCACCGGACGCGTGAAATCGGGTTCGGCGATGCGTTCGTAGCCGGGGGCCAGATCGTAGGCCCGTCGATTCGTGTAGTAGCAGATCGGCGACTGAAACAGATGGTCTCCGATCTGGATGAGATATCCAGAGGCGTGTCCACCCGATCCGATGACGTACGCGACCTGGTACTCCGACACCTCGCCCGCGCGCTCCGTGCGCTGCCACGCGCCTTTGCTGTCGATGTGAATCGTAAATCGAGTGCCGGAACCGGTGGTGAACGCGCCCTCCGGCTCTTTGGCGGGACGCCGCAACGACCTCGCCATACTGGAGTGCGAATAGCCGGCCACCTCTTTCGGATGACAGGACTCGCACGGATGGGCCGCGAGACTCAGCGGAACCAGAAGCAAGAGTGCACAACGAATCAAAACCGGCGCGAGCCTTAAGAACACCCTACCAGAGTACTGGCACCTCCGAATTCGACGCAAATGAGGTGAATTGGTTCTTATCGCCGAGGCGCCGAGACGCCGAGGAAAACAAGAGTCATTGTAGGAATGTCGGCGGTCTCGTCTTCCGTGAACTGGAGCGCAGAGGAAGCAGAGAGCGCCGGGATATGCAGTCGCCCTCATGCCGCGACGCCTGCGCACCAAGTCCACATTACCTCTCCTTCCGCGCTCTCAGGTTCTGACTTTGCTCTTTTCTTTGTCTCGGTGTCTCGCCGCCTCGGCGGTGAAACTGTTCTTGCGCGTCTGAGGCATCGGCTCACTAGACGCTAGAACACAATCTTAGCGCCAATTTGAAGGTTTCTCGGATTCAGTTGCGAGGTTGACTTGCCGAAGTTCGCGCTGGTCAGATTCGCACTGATGCCGCCCAGGTTCACGCGGTTGAACACGTTGTAGAATTCGAACCGCAATTGCATTCGCAATCTCTCGGTGATTTTGGTGTCCTTCGACAGGTTGAGGTCGGTCTCCGCGAATCCCGGATTCCGGAATTGCCCCCATTTCTCATTGCCCTCGGTGCCCAGGGTCGGCTGAGTAAAGTTCGACTTGAAAATGGAGCCGGTCAGATAATTCTGGCGTCCGGTGAGCATGGTGTAGTTGCCGACGTTAGGATAGTCGTTGTTGTTGCCGTCCGCGTTGTAGTCGCCGCTGGCGGCGGAGATCCCGGTGATATTGCCGCTGGCGTCGCGCACCGGTTGGAATGAGGCGGTTGTGTTGACCGTGAACGGGTATCCGCTCTGCAGGATGGTCACCGCGCTGGCGGCCCATCCGCTGGTAACTCGCCCGGCGAACCCGCGGCCTCCGCTCAATCCGGGGATCGTATAACTCGCGGTCAGAGAGAGCCGGTTCGTCGCATCCCAGATCGAGGGGCCGTAATACTGCATCGGGTTGGTGGCTACCGGATACACCTGCACGTCGTCCTGCGACTTGGATCGCGTGTAATACGCGTTGAGAAACCCGCTTCTGGCAAAGCGCGTGCGAATGCCGACAATCAGGGAATCGAATCGCGACTGGCGATCGTTTTGGGTGTAGAAGATGGAACCGAAGCTGGGAAGCAGACGGGTCGGAGTGGTGCTGTTGTGCTGGAGCAGGTCGCCTGCGTAGGTGTTGATATCCACGCCGTAACTCACACTGAACTGCTGGCCGCCGCCCGACAGAAGTTCCCGGCCACGAGCGCCCGAGTATCCCACCGAGACCGCGGTATCGCGGGCCAGTTTCCGCTCCAGGGTTCCGGTGACGTCGTAGGACACCGGTGTCAACAGATTGGGATCGATGGCGCCGATACCCGGTTGCAAACCGACGATTCCTCCGTGTGAATCGAGCGCCCCGCCGGAGACGGCCGGGTAAGTAAACCCGAACGGGGGAACGTTGCTGTTCCCCAAAACAAATAGGGGCTGAATGGTGCCAGTGGAGGTGAACGTTGGATAAATCGGTCCTGGCGGATTACCGCGGAGTTCCTCCTGCGCATTGGCCGGCGTCACCCAGTTGTGGAAGATGCCGACGCCGCCCCGGACCACCCAGTCGCCCTTCTTGTTCGGATCCCAGGACACGCCCACGCGCGGGCTCCAGGCTTTCTGCGCGGAAGTGAAGATGTCGTTTTTCACCGCTACCTTGCCACTCGCAACCTGGTCCGCGAGAGTCGCGCCCTGGCCCAGGATGAAGTTGCCGAAGACGGTGTTGGTAGAGCGTGAATAAGGGTTGCCAAAGTCGTCAAACCGGACTCCATAATTCAGCGTCAGGTTGGACTTGATTTTCCAGTTGTCCTGGACGAACAGGCCGAAGGTTTTCGACGCGGCGTTCCAATCCCACAAGACGGGCTTGCCCGTAATGGGATTGTAGGCCACGCCGGTCTCGTTAAGGGGCTTGTCCTGCGCCAGATCGAGCAGGTTATTGAACTGGAATGTCGGCTGGGCGTGCGGGCCCTGGAATTCCTCGACGTCATCGCCGAACCATCCCTCATATCCGAACTTGAACGTGTGGGAGCCGCGGATGTGCGTCAGGACGTCGCGCCAGTGGTAGTTGTGCTGGATGAAATCTCCGGCGGCGAAACCGTTGCCGAAGCCCAGGCTTCCGGTCACGTTGATCAAAGGGACGCTGAACAGCCCGGTCTGCGGCTGGATGCCCTCGTCGCGCATGTACCCGAAGCTGGCTTCATTCACGGTGGTGGGCGAAAACGTGTGAGTCTCATTGAACTGCCAGGAACCCAGAATGAAGTGGTTGGTGGCGGCGAAGGCAGGCCGGATCGCGGGGCCGCCGGTATCGAGGACTGTCCGGTAGTAGTTGCCGTAGATGCGGTCCTTACTGAAATACTTGTCGATGCGGGTGTTGAACTGAGTGCCGTTACGGTAATTGGTTCCGTTGAAAATGCCGGAGTCGAGGACCGGGGTGCTGCACGGCAGGTTGAAGGTGGCCGCCGTACCGCAGGTCCCCGCGAATGCGGTCGCCGCCGTCTGGGAGACCGCGGTAGTGGTGGCATTGGTGGCCGCATAACTGGTGAGGATCTTGGTGCCTAGCGTGTTCGGGAAGTTTTGCTTGGCGAAGGCCGTGAACTGCGGATCCTCGTAAGTTTGGACACTGTTCCCGGTGGAGGTGGAGGCGCGCAGAGGCTCGACGGCGAAGAAGAAGAAGAACTGGTGGTGCGGCACGATGGGGCCGCCGATGGTGGCAGAGATATTGTTGCTGTGGTAGGGAGAGTATTTGTGAAGGAACTCGGTCCCGGCAAACAGGCTTTGGTTGGTAAAGTAGTCGCTGGCACTGCCATGCAGGCCGTCGGTGCCGGATTTCGTGGTCATGGCCATCTGGATGGAACTGGCCCGGCCGTATTCCACGCTGAAGGTGTTGGTTTGGATACTGACTTCCTGCACCGAATCGGGATTCGGTGTCAGGTTCAACACGCCCGGCCGGATGGCGCTGGTCACATCTAACCCGTCCACCATGAACATGTTCCCGACGCTGCCCGCGCCGTTCGCGCTGGCCTCCACCTGCGTCTCGGTGGAGAAATTGTCAACACCCGACCCGGGGCTCCCGCCCACCACGGTCCCCTTCCCGATCACTCCGGGCGCCAGCGTGACCAGCGAAATCATATTGCGGCCCGCCAAAGGGAGGTTGGTCAGCGCCGCCGTTTCGAGCGTCATCTGAGTCCGGGTTTCCGCCGTATTCAAGACGGGGACTTGGCCGGTGACCTCCACCGTTTGCGATGCGGTTGCCACCTTCATTGCCACCGGGACGTTCAGGTTCTGGCTGGTTTCCAGCGTGAATGCGACCGTCGAGGTGTTGAAGCCGCTGACATCCACGGTGATTTGGTAGGAACCGGGGGCAAGACTGACGAACCGGTAATTGCCTTCCGCGTCAGACGTCGCCGTAGTAGCAACGCTCGTCTGGGTGTTTTTCAACTGGACCTTGGCGTTGGCCACCACGGCGCCCGTGGGATCCGAAACTGTCCCTTGGATGCTGCCGCTAAACTGGGCCCAACAGGAGGCAACCAAGACGACTGGAACGACGAAAAGCCGTATCACGAACCGCGGCAAACCTGGCCACATATAGTTCTCCCCTCTTATCGCAGCGGGCGCACTTCGGCGACCGCGCTCAACCTGCTAGTTGTTGGCGTTTCCCTCATGCGGAGGCATAAATTGCCACCGCGCCCTTTTGCAGACTAGTGAATTTATACTATGAGTTTCATCACAAGTCAATGAAAAATTTAAGCGCTTGCAAAACGAGCCGCGATTGGCTCCGGCCACAAAGAACCAAATAATTCCATACAAATTGGTCTCTTCCTCGGTTGTTGGAGAACTCGTGTTCGATTGCGCACGTTCCGGCGGCGGGTGTAACGTGCAACCGCTTTCAGTTCAAATCTGTTTCGCTGGCCCAAATCCTTGGGAGGCCACAATGCCGGATTTCTCGTTGATGGTGACTAACTGATCGGCGGCCACCTTGGGGAATGACTGGCGCTGCCCGCTGGGCCACCGGACCTCCAGGTCGACGCTCGGGACGTTGCCCAGACCGAAGTGCAGCCGCTGGTCGTCAACTGAAAGGTAGCTCGACTGCGCCAGCACTTCCTGCGCTTGCACTTGCCCTCCATACTTCACCGTGACCCGCCCACCGATGGCGCTCCGGTTCGACTTGACGCCCACCAGCTTGACCTTGATCCAATGAGGATGGCCCTTGATGTCGTTGCGCAAGAGAGAGGGTGGCTCATTCAGGTTGACGATCAGGATATCAAGATCGCCATCGTTGTCAAAATCGCCGAAGGCGCAACCGCGGCTGGAGTGAGCCGCAGCCATGCCCGGCCCGGCTTCCGTGAAGAGCTCTTCAAACCGCCCGTTCCCGAGGTTGCGAAACAGGATCGGTGGCGTACGGTACGGATACTGTGGCAGTTTCTTCTCGACTTCGGGGTACACGCTGCCCGTCACCCAGAAGAGGTCCGGTTGTCCGTTGTTGTCGAGATCGACGATGCCCGCGCCCCAACTGACGAAGCGCGTCTCGACACCCAGCCCGGAACGGATCGTCACGTCCGTGAACCCGGCCTTCTTTTGGTTCGCGTACAACGCCGGTGTGTCCTCCGTGAAATGCGTCTTCAGGATATCCAACTGGCCATCGAGGTTGAAGTCTCCGATTCCCAACCCCATGCCGGCCTGCTCCTGCCCGTCTTCGTTCAGCGCCACGCCCATTTCCAGGCCGGACTCCTTGAAAGTCCCGTCGTGGTTATTCAGGAAAAGGAGGCTGGGAGTGGAATCGCATGCCACGTAGATGTCCGGCCACCCGTCGTCGTTAAAATCCGCGGCCACGGCGGTCAACCCGTAGCTGCCGTTGACGGCCGCGATTCCCGCACGGACACTGACATCTGTAAAGGTGCCGTCTCCATTGTTGTGGTAGAGCGAGTGCGTGTCGGTGGGCAACCCGCGGGGACCGCAGTTCACGAGGACACCTTTGAAATTGCACTCAGGAGCGCGTCCGGCGGCCGGGATCTTCTTGGGATCGAATCGCATATACCGGGAGACGAAGAGGTCGAGTCTTCCGTCGCGGTCATAATCCACGAAGGTACAACCGGTGCTCCATCGGACCTCATCGCCCAGCAGGCCCGCCTGACGGGTCACGTCCGTGAACGTGCCGTCGCCGTTGTTCCGGTAGAGCACGTTGTGTCCCCAGTAAGTGATGAAGATATCCTCGAAGCCGTCGTTGTTGTAATCCCCCACGGTCACACCGCAGGCCCACCCGGTCCGCGTCAGGCCGGCTTTCGCGGTGACATCCGTGAACGTGCCGTCGCGGTTGTTGTGGTAAAGGCGGTTGGTCGCGTCTCGCGGCGCGCCTTCCCAACGGGTCCCGGAGAGCAGGAAAACATCGAGCCAGCCGTCGTTGTCGTAGTCGAGAAATGCGGCGCCGCAGCCAATGGCCTCCAGGATGTAATCGTTGCGATCAACTCCGCCATAAATCACCGGCGCGGTCAGTCCGGCCTTTGCGGCCACGTCGGTGAACGACGCGTCAAACGGCAGTCCCGATGCTTTGGCGCGCGCCGTCGGCGTCACGCCTCGCGAGGACATCTGGCAGCGAGCCAGCAATGGCGCGGCGAGAAGGCTCATCGAAGCGCGGCGCGTCAGACGGTGGGTGCTCATGGGAGGCAGTATACAGCAGGCGGGAGAGACGATCGTTTCTTGCGGCTGATTTTCATTTTCAATCGGCCACGGCCGGCTTTCAGCCGGCTTGACAGGCGAAACCGCCTGTCCCACCAGAGTGGATCCGAGGGGATACACCAGCAGTAGCAGGGCTGGCAAGAATGGCAGCGTGTCGCACTGGCGGATGCGTTACGCTGCTAAAGGGAGGTGCCGGATTCCAACGCTTGCCCGATTCCGACTGTCAGGCTTGGCCGTCCTATTGTGCGAGGCGGCTCTTTTGTGCGCGGCGGACACCGGGGATGCCGTTCGTTCCATTAGCGCGGCGCTACGCGCCCAGCACTTTCAGGAGGCTTTAGATCTGGCCCGAGCCGCGCAGAAGGCAGCGCCGAAGGAGGTCCGAATCCTGGTCCTCGAAGGCATGGCGCTGACGGGCCTGCGGAAGGATGGCGAGGCGCTCGCGGTGCTCAAGAGCGCGATCGCGATCTCGCCCGAGTACGTCCCCGCGATTGAGGCTGCCGTGGAAATCGAATACCGGACGGGCAGTCCCGATGCGACCACGCATTTGCAGCGCCTGCTCGTACTGCGTCCGGGAGAACCGACCGCCCACGCCATGCTCGGCGCGCTGGCCTGGAAGCAGTCCGACTGTGCCGCCGCGGTGGAACACTTCGGCCAGGCGAGGGCCGCAATCGCTTCCCAACCCGATGCCCTAAGTGAGTTCGGAGCCTGCCTTTCCAAAATGAAGCGGCCGGGAGACGCCGCTGGCGTTTTTCGGCAGTTGGCCGCGCTACGGCCGGAGGATCGGCGGGCCCGCTACGCGTGGGCCGTTTCCCTGATCGACGCAGCCCATTTCCGGGAAGCCATCGCCGCACTGGAGCCGCTGGCGGCCGCCAGGAATCCCGATCCGGTTGCCCTGGAGCTTACCTCGACCGCGCTCGAGGCGATGGGAGAGACACCGCAGGCCGTGGCAGTGTTACGCCAAGCGATGCTGCTCGACCCGCGAAACGTGGATCTCTATCTGGACTTTGCCGCCCTGTCATTCACGCACCAGTCATTTCAAGTGGGGATCGACATGATCGACGCGGGACTCACTCAGGTGAAGGACTCCGGGGCTTTGTATCTTGCCCGGGGGGTGTTGTATGTTCAGCTCGCCGAATACGCGAAAGCGGATGCCGACTTCGACAAGGCGGAGCGGTTCGATCCGATCCAAGGCCTTGGATCGGTGGCCCGCGGCCTCTCGCAGATTCAGCAAAACAATCTCGATCAGGCGTTGGTTACGGTCCGTGAGCATCTGAAGACGAACCCGAAGGACGAATTCCTCCACTATGTCTTAGCCGAGTTGCTCAGCCGGCAAGGCGTGCAACCCGGCAGTCCCGAGTTTCAGGAGGCCGTCGACGCTGCGCGTGAAGCCGTCCGCCTGAAACCGGATTTTACGCTGGCGCGCGACGTCTTGAGCCGGCTCTACTTACTAACCGGCGAGGTGGACAAAGCCATCGAGCAATGCCGCCTTTCCTTGCACGACGACCCCTCGGACGAAATGGCCCTCTACCGGCTGATCCGGGCGCTTCAATCCAGCGGCCGTCCGGACGCCGCTGGCGAAGTCCCGGCGCTTCTGAAGCGGTTCACAGCCTTGCGCGAAGAGGCCCGTCAACGCCAGGCGCGGGAGAGTCAGTATCGGCTGGTCGAAGGCAATCCGGCAGGCGCTCGTCAGTAGGAGGCAATCCTCGAATACCAGGCACTCAACCAGTCAATACCAGCACTTCAGGCACGGGCAGCCTTGCGGGCGTGATCCATCGCGTCCAGGGGCGATTCCCGCACAGGTCTTCGACCGGCCCGCCGCCCATATTCCAACGGATATCGGGGGATGCCCCAGTTCCTGCCGACGCCCCTCCCATTCCACGATGGAAGCGTGCCGCGCCTCCGAGTAATCGTGCCGGTCCTCGCGATATCCGGCGTCCTTGCTTGGGCCGTCTCTGACGATGGCCAGGGCATCCGGCGCGCCGCCTCCAGCCTCGGCCTGCTCCTGCAATACGGATCTGAAACTCCTGCAACTGCCATCGCCATGCGCTAAACTGTGCGTCGGATGGTGCCTATGCAACTTCACACCCTCTGGCAAGACGTCCGTTACACTCTCCGCGGGATTCGCAAGGATCCGGGCTTTGCAGCCACCGCCGCACTCACGTTTGGGCTCGGCATTGGAGCTACTACCGCCATCTTCACGGTCGTCAGCGGGGTGCTGCTGCGCCCGCTGCCATTTCCGCAACCCGGCCGCCTGGTCTCGATCCGGGAAGACTACGGCAAGGGACCGAACGTGTTCATCGCATCTCCGGAGGTGGTCGAGTGGCGGCGCGGCGGCACGTTGAGCCAGGTGGCGGCCTATTTCGACTGTTCCGTGAACCTGCTCGGAGCCCAGGAGGCCGAACGCCTGGAGTGTGGAAACGTCACGCAATCGCTGTTCCCGCTGCTGGGAGTACAGCCGGTCATCGGCCGGAACTTTCTTCCCGAAGAGGACCGTTCCGGCGGGCCGCCGGCCGTGATCCTCAGCCACGCCCTCTGGAAGCGGCGCTACCGGGGAGACCGATCGATTCTGGGCCAGTCGCTGGTGCTGGACGAAAAGAGTTACACCGTAGTCGGGGTGATGCCCGAAGGCTTCCAGATTCCCGGTGAATTCAATATTCCCCAGGAGCTTTGGCTGCCGTTTCAACTCGAGGAGGGGCGCGCGCATCTCAAGATGCTGTGGGCCGTCGGGCGCCTCCGGACGGGCGTGAGTGTCGAGACAGCGCGAGCGGAACTGGATACCATTTTCCAGTCCTTGCGGCGCGGGAGGAAGGTCGCGGGGCACGTGATCCTTACGGAGTGGCAGCGGGAGATTACGGGAAGGGTGAAAACCACACTGGTCATCTTCCTGGCCGCGGTTGGCCTGGTCCTGTTGATCGCTTGTGTGAACGTCGCCAATCTGCTGCTCTCGCGGGGGACTGGGCGCGAAAAGGAGATGGCCGTGCGGCGCGCGCTGGGCGCGAGCACCGGCCGCATTGTGCGCCAACTGCTGACGGAGAGCATTCTGATGGGGTTGTGTGGAGGGCTGATGGGCCTGGGGCTGGCAGCCTGGGGAAAGAGCCTGCTGGTGGCGTTCCTCGCCAGGAGTCTGCCCACCGTGCCACCCATTCCGCTGGATCTTCGCGTTCTGGGGTTCAATTTGGGGCTGGCGGTGCTCTGCGGCATCGTGTTCGGGATGGCTCCGGCCGTGCAAGCGGCGCGCATTCCGGTGAATGAGCGCCTGAAGGAATCAGGGCGCGGCGCGGGCGCGGGACCGAGACGTGGCCGCTTGGGCGACCTCCTGGTGGTGGCCGAAGTGGCGCTCGCCATGGCGCTGCTGATCGGCGCCGGGCTGCTCTTCCACAGCTTCCTGCGGCTCCGCGGCATGGGCTCCGATACGCCGGCGGACCGCATCCTCACGATGTACCTGCAACTGAAAGGTGCCCGGTACTCCAGCCCGCAGAGCCAGTCGGCATTCTTCCAGGAGGCCTTGGACGGCATCCGCGGCGTGCCGGGCGTCCAATTCGCGGGCGCGACCACGACTAATGGCCTTGCTACCACCGGGATCGAGGGACAGAAGGACGCGGAGGTCCCCGCCGCGTGGAGCGTGGTGAGCCCCGATTACTTCCGGGTCATGGGCATACCGCTGGTGCGGGGACGCAACTTCGCCGATTCCGACACGCGGGGCGCGCCCGAAGTGGCCATGGTCAGCCAGTCCTTCGCGCGGCGTTACTTCCCCAATGAGGATTGTGTCGGCCGGCGCCTCGGGAGCCTGCTCCAAAAGAATGGCTGGATGACGATTGTAGGGGTGCTGGCCGACCGGCGCATCGAACTGGAGAGAGAACCGCAGCCCACGCTCTACACGTTCTACTTGCAACAGGGCAGACCCGGAGCCGGCGAACCCGCCATGACCCTGATGGTGCGCACGGCGGGGGAACCCACGCGCCTGGCCGCGGCAGTGCGCAGCCGGCTTTCCGCCCTCGACCCCACGCAGGCTCCCGCCAACATCGAAACCTTGGAACGAAGCATGGCGCGGTTGATCGCGCCCCAGCGCGTGAACATGCTCCTGCTGGTCTCGTTTGCGTTGCTGGCTCTGCTTCTGGGCTCCGCCGGCATCTATGGCGTGATGTCGCACGCAGTCAGCCGGCGCACCCACGAAATCGGGATTCGCATGGCGCTGGGAGCGGGTCGAACCGACATCACCACGCTGGTAGTCGGTCGCGGCCTACGGCTGGTCGTGGCCGGCGAAGCGGTAGGACTGGCCGCCGCGCTACTGCTGAATCGAGTGATCGCAAGCATGCTGTTCCACGTGACTGCCACGGACCCGTTGACCTACACCGCAGTAGCCGGGGTGTGGGCCGCCGTGGGCCTGATCGCGTGCTACGTCCCCGCGCGCCGGGCGGTGAGGGTCGACCCGACGGTGGCGCTACGCGCGTAACACGGGCATTCTTGCCTGTGTTGGTTTTGTTGGAGGCGCCAAGGCCGCATCCTCTAAACACCGGTCGTAGAATTGCAAGAGCAGCGCCACCAATCCCATGATCTTCAACCTGATCGTCGCCATCCGCGCGCTCTGGCGTAGTCCGGTGTTCACAGTGGCCGCCATCGTCACGCTTGCTCTCGGCATCGGCGCCAACACCACGATGTTCTCGATCGTCAATGCGGTGCTCCTTCGCCCGTTGCCTGGTTACCAGACCGATCGCCTGGTACAGATCATGGACACCGGCGAGTCTGGCCACACCTACCTGGCACCGGAGGTTTATCTGCGGCTTCGGGAGACACTCCATTCCTTCGCGCCTTTAGCCGCCAATCAGTATTGCCGGATGAACCTCACTGGCGAGGCCGAGCCGGAACAGTTAACGGGGCCCTGTACGACCGCCAACTGGTTCGAACTCCAGCGGGCACAGGCGAAGTTGGGCCGCACCTTTTTACCAGATGAAGATCAACACGGCCGGAATCGGGTAGTGGTGCTGGATTACGGGTATTGGCAGCGGCGGTTCGGTGCGGATCCTGGAATCATCGGAAGAGCGCTGTCTCTGGACCAGGAGCCTTGGGTCGTAGTAGGGGTCATGCCGCCCGGTTTTAAGCCCATCACCGACCCAGGGCCCATCTACACGCCCTACGTCGTAGCCGATAATCCGCATGGCTTACACGTGACCGGGCGCCTCAAACCCGGCGTCACGCTCGAAGCCGGGCAGGCGGAACTGAACGTCGTTTCGACCCAACTTGCCCGTGAGAATCCGGACTGGAAGAGTTTGAAGCTTCGGGCGGCCCCGCTCCTGGAACAGATGACAGGTCCCCAGCGTCCCCTCCTACTCCTGCTGCTGGGCGCCGTTTCCTTCGTCATGTTGATCGCTTGCGTGAATGTGGCCAATCTTCTGCTGGCGCGCTCCACGGCGCGCCAGCATGAAATTGAGATCCGGATCGCGCTGGGCGCCACCCGGTCTCACATTGTGCGGTTTGTGCTGGCGGAGGCGCTGGCTATTTCCTGCGCTGCCAGTATCGCGGCGCTGGCCGTCGTGTACGGCGGGCTACGCGCGTTGAGGCCGCTAACTGGCCACCTGCCACGCGCCGAAGAACTCAGCGTCGACTCCCGCGTGCTGCTCTGCGCGTTGGTCCTTGGAATGGTCGCGGTGTTGCTCTTCGGTGTCCTGCCGGCGATCCGGTCCGCACAGCCGCGGTGCGCGGCCGGAATGCGCACTACGGTAAGTTTGCAACGCCTGCTGGTGGCCGGTGAAGTCGCTCTCGCATTTGTCCTTTTGGTGGGCGCCGGATTGCTGATCCGGACCTTTGTGGCGATCCGGTCGCACGATCTAGGCTACGACCCACACAACGTCCTGACGAACTTTCTCGCGCTGCCGCCTTCGCCCGATGGGAGCCGCACGGCGGGTGCCGCTCTCTACGGGCGAATTCGGGAACGGCTCGCCGCGCTGCCCGGTGTGCGCGGAGTCGCAACGGCCAGCACCATCCCGATGTTTGGCGTGCAGATGTCGATGCCGGTTCATCCGAAGGGCGAACCGGAACGCCCCGGCGACCAAGTCGCGTCGATGGCAGTGATCAGCGACAACTATTTCCGCGTGATCGGGATCCCGTTGCATGCCGGACGAACGTTCACGCCTGGAGACCGCGACGGATCCACTCCCGTCGTCATGGTCAGCGAGTCCATCGCGCGCCGATATTTTGGCGGAAAAGCGATCGGCAGGCGCATCCTCATCCCCGAATTCAAATTCAACATTGATGGCGGGAAGGATGTCGCTGCCGAGATTGTCGGCGTGGCGGGGAATGTTTGTGTGCACTCAGTGGAGGACTGCGAGGCCGAGCATATCTATCTTCCGGAAAGCCAGAACGCGCTGCGCATGGAGAACCTTCTGGTGCGTACCGAGGGCGCCCCCCGGGCAGCCGTTCGGGCGGTTCGGCACGCCGTGTACCTGGAAGCGCCAACGGTCCCGCTCGACGACCCGCAGACTCTCGAGGAACGCACCTCGTACCTGACCGATGGACCGAAGCGCGCCATGTGGTTGTTGGGCGTTTTCGCCGGCCTGGCGATGCTACTCGCCGCGGTTGGTATTTATGGCGTGTCGACCTACCTGGCGGCCCAGCGCAGCCGGGAGATTGGAATCCGCATGGCATTGGGAGCGGACTTCGGCGATATCGCCCGGTTGATCTACCGCGGCGTATTAGCGCCGTCGGTCGTCGGGCTGGGGATCGGAATTGGGGCCGCGGCCGGACTCACGCGTCTCCTGAAGTCTCTGCTTTTCGGAGTGAAACCAAGCGATCCAAGAACTCTCGCGCTGGCCGGAATCGCGCTCCTCGGGATTTCGGTGCTCGCGGCCACGGGCCCAGCAATTCGGGCGGCGTGGACCGATCCAGCAAGGGTCCTGCGGGAGTAACACAGGCATTCTTGCCGGTGTTGATTTTGCGGAGAATGCGTCGAGGTCATCCGCGCGGATGAATTCCCAAATCTCGTCTAGGTCCAAACGGGCTTCGGGGTGGAAGTCATATCCGGTCATGAACCGGGCTGCGAACGACGCGCAGCGGCGGTCTTTTCGCGGAAATAGGCTTCAACCTCGTCGCCGGGGATAGGCTTCACCCTGCCGCTTTTCAGGTCGTCATAACGGCTGTTGAGCATTTCGCGCACTTCCCCGAACTCGTCAAAATATCCGGCAACGACATCCTCAACCAATTCACCCGGTGGCCGCCCGGTTTCGGTTGCCAGCTTGTCGAGCTTGGCTTGCAGGTCAGGATTGAAATGTACTTCCATGTCTTGAGCGTAAGGGAATGCGTCCTTTGAGGCAACACCCCCTCGGGTGCTTAACCGAAATCGGGATGCACCATCTTTGGCGCTGCGTTGGCAGGCGGAAGCGCCTGCCCCACCTCGCAGGATCAACGTCTTGTGAGGCAAAGTGGGGCAGACGCTTTCGCCTGCCAGCGTTTCTTGGGGCAGCGTCCCCAGTTCGGTTAAGCACCCCACCCCGTCCAGCGCTCCCCCGTTCTACCGAAATGTAGGCGTCTCCAAAACCCGCGCCTTCTGCGTGAGCTTGCTTCCGCCCACATCCAGCGTGACCACGTACTCGCCAGGCGGCATTGCGGCGCGTGCCTGCCCGCCACGGCCGCCTCCAGCGCCCCCGAATCCGCCGAAACTCTCCGACGCCACGCGATTGATTCCCGCCTTCTGCGACCCCGTCAGCGTCCGGACCACCTTACCGGTCAGGT
>OCZU010001759.1_pt1 | contig 14047 bp, 18 predicted proteins | sample 1539001 | NCBI WGS metagenome assembly OCZU01 (sample SAMEA3539306, study PRJEB22396) | soil metagenome | biome: tundra; feature: field; material: soil | place: USA | collected 2010-05 | depth 0.15 m | reverse complement strand
GTAGGATAGTTTTAACGGAGGCGGAAGCGGTGACCTGCCGCACTCGATGCGGGACGCCGTAAAGCCTTGGCAGACAAATTCTTGATTCGTTTGGAGTCCAACCATGTCGCCACGCACACTTTTTCTCAGCAGGCTGATCGGGCTGTATTGCATTCTTGTCGCGCTATCCATGATCACTCGCAAACAGGCCACTCTGGATTCGATAACAGCACTCCTTCACGATCCAGCAATGATGTTCGTCCTCGGTGCAATCACCTTGGCAACCGGGCTGGCGATGGTTCTCGCGCACAATAAGTGGTCGGGAAATGCGCTGACGATGATCGTCACCATCGTCGGCTGGATAACGCTTATCAAGGGCCTGTCCTTTTTGTTCCTGTCGCCTGAGATGGAAGCGGGATTTTTCCTTGGGCAGCTTCACTACAAGCAATTTTTCTACCTGTACGGAGCTATTTCACTCGTCCTCGGCATCTACCTGACGTATGGCGGATTCAAATCAACATCGCACTAAAGTCACGCATCCAGATGGGCTCCGTTTGACGATTGCCACGCTCATGTCGGATATTGGGACGGAATGGACATTGAACGCATTATTGACGATATTCAGCAGTTACAGGAAATGTTCGAAGCGCCGGACATCAGGCCACTCAGCCCGAGCGACCTCTGTGCTGCGAATCGAAGACACGACGAAATGCTCGCGCAGAGCCCGTGGTTTCGGCTCTGGCAGGATTTCGGGGTTTGCTGCCGAACCGAGTCCCCAGTGCTCCGACTGGGGGAAAGGGAGAGTTAGACCTCGAATTGGACGTAAGAAATGGCAAAGAAGAAAGCTGCTAATCTCCTGCCGAAACTCACCGAGATTGAACAAGACCTGCTTTCGTACATCCAACATGGGTACCAGCTTGAAACTGATTCGCTCGGCAGCAACCCAGTTCTGCGGCACTTGAAAGATAATGAAGAAATGCGCCCTCTGTCTGCCAATCGCAATACCATCAAGGCGCTGGAACAGCGCGGACTCATCAGCCCCGGCAACGGTCGCGACCTCCTTACTATTGTGTGGCGTGTGAAAAAGAAAGCAAAATAGGACTGTGTTCGGTCCTTGTTTCTAGCAAGGTCATCAAGAGTTAAGAAAAAAGAGAATTCTGAGTCTCGACGATCTCTATGGGTCGCGAGCACTCCTCGTCATCGTTCACAACATGATTGATCCGCGTACTCACGGGAAAGCACCGCATCAGCCGAGCATCGGAGGGCTTCAATAACTCGGACGAGCGCATGAACCTGTCGCAAGCCATTGGGCCCTCTTTTCTATCAATACTCAAGTTGGCAACACGGCTAGAACTCGGATGCCTTGATTCCGCGTAGCATCTCAGCCTTGAGATACATGGCCCCGGCAATACCCGCGTTGCGTAATGCGTCCACATTGTTCTGACCAAACGCAAGAAGGGCGCTTGGGGCAGTTCCGCTCTTGCCGCGTTCCCCCGAAGGCAAATAAAAGTGCACCCGGCCTTCAAGAAACACGACAGCGTCGGCAAACGGAAACACATTTCTTTGCCATGCCTGCGTTTCGCAGCGGGCATATATCAGCAAAATGCCATTAGCGTGTTTCGCCATGCGCTTCAGCCACGGGACAACCGTCCGACTGCCGTAAGGCGGATTGCAGAACACGCGCCCGTACCAAGGTTCGATTAAGCCATCCTTTTCGGGTAGGAAGTAGGTGGTCGTGGCCAAGCGCCAAGGCATTCCAGCGTACCCGCACGGGTCTAGGTCGAAAGGGCCAAGGCGTTGAACCAATGCGAAGAGGCTCAGCCAGTCGTTCGTTTTACCCGTGTTTGGCTTTTCGAAACTGAACCCGCCGATGTTTGAGAGGGTTGGAGTTGGGTCTGCGTGTGCTGCGCTGGGTGCAGCGGCAGCAGACAGGGTTTGTGCGATTGACGAGTACCCGTATTCAGTCATGCGGGCTAATACTGAATTTCGATCGCAGGCCCGGATTATCGGTGCGATGGGAGGTGAAACCTAATCAGATCAGATGATTGTGCTTATTCCTGCGGAAGAGGAACCGTGGTATCGAGCCCGGAGGCCTGCGGATAGAGTGCTAGGGCAAGTAAACCGATGTTGCCGAAAGGCCCAATTTGGCGGCGATCTCCGGATGCTTCGCGCACAAGCGATGAAAATTCCGACGTGCCCTCGAAGGCGGACAACTGCGATCGACAAAAGGATACTGCGCGATCAGACACCAGCGTCGTAATTTCTTGCTAATTAAAATGTCGCGAATTTCTGGTCGTGCGTGCATAGGCTCCTTTGGGAACCCGGCGGCCAATCGGTGAACTATCACTTTTCTCAATGTTGCTGGGATCTTTCGTCCATGAAATCTCAAACCCCTTCTTGGAAAAGGCGTGATCCGGGCTCCTACATAGGAGTTCTGAAAGTTCGGGAAATAGCCTCGAATGTGGTTTGAAAATTCTTGAAAAAGGTCAGCTATGCATCATCGGCAGTCTGGCGCGGTCCGCCCGGTGCCTTCACCAGCGTCTTTTAGGGCCGGCGGCTGGGCGAGGGGAAGCCCTCCCAGCCCATAATCCCGTCGCCGCATGCGGAAGCAAGTGGAGCCGGGGGGGCGGCGCAACCGGGGGGCTTGTGCAAGCAGTTGCTCTTTCCGCCACTCGCCATGCTGTTGCCGGTGTTCTGCCATGCTGCTTCCACCACCTGTTTGCTTCCAAACCCGACCCTACAGTGCATCCCAGTTGTCCAATCCTCTGCTCGGGGTTTCCTCTTCCCCACACGCACGTAACGCACGTATATACCAAGCAGGTTTCGGGTTGAGCACGGGGCATGTGAGCAAATGGTTCTCATCCTTTTTCAGTTCTTCCCCACACTCCTTACAAACCTTGTGCGGCTTGACCATGACCATAGGGACTACAGGGGTTGGGGTTGCTGTTGGTTCTGGTTCGGGTTTTGCCTTTCCCCCATCTTTTGACCTGCTACTGCTGCCAGACTTATTGGAATTAGAATCTAAAGGAGAGCCAGTAACAGACCCAGAACGAGAAGCAGAACCAGAACAAGAAACAGAGTGGGGGTATTTAACCACAGTGGTTAAATGCATCGGTGGGTCATCCACCGTGGCATTAAGCATCGGTGGCGATGTGAGCACCCAAGTGCGGGTCAAGTATGTGCCCCCGGTATCCCTGAGGATGTCCTTCCTTAGCCACCCTTCGTCCATGAGGATGGCGCGTGCCCGGCGCAGGGCGGAGACATCCATCCCCCAGTCCTCCAGCACCAGTTCTTCCGGCAGGCAGAATACCCCGTTGGTGGATCGCCATAGCATATATGTCCAGATTGCCCAGAGGGTGTACTTCTGCTTGCCGTACTTCCTTACCGTCTCAAGAAACGGCTGCCGCAGGCGGTTTTCCAGCAGCGTGAAGTCGTCGCTCATTCGCCGCCAGCCTTCTCCATATTAAACATGCACTTGCTGGCATATCAGATTTTGTCCATGTGCGTCTTCGTGGCTGCTTCTTCGGGCTTTTCAGCACGCAACTTGCTGAGCATTATGGCGACGGCCTGAAACGCCGCCATGATGGTCTCAAATGTGTGGCGCTGGACATACCAAATGTTGAACTGGAACCTATCCGGGGCGCACTCGCACAGTTCCAAGGAAATCCAAAGCTGTTGGAGCGCGTAAGTGTGCTCCTTGGCTTCTGCTAGTCTTGCCAGAAGTTCCTTGGCTTTGGGGGAATGAATTTCCACCGGGGCAGTATTGCTCGTAGGGGATGATTGGGGAAGGGATGCCGGTGTACGGCCCTTAGAGATGAGTTCGCGCTGGTGCTCCTCGCTCAGCATGTCCCATTCCTTGACGGACATGGGTATCCACGCTGGCTTTGCTCTTTTAGTTACACTTGTTGCCATATGACCTTCGGGTCGCATGGCGAAATTTTCAACACCGGGATTTGAATGAGCATGTGACCTGTTCTTCTGTGACCTTGTTCGGTATTGCGGCTTCGGTTGTGGGACTGGGAAAGGTCACTTAACCCAGCCCCCCGAAATCTCAGAACGCCGCCGTTCTGTCCTACACATAAGAACCTTGTAGCTGCAAGATTCCTGAGCATCCCTAGATGCTCACACTCTTTAAATACCCAGAGGCCCAAGTTGTCGGGGCAACAAAAAAGGGACGGATTGGCGTCCGTCCCTGCTCATGTTCGATCCCATCCTAATGGGGGGGGCGGCATTCGGATTGCTCCTGCTCAGTCTGCTTGCCTGCTGCTGCCGCCCCGTTGGTTATTGTTTGGACTACTCCATCGAGTTGACCGAGGCGTCCGCAATCAGTTCCGTCCATTCTTCGGGTGACACGTAGGGTTCGATGTGCTCCTCGCCGCCATCGTCCTTCATGGATTCGCCATAGAGTTCCCGCTTGCAGAATTCCACAACGTCCTTGGGTGTGAGGTCGAAGTCCAAGCCAGCGATCACGGTACTGTCGTAGGCATCCACGAGTTTGTAGCCGCCCCGGTTGTTGATGTGCTGTTGTCCACGTGCCTTGACAACACGGTAGTCGGCTTTGCTCGCCCAATAACGGGCCATCGCATCAGTGATTGGTTTAGGAAATTCAAGTAAATTAGCCACAAAACCTCACAATGGTATTCGTTGTGGGGCGGCATCCCAGCCGACCGTTGTTATTTGCCTGCCGCTCACGCCTTGGCAAGTCCCATTTCTTTCTAGCGATGGTCTTCAATACTGGGGCCTTAGAAGGACTGGGAAATCCCTTTCTACTCGTTGGTACATGGGTCAAATGCTGCAGACTGAATCCGAAACCTACGATATGGGGCCCGCCGCCCGATCACGACGGAATCTCAGTTTTTCCAATACCACCGTCTATTTAGGGACGATGGTTCTGGGGGACGCTGCCCCACACAGAAAGGCCCGCAACATGAGGAAGAGATATTGCGATTGGGAACGTGTTTTCGAGCACATCTACCAGCACTGCGACCACGATGGAATTTGGAACGGGAACGACGAAACCTTGGCAGCGGAATTCCATGTGACGCCGGACGCCGCCTACGATGTGCTCAGCGAACTTTGCGGCCGAGGCCTGATCGAGATGCCTGTTCCGGGCACGTTTGCGATTACGAAGTGGCCCGAGCGGGATGATCCGGGCGAAGAAGAATTAGAGCGTTAAGGGGTGGCCGCGTTCGGCCCCCAAATACCGCGGCCCCATTGGGCAAAATGAAAAAGAGAGCCACTTTCCTGACTCCCCTCTTCCTCGACTTCTTCACAAAGACTAATTGCCGACTAAATACGCGGGTCTCGCCCCTTAATGGCCGCCAAGCCAAACTCGCCCCACGGCAGGAATAGCTGCTTGGGATTGCGCCCCGGATTGTCGGGCGGGAATACCCACCACCAGCCCGGCCTGCAACTCTTTTTGCTCAGCTTGCCCATGCGCTTGACCGACCTTGTGGTATGTCTGTGGAAGATGACGATGGCGCTGGGGAAACGTGCGGGAGCATGGCGCTTTACCTTTGCGCCTGTATCCACGAAATTGACCCGACCTTCAATGAAGCGCACATCCCCTCGGGTGCAATATGAACTCCACCACCGAGTATCGGTTCTCGCGGGAAGCAGGCAAACGACCGTGGCTCCCTTTCGTGCCTCGTGGTACGCCTTCCGCACCCACTTCCCAATCTCCCGCCGCTCATAGGGAGGATTCATCAACACACCCCCGACCATGCTTGCTTCAAACCATCCATCTTCCTGTTAAAGTAATGCGGCAGCTTGGCATTCGCAGCTTCCGCGCAGACATCCACGGTGAAGTGGAACTCACGATGGAGGGTATTAAACAGGTCGGCTGGGGTGCCCCAGTTCTGCTTAGGGGAGAGTTTGGATGTTGGATTTAATTTTCGCTTCGGAGTTTTCTTCGTTTGTGTCATATCAATTCCCTCCGTGCAATGCTGAATCTAGAACAAACAACCAAAACGCAGTCAGCCGCGCGGCCTAGGCTGCCTTTTTCGATTCCCGCAGTGCATTCGATCCCACCTCGATTTTGCGTGCCTCGGCGTACTCGCGACCCAATCGTTTCGCCAGTGTGATCTTGTCCTGCAGCAATGCGGTCACTATTTTGTCTGCCTGCAGAAGGAAACGCTGCGTGAGGGATGCCTCATCTTCCTCCGCGCTTCCACCCCGGCACTCTGTCTTTCCGGTCCCACGAACACGTTCCGGTTGCTTCTCTTCCACGAGGTCGATTACCTCGTCCGCTGTGTAGCTACGGTAAAACCACTGCCTAACTGTGTCTGCGTTTAAGCCGATGCTGGCAAGCGTTTCGTAGTAACCCGGATGCTTCCGGTAGGTACGCTTGCGTAGAGCGAGCAATGCCGGGAGCAGGCGCTTCCGCATTTCGACGTTCATTTGGAGGCGACTCATGGTAATCACAGCAGCGCATTCCTTGATTTCCGTGATCAACTCCTCCAGCGGAAGCCCGCCATAATATGTAGCCGGTCGGTCAGCAGGAACGGGTTTTGCGAACCGTGACGTGTCACGTTTCGACCCACTTTTGGCAAGATGCGCCTTATAGGATTCACTCGTCCAAACGCACTCGACGCGGCGATCTTTTCTGCCCGTCTTCCAGTTAAACAATTCCTTTTGATAGATTGGCTCACCGAACGCATAGAGGTAGATCGGTTGGCGGTGTTCGCAAAGAATCCAGTTGAAGGTTGCTGATTTCAACTTTTCAATAAGCTCAATCGGCAAGATAGAATCCGGTTCAAATGGCCCAACGTTGCACTCGATGTAAGGGCCATCAATCACGACTAAATCCACAGGGCCGGGCTGTTCCTGCTCCAGACAATCAAGCCAGTCCGACGTCGTGATCTGGGGTTTGTTCTCTTTGAACAGTTTGTGCCCCGCCCCCAAGTTCCTTGCATAGGACTCGGGTGTCCGGCGTCCACCTTTGGGACTGCTGTATTGAGGGCCTCCCGTGTCATACGTCCCGCCGTTGAAACATAGCCACGGCGCTAGAAGCACTGCTCGCTGATCTCCACCCGCAGCCAAATGTTTCTGTTTCTCGAACTCCTCCCGTGATCGTGGGGGTACCTTCACCTTGTCTCCGATGTCACCAAGCGCACGCAAGAAGCTGGTGTCCTTATCGTTGAGAACCCATTCGCTGAATGCAAAGCCCATGGCCCACGCCCGGAAGGTAATATTCGCCCGAGCCGCAAAGAGATCAATAAATTTCCGGCCTTGCCGAATCGGAGACTGGGAAAGAATGGGCTGAGCAGACACGCCTTTGCCCGCAGGATGCGGAAAAGTGACTGCTCGTATTTTGGTTTTTGCGGGTGAACTAGACTGGCGGGAATCCTGCGGTTTTGTGAATTGTGATGAGTTTGGGCGTGGTGATTTTGCTCGAGGTCGTTTTTCGCTAGGTCGGGCTTTGGGCTTGGTGGACACAATGACTCCCTTTCGGGATTCATCATGCGAGAGCCCAAGTCTTGGCGGGACGTTTGTAGGGGTCTCAGTTCGCTGAATGAACCACGCCGAAGGAGGGTTCCAATTCCCTCTAAACCTATCGCTCCGCTTCAAGCGGCAGCTAGTTTTACTTTGCTCCGCTTCAAGCGGCAGCAAAGCCAATTTTTTCCGCTAGGTTGTTATCTTCGACGCTTAAATCAGATTTACATCAAATTGTCGCAGAGAATTATTTCAAAGCCTAGCCTGCAAGTCAACAGTGGCTTATCCGTGGGGAAAAATCGGTTACCGTGCAAGTCCACTTCGTGGATATGGGTGGCGGCGTAGTCTGATCGCTGCGGCCTTGCGTGTGCCTGACAGATAAGAACGCCCACATCAGAAATGCGGTAAAAATCGGGAAAATCAAGCTGCCGTGGATATCGGGCGGGCGAATCTCTGCAGGAGGAATCAGTCCTGAGGGCGGATCAGTGTCTTCCCGATTACGAATGCGGCCCTAATCTGGGCCTCAACAACACTCCTCCCCGCGATTTTCAGGCAGCCCGCCTCGATCTTGCTGAAAAAAGTGGCTCAGTTCGCGTCCAATCCGTTTTTCTTTCTGCGTCGGCGATCCCAATGTGGATTTCGCGGCCTTCGTGTATTAAACGTGGTGACCTTGGCAGACAAAATCGAGCAGATGAAGACAGCACTTACCGTTGATGAGTTTGCCAAAATGATGAGTGTGTCGAAGAAATTCGTGTACAAGATGCTCAAGCGGAGTGGACTAGAGTCCTATCAACTCGGCGGTATCATCAGGCTAGACCCTTTATCGACAGCCCAATGGCTACGCTCCCGCACCGTTGGCAAGCGGGGTTGAGCCACTGGCCCCAAAAACATGGCTCAGTTTTAACAGCGCCCCCTCCGTGCGATCCTCACCAAGATACTTAGCCGTCATCTCAATTTTCGTGTGTCCGAGCCTCTTTGAAACGGTTTTGATGTCTATTCCGCCTTGTAAGCTCCAAGTCGCATACGTCGCCCTCCATTTGTGCAGGAACCAACGCTCACATCGTTTCTTGGATAGGCAGGTGATGCAGGTGCCGCAGGTCAACCCAGCGTCGCGAGCAACCCGCTTGCAAACGTCGATGTAGTGAGTTCGTGGCTTATCGGCCCCGTTGTCCTGCGGGAAAAGGAACCGCCTGCCTGCGCTCTTTTTATGCCATGCCTTCAGTTTTTCCAGAAACCCCGGCTCGACTGGAACTCTGCGGGATTTCCCAGTCTTGGTGCGGAATACGATCCTCTCCCCTCCGCTGAGCGTGATGGTCTTGTTTTTGAAGTGAACGTAGCCCGCTCCCCAGTTTATGTCACTGAATTCACAGTGGGTAGCCTCTAACTCCCTCGCCCCGGTGTTAAGTAGGAAAGAAAAAAACAGGTAGTCTTGCTCCCGGTCACAAGCCGCTAAGAACTTTTCAACTTCTTCACGGGTGTACGGCTCCGGCTCCGGGTCGTCGTAATCGGGACGTAGGTCTTCGCTCCCATCTTCCTTCTTAAGCATGGCGCGAGAATCGACTTTGCAATACCTCAGAAAGGTGGATAGCGATTGGTAGTAATTGCTGACCGTCCGTTCTTCCAGCCCGCGCTCCCGGAGGAACGTGAAGTAGTCCAACAGGTCTTGATCGAGGATTTGGTCAGCGTAGACCCTCTTGGTCACCATCAGGAATTCACCAATGATGAACTCGTAAGCGTCGATGGTTTTCTTGCAGAGCGGCACTCCCCCGCGCCTGACGGTGGTTTCTTTTCGTTTGATGAATTCATCCTTGGCTTTCGCGAGGGCGATCTGCGACTTTGCGCCAGCATCCGGGACTAAAGAACGACCAGCAGCTTTGGCGGCCTTCTCCAATTCGAGAATGGACGCCTGATGGTCGCGTGCGATGACGGCGGCAGAGAGATCGTCACCGACGCCTTTGAACTTGGGCTTGGAGCCCGTGAACCAGCGAAGCTGATACTCGCCTTTTTCTATGATTGACTGGGAGCCTTTGATCTCCTCATTCCAACCCCGACCCTTTCGTATGGTTGAGACGCGCATCCGACGCCAGCCGGACGCAGTTTTGCAGTAGCGCAGAAGTGAAACTGTAGTGTTTGCCAATGCGACCTCCGATTAAACCCACGGAGTTAAATACCGACTCTTCGGGTCGGAGGTCGAATATTACCGCGCTACAGCCGAGCTACAGTTTTTGAGAGGCTGAAACCCGCATGAAATAAGGCTTTTTAGAGGCTAGGAGTCGAGGAGGACATCTTCTTCCTCCTCTGCAGGTTTTCCGCCGTCGCGCTGCGCCTCATCGAGCTGACGCAGGCCTTCCATCAGCAAGCCTTGCGTGTTCAAAGTGGTGGTCTGTTGAGTAGTCTTGCCTTCGAAATTGACCTGAAAGTTTCCGTCAGTCCAGCGCAAAACCTTGAATACGGCCGGATCGCCCTTCAGCAAGCCGTAGGCGGCGTGGGTGACCTGGCCTTCTCTAAAGTACAGTTCGCATTTGTCGTCTTTGTTGGTCAGCGTGAGGGAACAGCTCTTGCGTCCCATCTCCAGTGACTGCACCAGGTCGATCACATTCATCTGCAACAGGCTGCCGCGCAGCACCCCGTCCGAGGGAGCAGTCTTGGCCATCTTCTCCAGGGCAATTTTGTCGATCACCCGCTTGATGCGCTGCGTGGCCTCCCTCAGGAAAAATGGTTTCTCGACGAAATCGTCCACGGGAAGGTCAGGTGTGCTCAACTTTTCACTGATGTCGGCCTTGGTGGCCACAAGAATAACCGCGGCCCCGGCAGTTCGCGGACGGCTTCTTAATTTTTCTACGAGCTGGCGGCCATCCATACCGGGCATGCGATAGTCGCAAATCAGCAGGTCGGGGGGATCGTCAACAGCTTTCAGCAGCGCGTCGGCCGCGTCGGTTGCGGTCGCTACCATGGCAAGCGGAGTCAGGGCTCCGCGAAGCAACCCCAGAACCATCGGATTGTCATCCACCAGCAAGAGCCGTACGTTGTTCGCCATGGGACGCGTTATGTCTTCTTGCGGACGCGGCGGTAATCGCCGTTCTTCTTGCGGGCACGGCTGTAGTCGCCACTTCGTCCGCCGGACTTCCGCTCGAGCACGATTTCACGAATCTCGATGCCCTTGTCGAGCGCCTTACACATATCGTATACCGTTAGCGCGGCGATGCTGGCAGCCATCAGGGCTTCCATCTCCACGCCGGTCACTGCCGTGGTCGAAACTTTGGAGGCAATCGCGACGCCATTCTCGCACAGCCGCATACGCACATCAACGTGCGAGAGCGGCACGGGATGGCACATGGGAATCAGATCGGCAGTTCGTTTCGCGGCCATGATTCCAGCCAGCCGCGCCACCTCGAGCGGATCGCCTTTGGGATTTTTGGGCAAAGCTTTAAGGATGCTGGGCTTCAAGAGGACAAAGGCACTGGCTTCGGCTTCGCGCTTGGTCGCGGACTTTGTGGAAACGTCGACCATTCTGGCGCGCCCGGAATGATCGTAATGGGAAAGCTTCTTGGGCATCCGAAGGAACTATCTTACTAGAAGGCACACAGCTATCTCAGTGAAATGTCAGGAAGTCGACGAGGCGGTCATGCGGCTTGGTGGCGAAGGCGAGGTTACAATGTCCCGGCCGCGCGCCTTGGATTCGTACAGGCATTGGTCCGCGATTTTGAGCAACTCGTGGGATGTCGAGCCATGCTCCGGAAACGCCGCTACCCCTGCCGAGAGCGTAAGCGGTCCGAGAGTCTGCTTCTTATACTGCAGCCGAAGGCTCTTCACTTCGGCTCGCAGCGCGTTCGCACGGATAGCCGCATCCTTCGAAGATGACTCAGGCAGGATGATGGCGAACTCCTCGCCGCCGTAGCGGCAGCATATATCGGTGGAGCGAAAGAAGGAGCGAAACAGGTCGGCAAGGGACTGTAGCACCCGGTCTCCCGCATCGTGGCCGAAAGTATCATTGAATTTCTTGAAGTGGTCGAGGTCGACGAATAGGACGGCTAAAGACTGCTTCTTTCGGCTAGCCAGTTGCAGTTCCCGTTCGAGCGATTCCTCCAGAAAGCGCCGATTGAACAGGCGCGTCAGCGGATCACGAATCGACTGCTCGCGAAGGGTTTCTCGCAGCTGCAGGCTGGCCAGCGAAAGGGCGATCTGCGAGGCAGCGCTGATAGCCAGTGGTTGATGAGAGGCCCGAAAACTCTCCATGCCAGAATCGTGTCGAAGCTCTGCTGCGCCTTCGAATTCGAGATGCAAAACGCCAAGTGTGTTGCCCTGTGCGACCATCGGCACACATAAACATTCGGTGGTTGAACTCTGCGCCAGATGCAGGCAAGAAACGCCCGTTCCCGGACGCTCGCTCCAGTGAGGCTGGCCGCGGCGCAGAGACCAGCAGGCATCAGGCAAGAATGCCGCCTCCGAGGAAGAGCTCATCGTACCCCACCGACGCGCTGCTTCAACCAGGTTTCGCGACGACCTGAACAAATAGAGTGCTCCAGAAGGGGCCTCGGGAAAAAGCTTCTGCAGGGAATTGGCGGCGACAGCGCAAGCTTCCTCGACCGTTCCACTGCATTCCAGCAGAGACCCCATTTCATTCAGCAGGGTCATCTGTTTGGTGCGGAGCTCCAACTCCTTGACCAACTGATCCAGCGACTCCGCGTGTCGCCGCTGTGCTTTGGTCGCCCTGATCTGCTCCGAAATGTCCTCATAGATCAGGTATGCGCCCCGTACCTGACCGTTTAGCAGCAGGGGAACGCCATGCAGGGCCAGATCGAGAATCTTGCCGTCCTTGCGCCGCTGCCGCACAGTGCTGTGCAATGCGTTTCCGGCGAAGATTTGGGGGATCAAATGCGTGGAGGCCGCAGTCTCACCACCAGGTATCTCCAGACTCCCAATGTCAATCGAGCCGAGTTCGTGCCGGTCGTACTGGAAGAGTTTCTCGAAAGCGGAATTCGCCAGCTCTATGCGGCCTTGCCGGTCGAGAACGACGATTGCCAGCGGGCTATTTTGTATCAACGAGTCCAAATAGGTGGTTTGTTCATTCAGATCGATAGCCAGGCGCTGCCGCTCACTGACCTCCGATCCCACGATGAGTCCTACGGCGGACAGCACCAGCATGAGCAGGGCGACTTGGGCGAACATGGCCGCGGTGGGGGGAAATAAATGCATCGCCACCACGATGCAAAAATTTAGTGCCAGAAGGCCGGTAACAACTCGCCGGACGCCCTGACGCATCGCGATCCAGATGATCGGAATGAAACCCAGGGAAGAATGATCGTAACGCCCATCCCGGGTTCCGAACATTACCCAGAGGACAGCTACGATCGTCAAACTTTGACCGAAGGTTTCCGCAAGCGCACCAAGGCTGAACTTTGTCTCAGAGGAGTGCGGCTTCGCTGGGTGGAGCTGGGAGGACGTCGCCGAGAGCCAGTTACGAACATGCGGAAACACGTGGACCAGAAGGAACGGTGCGATGCCAACCAAGCCGACAGCGTCACCGAGGAACCAGCCAAGCGCAGACAACCTGTATTCGCCCCGAGTAATGCTGTGATCCGCAATCAGGCAAGCGACCCCAATGATGGTTGCTCCGGCAGCCGCCGCCGTGCTCACCAAGACGTAGCGGACGACGTCGCGTCGGCGACGCAGCCCAAGATCGATTTGCAGAGCACCGCGCAACAGATATGCCGCCGAGCCATAACAAACGGCAATCCCCACAGCATCGACCGTGTTGCTGAAGGACGCGATTGGCTGGGCATAGATAACTCTGCTGGCAAGGGGGACGGAAAAACAGGCTACCAGCGCGTACCACGGACTGACGCCCAACATGAGCGCCATAGCCAGACCGATAGCGGGATACCAGGCAACGAATCCAATGCGAGAGAGGAAAATGACTTCGGGCCGGTTCAGCAGAAGGTATAGCAACACAAACGCGAGGGAAAGAAGAGTATGACGAATGATCAGGCGGCGCGAATGCATGAAGTTTCAGTTTCGGATTGGCTCCGTGTCAGCGACGCGGGTGGTTCCGCGGAGAACGCCTGCTGCGGACGTCCTGCACGCTCGCACCACCCACAAGATGAACACGTCGAAAACGCTCTGGGTCAGAATTCGGGATTCTCGGAGTTACTTGGGTAACCTCTTTGGCATGTCCTCTGGTCCTGCGCCGACAGTCAGTTCTACTTTGAAACCTTCCCTTTCTCGGACGGGGACGGCGGCGCTACCAAGCAAAAATCGCTTACCGCATAAGAATTGGGATCCACTCGCCTGCAGCTATCTGCTCTCGATCCTGCGGAATCACGATGTAACAATTCGCGGCTGCGGTCGCGGCGATGTCTCCTGAACCTTGCCAGCGCACCAATTCCACTTTCGCCTGCTCGAACTCGCCGGAGAGAATTGCGGGCAGGAAGCGCTTCAGGCCTGGCTTGGTCTTGATCTCGGACTTCAGCTTGGCGTGCAGGAAGATCAGCTTTCGCGGCGGCATGCCAGCCAGGGCTTCCAGCACCGGCCGGGCAAAGAGCTCGAATGTCACCATCGTCGATACCGGGTTTCCTGGCAGGCCGAAGAAGTATGTCTGGCCCTCAGGAGCTGAAGCCCCGCTCTCGTTTGCATT
>OCZU010001758.1_pt1 | contig 14051 bp, 13 predicted proteins | sample 1539001 | NCBI WGS metagenome assembly OCZU01 (sample SAMEA3539306, study PRJEB22396) | soil metagenome | biome: tundra; feature: field; material: soil | place: USA | collected 2010-05 | depth 0.15 m | reverse complement strand
GGCCACGAGCCCGGCCACCGCGAGCCCGGCCACCGCCAGCCCGGCTGCGCTGGTCCCGGCCGCGCTGGGCCTGGCCGCGCTGGGCCGACGATCACGCCCGGTAAAAATCGCCACCGTTCCAACCACATCCATGAGCCGCCGGAACTCAACGATGCCATAGCTGAAACGCGACACGCTCGGGCGGGCGGGCGGTATGCGGGGGAATGGTGGCATAGTCGATGGCGCCCGGCGGTCCGCTCAACCGGCCGAGCCGCGGGCAGGATTGTCAAAGGGGAGCCCGTTGGGAGTACCTGCAGCACGTGTTGTCTTTCCGCGCGCTGACCGGACAGAGATCGCCAAGGCAGTGGATGAAATCCTGGCCAGCGGGGCGCTGACGCTGGGACCGTACACCCGGAGCTTCGAGGCCGCATTCGCCGCCGCGCACGCCGCGCGGCGCGCGACGGCCACATCGAGCGGCACGGCGGCCCTGGATATCGCGCTGCGCGGGGTCGGGGTGACGGGCCGTGACGTGGTCATTCCCGCGAACACGTTCTACGCCACCGCGGCGGCGGTCTTGCAGGCCGGCGGAAAGCCGGTGTTCGCCGACGTCGATGCGGCCACGTTCGCGCTGAGCCCGGCGACGCTCGAGGCAGCGCTCACCCCGGACACGGCGGCGGTGGTCCTGGTGCACATCGGCGGCCTCATCACGCCGCACGCGGACGACCTGGCCCGGATCTGCCGGGAACGCGATATCGCGCTGGTCGAGGACGCGGCGCATGCCCATGGATCCTCGCTGGGCGGCCGGTTCGCCGGATCCTTCGGGGTTGCGGCGGCGTTTTCCTTATACCCCACCAAGGTGGTCACCAGCGGGGAGGGCGGGATGCTCGTCACCTCCTCGGACCTGCTGGCCGACGAAGCGCTGATCTACCGCGACCAGGGCAAGGGCGCGTTCTCCGCCAACCACCATGTGCGGTTCGGCTACGCGTGGCGGATGAGCGAGCAGAACGCGGCCACCGGGCTGGTGCACCTGCGCCGGATGGAGGAGTTCATCGAACGCCGCCGGGAGGTCGCCGCGCGCTACGACGAGATGCTGGCCAGCCTGGACGGCCTGGAGCCGCTCACCGAGCCGGCGGGCTGCCGCAGCAACATCTACAAGTACATCGCGTTGCTCCCGGACGGCGCTGACCGCGCGCGGTTCAAGCAGGAGGTGGCCCGGAGCTACGACGTTCATTTGTCCGGCGAGGTCTATGACATCCCGCTGCACCATCAGCCGGTGTTCTCCGCGCACGCGGGCCTCAGGCTGCCGGTGGCGGAGGACCTCGCCGCCAGGCACGTATGCCTGCCGGTGCACTCTGACATGCGGGACGACGAGGTGGACCAGGTACTGACCGCTGTCACCGCCGTGTATGGCGCGCTGACCGGAGTCCGAGGGGAGACAGGATGCGTGTCGCGGTGACGGGGGGCTGCGGCTTCATCGGATCCCATGTTGTTGATCATTTGGTCCGGGCCGGTCACCAGGTCCGGGTGATCGACCTGTCCGCGGGCTGGCGCCAGCCCGCGGCCGATTACCTTGACGCGGACCTGTTCGACGAGGCCGCGCTGGGCCGCGCGCTGGCCGGCTGTTCGGCGGTCTTTCACCTGGCCGGGGTGGCCGATGTGAACGAGGTCGCGGCGGACCCGGTCGCCGCGGTCCGGCTGAACGTCGAGGGCACCGCGAAGGTGCTCGACGCGGCCCGCGGCGAGGGTTGCGGACGCGTCCTGCTGGCCAGCACCGTCTGGGTGTACGGTGCGACCGTCGGCGAGGGTGAGCAGACCGAAGACGCCCCCGTGGACCTGCGCCGGGCCGGGCACGTTTACGTGTCGACCAAGCTGGCTGCGGAAATGCTGGTGCACAGCTACCGGGAGATGTACGGCCAGCACTTCACGATCCTGCGATACGGCATCCCGTACGGGCCACGGATGCGCGACGTGCTGGTCGTGGCCAGATTCGTGCAGGCCGCGCTCGAGGGCAGGCCGCTCACCGTGGCAGGCACGGGGGAGCAGCAGCGCAACTACGTCTACGTGGAAGACCTCGCCGACGCGCATGTGCGGGCGCTCTCGCCGGCGGCGCAGGACAGGACGCTGGCCCTGGAGGGTGGCGTGCCGGTGTCCGTGCGGGAGATCGCCGACACTGTCCGCGAACTGGTCGGCGACGCGGCCATCGAGCATGTTCCCGCGCGGACGGCCGATTACCAGCGAGTGAGCATATCGGGTGGCCTGGCCAAGGAACTGCTCGGCTGGGCACCAGTGACCCCGTTCGCGGAAGGTGTCCACCGGTACCTGGACTGGCTGGCCAGCACCCGCCCCTCCGTCGGCACCGCGGACGTCGGTGGGCAGGCCCGGCCGTGAGGCGCGCCCTCCTCCTGTCCGGATCTCTCGGCATGGGCCACGACGTCCTGGCCCAGGCCTGCGTGGCGTCGCTGACGGCCCGGGGGTGGGGCACGCAGACCCTGGACGCCATGCGCCTGCTCGGCCGAGGTGGCGGCCCGGCCGGCGAAGCGGTCTTCAGGACCATGCTCGCGCTGCCCGGTCTCTACGACGCGTTTCACTTCGCCGCCCTGCGCACGGGGTCCAGGCTGGCTCTGCTCGCCGACGGGGCGGCCCGGCGGGAAGTGGTGCCGAGGCTGCGCGAACATCTGGACGCGCATCCCGTGGACCTGGCCATCTCGGTTTTCTCCACCGCCGCGTCAGCGGTGAGCAGGCTCGCCGACCGGTATCCAGCAATGACCCACATAGTCTTCTGCACCGATGTCACGCCGCACCGCCTCTGGATACACCGCAACGTCGACCTTTACCTGGTGACGTCGCGGACCGCGCAGGCCGCCGTGCTGCGATTCCAGCCCCAGGCCCGGGCCCTCGTGGTGCCGGTCCCGGTTCGGGAGGCCTTCTACGATCCGCCGACCCAGGCTGAAGCACGCGCCACGCTGGGGATCGCCGGATACGCGCGCTGCGTCCTGGTGATGTCGGGGGCCTGGGGACTGGGCCCGCTGTCGGACGCTGCCTCGGCACTGGCGGCGGCGGGCCTGCACGTCCTCGCGGTCGCGGGGCGTAATACCCGGCTGGAGAGTCGGCTCAGGGCGGCGGCCCAGCATCAGCCCAGGCTCCATGTGTTCGGTTTCACCGAGCGCATCCCGGCTCTGATGGCCGCCGCGGACCTGGTCATCACCAGTTCGGGTGACACCTGCTCCGAAGCGCGGTTGGTCGGGCGCCCCCTGCTCCTGCTGGACATCGTGCCGGGTCACGGCCGCGACAATCTTCAGCATGAACTCGAACTGGGCCACGCGAGCGTGACCTCACCCCGGGCTTCCGATGTGGTCCGGAGTGCCCTGGCCGCACTGGACGGCATCAAGACCCCAGGCGAAACGCCCACCCGCCCGGCGGAGCGCCGATCGCGCGAGGAGTGGGAGACGTCGTTCTCGGCGGCTTTGGCTCGTCTCGGCCTGCAGTCCAGCTAGCCCGGGGGACACAGCGCACGTCCGGGGATACCCCGGACCCCATGGCCGGAACCCCCGGGCAGACACCCCATCCCATGACGGGGCCCTGCTCGTCCAGTATCAGCCTGGCAGGGCAGGCAGCGTCACGTGTGCCGAGGTAGCTCTCACCGCGTTCATCATGACTTTGTCCACCTTCGCGCGCTGGGCGTCGAGATCGTGGGTGTCGCGGGTGAGCGCCGCCCTCGCCTGGGCGCGGGCCGTGGCGTTGGGGGCGCTCAGGACGTTCGCGACGTCGTTCTGCACTCGCTGCGCGTACGGGAAAGCCCAGGTCAGAAGGCCAGTTACCGCATTGTCGAGGTGAAAGCCGGCCAGCGACTCGGTCACCTGGTACTGGGTCAGGTCGTCGAGAAGCTCGTTGTTGGCAGGCAAGCAGTTGCTGGCCCCGTACCGGGCGATCTTGATCGTGTCCTGGGTGTCCTGAGCGGTACTGCCCGTGCCCGGTTTGATGGCATACAGGGCGGCGAGCGATTCCCTGACCCCTCCCGCACACGATTCGATGTCGGTGTTCACGTCCGTCAGGAACCCCTTCAGGTCGCTGGCGCGCTGTGCCTGGCTGGGCCGGTGGACCAGGCCAACCAGCACGACGCCCGCCAGCAGCAGCACGCCTGCCAGCATCAGCCATCGCGGGGTCTTCTGGGTCGGCCAGCGGGTGTGCCGGATCGGCACATACGGCGGGTCGGTGCGGGTCGGTGTCTCCACGGTCAGCCCTGCGTCGCCTGTTTGGTGATCTCGGCTACTCCGGTCTTGAGTTCTTGCTCGGTCACGGCCCCCGCGACACGCTTGACAATCCGGTGCCGTGCGTTGAGGAAGAACGTCTGGGGGAGCGCGTCCACGCCGTAGGAAATCGTTGTGTGCATCGGGTAGGGATCGAGGCCCACGGGATAGCTGACCCCCGCCGCGTGGGTGAACTTCAGTGCCGCCGAGGCCTTGTCGTTCGCGTCGATACCGATCAGCGTGACGCTGCCGTGCGCCGCCCGGTAGAACCTGGCCAGCAGCGGCGTCTCCTTCTGGCATGGCTGGCACCACGAGGCGAAGAAATTGATGATGAGCGGGCGCCCGGCGAACCCCGCCAGCGAGATGTGCTCACCGGAATGGCCGAGAACCGAGAGCGTGAAGGCCGGAGCCTGCGGCGCCACGGGAGCCTTGGCCGGGCCCCCGGAGGTGCTGCCGATCGCCGCGATCGCCGCCACAACGGCCGCCGCGGCCGCCGTTGACGTGATGGCGAGCCTCCGCCGCCGGCTCAGGGAGTGGAAGCGGGCGATCAGGCGACGCAACGGCACACGATCCGCCTTCGGGCTCTGCTTTATGGTCTCCAGGTCCAAGGTCATCGATTCCTGCTTGCCCATGGATCCTCCTTCAGTGTGCTCGCCTCATCGTCAGCAAGCCCCGGGCCCACCCACCCTGGGGATGCCGCCAGGTGGAGCGGCCCGCTGGGAGTCGGCCGCGTCGGGAGGACCACCTCGAACTCACTGCCCACACCCGGAGTGCTGTGCACCCGCACATCACCGCCGTGCGCGTGGGCGACGGCGCGCACCAGCGCCAGCCCCAGCCCTGTGCCTTTGGATCCGGAGCCCCTGGACCCGCCGGCCCCGTACTCGGCAGGCCCAGACTCGACCGGCATGGTGCCGGTCCTGAACCGGTCGAAAATGCGCTCAAGCTCAGTGGGCCGGATACCAGCACCCGTGTCGGCGATGATCATACGCGCCGGCGCGCCATGCCCGCCCGCGACCACGGACAACTGAATCATGTCGCCCGTTGTGGTGTGCCGGACCGCGTTCTCAAGGAGGGCGTCTACCGCCAGGCCGAGCCGCTCCCGGTCGGCGCTGACGGTCACCGCGTCGAGCCGGCCGAGTTGCCAGCGCCGCGCCGCGGTGGGGCGCCACTTGCGGATGACTTCCATGGTGAACCGGTCCAGGGCAACCGGCTCGGGATACAGGAAGTCCGGATCCTCCGACGCGGCGATGACGAGTAGCCGCTCGCCGAGGCGGCGCAGCCGGGTCAGTTCGCCCACGACGACCTGGATATCGCGGTTCTCGCCGCGGTCAGCAAGTTCGCTGGCCAGCAACTCGGCGTGGCCAAGCGCGATGGTGATCGGGGTACGAAGCTGATGCGAGGCGTCCTGCAGGAACCTGCGCTGGGTGGTCAGCAGCCGTGCGTTCTCATCGCTGACCATGTCCCGTTCGTGGTCGGCGACCAGCCTGCGGCGCGCGTGCCAGACCATCAGCCAGAACATGGCGGCCATCAGCGGAACCTCGTTCAGCTCATCCACTGTCTGGGCACCGCGCCAGACGTCCCAGCCGATGGCGGCGAACGTGGTGACCACGACCACGCCGAGCACCCACAGGGTCGGCCTGATGGCCCAGACCCGGAAGCCGTACAGCAGCGTGAGACTGATCCAGATGAAGTGGAACGGGACCGTCTCCCAGTGCGCGAAGATAACGATCGATGCCAGGTTGATCAGGGAGAAAACGACCCAGGCTGCATCGACCCAGGCCACCTGGGAGGGCCAGGAACTGTCAGCCGGCGCGGCGGCCGGGGCGGTACCCGGCTCATGCCGTGCTTTCCTCATGAAGGGCAGGCCGGACGGGAGCGGCCGGCGCAATCCGGCCGGGAGCGGCCGGCGCCGCCGACTGGGGGCGGGCCCCTGCGGACCGGCTGGCAGCGGGTCTGGCAGTTCCCCGGGGACGGGGTGCCAGGGACGGGGCGGGGCAAGGTGCTTCAGGCCGGCGGTCACCACGTGACGCAGCCGACCAGTTCTCCAGCCCTCAGGAGGTGAGCTGGTATCCCTCACCGCGTACCGTCTTTATCAGGTCGAATCCAAGCTTCGAGCGGATGCGCCGGACGCAGACGTCGACGACGTTGGACCCGGGATCGAAATCGTAGCCCCAGACCGAGGCCAGCAGCTGACCTTTGGTGACGGATTGACCGAGATGTTCCATTAGCTCCCGGAGCAGCAGGAACTCCAGTCGGGTGAGCGGCACCGGCCCCTGTCCTATGCTGGCTTCCAGCCGGCCAAAATCGAGCAGCAGCTCTCCCGCCCTGAGCACTTCGTTCACCGGGTGGCCGACGTCCCGTAGCCGGACCCGGACCCGGGCCAGCAGCTCGGCGAGCGAGAACGGCTTGGTCAGGTAGTCCTGGGCGCCCAGCTCCAGGCAGTCCACCTTGGTGGTCACGTCGGAAAGACAGGACAGCACCAGCACCGCCTGTTCCGGCCGCTCGCGCCGCAGCTCGGCGAGGATCTCCCGCCCGTCCATGTCTGGCATGACCAGGTCGAGGATGACCAGGTCGTAGTCGCCTGCGACGGCCTGCCGCAGGCCGTCGCCGCCGCTGGTGGCGAAATCGATTGCATAACCTGCGGCGGAGAGTGCCCGGGCGATGAAGTCGCGGATCCTGGGCTCGTCGTCCACGACGAGAATCCGCGCCGCCGTCGGGTACACACCCGGCCGGTGTGTGATCTTCGCAGGTAGGTCAGTGTGCATCGGTCACATCGGAACGAAGCGGCTGCGGGCCCCGCATGCGGGTGCACACAGGGTCGTCTGGGGACGATTCAATGCATTCAGGCACTCTGGGTCAACCCTTCGGCGCGTTGGCAAACCATTGCACTACTTCTGCCCGGAAGAATGAGTGCTCTGCACCACCCGAAAGTAACTGCCAGTAGTTAGCTGGATACGGCGTGTTGCTATCATGCCTTCTCAAGGCCGAACTTACCCGTGAGGGACGCCTTGATCATGACAATTTCGTCATTCAGTGCCGGTCGAGTTGCCGCCGGACGGCTAACGATCGCAGGATCAGGTCCATAAGAGGACTCCGGCCCGCGGTCGTGTGACATAGGCGGGTCGGCCCCAGTCGTGTGCGCAACGCGCCGCGAAGAAGCGAGGTGGTGACTGGTGTCTCTGCCAGTCCGTGTCGTGACCCTGCTCGTGGCGTTCGCCGCGGTGGTCGCCGGCGCGGTCTTGATCGTCGTGCATTACCTGCTTGGCGGCCCGCCTACCGTGGACTACACGTCCATGGCCTCCGGCGGGCAGGTCAACGTGGTCCTCCAGGAGGACCCGCAGAACACGGTGACGAGCACGCCCGACTGGGTCAGCTATTTCGTCCAGAACCCGCAGACCAAGCAGTGGGAGCACACCACGATCTTCAAGGTGCCCCCCGGCACCCAGGTGAATATGACGATCCTGGGTTACGACGGCTGCACGCCACTGCGCAACAACTTCTGGAGCAAGGTCCAGGGCACCATCGGCGACACCGTGAACGTCCGCTGGGTTGACGGCAAGGGGCAGGAGGGCCCGGCGCACAACGTGTCGGACCTCAACTCGTGGTCGGGCTGCAACGTTGGCCACACTTTCGCGATCCCGAGCCTCAACGTCTTCGTGCCTGTCATGTCGCCAGACGCCACGGCCAGCCTGTGTAGCACATCGCCCTGCACGACAGGCCCGCACAGCGTGGAGACCTTCAGCTTCAGGACGCCCAGGAACCCGGGCGTCTTCCGCTGGCAGTGCTTCGTTCCCTGCGGCGGCGGTTTCCTCGACGGCAACGGCGGACCCATGCAGACGATCGGCTTCATGATGGGCAACATGGAGGTGGCAGCCTGATGACCGCGTCGCAGACCCCGGCGGCCGCCCCGCAAACGGAGCCCCGCCACGGACGGCGGATCTTCCTGATGTGGATCGTCCTGGCGCTCGCCGCCGATCTCGTCATCTGGTTCGTCTGGAAGCCGCACCTGCCGCCGGGCGACATGTCCTCGTCAGCCCAGCACCAGCAGACCGACATCGCGGTGCTGGCCTTGGCGGCGGCGCCCGTCATGTTGTTGGTCTACGTATATTTCGGCTACGCGCTCACCAACTGGCGGCACCGGGACGGCGACGACGACGACGGGCCGCCTATCTTCGGGCACACCGGGCTCCAGGCCACCTGGATCATCGGCACAGCGGTGATCGTCCTCTCGGCGTTCGTCTTCGGCACGGTGGAACTGATCGCCCCGGCGGGCGCCGGCGCTGGGGAGGGACCCCTGCCCGTCTGGAAGCCGTCCGGGAGCAACTACCTTCAGGTGCAGGTCATCGGGCAGCAGTGGCAGTTCACCTACCGCTACCCGCAGTTCGGCGGCATGGAGACCACTCAGCTGATGCTGCCAGAAGGCCGCCCAGTGGAGTTCCACGTGACCTCGCTGGACGTGATCCACAGTTTCTGGGCCTACCAGCTCGGGGTCAAGGCGGATGCCAACCCGGACGTGGACAATGTGGCGTACACCACTCCCAAGCAGATCGGCGGGTTCACCGTCCGCTGCAGTGAGCTGTGCGGGATCTGGCACGGGGCAATGTTCGACTACGGCAAGGTGATGTCGCCTTCCGGCTTCCAGGCGTGGGCCACCACGACCGAAACGCAGATGGCCTCGGTAACCAAGCAATTGCCGCCCTACGCGCTGACCTATGACCCGACCGTGATCCCCCAGCTTGGCAAGGCGCTGGTCAAGGTGCTCGGCGTCACCGGCTCGCCCGGCTATTACTACCCGCCCAGCGATCCGGTGCAGCCGTGACCAAGGCCCTCGCTCCCCGCGGCGCGCGTTCGCAACCGTCCGATGAAGAGGTGACCGGATGTCCATCGAGATAGAGCCGGAGAAGGCGCAGCAGCCCGCGGGATCCGGACCTGCGGGCCCGGGTCCTGCCCGGCCGTGGTGGATGCGGCCGGCGATCCACACCGCCCTGGTCGGCGCGGTGCTCGGCTACCTGGTCGGGCACTGGCTGGGCAACTTCCTGTCCTATGACTATGCGCGCAATGCGCTGTCCGACACGAACGACTTCCCGATCGTCCTCGGGTACGTGTTCGGGACGGTCGGCTGGCTCGGCGGCCTGGGTGTGTTCAACGACCTGCTCCGGCAGATGCTCGGCAGGCCGGTACCGGTCCTGGAGGAGGAACACGAGGCGGCCACCGGCGTCGCCCGGTTCTTCCGGTACTCCCTGGACCACAAGGTCGTCGGCATCCAGTACCTGGTCGGAATGATCATCTACTTCTGCACGGCCGGCCTGTTCGCGATGGCGATCAGGACGGAGCTGCTGTCGCCGACCTACCACGTATTCAACGCCAGCACCTACATCGAGGTGGTGGGCGAGCACGGCACGATGATGATGATGCTGATGTCGTCGGTCGTGCTCGGCCCGTTCGGCAACTACCTCATGCCGTTGATGATCGGCTCCAAGCGGATGGCCTTCCCCCGGCTGGAGGCCCTGTCCTTCTGGCTGACCCCGGCCGCCTTCATCGTCCTGCTCTCCGGCATTCTGTTCGGCGGATTCCCGTTCGGCTGGACCGGCTACGCGCCGCTGAGCGTGCAGGCCTCGCAGGGGGCGGACGCCTACGCGGTGGCGTTCGGCCTGATGGGGATCTCGATCATCCTGGCCGGATTCAACATCATCGTGACCGTGATCAACTACCGGGCCCCAGGCATGCGCTGGAGCCGGCTGCCGATCTTCGTATGGTCCATGGTGACGGTGTCCTTCCTGATGGTGCTGGCCACCCCGGTCCTGGTCGGCGGGATGTACATGATGCTCACCGACCGCACGGTGCAGACCGCGTTCTTCGTGAACCAGCTCGGCGGCAGCAGCTACCTGTACCAGAACCTGTTCTGGTTCTTCGGTCACCCCGAGGTCTACATCCTGGCCCTGCCCGGGTTCGGCGTCGTGTCCGAGATCCTGCCCGTGTTCTGCCGGAAGCCCCTCTTCGGCTACCGGGTCGCGGGGGCGGGGATGATCGGCGTGGCCCTGCTCAGTTTCTTCGTCTGGCAGCACCACCTGTTCGATTCCGGTATCAACCCGGAGATGCGGCCGCTGTTCATGCTGACCACCGAGCTGATTTCCATCCCGACCGGGTTCATCTACCTGGTCGCGATGGGCACGTTCTGGAAGGCGAAGATCAGGTTCACCGTGCCGATGCTCTTCGCGCTGGGGCTGTACTTCAACTTCCTGATCGGCGGCATCTCCGGGGTGTTCCTGTCCGACGTCCCGGCGGACACCACCGAGCACGGCAGCTTCTTCGTGATGGCCCACTTCCACTACACGATCATGGGCGGGCTCATCTTCGCCTTCATGGCGGCGTGCTACTACTGGCTGCCCAAGATGCTGGGAATCAAGCTGAACCAGACGCTCGGCAAGATCCACTTCTGGACCATGTTCGTCGGCTTCAACTCGACCTTCCTGCCGCTGTTCGCGGTCGGCATGCTGGGCCAGCCGCGCCGGGTCTTCGAGTACGCGCGGAACCTGGAGACGCTGAACGACTGGGTGTCGATCTCCTCGTTCCTGCTGGGCTGCTCCATCCTGATCTTCGTGATCAACTTCGTCTGGTCCACGGTGATCGTCCGTGAGCGGGAGGAAGGCAACCCGTGGCAGTCGCGGGGGCTGGAGTGGCAGGTCTCGTCACCGCCGCCAGGCGGCAACTTCGAGCACATTCCGGTGGTGCTCTCGAGCCCGTATGACTACGGCGTGAAGGACGCGCCGCCGGTCGCGGACCTGCACCCGCCGGTCGGTGTCGTGAGCGCCGCGTACGCCGGTGCGGGAGCGGAGGCATAGACATGACCGAGCGAACCGAAAAGCCTTCGGCTGAACTGGACCGCGCGGCCGAGGAGGCCGGCTTCTACCACGAGGCCGCACTGAACGCCGCGTGGTCAGGATCGCGGATCGCGCTGGGCGCGCTGTCCTTCCTGTACGGCGCGTTCGCGTTCGCGTACTTCTATCTGCGCTCGATCAACTCCGAAGGCCAGTGGGAGGGCTCCGGCTACCACGCGCCGTCCAAGGCGATGGGCGCAGTGATCATCGCTCTCGTGGTCGTCAGTGCCATCGTGCAGTTCGTAGGGTTGCAGCGGATCAAGGCGGGCGCCAGGAGCGTCTGGCAGGCCGCCGCCGCGGTGGCGCTGCTGCTGGGCGTGGCGGCCGTGGTCCTGCAGATCATCGAGCTGCTCAACCTCCCGTTCCAGCCGGGAAGCTCAGGTTTCTCCAGCGTGTTCACGGGCTTCTACCCGGTGATGCTGGTGAGCTGGCTCGGCGCGATGATCTGGCTGGAGATTCTGGTGATGCGGGCGAGGGCACTGCCCGGGATCTTCTTCGTGGAACAGCCACCCACCTACGCGGAAGCGTTCGCGGTACAGCGGTTCCAGGCGTCGCTGAGCGCCTTCACCCTCGTCTGGAACTACCTCGCGGTGGTAAGTATCGTCTTCTGGGTGCTGTTCTACCTGCTCTGAGCGGAAAGGATCGGCCTGTCCGGAAAGGCTCGCGTCAGCCGGCCGGCGGCCCACAACCGTCATGAACATGGTTGTCTCGCACTGGTCGGCCAACGTCGCGGTCATCGCTGCATGCCTGGTGATCGCCGCGGTGCATTTCGCTGGGCTGCGCGCCATGGCGCGCGACGGCCGGCGGGATGGCGCAGTGCCTGCCGGTCCGGGGCCTGCCGGCCGGGGGCCGGCTGAGCTCGGGCGGGAAGTGATCGCGTTCTACGCGGGGCTGGCCGTCGCCGCCCTGGCGTTGGTGTCGCCGCTCGGCTACTGGTCGCTGGAGTTCATCTGGGTCCGTTCACTGCAGGACATACTGCTGGCCGTGGTGGCCCCGCCGCTGATCGTCCTGGGGGCACCGTGGCTGCCACTGCGCCGCGGCGCAGAACTAGTTCTGCGCCGCGGCGCCGGACTAGCTGAGTCTTCCGCCCCGGCGCCTGGGACGGGTGCCGAGCGGGCTGCTCCTGGCTGGCTGAGCTGGCCGGTCGCGGTGACCGCCGCATTCAGTGTCATCTGGTGCGGATGGCACGTCCCCGCGGCGTACGACGCCGCGTTGCGCCACCCCGTGGTCTACGCCGCCGAGGTCGTCACCTACCTGGGCGTGGGTGTGGCGTTCTGGCTGCAACTGATCGGGTCACGCCCACTAACTCCCCGGTTCCCGCCGCTGCAGCGGGTCATGCTCATCGCGGGAACCGTGGTCACCAGCACGATCCTGGGTATGGTGCTGGGCTTCGGTGCCAATGTGATCTACCCGGCATACAGTGCTGCGGGGCCGCACCATCTGCTCACCGTTGTTGCCGATCAGCAGGTGGGCGGGGCGGAGCTGTGGGTGCTGGTGCTGCCGTCGTACATCATCGCGGGAGTCGCGTTGCTGGTTTGCTGGCTCAACGATGAAGAATCGGAAGCACTGGCGCTCGGTTTTGACCGGCTGCTCCGGCCGCCGAAGTCCGCCTGGCCCCCAAGGACCGGCCTGAGATAACCAGCACTGAGATGATCGGTGAGTTGACTCCCAGCAGGAGGATAGGGTGCAGACAGTGATTCCCCCAGCAGCGATTCTCGGCTACAACACGGGCGGGGCCGTGATGACCCTGGTCCTGCCGCTCGGTTTCTTCATCCTCGTGATGGCGGCGTTCTTCCTGGTCTTCACCAGGCCGCACGCCGTTCCGGGTCACCGGGACAATGTTGAGCCAGCGCGGCCAGTGCCCCCGTCGGCTGGAACGGCGCACGGGCTGGCCGCCGCTGCTGGCATGCCCATCGCGCCCTCGGGTGGTGGGCCGGCGCCGCTTACCGACCGGGCCACCCCGCCGGTGGCGGGCACGGCCAGAGAGGCGGCCGAGGCCGTGGAGCACGTGGCTGACGAGGTCAAGGACGCGGTTACCGGTGACTCCGGGAAAGACGGGACGGCATCAGCGGAAGGCCCGGCCGCAACAGATGGCCCGGCCGCAACGGAAAGCACAGGGGACTCCGAGTGACACCAGCGACCGGCGCGCTTCCCGTGGTGTCGGGGCGCCGCTCCGCCCGGGTCGTCGCCCGGTCGCTCTTCGCGCTGACGAAGCCACGGATCATCGAGCTGCTGCTGGTTACGACGATTCCTACGATGCTGCTGGCGCAGCGGGGCGTGCCCTCGGTCCGGATCCTCGTTGTTACCCTGATCGGCGGTGCCTTCGCGGCGGGGAGCGCGAACACCATCAACTGCTACATCGACCGGGACATCGATGCGGTGATGAAGCGGACCTCCCGGCGCCCATTGGCGCGGAAGGAGCCGCTGGCCGTCATCAGCCCGGCCGAAGCGCTGGTGTTCGGCATCGTGCTCGGAATCGGCGCCACGCTGCTGCTCGGCACGCTGGTGAACTGGCTGTCCGCGGTGCTGGCGGACGCGGCGATCCTGTTCTACGTCTTCGTGTACACGCTCGGGCTGAAGCGCCGCACGCAGTACAACATCGTCATCGGCGGTGCCGCTGGCTGCTTCCCGGTGATCATAGGCTGGTCCGCCGTCACCGGTACGGTGAGCCTGCCCGCGGTCATCCTCTTCGCAGTGATCTTCTTCTGGACGCCGCCCCATACCTGGGCTCTGGCCATGAAGTTCCGTGACGACTACGTCGCCGCCAACGTTCCCATGCTGCCCGCGGTGGCCACGCCGACTGTGGTCGCGCGAAAGATCCTCATCTACTCCTACATCATGGTCGCGGTCACGCTCGGCCTCGCACCGTACGCCGGATGGGTGTACACCGTCTGCGCGGCCGGGCTGGGTGCCTGGTTCCTGGCCGAAGCCCACCGGCTGCGCGCCC
>OCZU010001756.1_pt1 | contig 14058 bp, 14 predicted proteins | sample 1539001 | NCBI WGS metagenome assembly OCZU01 (sample SAMEA3539306, study PRJEB22396) | soil metagenome | biome: tundra; feature: field; material: soil | place: USA | collected 2010-05 | depth 0.15 m | reverse complement strand
TCGAAGCGCCTGAATCCGGTCACCGTCCACGCCCCACCGGCCCAGCATCGCTTCGCCCTCGGCGTCGAGGAGCGGATGCGAGTCGCGGACTTGCGGCGCGGTACGGCTGAAGCGCGGCGCAGGCGCGGGCTCGGCGGCCCCATCGACCTCGACAAAGGTCGAGCGCGCACGGTTGTGCGAATGCGCCGCAGCTTCGTCCAGTCCGAGCACGGGCGCGAAGCAGGCGTCGCTGCCCTCGAGCAGCGCGCACCACTCGGCGCGAGTCTTCGTCAGGAAGACTCGCTCGAGCTTCTCTCGCAAAGCGGGCCACTCTTCGCGCCTCCACTGCGAGCGCAGGGCAGGATCATCGATACCGCATTTTTCGAGCAGCGCAGTATAGAACTGCGGCTCGATCGCGCCGATGCTGACGTACCTGCCGTCTGCGCACTCGTACGCGCCGTACCAGTGCGCCCCGCCATCGAGCGCGTTTGCTCCGCGCTCGTCGGTCCATACTCCCGCCGCCCTGCGACCAAAAATGTTGGCCATGAGCAGCGCGGCGCCGTCGACCATTGCCGCGTCGATAACCTGTCCACGTCCCGAAGAGCGTGCTTCCAACAGCGCGCACACGATGCCGAACGCGAGGAGCATGCCGCCACCGCCAAAATCGCCGACCAGGTTCAGCGGCGGCACCGGCGGCTCGCCCGCGCGGCCGATGCACGACAACGCGCCGGTGATCGCGATGTAGTTGATGTCGTGGCCGGGAGCTTGTGCGAGCGGTCCATCCTGTCCCCACCCGGTGACGCGGCCGTAGACGAGCTTCGCGTTTCGTCGCAGGCAAATGTCGGGACCGAGCCCGAGACGCTCCATCACTCCCGGCCGAAAACCCTCAATCAGCGCGTCGGCATGATCGATGATTCCAAGCATTGCGTCGGCCGCGCCGGGTCGCTTCAGATCGAGCGCAAGCGTCCTCCGTCCGCGGAGAATCGCACCCTGGCGGCCCTTGCTAAGGAATTCGACATCGTTCGCGCGGTGCGTGCGATCTATGCGAATCACCTCGGCGCCCATGTCGGAAAGCATCATGGCGCAGAACGGCGCCGGGCCAATTCCGGCCATCTCGACGATCTTGAATCCTTCCAATGGTCCCATTGCCCCTCACAAACGTGAACAAAGTCGGGCGGTGCCCGTGCTCTCTAAGATTCCGGTCCCGCAGGGAAATCGTTGCGACAATGGCCCGCAGCGCCACGCTATCTTCTAGAGCCGGTGGCTCTGATCTCCGTCGCGAAACCCGATCAAATCGTCGTCGATGTCCTTACTTATCGCCAGCACCTTGAATAGCTCTCCCATTTCGGCGGGCGAGAGGAGCTTCTGCACCGCGGACGCTTCGCGCAGGTACGCGGCGGATTGCGGATCACCGCGGCGCGCGAGTGCATCCAGAATGCCGCAGTTGAGCAGAAAGCGCGCCTGGGTCGTGAAACCGGCGAGAGACATGCCTCCGGCGACAGCGGCGCGCGCGATGGCGCTGAAATCGACGTGCGCGGTCAGGTCTGCAAGCCCGGGCAGGAAAAACGGATCGTCCATCGCGTGATGGCGGTAGTGCGCCATCAGCGTGCCGGTGTTGCGCTGCAGATGGTAATACTCGCTCGTCGGAAATCCGTAGTCGAGGATGAATAGCGCACCGGTGTCGCAACGTTGCGCCAGGCTCCTCACCAATGCCTGCGACGCGGGATTGATCTCGCTCCTATAGTCGCCGTCGCCGGGGAAACACGCTTCCGCCGCGCCTCGAAGCGCGCCTCTCGCAAGCGGCCGGTCCGCGAATCGCAACTCCCCACCCGCGTCGGACTCGACACCACGTTCGAACCACGCGGCGTCGCGCCTCACGATCAAATGCGGCGGCACGGCGTCGAGCATTTCGTTGGCGAGCATCACGCCGCGCCAGTGACCGGGAAGCATATCGATCCACTGCACGCGCGACAACAGATCGGGAACGCGATCGCGCAAATGCCCGCGCTGGCGCTCCCGAAGATCGGGGCTCACTTCCAGCAGGAAATATCGCTCAGGCAATGCATCGCGTGCGGCAAGTGCGAAAAGCAGGTCTCCGGCAAGCCGTCCCGTTCCCGGACCGAGCTCGATCAATGAGCCGCCGGGAGTTTGCGCGAGCACTGCCGCTATCTGCACGGAAAGCGCTTCCCCGAACAGCGCGGTCAGCTCCGGAGCGGTCACGAAATCGCCGGCGAGACCGAATTTTCGCGCGCCGGCCGCGTAATAGCCAAGTCCCGGCGCATAGAGGGCGGCGCCCATGTAGTCGGCAAACGAAATCCATCCGCCTGACGACGCGATCAATTGCTCGATATGCGAAACGACGCGAGCGCTGTGCGCGATCGCATCCTGAGTCGGCACCGGCACGTTGGCGCGACCGCCGTTTGATGGAGTGTGTGGCATCGATGTGTTACGCTTTGCAGTTGTCCGAGTGTAGCCGGAGCGCCGCGTGCAGGGCAAAGTCGTGCTGATCACCGGAGGAGCCAAGCGCGTCGGCGCCGCGACCTGCCGGCGCTTGCACTCCTCCGGGGCCAATCTGATGCTGCACTATCGCATCTCGGCCGGCGAAGCCCGATTGCTGCAAGCCGAGCTCAATCATCAGCGCAAGGACTCGGTCGCGCTTATCCAGGCCGATCTCCTCGATACCGCCAAGCTGCCGTCGTTGGTCGAACAAACCGTGCAGACCTTCGGCCGGCTCGACGCGCTGATCAACAACGCTTCGTCGTTTTTCCAGACTCCCGTGGGCGAGATCACCGCCGCAGCATGGGAAGACCTGATCGGCACGAATCTCCGCGCTCCGCTGTTCCTCTCGCAGGCCGCGGCGCCGGCGCTGAAAAAGTCGCTCGGGGCGATCGTCAACATCACCGATATCCACGCCGAGCGCCCGCTCAAGAATTACGTCGTGTATAGCGTCGCCAAGGCGGGTCTCGTCGGATTGACGCGCTCGCTGGCGCGTGAGCTCGCGCCGGAGGTCCGCGTCAACGCGGTCGCGCCGGGTCCGATCCTGTGGCCGGACGATGAATCCTTCGACGAGCTTTCACGCCAGCGCATCATCTCGCACACGCCGCTCAAGCGCGAAGGCACGCCCGAGGACATCGCCAAGGCGGTGCATTTCCTGCTCGCCGAAGCGACCTACGTCACGGGCGAAACCATCAATGTCGATGGCGGCCGCCACGTCGCTTTGTAGCGCCTCAGTGCCCCCTCGGACTTCCGTACAGAACTAGCCGCCCGACTCCACGGCACCTGACTTAGCGGAGTCCGGCGCAGCTTGCGTTCCGCGCAGACGCGCGACTGCTGCCGCAAGCCTCTCCAGATACGGATCGACGACACCGTGTGTGACCAGCGCGACGCGCGCGCGTTCGAGATAATCCGCCGACGATCCGAAGACGCCCTGTGCGGTCGCGATAACCTTCGCCTGACGCGCCGTCGCCAGGCGTCCCGCGTATTGTGGATGCGCGCGATCGACGACAAAGGCGAGCGCGGTCAGCGAATGTCCGGTGGGGTGCAATTGCCGCACCTGCAACCAGCGCGGCTTGTAAGAGCCTACGACCATTTCGCGCCGCCACAGCAGCGCGAGCTCGGCCCGCGCGCAGCTTGCCGGCAAGCGATACGCCACGCCCCGGCAGGAGCCTCCACGATCGAGGCCAAGCACCAGGCCGGGCGTCTTGACGGTTCCACGCGACCCGAGCGACCAGAGACAGAATTGCCGGTGCAGCCCGCGCAAGAGCGCCGGTCTCGCGTCGGCGAAAGGAAACAGCGGGTTCCACAACAAAGAGCCGTAGGCGAACACCCACCATCCGGAACCCGCGGGCTTCTTCGCGAGCGTTGCTTCGAGCGATGCGTCCAGGGCCTCGTCGGACAGCGCGCGATGGGGATCGACCGTGCTGGCGTAAATCGCCCGCATGCGGCCTTCTTCGAGATCGCGGCGCGACAAGGTCATGCGATCACGTCTCGGAATCCGGATCGCGAGTCTGCTTCAACAGTTCGACCTGAGCCTGTCGCCGCTTCGCTGCAGTCGACTTGCCGTGCGGTCCGCCTTTGGCCAGCAGCGGAGAGCGCGCGACCGGGTTTCGCGGTTTTAGCGGGAGTCGCTTCTTGGCGCGCTTCATGTCACGAAAACGTCCTCATCGCGTCACCCGATCGAATGCGACGGTTCGTGCCGGGACCTGAGGCGGCGTCGCCGGCGTCCGTGGCAGGAACAGCGCCTGAAGGTCGTTGAGAAAGCGACTTCCCAAAGGAGATGCTCGGAGATTGACGTGGTCGCGCTCGATCAGGCCGCGCCTCTCGGCTTCCTCGAGTTCCTTTTCGACGAGCGTGATCGGAAACCCGGTTCGCTCGCGGAACAATTCCACCGGCACTCCATCGGCAAGGCGCAGCGCGTTGAGCATGAACTCGAAGCCGATGTCCGAGCGCGTGACTTCGTGCTCCTCCAGCAAGGGCGCGCCCAGCTCCGCCTGCTCGAGATATTGCTGCGGCTTTTTGTAACGAACCTGCCGGATGACGCGGTCGTGAAAAGAAATCTTCGAATGTGCTCCCGCCCCGATGCCGAGATAATCGCCGAAGCGCCAGTAGTTCACATTGTGCCGGCACTCGTAACCGGGACGCGCATGCGCGGACGTCTCGTAGTGAATATAGCCGGCAGCTGCAAGCCCGGTGTCGACGAGGTCTTCGATGTCCGCCGAAAGTTCGTCGTCGGGAAGCTGCGGTGGATGACGATGAAACAAGGTGTTCGGCTCGATCGTCAGATGATAAAAGGACAGATGCGGCGGCGCGAAGCTCAAGCTCTCGGCAACGTCGGAGCGCGCGTCGGCGAGCGTTTGTCCGGGCAGCGCATACATCAGATCGAGATTGACATTGCCGAAGATTTCAATCGCGGCGTGCGCCGCCGCGCGAGCTTCGTGCTCATCGTGAACGCGACCGAGCGCCTCGAGAAACCTCGCATCGAAGCTCTGCACGCCGAGCGAGAGCCGGTTGACGCCCGCGGCCTTGAAGGCAGCAAACTTCGCCCGCTCGAACGTGCCCGGGTTCGCTTCCAGCGTCACCTCGGCATCGGGCGACAGCGGAACCCGCGCCCGCACGCCGGCGAGAATGGAATCGATCGCCCCGGGCGAGAAAAGGCTCGGCGTGCCGCCGCCGAGAAATACGCTGATGACGCGTCGTCCCCAGATCGAGGGCAGCGCGTATTCGAGATCGCTCATGAGCGCAGCGACGTAGCGCGCCTCGGGAACCTCGCCGCGGCGCTCGTGCGAGTTGAAATCGCAGTAGGGACATTTCTTGAGGCACCAGGGAATGTGTACGTAGAGCGCGAGCGGCGGAAGCGCGTCGAAGCGTGGCGATCCAAGCGTGGATTTGAGCGCGATGCTCATCGCAGGGACTTCAGTCGGGACACGAGCGAGCGAATGGCGTTGCCCCGATGCGAAAGCTCGTTCTTCCGTTCCAGCGGCAGCTCGGCGCCGGTGAGGCCCGTCTGGTCATCGAGAAAATGCGGGTCGTACCCGAATCCGCCAGATCCGCGCGCCAGGTCGATAATGGTCCCGTCCCACCGCCCGTCGGCGAGCATCGGCTCGGGATCGTCACCTCTACGCATGAGCGCAAGCATGCAGTAATAATGCGCGTGGCGATCGTCGACGCCTGCGAGCATTTCAACCAGCTTCACGTTGTTGCGCGCGTCGGACGGAGGCTCGCCGGCGAAGCGCGCCGAATGCACGCCTGGGGCGCCGTTCAGTGCGTCGACGCAGATACCCGAATCGTCCGCGAGCGCGGGCAGGGCAGCCACGCGACTGGCATGCCTCGCTTTGGCGACGGCGTTTTCGACAAACGTGTGGTGGGGCTCTGCGGTTTCCTCGATGCCGAGATCGGCTTGAGCGATCACTTCAATCCCGAGTGGAGTCAACAGGCGGCGAAATTCTCGCAGCTTACCTGCGTTGCCCGAGGCAAGCACGAGACGCGCGATCATCGCCCGTGCGTCAACGCTGCGCCGATGACCAAACCTTGCAGCGTGCTCACGGGGTGCCGAGCGCCTTCTTCTGTGCGCCGATCAATTCGCTTATGCCGCATCCGGCGAGCGAAACGAGCGTGTCCATTTCCGATCGCGAAAAGGTCGCGCCCTCCGCCGTGCCCTGAATCTCGACGAAGCCGCCTGCGCCGGTCATGACCACGTTCATGTCGGTATCGCAACCGGCATCTTCGCCGTAGTCGAGATCGAGCATCGGTATCCCGTCGACGATTCCGACCGATACCGCGGCGACGAAATCCCGAAGTGCCGGCGCTTCCGCGGCAAGCAAACCCTGCGCCTTGCACCATGTCACCGCGTCATGTAGCGCCACGCAGGCGCCGGTGATCGACGCGCAGCGCGTTCCACCGTCTGCCTGGAGCACGTCGCAGTCGATGCGAATCGTGCGCTCGCCCCAATGCGAAAAATCCGCGACCGCGCGCAGGCTGCGGCCGATGAGGCGCTGGATCTCCTGGGTGCGCCCGCTTTGCTTGCCTTCCGCGGCTTCGCGGCGCATGCGCGTGTTGGTCGCACGCGGCAGCATTCCGTATTCGGCGGTGAGCCAGCCGCGACCCTTGCCCTTGAGGAATCCCGGCACACCCTCGTCGACCGAGGCCGTGCACAAAACATGTGTTTCGCCGCACTGGATCAGCGCCGAGCCTTCCGCGTGCCGTGCGTAATGGCGCGTGATCGACATCGCGCGCAGTTGGTCGGTACGGCGGCCGCCCGAGCGATTGGTCATCACAGTCCCGGTTGCACTATGGCAAAGAAGCGGATTATAGCGGCAGCGTCGAATCTCACTCCCGGTTACAGCGCATGCCGGAGCTTCCACCAGGCTGCGGTCGCCGCGAGACCTTCGTCGATCGTGCACGGCTGCGACCAATGGGCGAGATCGCAAAATCGCTGCGAATCGACCTCCAGCGAGTCGAGCAAGCGCGCCACGACCGCGCGCTTTGCCGTAAGCGCGGCCCCGGAACGCAGCACCGATGCCGGCAGATGGAACAAACGCGCCGGCACGTCGAGCGCCCTGCCGAGGCGCTCCGCCAATTCCGACGTCGAAACGCTTTCGCGGTCGGCAATCGGCAAGGTCTGACCCGCCAGCGCCGGCACGGTCAACGCCGCGACGATCGCGCTGACCGCGTTGTCTACATTGAGCAGGTTGCGGCGATTGGCAATGCCCGCGAGCGGCAGCTTTCGGCCCGCGGCGATCGCATCCATCAGCGTCAGGAAATTGCCTTTGACGCCCGCGCCATAGGTCAGAGGCAGGCGCAGGACCACGCCTTCGAAGGCGCTCTCCGCGCAGGCGAGCCACAGCACGCGCTCGGCTTCGGCCTTGCTGTGCGCATAGGCGTCGACCGGAGACTCGGGGTCTCCGGCGCGAAACGGCTTACCCGGAGCCGTCGACTCGCCATAAACCTTGACGCTGCTCGCCAACACGATGCGCCGCACTTTCGAGCGTGCCGCGGCATCGCAAAGTCGCCGCGTGACGTGTACGTTGGCAACGACATAGGGCGTTGGGCCGCCGGCGTCGGGAGCTTTCTGCACGTGGGCCCGGCCGGCAAGATGGACGATCGCGTCCACGCCTTGCAGGGCTCCGTCCCAGTCGGCCGCGGCGAAATCGCCGACAGCGACCGTGCGGGCGCGATCGTCTTCGGGCGCGAAAGTGCGAACCGCCCCGACGCAGGGGACACCCATGTCGGACAGATGCCTGCACAGCGCGCGGGCGATGAATCCATGCGCACCGGTGACGAGCACCTTGCCGCGAAGCAGCGGCGTCAGACCCATTTCCAGCCGTGCTTGTTGAAGAAGCGCGCTCCGCTGCGCAGGAAATATCCGATATGACGCAGTCCTTTCCTGGCCGCCCCGCCACCGTGATGGATAACTTGCACGGAGGGAACGTATGCCGTTCGCACCACGCGGTTGAGACGCACGCTCCAGTCGAAATCCTCGAAGTAGAGAAAGAAGCGCGGATCGAAGCCCCCGGTCGCGTCGATAGCCTTGCGGCGTACGAACATGAACGAGCCGCTCATGACCGGAATCGGCGTTATGGTCTCACCGCTCACGACCTGATCGACGAGATCGCGCATTTCGTAGTGGTCGAGGCGCTTCCGAAACAGTCGCCGCAAGGGTCCCGGCGCGAACCCACGCAACGTGAGATCGAGAACCGTCGGGTAGCGCTTGCAGATATATTCCCGCGTTCCGTCTTCGCGCCGCGACGACGGCGCCAGCGCGCCGATCTCCGGGTGGTCGCCCAGATATCGAAAAGCGCGCGGAAGCGCATCGGCTGCAATCTCGACGTCCGGATTGAGGACCAGGTGATAGTGCGTATTGCCGCCGTGCATGACCAGGTTGTGTGCCGCGCCATAGCCGATGTTGGCGTGACCGTGGAGATAGTTCATCGTGACGTCGGCGTCGCGGAAGATGTCCCGCGCCACGCGGATCACCGATGCGGCGCTGGTGCGCGTTCCGGTATTGTCGATCAGCACCACGTTCGCCGCGCGCATGAGCTCCTGCGTCCGCGCTGCAATAAGGGACGCCGCCAGCGTACGCAGCGTGCGCTCGAGAAGCGCGAGGTCAGGGCGATACGTGACGATGCTGACCGTCAACGTTGCGGGAGTCACGAGCGGAATAGGTTGCGAGGGGTGGGTTAGAATGCTCGTCGATTGCCCCCCTCGCGTCAACCTTTCATCCACCAGTATGCCAACTCCGCCGTCATCCGATGGGCCAACGCGTTACGGCGTCGACGCGTTGCGCAGTTTCGCGCGTGCATTGACATCTCGCGCCGGCATGCGCAGCGACATCGCCCGCGATGTCGCCGATGTGCTGCTGGATGCCGACCTCCTCGGACATACCACGCATGGTTTGGCGTTGCTCTCGCCTTATCTGGACGAGGTCGCCGCGGGCCGAATGGCCAAGGACGACGAGCCGGAGGTGCTCAGTCAGCGCGCGGCCACCGAGACGTGGGACGGCAAGCGCCTCCCCGGTCCATGGCTCACATTGCGCGCACTCGATCGCGCCTCAGCGATGGCGCACGAGTGCGGCACGGGTACGGTCGTGATTCGGCGTTCGCATCACATCGCGTGCCTCGCCGCGTATCTGCGGCGAACGACCGAACGAGGGCTCATCGCCATCATCGAATGCTCGGATCCGACGGTGGCCGCGGTCGTGCCGCATGGCGGCACCACGCCGTTCATCACGCCGAATCCAGTTGCCGCAGGGCTGCCCACGTCGGGCGATCCGATCATGATCGACGTTTCGACATCGATCACGAGCAATGGTTACGCGCATCAGGAAAGGCTTGCCGGAAGATTGTTGCCCGGTCCCTGGTTGATCGATGCCGAGGGTAATGCGACCGCGGATCCGCGCGTCCTCGTCGGCGAATCCAAGGGCGCGCTATTGCCGCTCGGCGGCCTGGACTCCGGACATAAGGGCTTTGCGCTCGCGATCCTGATCGAAGCGCTGACCGCCGGCCTCGCCGGCTACGGTCGCGTCGATTCACCGGCGGGTTGGGGCGCGACGGTTTTCGTGCAGGTGCTCGATCCGGAAGCGTTTGGCGGGCTCGCCGCGTTCAAGCGCCAGATGGACGCTCTCGCCGACGCGGCCCACAGCAGCAAACCGCGGCCCGGCGGCGATCGCGTGCGCCTGCCCGGCGAGCGCGGATTGCAGCGTTTTCGAGAGCAAACCGCGCACGGCGTTGCGTTGTATCCGACTATCATGCCGGCGCTCGCGGTGTGGGCGGAAAAATACGGCGTACCCTTGCCTGCTGCGATGGGAGCGTAACGCCTGCCCACAGGGTCACGAACGCGTCCCCGTATCGCCGGGCCGGCGGGGAGTCGCTCGCCTAAATGCGTCCCAGCGCAGTACGCGGAATGCCCGCGAGATCCCGTCGCGATTGCACGTCTCTGAATTGCGCGTCACGCAACATCGCCTGCACTGCGTCCGCCTGATCGTAGCCGTGCTCGATCAGCAGCCACGCGTCCGGCGCGAGATATGCTGCAGCGCCGGCAACGATGGCGCGAATCGAAGCCAGTCCGTCGGCGCCCGCTGCGAGCGCTCCCGGCGGCTCGAACCGCAGATCGCCTTCGCTCAGGTGCGCGTCGCCTGCTCTGACGTACGGCGGATTGGCAAGGATCGCGTCGTAGCGCTTTTTCGGAACCGCACTGAACCAATCGGATTCCATGAACGCGACATTGTCCAGGCTCAAGCGCGTCGCATTGCTGCGAGCGAGCGCCACCGCCGCAATCGAAACGTCGACGCCGAGAACGGCCGAATTCGGCCGCTCGCTCGCGATGGCGAGCGCGATCGCGCCGGAACCGGTCCCGAGATCGAGAATCTCGGTTGGCCGGTCGGTGTCGATGCGCAGCAGCGCAAGCTCGACGAGCAACTCGGTTTCAGGCCGTGGTATCAAGACATCGGGCGTAATTTCCAGCTCGAGGCCATAGAACTCGCGCCTTCCGATGAGATACGCCACCGGCTCGCCGCCGTCGCGCCTGCGCCTCGCCAGCGCGTCGAATGCCTTCGCGTCGCGCGCCGTCAGCGCGTCGTCGCCATGTGCGGCAAGCCATGAGCGATTGCGGCGCAGAACGTGTCCGAGCAGGATCTTCGCCTCGAACGGAATGAGGCCGCTGGACGCAAGCGCGCGCGAGACGTTCGTCGTCGAGGTCTTCGGGGGCGAGGTCATGAAGCTTGCGAGCGGGCAGTCGCCGGCCCATAATCGCTTCCGCCAAGTGTACTCAACAACCATGTGGCGATGGGATTCCTGTGATGGCCGAGGAGAGCGCATGCAGTCTCGCCGTGATTTTCTGAAAACGACCGGCGGGCTCGTGCTCGCGAGTGGTGGAACCTGGATCGCGGGACACGCGCACGGCGCCGACGCGGTGATGGGCCCCGCCGAGCTTCCCGAGGGAACGCTGAGCGCATCGATCCTGGACGCGCTGCCCGGCAAGGTGCCGCTGATCAAGAAGAGCTGGCGCCCTCCGAACTTCGAGACGCCTGTCTCGTATTTCAACGACGTGTTCACGCGCAACGACGCTTTCTTCGTGCGCTATCACCTGTCCAACATTCCCGACGTCGCGGCGGCGACTTGGCGGCTCAAGATCGGCGGCGAGGCGGTGGACAAGCCGCTGGAGCTCACGCTCGAGAGCCTGCAGAACGACTACGAGCAGGTGGAGATCGCCGCAGTATGCCAATGCTCGGGTAACCGGCGCGGCATGTTCCAACCGCACGTGCCGGGCGTCGAATGGGGTCCCGGCGCAATGGGCAACGCGCGCTGGAAGGGGGCGCGGCTCAAGGACGTGCTGACCAAGGCCGGATTGAAGAAGGAGGCATTGGAAATCGTGTTAGATGGCGCAGACTCTGGCGTCTTTCCCACGACGCCGGACTTCGTGAAATCGATTCCCGTGTGGAAGGCGATGGACGAGAACACGCTGATCGCATGGCAAATGAACGGTCAGCCGCTGCCCCACTGGAACGGGTTTCCCGCGCGCATCGTCGTGCCAGGATGGACCGCGACCTATTGGATGAAGCAGGTGACGACGATCAACGCGGTGACCAAGCCTTTCGACGGATTCTGGATCAAGACCGCGTATCGCATTCCGCGGGGGAAGTTTCCGATCGTCGATCGCTTCATCTCCCAAGAGACCGACGCGAATACGCCGATCACCGAAATGGTCGTCAATTCGCTCATGACCAATATCTCCAATGGAATGCAGGCCACGGTCGGACAGCCGTTCGAGGTCAAGGGCGTCGCCTGGGACGGAGGCTACGGGGTATCACGGGTCGAAGTTTCGCAGGACGGCGGCCAGAGCTGGCGCTCCGCGACACTCGGGCAGGACTACGGGCGCTTCTCCTTCCGCCAGTGGACATACGTGGTCACGCCCGCGCAGCGCGGTGCGCTCACCGTAATGGCGTGCGCAAGCAATCGCGTTGGCGCGACGCAGACCTTCGAGCTCATCGCCAATCCGGCCGGTTATCATCACAACGTCGTGCAGCGCATCACGCTGAACGTCGTTTGAGGAGATGTCGATGAAAATTGCCACCATCCTCATTGCGTTGGCGCTGGCAGCGACCACGGTCATCGCCGCGGAGCAACGCATCGTGCTGAAGGAAGGCCCGGGCCGCGATAAGATCGAAGCCAACTGCGGCTCCTGCCACAGCCTCGATTACATCCTCACCAACTCGCCGTTCATGACCCGTCCGGTTTGGGATGCCGAGGTCACGAAAATGATCAAGGCGTTCGGCGCGCCGATAAGCGATGCCGACAGCAAGGAAATCGCCGAGTACCTGGCCAAGAATTACGGCGCGCAGCCCTGACGAACTCCACGCGAAGGCTGGTGCTCGGCCTTGCATGCCGGACTGCGCAGTCTCGTGCCGGCGGATTCGGGAGGGTCGCCGCAACGCGGCTTGTGTCCGCACTGTGACGCACAATGTCTCATTCGGCACCCGGCAAGCTCGCCTCGTCCGCTTGCCAAACCCGCTGTTTTGGAAGAGACTTCTCAATGCCGCTGCGGTCTGGCCACGCTCGGTAGCCGAATGTTGTCGTCGCCATCGCTGTACAACACAGCAGCCAACGCGCGGCGACGGGAGCACTATGGGACGTCTGATTGCATCGGGTCTTTGGACCCTCCTGTTTGTCACTGGATCCGCGCTTGCCGACATCAGTGTGATGGTCGGCGTCGATCCATCCGACCGCGAATCCATGATCATCAGCCTGCTCGATATGCAGCAGACGCTATCCAAGGTCGCGGGGCAGCCCGTGCATGCGGTCAAGTCGCAGGACTTGGGCGATGTGATGCGCTCAACGCGCACCGGCGAATACGATATCTACATCGCTCCCGCGCACGTCGCCGCGTCGGCGCTCGCGCACGGTTACACACTGATTGGATCGACCGACCGCGACGAGCTGTACGACTTTGTTGTACGTCCGGGCGCCAAGACGCCGGCGGATCTCAACGGCGGGAAGATTTATCTCACACAGCAGGATTCGGTCGCGGCTTACATGGCGCGGGGCATGCTCAACGAAGCCGGCCAGTCGCTCAAAATGTTCCAGACGGTGTTTTACCGGACAAGCTCGGGCGCGGGCCTGTTCGCGATCGACGCGGGCTTGGTCGATGCGACCGTGGCAAAACGGAGCGAATACGAGAACTGGGTCAAGGAGAACCAATCGAAATCCGCGGTGCTGCTTTCCTCGCGCGCGGTCCCGGGAGGCATGTCGGTGGTCGTGAAAAACTCTCTGCCCGAACCTGCGCGCACCAAGCTCGAAAACTGGCTGGTCAGTCCGGGCGGAACGATCGCGGGAATCGGCAAGGTTTCGTACCACTCCGGTCTCGCCAACTACAAGTACGTGGCGGCGCTTGGCAACTGGACTCCGTCGCAGCTTCCCGGCGCGAAGATGGTGACCGCGACCGAAGTCGTAGCCTTGCAACAAAAAGGCGTGCCCATCATCGATGTTCGGCTCGTCAAGGAGTACCACGAGAAACATATTCGCGGTGCGGTGTCGATCCCGTACGGGGAGAAGAGCTTGAAGGATGTCGCGTTCGATCCGGCACTGGACGACTGGGCCGGCCCGGAAAAGCTCGACAAGACCAAGCCGGTGATCTTCCACTGCAACGGTGCGGAGTGCTGGAAGTCGTACAAAGCCGCGAAGGTTGCGTTGTCCAAAGGATTCACGACCGTGTACTGGTTTCGCGGAGGCTTCCCGGAATGGGAAAGCAGCGGATTGGCGGTGGAATCGTCGCCCGCCACCACCGCGGAACTGGCGGAGCAACCACCGCTGGCTGCGCCGGGACCGGCAGTTGCACAAGCGCCGGCGAAAGCGCCGTAACCGCCTTGTAACTCCCTAGCGTCCGTGGACCTCCGGCGATTCGGCGATGAATAGCCGCAAACGCCGGTTGTAGTAGCGTCCCCAGCCTGCGTCTCGCAACCCGGATTTTTGCAGCACATGCTGCGAAGCCTTGTTGCCGGGATGCGTGACGCCGATGATCCGCAGCAGACCAAGTTGCCCGAATCCGTAAGCGACGAGCGCCCGCGCGCCTTCGGTCGCGAGCCCCTTG
>OCZU010001755.1_pt1 | contig 14061 bp, 9 predicted proteins | sample 1539001 | NCBI WGS metagenome assembly OCZU01 (sample SAMEA3539306, study PRJEB22396) | soil metagenome | biome: tundra; feature: field; material: soil | place: USA | collected 2010-05 | depth 0.15 m | reverse complement strand
GCGAGGGCAATATTGTTTCGCTGATTCAGAGCCTGTACCAGCACTTCGGGTCGAAAGTGGTGACCGACGATTTTGGGTTTGCACTGCAGAACCGCGGCGGCCTGTTCGAAATGGATCCCGCTCACCCCAATGCGCTCGAGCCCCGCAAGCGCCCCTTCCACACCATCATTCCCGCCTTCATGGAGCGGGGTGACTTGCACATCGGTTTCGGGATCATGGGCGGGTTGAACCAAGCCCAGGCGCACGCCCAGTTCGTCTCCAATGTAGTGGATCACGGCATGAGCATACAGTCCGCGCTCGAAGCGCCGCGCTTCACCAAGACCACGTTTGGCGGCTGCGATGTGTCGATTGAGAACCGCATCCCCCCGGAGATCCGCGACGCCCTGACGGCCAAGGGCCACCAGCTCAAAGTGCTCGGCGATTTCTCCAGCGTCATGGGCGGCGGCCAGGTAGTGGTACACGATGCGGCCAAGGGTGTAAACTACGGCGCGTCGGATCCGCGCAAGGATGGATCGGCCGTCCCCGAGCCGCCGCCCTATTTCGGCCCGCCCAAGAAGTAGCCCTGAGGAGCAAGGCTGCTAGCATAAGGGGAGGATCGACAATCTTTTTTTCGTCTTTTCCCATAAGGATCTCGCCATGCCGATTCACCCGACCGCCATCGTGGACTCCCGGGCGCGCGTTGCGGAAAGCGCCGATATCGGCCCCTACTGCATCGTTGGCGCGGAAGTGGAGATCGGCGCGCGTACCCGCCTGATGGCCAACATCTACCTGGAGGGCCCCACCTGGATCGGCGAGGACAACATCTTCTTCCCGTTTAGCACCGTGGGCGTCGCCTCGCAGGACCTGAAGTACCAAGGGGAGCGGGCGGAAACGCGCATCGGCGACCGCAATCGCATCCGCGAATTCGTCACCATCCATCGCGGGACCCAGGGGGGCGGCCTGCTCACCAGCCTCGGTAGCGGCAACCTCTTGATGACGTACACGCACGTGGCGCACGATGTCCGCATCGGCAACCACGTGATCCTGGGTAACAGCGTGGGGCTGGCCGGACACGTGACCATCGAGGACTGGGCCGACGTCAGCCCGTTCAGCGGCGTACACCAGTTCTGCCGGATCGGACGGCACGCCTTCATCGGACCCTACAGCGTTATCAAACAGGACGTGATGCCGTACTCGCTGACCAGCAATAAACCGGAGGTTGCCGTTTTCGGCGCAAACAGCATCGGCTTGGAGCGGCGCGGCTTCCACAAGGACGTCATTGAATCTCTGCAGACCGCGTTTCGGCTGCTGAGCCGCTCGCAACTCAACACCTCCCAGGCCATCGAGCGCATTCGCGCCGAGATCTCCTCCTGCGCCGAAGTTGACGAGTTGATCGAGTTCATCCGCTCCTCCGAGCGCGGCGTCGTGAAGTGATGCGCTACGGACTGATTGCCGGAAACGGGCGGTTCCCGCTGCTGGCGCTGGAGAGCGCGCGGCGGCTGGGGCATGACGTGACCGTGGTCGCCATCCAGGAAGAAGCCTCCCAAGAACTGGAGGCCCTGGCGCCCGGCTGCCACTGGATCTCCCTCGGGCAACTGGGCAAGCTGATCGAGATTCTCCGGCAGGAAGGCATCACCGAAGTGGTGATGTGCGGCCAGGTGAAACACGCCAAGATCTTCTCTTCCATCCGGCCGGACTGGCGCCTGGCCAAGCTGCTGGCCTCTCTGCCGTGGAAAAATACCGACGGGCTGATCGGCGGGGTCATTCGCATTCTGGAAGACGAGGGCATTCATCTGCGGGATTCGACGGCCCTGCTGAAGCCGATGCTGGCCACGGCGGGCGCGATGACCCGCCGCAACCCGGACAAGGACGAGACCACCGGCGTGGACTACGGCCGGCGCGTGGCCAATGCGCTCGCCAGTGTCGACGTGGGGCAGAGCGTGGCGATTTGCGAGCGAGCCTGCGTGGCGGTGGAAGCCATGGAGGGCACCGACACCATGCTGCGCCGGGCAGCCGGCCTGGTGAATGGCCGCCGGCTGGCCCTCGTAAAGGTGGCCCGCCGCCGCGAGCATCTGCTGTTTGACGTCCCCGTGGTGGGCCTGAGCACCATCCCGGTGATGCAAGAGACCGGGACTACGGTTCTGGCCGTAGAGGCCGGCCGTACTTTGATGCTCGACCGCGAGGAAATGCTGGAGGCAGCCAACCGGGCGGCGATTGCGATTGTAGGGTTCTAGTGTCTAGTGCTTGTAGCTAGTGGGACAGACGATCGTTTTTGGTCGTCTGTCTGCTGGATGTAGCCGCGAAGATCAACGCGACAGACCACAAAAACCGATGGTCTGTCCCACTGAGTAAGGCTGAGAATATGAAACTTCGATTAGCCGTCGTCGGCGCAGGCCAATTCGGACGCAACCACTGCCGCGTGATCCACGAATCCGAGCGGGCAGACCTCGCGGCCGTCGTCGACATCGACCCGGCGCGCGCCGCCGAGGTGGCGGCCCTTTACCACGCGCTGCCGTTGACCGGCCTCCGCGAGCTCTCGGGCAAGGTGGATGCGGCGGTGGTCGCCGTCCCAACCAGCGCCCATGAAGAAGTCGGCGTCGCCCTTCTGGATGCCGGCATCGACATCCTGGTGGAGAAGCCCATCGCGGGCGATCTCCCGGCCGCCACTCGTCTGATCGAAACCGCGGACCGGCATGGACGCATTCTCCAGGTGGGCCACCTGGAGCGCTTCAATCCGGCGGTGGTGGAACTGGAACGTCGTGTCACGCTGCCCCTGTTTTTCGAGATCCACCGGCTGAACCGCTTCAGCCCCCGCAGTCTCGACGTCGACGTGGTGCTGGACCTGATGATCCACGATGTGGATATTGTGCTCGCCCTCACACGCGCCGAGCCCCAGGAGATCCGCGCCGCGGGCATTTCCGTCCTGTCCGGCAAGGTGGACCTCGCGAACGTCCGATTCCAGTTCCTGAACGGCTGCGTGGCCAACCTCACGGCCAGCCGCGTCTCCACCGAGCAGGTACGGAAGCTACGCCTGTTTCAACCTCAACAGTACCTTTCCCTGGACTATGAACGGAGAGATCTGGCAATCTTCACGGTGGGCGAAGGGCGGCAGATCGGCTTCGAAAAGCCGGCGATTGCCAAGGACGAGCCCCTCAAGCTGCAACTGGACGCCTTCGTGGAATGTGTGGAAAAGCGAAATCCGCCGAAATGCTCCGGCGCCGGCGCGCGTCTAACTCTGCGGGTAGCTCTGTCGATTCTTGATAAGATTAAAGAGCACTCGGAAATAGTCTCGCAATCCCTGGTAGCTGGATGGAAACAGTAGTCCAACCTCCGGCAGACGTCGAACTCAACCTTCTCACCGAGTGGGGCGACCCTAGTTCCGGCCCCCGCACTCGGAAGGCCGCAATTCTGTCGGTGGTGGTGCATGCCGTGATCATCGTGTCTCTGGCCCTGCTGCCCCCGTCGGTTCTCCAGCGGCCACCGGAGACGGCCCAGGTTCATCACACGGTCACGCCCCTGATTGAGCCACCCACCGAACTGACCCAGAAGGCCCCCAACACCGGCAAGATCAGCAAGGAGTTCAACGCCGCGGAGATCGAGCCCCGGCCGCGCATCCAGATCCCAGCGGCGGTGCCCTCCACCAGCAGGCCGCGGGCCGAACGTGCGGCGTTGGTCCCCGCAATGCCCGCACCCAAGCCGACGCCGGCGGCCCCGTTGCCCGAGCCGCCCAAGGTCGAAGCCGCCATCAAAGAACCGCTCAAAAGCGATCTGCCGCAGTTCGCTCCTGCTCCGCCGCCGCAGATTCAGCCGGAGGAGAAGCCCAAGATCATGTTCGAGAAACCCGGCGCGGCCCCTCCTCAGGTTCAGCCGGGCCAAGGCCGCATCCCCATCCCGAATACCTCCGTCGCCGAGGCCATGCGTCAAGTGATTCGGGGCAACCTTTCGGGAGGCGGTGTGACGGTGGGCGATCAGGATTCCCCCGGGCAGGGAGGATACGGCTCCGGCATCAACCTTCCCCCTTCACCCGGTGCTCCGGCCAGCCAGTTGCAATTGCTGAGCGACCCCATGGGGGTCGATTTCCGGCCCTACCTGATCCGCGTGCTAGCCACCGTGAAGCAGCACTGGCTGGCAGTCATCCCCGAGAGCGTCAGGCTCGGACGGCGGGGAAGGGTCGCACTTCAGTTTTCGATCGCCCGCAACGGACAGGTTCCGAAGTTGGTGATTGCCAGCCCTTCCGGCGCCGACGCCCTGGACCGCGCGGCCGTGGCCGGAGTCAGCGCGTCGGTCCCCTTTCCCCCGCTCCCCACCGAATTCAAGGGGGAAACGATCTCGCTCCAGTTCAACTTCGCCTACAACAGCAAGTAACACGGCCATCCTTGCCTGTGTAAAGGGGCTCGGAAACCGAAGTTGCTCGTGGCAGAATTAAATCTCGTGGCAGAATTAAATATCGATGCAGAAACGTCTCGTGGCGGCAATGAGCACCTACGCGGTTCTCGCAGTCCTGGCGACCTTTACGCTGGATGGCGGCATGATGCGGAACTTCGTCTGGATCCTGCTCGCCGGACTGGCTTTGAAGACGTATATCGCCTACCGTGCAGGCTGGTGAGGCTCCACTGATGTGGGGCGGACCCCTTGGTCCGCGCGCGCCCCCCGGTCGCGCCCTTCCCCTCGCACAGCTTTTGGGACCCTCCGCCCTGGTTTGAAACACCGCCTCGTTTCAACCTGAAACACGTTCCATTCTGAAACATCAGCACCAGCGTTTAATTACTGAAAATAAGGTATTTATCACCTAATATCGTGTGGCACTACGTATGCACTCTTACGGCTGTCCGGAACAACTGATCCGGTTCCAAAAAACAATCCAGAAAGAGGATAAAAGCCATGCGGGTGCAACGTGTGTCCATCGGGCGGCGACAGAAGGTCTCCCAACAGGTTCGCGATCAGGTCGTGCTTGAGAACCTTTCGCTAGTGAAGGCGATTGCCATTCGCGTCCACGAGAACCTCCCGGTCCATGTGGATCTCGACGACCTCATCCACGCCGGCGTGCTGGGTCTGTTCGATGCCGTAGACAAATACGATGCGTCGAAGAACGTAGCGTTTCAAAGCTACGCCAAGCACCGCATCAAGGGCGCCATCCTCGATAGCCTGCGCCAGCTCGACTGGGCTTCCCGTGACCTCCGCAAGCGTCAAAAGCAGGTGGATTCGGTCACTCGGGATCTCTCCGTGAAACTCGGACGCAATCCGCAGGACGGCGAAGTGGCCCAGGAAATGGGAGTCAGCATGGACCGCTGGCGTCGCATGCAGATGGAGTTGCGGACCGTTGGGCTGGTCTCCGCTTCGGCGCATCCCGACCAGGAAACCGACCGCGCGCAAGAGTTCGCAGCCGCCCCGGACTTCCAACCCGACCGCATGTGCGAGCAAAGACAGCTCCAGTCGACTCTCGCCCGCGCTCTTGGCACATTACCCGAGCGCTACCAGAGGGTCGTGTTCCTCTACTATACGAACGACATGACCATGAAGGAGATCGGCGAGTTGCTGGGCGTCAACGAAAGCCGCATTTCCCAGATTCACAAGACCGCCCTGAAGAAGATGGCGGTAGCACTGCAATCCGAAGGAATCCATTCAGCAGAGGCCCTGTAACTCCTTTTGTGGCACCTGTGATCGGCTTTTTGTGGCGCGGGCGCCACAAAGGCAGGCAGACTTTCGACAAGATCACAGCTCGTTAGTCCGTCCCGCGCCGTTCACTGCACTTGCACTTCGGCGAGGCTCAGGTAGTTCGTGCCCGTGAGTTGCACGCGGACGAAGCGTCCCTGCCCTCCCACCGGAATCGTCAGGGACGGGTTAGGAGCTGTCGTCTGATGGCTGCTAAACGTCCCGGTTCGGAATTGCAGATTGGCCGGCGTATCCGTGGGAAGGAACGGCGTATTGGAAACAAACACCCAATAGTCGTTCAGCCGGGAGCCGCAACAGTCCGTCCGATTCCAGATCGTGACGGAATTGACGGTGCTCGAAGCACCCAAATCCACCTGCCACCAGGCGTTGGTATCCAGGTTCGTCGCGGTCACCGAACCGTCCGGGAAATTGCCGTCCGGATTGCCATCGATGGCCGATTGGGCGACCGCCGTGGGGTATCCCGGAAGCGTGCTGCTCTGGGTGGCCACCTTACCCGGCGGCGGACTCGCTCCCGGGCCAAATACCTGCACCTCGGCGAGGCTCAGGTAGTTCGGATTCGAGAGCTGCACGCGGACGTACCGCCCCTGTATTGCGAGTATGACATCGGGGCAGATCGCTCCGGTACATGGGGCGGGAATCACAGCGAACGGATTGGGAGCCGTAGTCTGGTGGAAACTGAGCGTTCCGGGCCGGCTCTGGAGGGTGGCGGGCGTGTCCGTAGCGAGGAACGGGGTATCGGAGACAAACACCCAATAGTCGTTCAGCCGCGAGCCGCAGCAATCCGTGCGGTTCCAAACCACAATCGAACCGATGGGCGTGGAAGCGCCCAAATCCACCTGCCACCAGGGGTTGGCCTCCAGATTCGTCGCGGTCACCGAACCGTCGGGGAAATTACCGTCCGTGTTGCCGTCCACGGCCGACCCCGCTCCGGCAGTGGGGTAGCCGCCAAGCGTGCTGCTTTGGGTTGCCGTCTTGCCCTGTGCCAGATTGCTCCCGGCAAACACCTGCACTTCGGCGAGGCTCAGGTAATTCGGGCTCGATAGCTGCACGCGAAGATACCGGCCTTGCGTGACGGCCGCAATCGTAGTGGATGGATTGGGGGCCGTGGTCTGGTGGCTGGCAAACGTCCCAGGCCGGCTCTGTAGCGTGGCCGGCGTGTCCGTAGCGAGGAACGGGGTATCGGAAACAAACACCCAATAATCGTTCAACCGCGATCCGCAGCAATCCGTGCGGTTCCAGACCACAATCGAACCGATGGCCGTCGAAGCGCCCAGGTCCACTTGCCACCAGGCGTTGGAATCCAGGTTCGTCGTAGTGACCGAACCGTCGAAGAAGGCGCCGTCCGTATTGCCGTCGACAGCCAACCCGGCAACCGCGGTGGCATATCCCGGAAGCACGCTGCTTTGGGTTGCCTGCCTGCCCAGCGCCAAATCCGAGTTAGGCGGAGCCGGCAGGTTGGTCAGCGCCAACGTGGCCGAGAGCGTCTGGATGGTCGATGCAACGTAGAAGGCCGTTACGTTGTAGCTGCCCAGGATGTTGTTGGCCATCGCGGTCACGCTGGCGACTCCGGAGGCGTTGGTCACCGCCGAGCCACTCGACAAGACGGCGCTGGCGCCGCTGGGGGGAGCGCTGAAAAGCACGAGGGCGCCACTCACCGGATTCCCGGCTGAGTCTTTGAGCGTCACCTGTAAGGGACTCGGAAACGCCGTGCCGACGACCGTGGATTGCGGCGTGCCGGGCGTGGCGGCCAAGCTTGCCGCCGGGTTCCCCACCGCTCCCCCACTGGTAACATAGACGGCGCTCGAACTGCTCCCCGACAAGTCCGCGTTGGGCTGGTCGCTCTCCGCACTAAACAGGCTTTCGACCACCGTGCCGGCCGGCAGCGAGGGATCAAATCCCACCTGCAACGTTATGTTCACGCTCTGTCCCGGCTGCAGCGTGCCATAGGTGACTACGGCCTCATTACCGGTCACCGTGCAGTTGGCGCCCCCGGTGGCCTGGCAGCCTTGAATGTTGCCGCCCGCCGTTACCCTGTCCCGAGCGACTACGTTCGTGGCCGCCTGGTTCGGATTGTCGTTCACCAACTGATTCGAGAAAATCGCGAGCGGCGGGGCCCCAAAAGCCAGCGGCGGCAGCAGCGTTGAGGAAGTGGTCCGCAGGTTCACCAGCTTTTGCAGCACGGAGAAGTCCCGGTATCGCGGTACCGGCGCAGTGGCGCTCGCCACGCTTACGTCGCTCACCGGGCCAAGACTCGCCGTAAGCTGGAGCTGGCTCAAGTCGACCCCCACCGCATTCGTCAACTGCAACGGGAACGTGTAATTATCGAATTGTCCCGGATCGGCCGCCAGCACTACCCAGGTTGCCGAAGCCACTCCGCCGGTGACCGTCAATGGGCTCTGGGCAACTCCCGCAATCGGGGATCCGCCGGCGCCGTTGAAGTCGGCCGAGTATAACTGTGCCGTCCCTTCGTTCGGGAACACCGGCGCGAGCACCTGCACCCCGGCAGGCACGTTGGTCAGAACCAGCCGCAGCCGGGTGGCTGGCGCGGCTCCCGCCCCTGCTTGAAAGGCCGCCGGCGTCGCCTCTCTGTACTGCACGGGGATGGACACGATTCCAAAGGCCGTCGGGGGTGGTGGCAATCTCTGGAAGAGCAATGCCGGCCCCGCATTCGCCATAGTTTCGAGCGCGTTGGTTACCGGCACTGGCACGACCGCGTTCACGCTCACCTGTCCCGTCACCGGGATCGACTGCAGATTCGCCGCGGCTCCCAGCAGACTCGCATCGGCCCGGACCTTGCTGATGACCACCGTAGTCGTGCCGTGGGATCCCGGCACCAGGAAAACGCCGGGCCAATGGATGATGTTGTAACCGGACACCAGGCCGTTTTGCGGATTGTTCCCGTTCACGGTCAGCACCGCGTCGGCGATATTCACCCCGGTGATCGCATTCGTGACGTTGGTGTTCAACGTCAGCGAGATGTCCGCGGTCAGACCGAGGATCCCTCCGCAACTCAACAACAGATCGCCCAGCACCTCCGTCCGGCCCTCGGTTGCAACCTGCGGTGGCGCCGCCACGCTGGCAATGCAAATCACGGGCGACGTTCCGGCTTGGGCCACGGCGTACGTCTGACCGGCAATAGTGAAGGTTCCCGTCCGCGACGCCGCGGTCCCCGGATTCGCCTGCACCGCATAGCTCACCGTGCCATTGCCCGATCCACCGATGGCGTTGATGGTCACCCACGGGACACTGCTACTCGTAGCCGGCCAGACGCAACCCGCCGGTGCCTGCACCGTTGCGGTCCCAATCCCGCCCGCCGCGGGAAACGCCTGGGCGGCCCGCGCCAGCGAGAAATTGCAGGTGCTCCCGGCCTGTATCACCGTGAAGGTTTGCCCGGCAACCATGATCGTGCCCGTGCGGCCGATGCTCGACAAGTTTGGCGCCGCCGTGTAGCTTACCGTCCCCGGGCCCATGCCGATTCCGGGACCGTTGATGGTCAACCAGAACGAATTCGGATCCGGGGCCGCCGTCCAGGCACAAGTCGAACTCAAAACGCCCACACTGATGCTGCCGCCCCCACCGCTCGCTGCCACCGAGCCCTTCAGCGGAGTGATCCCGAACAGGCAGCCATTCAGTTGGTTGACCAGGAACGACTGGCCCGCGATCGCGAGCGTGGCGCTCCGCGCGAGGGCGGATCCGTTCGCCTGTACAGTAAAGAGAACACTGCCGTTGCCCGATCCCGTCGCGCCGCCCGTAATCGTAATCCAACTCACCGGGCTGGAAGCCGACCACAGAGGGCAGCCGGGGGGCGAGTTCACCAGCACGGAGCTGGTGACTCCCGCCGGCCCCACCGAAGCCGATCCCGCCGACAGCGTGTTGTTGCACTGCCCTCCCAACTGGTTAACGGTGCCGGCAAACGGCTGCGACGCAGACTGAGGGGATGGCACACTGTTGTCAGTCACCTGGATGGAGTAGGCGTACTGGCCCAGCGAATCGGCATTGCCGCTGAGAGTGACCGTGCTCCCGGTGGTGGAACTGAAAAACAAGCCGGAGGGGAGCAAACCGGAGGCGATGGACCATTGGTAGACAGGGGTCGCCAGCACGCCGGGTTGGCTGGTCACCGGCCCGCCGGTAACCGTACACGTCGTGGAATAAAAAGCCCCCTGCTGCGATGGGCCCACGTTCGGATTGCAACTGATGCTCAAAGGATTCGAAGTGGCGGTGAGGAAGCCCTCCAGGGAGAAGTAGGCATGGCCCCCGGGTGGAATGGGCGGAGAGAATGTCACCGTGCCGGAAGTCTGGTCGGCGCTGACATTGGTGAACGAGGTGCCTGGACCCTCATAGCCGGTCGGGCCGAACGGACAAGCACCGGGAGGCGCGGGTACGATGCCGGCAGCGCAAATCCCGCTCCCGTTAAAAGCGAGTATCGCCATGCCGCTACCGTTGAGCGGCAGGGACGCAATGGAATTCGACGAAGAGTTCTGGACGCCGACCAATGTATCGTCCACGCCGTCATAGGGGGGTTGCGACGCATCCGATAAGACGTTACTGGCGCCATCCATGACGACCACCAGATAAGCGCAGCCGGTGCTCAACCCGACGTGTGGGCATTGATTGAACGGCGGGGCCTGTGCAGAGGCCGGAATACATGCCGCCAACGCGAGCAGCATGAGCGGGACGGTCTGATTTCGAATTCGGCGGGTGGCGGACATCGACTGTGGGCCTCTACCCTTTTAAGAGACCACGAAATGGAACGTGCGAGGTGAGAAAATCCGGCCGGAGCAGTACCAGATCAGGAGCGGATGATCCGGCATTGTAATCGCCCGCACGTTTTTCCTCCACCAAGAATGTGAGTCACACGATCGGAAAATAATCCCAACTTTGTACTGGACAGTTACTTACGAGCTATTGGGAGCCGTGCGCGAGGCCTGTTCTGGGGACCCGTGTGCCATTCTGGAATTGAGAGGGCCGTCGTGCAAGTCGCACGAACGGATTCCGCCCTCGACTCAATTGTCTCAATCACTTACATTTTTCCCGTCGTGCAGATCCGCACGACGGAGCAGAGGAGTTTCGTATGGAATCGATGTTATCCGCGCTGTCGGCCGAGGATGCCGACACCCTCGACCTGGGCGTTGCCCTGGGCGAGCAACATGCATTTGGCCTGATTGCGGGCCGATCCGCCGCAGCGCAAGCCACCGCCCTCAAGCGCTTGCGGGAGGAGAAGAAATATAGACGATTCACGCCGAACTGGAGCGAGTTCTGCCCGAAGTTCTTGAAAATGAGCAGCAGCCACGCCGACAGGATCATCCGCTTGCTGGACGAATTCGGCCCCGGCTATTTCGAGGTCGCGCAGTTGACCCGCATCTCCGCCGACACCTATCGCGCCATCGAACCTTCCATCCAGGACGGCGCACTACACTGGAAGGGCGAGGCCATCGAACTGGAGCCGCGCAATGCTCAGAAGGTGGCGCAGGCCGTAGCGGAACTGCGCGACGCACTGCCCGCCGCCACGCCCGCCGCGAAGAAGCCGCCCCGCAAGCTCGAAACGCCCGCAAGGCTGGCCGGGATCGATGAGCGCTGCGCCGCGATCGTCTCCGAGTTCCAGGAGATCTCGCGCCAGGAGCGCAGTGGAAAGAACTGGCAGCTCTTCGCCGCCACGCTCGAGCGGGTTTGCAGGACCCTGATTCGCCTCAAGCTGGAGAACGGATTGTTGTAGGCTCATACGCAGCCATGTTCGAATTGTCCGTCTCATTCGCCAACGGATTCCCCCGGCACGGCGTCTATAGTTCACACAGGAGAATTGCATGCTTGACGCCTTCATCCAGGATCTGCGTTACGCCGTTCGGACACTCCGTACCAGCCCGGGATTCGCCGCGGTGGCGATTCTATCGCTGGCACTGGGGATCGGCGCCAATACGGCGATCTTCAGCCTGATCGACGCGGTGATGTTGAAGTACCTGCCGGTCAGCCACCCCGAGGAACTGCTCCAGGTCGCGATGGGCGACGACAACGGCTCCACTTTCACGAACCCGATCTGGGAGCAGGTACGCGACCGGCAGGACGTTTTCTCGGGGGTATTCGCCTACGGCGGAGGACGCTTCAATCTGGCGCCAAGTGGCGAAGCGCGCTACGCGCAGAGCATTTGGGCCAGTGGGAATTTCTTCGCGACACTGGGCGTGCGCGCGGTGCTCGGACGAACACTCACGCCGGCCGACGACCGCCGTGGTTGCCCGGGCACGGCGGTCTTGAGTTACGACTTCTGGCAAAGAGAATACAACGGAAGCGCGGCCGTGATAGAAAAAGCGATCCTGTTGGATGGTCAGCCGTTTCAAATACTAGGGGTCGCCCAGCCGGGTTTTCACGGTGTGGATGTGGGGCGCTCGCTCGACGTGATGGTGCCGATCTGCGCCGAGGCGATTCTGCACCCGAGTCCCATGCTCGACCAGCGCAGCGCCTGGTGGCTGCGTGTGATCGGGCGTCCGAAACCGGGCCTGGGCTCCGGGCAGGTCACCGCGCGTTTGAAGACTCTGGCCCCCGATATCTTTGACGCAACCGTTCCCCAGCGTTGGCGCGCCGACGATCAGGCGAAATACCGGAAGCGAACGTTTTCCACGCTCCCGGCGGCCAACGGTTTGTCCTACCTGAGGACCCAATACCGGCCTGCTCTGATCACGCTGCTGGTGGTGGTGGGGGTGGTGCTGCTGATCGCCTGCGCGAATGTCGCGAATCTGCTGTTGGCCCGCGCGGCGGCCCGGCAGCGGGAGATCGCGATCCGGTTGGCCCTGGGATTGAGCCGGCCGCGGCTAATCCGGCAACTCCTGACGGAAAGCCTTCTGTTGGCCCTCGGCGGGGCCGGGCTGGGGATGTTGTTCGCGCAATGGGGTAGCCGCCTGCTGGTCGGGTATCTCTCCTCGTCGAACAACCTGGTGTATCTCGACCTCACCGTGAATGGACATGTCCTCGGCTTTACCATCGCCGTGGCGGCGGCGACGGGGCTGCTTTTCGGCCTGGCGCCGGCGTGGCGCGGCACGCGCGTGGAACCGCAAGCCGCCATGAAGGAGAACGCGCGCGGAGTGGTGGAAGGCAGCACCCGCTTCGGCCTCGGGAAGGTGCTGGTAATGCTCCAGGTGGCGCTCTCACTGCTGTTGCTGGTGGGCGCGGGGCTTCTCCTGGGGACTTTCCGGAAGCTGGAAACTCTCGACCCGGGGTTCGAACCCAGCCATGTGCTGCTCGTCAACCTGGATTTGCGCAACGCCCACTACCCCAAGGAACGGCTGGTGAGTGCCAGGCAGGAGATGCTGGAGCGCCTGCGCGCGATTCCCGGAGTGCGTTCGGCCAGTTCTTCGAATAACACTCCGATCAGCGGGTCGGGTTGGAACGAGGACATCCAGGTGGAGGGGTACACGGCCAAGTCCCAACGCGATTCGCTGGTTTGGCTCTATCAGGTGAGCCCGCGTTTTTTCGAGACCCTGGGCATCCCACTGATCGCTGGGCGCGATTTTGACCGCCGCGACACGCTGAGCGCACCCAAGGTGTCGATCGTCAGCCAGAGCATGGCGAAGAAGTTCTTCGGCGCCACGAATCCCATCGGGAAGACCTATCGGACGACGTACCCCACGCCGGGGCCGCCCGTCGAGATCATCGGCGTGGTGGGTGATGTGAAATATGACAACCTCCGGGAGGAAACCCGTGCGATCGTCTATCTGGGGGCCGGCCAGGAGGAACAGCCCTACCCGTCTGCGACGTTCGAAGTGCGCGGCGCCGGGTCGGCCGCGGACCTGATTCCCAGCGTGAAGTCCGTGCTCGAACAGGTGAACCCGGATGCCACGCTGCAGTTCCGTACCCTGTCGGAGCAGGTCGCCGAATCGCTCACGCGGGAGCGCCTGCTGGCGACGCTGTCGGGCTTCTTCGGCGCACTGGCGCTGCTCCTGGCGACTATCGGGTTGTACGGTGTGATGTCGTACAACGTGGCGCGCCGGCGGAGCGAGATCGGGATTCGCATGGCGTTGGGGGCCGCGGAGGCGAGAGTGCTGCGCATGGTGCTGAGCGAGGTGGCGCTGCTGGTGGGGGTGGGATTGCTGGCGGGCCTGGGCGCGGCGCTCGCGGCCACGCGGCTGATCGCGACATTTGTCTGGGGAGTCACGGTGCGTGACCCCTTCACGCTCGCGATGGCGGCGGTTCTGCTGGGCGCGGTCGCGCTGCTCGCCGGGTACCTGCCGGCGCGGAGGGCTTCGCGCCTGGATCCGATGGCGGCGCTACGGGAGGAGTGACGGCCCCAGTGGGACAGGCCATCGGTTTTTGTGGCCTGTTTGAATGGGCCTTCGGCCCGCGAAATCCCATGAAAAACTGGCATCATGGCAATGGCGGGAGCGGTGAGGTCGATTTGACAGTGAAGAAGTTGAGATCGTTGGT
>OCZU010001754.1_pt1 | contig 14066 bp, 13 predicted proteins | sample 1539001 | NCBI WGS metagenome assembly OCZU01 (sample SAMEA3539306, study PRJEB22396) | soil metagenome | biome: tundra; feature: field; material: soil | place: USA | collected 2010-05 | depth 0.15 m | reverse complement strand
CCGGCCATGGAGCACGAGTCCACGCCGGCCATGGAGCACGAGTCCACGCCGGCCATGGAGCACGAGTCCACGCCGGCCATGGAGCACGAGTCCGATCCGGCCATGGAGCACGAGTCCGATCCGGCCATGGAGCACGAGTCCGATCCGGACACCTTGTTGCAGAGCTAGCGGCCGGAGCAACTCGCCGAACGGACTGGGCCGAGGGCCGTGCGGTCAGGGGATCTTGCGGGTGGCCGCACGGCCGAGCCACATCGGAGCTGGGATAGGGCGGTTGCGTCCGTCCCGGGCCTATGCCAGTTCTGGGCTAGACTTCGGTGAGCACGCCGGTAGGCGTGCCCAATCGGCTGTTGCTTGCCCTCCGGCTGGGCCGGGCTCACTGGTCCGGAATCACAGGGAGCGCTGCGCCGACGATCTGGTCTTTATCCTCAAAGGAGTCACCGCCGTGCCCGAGGTCCGCATCCCCGCTGAGCCGCGTACCGAGTTCGGCAAGGGCTTCGCCCGCCGCGCTCGTCTCGCGGGCCGGGTCCCCGCCGTGCTCTATGGCCACGGCACGGAAACGCGGCATCTCACGCTCCCCAGCCACGCCGTCATGATGGCGCTGAAGACGTCGAACGCGCTGATCCGCCTGGACGGCCTGCCGGGCGGGAGCCAGCTGGCCCTGCCCAAGGCGATCCAGCGCGACCCCATCAGGGGCTCCGTCGAGCACGTGGACCTGATCCTGGTCCGGCGGGGCGAGAAGGTCACCGTGGACGTGCCCATCCAGGTGACCGGGGATGTGTTCCCCGGCGGGCTGCTCGACCAGCAGCAGATCCAGATATCGATCGAGGCCGAGGCGACCAACATCCCGCGGCACATCGATATCGACGTGGAGGACATGGAGATCGGCCGCGCGGTGCATGCCGGGGACCTGGACCTGCCGGAAGGCTCCACGCTGGCGGTCGAGCCGGACACCTTGATCCTGCACGTGGTCGCGGCGCCGACGGCCGAGCAGATGGAGGCCGACCTCGGCGTTCCGGAGGCAGCCGTCAGCGCGGAGCCTGCTCCGGTGCCCGAGGGTGAGGGCGAGGCCAAGCCCGAGTCTGGCAGCGAGTAGTCAGGCTGAGGTTTCTTGCGGGCCGGCGAGCGCCGGCCCGGGACGGGTACGGCATGGCGGACGAGCGCTGGCTCATCGTCGGGCTCGGCAACCCGGGTGCGGAGTACGCGGGCAACCGGCACAACGCCGGGTTCCTCGTCGCGGACCTGCTCGCCGACCGGGCCGGCGCGCGGCTGCGCGGGAGTAAGTTCCGCGCCAGCGTCGGTGATGGCCGGCTGGCCGGACTGCCGGTGACCATCGCCAAGCCGGTCACCTTCATGAACGAATCCGGCGGTCCCGTGGCGGCGCTCCGGGACTACTACCGGCTGCCGGCCGACCGGATCGTGGTGCTCCATGATGAGCTGGACCTGCCGTTCGGAACGATAAGGCTCAAAATGGGCGGCGGGGACAATGGACACAACGGACTTCGTTCGGTGACTGCCGCGCTGCGCACCCGCGACTACCACCGGCTGCGTTTCGGAATCGGCCGTCCGCCGGGGCGGATGGACCCGGCGGCGTTCGTGCTGCGGGACTTCGCGGCCCCGGAACGGAAGGAACTGCCGTATCTGATCGACCGCAGTGCGGACGCGGTGGAGGCGCTCCTCACCGACGGCCTGGCCGCGGCGCAGAATGCCTTCCATCCCGGCAGCCCGCACGGCAACGACGCCCCCTGACCCGGTACTCGGCTGCGCCGGGTGCGGCGTCTGCCGGGAGAGGCCACCGGGGGAACCACGGTAAGGTGCCGCAATGAGAATCCTGGTAACCGGCGGAGCCGGGTTCATCGGCTCGCATTACGTCCGCATGCTGCTGGGCGGTGCCTATCCGGGCTTTGCGGATGCCCGGGTGACCGTGCTGGACAAGCTGACCTATGCGGGAAACCTGGCCAACCTGGAGCCGGTCTCGGGCAGCCCCCGCTTCACCTTCGTGCATGGGGACATCTGCGACCCGGTGCTGCTTCACTCGGTTCTCCCCGGCCATGACGCGGTGCTCAATTTCGCCGCCGAGACGCATGTGGACAGGTCCATCTCGGGGGCGGCAGATTTCGTCGCCTCCAACGTCGCCGGCGTCCAGGTCCTGCTGCAGGCCTGCCTGGATGCGCAGGTCAGCAAAGTGGTCCAGGTCTCCACCGATGAGGTCTACGGAAGCGTGGCGCAGGGCGCGTGGACGGAAGACGCGCCGCTGGAGCCGAACTCGCCCTATGCCGCCGCCAAGGCCGGCGGCGACCTCATGGCCCGGGCTTACGCACGGACCCACGGGCTCGACGTGAGCGTGACCCGCTGTTGCAACAACTACGGCCCGTATCAGTTCCCCGAGAAGGTGATTCCCCTCTTCGTCACGAACCTTCTCGACGGGCGGAAGGTCCCGCTGTACGGGGACGGCGGCAACATCCGCGGCTGGATTCATGTCGACGACCACTGCCGGGGCATCCAGCTGGTGCTGGAGCGCGGCACCCGGGGCGGCCTCTACCACATCAATGGTGACGCGGAGCTGACCAACCTCGAGCTCACGCAGGCACTGCTGGACTGCTGCGGCGCGGGCTGGGACATGGTCTCCTACGTCGAGGACCGCAAAGGGCACGACCGGCGCTACTCGCTGGACGACTCGGCCCTGCGGGCGCTCGGATATGCCCCGCGCACTCCGTTCAAGGAAGGCCTGCAGGCGACCGTCCGGTGGTACGAGGACAACCGCGGCTGGTGGGAACCGTTGAAGCAAAAGGCCTCGCCGGTGCGGAGCGTCCCCGGCGGGACGGGCGAGGCGGTACCGGGCGGGCCGGCGCGATGAGCCGGTGGCTCATCACCGGCGCGGCCGGGATGCTGGGCCGGGATCTGGTCAGCGTGCTTGAGCGCAGCGGCGAGACCGTGACCGCCCTGACCCGCGCCGAGCTGGATATCACGGATGGCGCTGCCGTCCGTGACGCGCTGCGGCACTGGCGCCCGGCGGTCGTCGTCAACTGCGCGGCCTGGACCGCGGTGGATGCCGCCGAGACGTCCGAGGATGCCGCGCTCCGGCTGAACGGGCAGGCGGTCGCCGACCTGGCCGCGGCGTGCGCCGCGGCCGGCGTCCGCCTGATCCAGCCGTCGACCGACTACGTATTCGACGGGCAGGCCCGGCGACCGTATGCCGAGGACGACGTGCCGTCGCCCGGCACGGCCTACGGACGGACCAAGCTGGCCGGGGAGCAGGCCGTGCTGGACCGGCGGGACGGGACCGGTTATGTCGTCCGGACCGCCTGGCTGTACGGGGCGCACGGGCCGAACTTCGTACGGACGATGATCAGGCTGGAGCAGCAGCGGCCGGACGTGGACGTGGTGGATGACCAGCACGGGCAGCCCACGTGGACGATGGATGTCGCTGACCGGATCGTCGCGCTGGTCAGGTCCGGAGCCCCCGGTGGTGTGTACCACGCCACGAGTTCCGGGGAGACCACCTGGTTCGGGCTCGCCAGGGAGGTATTCCGCCTGCTGGGCGCGGACCCGGACCGGGTGCGGCCGGTAGGGAGCGCCGCGTATGTCCGCCCGGCACCCAGGCCTGCCTACAGTGTGCTCGGCCACGATGCCTGGAGCCGGGCCGGTCTCAGCCCGATCGCGGACTGGAGGCTGGCCCTGCGGCAGGCATTTCCCGCGCTGGCCGCCGCCGAAGGAGCCGGGGCGCAACGGCTACCGGGTGTCACTGGGCAAAGATAACAAAACGGTAACAGCGGCGCCCTGATCGTCATCGGTCCCTACAGGCAGAGCGTCATAAGGGTAGTTTCAGCATTTCGCATGAATAGTGCCATGCGGCGGGTGAGAGAGCTAGCCGCAGTCGGGCCGAGTGGGGTCACGTGTTGGGAGGCTGGGCATTGCATGCACTCATGACTCGCTGCGTGGCCAGCGCATCGGGGTGCGTGTGGCGGCCCGGGGCGGCGTCACGGTGATGCCGCGATCCGCCCGGCTCGGCCTGGTCGCCGAGCGCGATAGCCAGGGTGCCGCCCTGCTGGAGCGGCTCATCCGCATCTCCCTCCGCCAGCTGGCGGAGCAGCACACCGGCGGGGACTTCGTGTTCACCGTGACCGGTGCGGCCACGCCAGACGGCGGCTGGCAGTTGCGCCCGGCCGGGACGAGCCTGCGCTACGGTGCGATCGCCGCGCTGGGCCTGATGCGGCTGGCTGAGCCCGACCAGCGCGACGTGCTGGGCGGGCTGACCGTCCACGATCTGCTGGGCCGGCTGGCCAAAAGTCTCGACAGCATTACCAATGTCGGCGACGCGGCCATCGTGTGCTGGGCCTGCGCCGCTGCGGAGCATGGCGACCTGCTCCGCGCCGTGGGCCGGCTCGCCGAGCTTGACCGGCCCGACCGCCCGGTGGACGTGCTGGCCGCGGCGTGGGTGGTGACCGCGCTCGTCGCGGCGCGCGGGCACGCTGACGTGGAGGAGCACTTGGCGGCCGCGCGGGGGCGCCTGCTGGCCGCCCGCGGCGCTGCCGTCTATCCGCACACCACCGGCGGGGATGCCCCGTGGTACCGCGCGCACGTGGGCAGCTTCGCCGATCAGGTCTATCCCATCCAGGCGCTCGCCCGGCTGCACGGCAGCGCCGACGATCCCGAGGCATTGGCCGTGGCCAACACCGTGGCCGGGGTTATCTGCGCCGCGCAGGGACCTGCCGGGCAGTGGTGGTGGCACTACGACTCGCGCACCGGCGAGGTCGTGGAGGGTTACCCGGTGTACACCGTCCATCAGCACGCGATGGCGCCGATGGCGCTGCTCGACCTGGCCGACGCGGGCGGGGCGGACCACCTCGACGCCATCGGCCAGGGCTTGCGCTGGCTGCAGGGTCCGCCCGAGGCCGGCGAGGATCTGGTGCTCGATGAGCCGCCGATTACCTGGCGCAAGGTGGCCCGCGGCGACCCGCGGAAGGTGGTGCGCGGGCTCCGCGCGGCATCCACCCGGATCCGTCCCGGGATGGGCTTGCCAGCGCTCGACCGGGTGTACCGGCCGGGCCCTGTTGATCACGAGTGCCGCCCTTACGAACTGGGCTGGCTCCTTATGACGTGGCTGCCATGACTGTGAGGGTGGGATGGATCACAACCCGGCTGGGCTGATGCAGCGGGACCTGTTCGGGCTCTCGGTGGACGCGGTCACCATGTCGCAGGCCGTCGCGCGGTGCACCGACGCGATAAAGAACGGTGAGCACCTGTCCATCGGCGTGCTGAACGCCGCCAAAGTCGTGGCCATGCGGCGGAACCCGCAGCTACGCCAAGCCGTCGGGGAATGTGACCTGATCCTGGCCGACGGCCAGGCCGTCGTCTGGGCGAGCCGGGTGCTGGGCTCGCCGTTGCCGGAGCGCGTGGCGGGCATCGACCTCTTCACGGACCTGCTCGCCGAGGCCGCTGACCGCGGCTATCGCGTGTACTTCCTCGGGGCGCGGCCGGACATTCTCGCGAGGATGCTGGACGAGGTCGGCCGGAGATTTCCCGGGCTGCCTGTTGCGGGCGCCCGGGATGGCTACTACCAGGTGGGCGAGGAGGCCGAGGTCGCCGAGGACATCCGCCGCTCCGGCGCTGACATCCTGTTCGTGGGCATGTCCTCGCCACGCAAGGAGGTGTTCCTCAGCGAGTGGGGAACGGCCACCGAGGCGAACGTGATACACGGGGTCGGGGGATCGTTCGACGTGCTCGCGGGGCTGACCCGGCGGGCGCCTGTCTGGTGGCAGGACCATGGCCTGGAGTGGCTCTACCGGGCGTTGCAGGAGCCGGTCCGGCTCGGCCGACGGTACCTTACCACCAACATGTCATTCATCATGCTGGTCGCGCGGGAGCGAATGCACGGCCGCGTACCAGGGGGGAATTCGTGACGACAGTCGTTGTCGCCGGACTGGGGTATGTGGGCTTGCCGCTCGCGATGCGCGCGACGGCGGCGGGCCACCGGGTGGTCGGCTACGACACCGACCCTGGCCGGGTGAAGCTGCTGGCTGCCGGGGAGTCCTACGTCGAGGACATTTCCAGCGCGGAACTGCAGGCCGCGCTGCACAGCGGTCAGTTCCTGCCATCATCCGACGAGGCCGCGTGCGCCGGGTTCGACGTTGCCGTCATCACCGTGCCCACCCCTTTGCGCGAGGGGCTGCCCGATCTCAGCTACATCGAGGCCGCGTCCCGGATGCTGGCCCGGTACCTCCGCCCGGGCGCGACCGTGGTCGTGGAGTCGACGTCGTATCCGGGGACGACGCAGGAGCAGGTGCTGCCCTGGCTGGAGGACGGCTCGGGGCTGGCCGCGGGCACTGATTTCTATCTGGGTTACAGCCCGGAGCGGATCGACCCAGGTAACAGCACCTGGACGCTGACGACGACGCCGAAGATCGTTTCTGGGATCGATGACGGTTCCCTCGCGGCCGTCCAGGCTTTCTACGATGGCGTGGTCGAGCGCACCGTGCCGGTCTCCTCGCCGCGTGAGGCTGAGCTGGCCAAGCTGATCGAGAATACCTTCCGGCATGTGAACATCGCCCTGGTCAACGAGCTCGCCATGTTCGCCAACGACCTCGGCATCAACGTGTGGGAGGCGATCGACGCGGCCTCCACCAAGCCGTTCGGTTTCATGCCGTTCACGCCGGGCCCGGGGGTGGGGGGCCACTGCCTGCCGATCGACCCCTCGTACCTTTCCTGGCGGGTGGAGCGGTCGCTGGGCAAGAGCTTCCGTTTCGTTGAGCTGGCCGACGATATCAACCGGCACATGCCTGACTACGTCATCCACCGCCTGATGCTGGCGTTCAACGAGCGCGGCCGCGCGATCAGGGGATCGCGCATCCTGCTGCTGGGGCTCGCGTACAAGAAGAACACCGGCGATGCGCGGGAGTCGCCCGCCGTCCGGGTCGCCCAGTTGCTGGCCGGGCTGGGAGCTGACGTCCGGGCCGCGGATCCGCATGTCGCAGAGGCCAGGGCCATTGACGGGCTGGTGGCCCGGGTGGAGCCGACAGCCGAGGAAGTCTCCAGCGCTGACGCTGTCGTCCTGCTCACCGACCATGATGCGTTCGACTTCGAGGACATCGGCAAGCGCGCGCGGTTCATCTTCGACTGCCGCCGCCGCCTGGCCGGACAGAACGTCGAAATCCTGTGAGGACCGGGCCGATGCGAGTGATCTGCGTCGCCGGCGCGCGGCCCAATTACATGAAGGTCAAGCCGGTGATGGACGCGCTGGAGGAACGCGGCGCGGACGTCATCCTGGTCCACACCGGGCAGCACTACGACGCCGCGATGAACGACGTGTTCTTCGCCGATCTGGGGATCCGCCCGCCTGACCATCACCTGGGGGCGGGCTCGGGCAGCCACGCCACCCAGACGGCCCGGGTGATGACGGCGTTCGAGCCGCTGGCCGAGCAGTTGCGCCCGGACGTGGTCGTGGTGGTGGGGGACGTCAATTCCACGCTGGCGTGCGCGCTGGTGACCGCGAAGTCCGGTGCGCTGCTCGCGCATGTGGAGGCGGGCCTGCGCAGCAGGGACTGGACCATGCCCGAGGAAATCAACCGCGTGGTCACGGACAGGGTCAGCGACTACCTTTTCGCCCCGTCAGCCGACGCGGTGGCCAACCTGCAGGCTGAGGGGCACCGGCCGGATCAGATTCACCTGGCGGGCAACGTCATGGTGGACACGCTGCTGGCGAACCGCGACCGGGCGATCGGGGGCGACACGCTGCGGCGGCTCGGGCTTGAGCCCGGTGAGTACGCGCTCGTGACGCTGCACCGGCCGGCCAACGTGGACGACCCGGCCGCGCTCGCCGGGCTGCTGTCCGCCTTGGACGAGGTCGCCCGCGCTTGCCCGCTCGTCCTCCCTGCTCACCCCAGGGTGGCGGGCCAGTTGCAGGGTGCGGGGCTCTCCGACCGGGTGCAGGTCATCCCGCCCGCCGGGTACCTCGACTTCATTGCGCTGCAAGCCGCGGCGCGCCTCGTCCTGACCGACTCCGGCGGCGTGCAAGAGGAGACCACCGTCCTCGGCGTCCCCTGCCTCACCCTCAGAGACAACACCGAGCGCCCCATCACCCTCACCGAGGGCACCAATCAGCTCGTGGGACGCGACCCGGAAAGAATCGTCAAAACGGCGCTCAGCGTGCTGCAGGCCCCGCCCCCGCGGCGGTCGCCAGCCCTGTGGGACGGACGGGCCGGGCAACGGATCGCGGCGACGCTGCTCTCCGGCAGCGGACCGTCCGGGCACCCACGGCCAACCGACGAGATTCAGGCTCCAACGGCCTGACGGGGAGACGCATCCCCCGTCGCCTGACGGGGGCGCCGCTGCTGAGATCCCCGCCTGAACCCCCGGCTCAGTAGTCCGGCGCAGCCGGATTACCCGCCCGGATCCGGGGGGCACGCACCTGCGAGGGGCGCGGCTCAGCCGCCCGCCTCCGGGCGGAGGGGAGCAACCGGATCGGATGCCGGTCAAAGAAGGACGCGACCGCGAAGATGGCTATCAGGGTGAGGATGATCAGCCCGGCGAGGGCCCGCTTCGACGACCCCTGCTCCAGGAGCGGCCCGGTGTCCCCGGCCAGCAGGATCGCAATGCGGTTGTTCGGCGCGACGCCATCCCGCACCTCCGAGGCCGTGAACTGCTGAGTCAGCAACGTGGTGACCACGGTGAATGTCTGGTGGACGGCGGGGAAGTCCTTAGACGTCGTGCTCACCGTCAAGTACGGGTTGCTGAAGTTCGGGTACTGCAGGTTGTAGCTGTTGAGCAGTTCCACGTCGATCTGGGCGGTTCCGCCAGCCCTGAGTATCTGCTGCTGGCCCTGCGGGCTCATGGTCTGGGCGGCAACGGTGCCAGCGGCCTCGGTGAGGGCGCCGCCGACGGCCTCGAATGGATTGGGCTTGGCCCCGGATATGGGCGGGACGAAGACCAGCGTGCCGTTCTCCGTATATGTCGGCGCGGAATGCTTGAAACCATAGGCGACGCCAGCGGCGATGATGAGAACGGCCAGGACGGCGATGAAGTGCCGCCGCAGGAGCCTTGCGATCTCGGGCAAGCTCACGAGCAGTCCCCTCCCGTCCCAATCCGCGCGCTCAGGTCACCCCCGCCCGGCATACTTCTCGGGCGCCTCCGGAGACGATACAGTCTATGGCGGCACGCAGTGGTTCTATGGCTGGTAAAAGTCACGTCGGAGCCCAGATCACGTCAAGGCGGGGCCGAACCGCCCAATGTGCTGCATCGTGCATGCCCCGGTCGGTAGACTGCCGGGACAGACCGCACTAGCCGCGCCTTGGACGAAGCGGGCGCCGCGGTCGGATGACGGTGGGCATCAGGCCACTCGGGTAGCGGATCGGCTGCCCGGAGGCGGCGGGTCTCGACAGGCGGGCGGGTAAGTAAATGGACTTGACGGCGTCGCTGCGCGCCTTGCGCAGGCAGTGGATCCTGGCTGGCTTTCTGCTAGTCCTGACCTTCGCGGCCGGTGTCGCGGCGTGGGTCAAGATGCCCGGGCCCTACCAGACGGAGTCCATGGTCGTCCTGTTGCCGTCGCAGCAAGCCTCGAAGCTGAACGGCAACAACCCGTTCATGAGCTACGGCGGCTCGGAGAACATCGCCGGTGACATCGTCCTGCGTCAGGTCATGGATCCGGCCGCCATCACCGCTCTCGCCAGCCGCGGCTACACCGCCTCCTACACGGTCGCGGACGACCCGACCACGTCCGGGCCGATCCTGGACATCACGGTCACCGGCAAGAATCAGGCCCTGGTCGAGAACACGCTGCAGGGCGTCACGAGCGAGGTTCAGGCCAAGATCACGGCGCTCCAGTCGTTCCTGACCCCGACCAACCGGATCACGAGTATGGTCATCTCCTTTCACCCCACCGCGAAGCTCGAGGTCAGCAAGAAGGCACGAACTATCGTGCTGATCGTGGGCCTGGGCCTGGTTCTTACCTACGCTCTCCCGCAGATCCTGGACGCGGAGATCCGCCGGCGCCGCGGTGAGACGCGTGGCGGTGATCGGGTTTCCGGGTACGCGCCGCCTCCCGCCCCGGACGACGAGCAGTCGCCGTATCAGCAGCCGCACCGGCGGAGGTACCGTCCCACGGCCGACGAGCCGGAGCCAGTGCCCGCTGGCAGGCCCTACGTCGAGCGGCAGCAGCGTGGCGGGGAGCGTGCCGCACCTGTGCCGCCCACTGGCGAGGGTGATGTCACGAACGACGGGACGCCCGACCGGCGGTCCAGCCGGGAAGCCGCGCGCCGCCGTGAGTTCACTTACTGATCAGCGCTGATGGCCGGGGGCATCCTGATGATCAGGATGCCCCCGGCCATCAGCGTGCCTAGCCCTCCGGCACGCTGCTGAACCGGGCACCGGATGACCGGGGCACGGCACTGTCGCGCGGACGGCGGTCTAACTGGTCGAAGGCTTCAACCCGGTCCAGGACAACGTTCCCGTCCTGGTACCGGAAGCGGATCCGGTGACCGTCGCATTCGAGGAACGCCGGTTCCCATCGGCGGTGATCGTAAGCCCGGACCTGCCGCACCACTGAGTCCCATCCCCCCGACAGATCGAGGCGTCCCTCACGCGGCAAGCCCGCTTTGAAATACTGTGCCCCCGTCGCGTCCTGGGCTCGGACGGGAACCCGCTGGCCATCGCGTGCCGCTTCCACCACTCGAGGCAGGGTCCGCTTCAGCAGGAGGAGCGACAGATCGTCCACCTTGGACCACAGCGTGCGTGCCGTATCGGCCGCCGTGATGGGTATCCGTTCCTCGTCGACGATGGGCCCCGTGTCGATCTCGCGGTCGCATAGGTGCAACGTCGCGCCGAACTCGGCCGCGCCGTCCAGCAGTGCGTGCTCGATGGCGCAGCATCCCCGGTACTCCGGCAGCGGGCCGGGGTGGATGTTGAGCACACCCCACCGGACCTGATCGATGAAGTCGGGCGGGAAGATCACCGGGTTGTAGAAAGAGATCGCGAGTTCAGGTGCGCCCACTTCACGCCGAACGCCCGCCAGGTTAAGGACCGGAACGCCTGCCGAGCGGGCGACCCGCTGCATGGCGCCGTCTTGATAACTCGCGTCGCCTCGGCCGCAGGTAACCGACACAACATCAATGCCGGGCTGGGCGAGCACAACCTCCAGGCCACGGACGCTCGCGTCCTCACGGGAGTCGCCGAAATAGGAGGTGCGGATAGGCACCAGGGGCTGATTCACGGTGCCTCCGCGGCGGTCATGACCTGCTGGGTCACAAGGCGATGAGTGCTGCACTGGAGCACGGTAAGCAAAGGACCCCCCCATGGCAGACGCCAGTAATACGCAGTATTTCAGCGTTTAGCGCTTGACGACTGGGCATCCTGGAAACTTGCCGGGCGGCGAATGTCAAGCCTCTGTCAAGCCTCTGTACGTCTTCTGAATGGGCGGCGCGCGGTCAGCGGAGGTTAGCGGGACCGGCCAGCCACAGATGGCGCTGCGTCTCGCACAACGGGTATCGGCGCCGTGTCGTCCTTCTCGAAACCACTGAAGGCCAGTTCAGGCTTATATGGCGGCGGTTCGCGGCCCTCCCGGGGCAATCCGCCGCCTGGGGCCAGCGCTTCCAGCCGGGCCAGCCGCCACAAGGCGCCGACGCAGCCGAGGATCAGGAAGGTAACGCTCGCGGCCATGGCAAAGGACAGGGCGTCAAGCGTCGCGAATGACACGGCAGGGACTGCCGCCGAGGCCGCCATGCACTGCGCGAGATGACGAGTCTCAGGATCGCTGGACATGCGGCGGGCGTTCCTGGCCGTCATCCACCCGGTCGTGAATAGCGCTAGCAGGGCGATGAGGCCAACAAAGCCAATCTCGATAAGCGACAACAGATACTGATCGTCGGTGAAGAAATAGCTGGCCGGCAGGAAGGTGCCGAAACCGCGGCCGAACCATGGATGCTGGGCTATGAACGGCATGCTTGACCCGAAGGCGCTAGTCCGCGACGCGCTGCTGGTGTCCGATCCGACTTGCGTGAACAGGGAGGACAACTCGCCGATCAGGCCGTGGCTGGTAATAAACAAGCTGCCCAGTCCGAAGAGTCCCACCACGTAGGCAACCCACCGGTCTCGTCTCGGCCAGACCGACAGCACGACAGCACCGGACACGATGATCGCGAGAATTGCCGTCCGCGACACCGTCATCGGCAGGGCTATCCCGATGAGCGCGACCTGCAGCCAGCGGCGCCGGCGCAGGGCGGGCGGGGCGAAGCGGGCCTGGTGGATGGCGATCGGCAGGCATATCGCGAGCACGACAGCAAGTTCGATCGGGTCGATGGCCGTCGCGGATGGGCGGTTGAGCTGGTTGCGGGTGAGCAGGTCCGTGAAGGGCGTCTGGGCGCTCAGCCCGGGGATCTGGATGTACCGCGCGGCGTTCAGCCCGGTGAAGAACTGCGTGATGGCGAGCGCCGATATCGCCGTCGCGCCCATGACTATCCGGCGCAGCAGGACCTTCAGCCGGTCCATGCTGGGGATGCCATCCGCCGCTACCAGCATGACGCCCAGCCATCCAAGCATCAGGATGAGACCGCGATCCGCGCCGTTGCCCTCCAGGGACGGCAATGTGCGCCGGTTGGCTGATATGTACGTGGCGAGAACCGCGCAGGTGAGCACCACGGCGGCGACCCGGATCGGCTGACGCCCCCGGGCCAGCGCCAAGGGGGGTGTGACCAGGGTCAGCAGGTAGGCAAAGAGGAGCAGCACCGCGAATATCGTGTCCGGGCCGCCCGCCCCGCCGAGCGGGGAGAAGACCAGCGGCGACGGTATGACCATGAGCAGGAACACGTAGAAGGTGAGCAGCGTGACCGCGTCGGTCCCGCGGCGCCCGGTTCGCTCCGCGGGAAGGTCAATCACCTGTGCAGTCACGGCGCAGTGCTCCCTGCGATGGACGGGGGGATCAGAGCCAGACTACTTGCGCGAAGAGCGATTATCAGGGCAAACGACAGGATACGCGGGCCCGTCCAGCTCCGCGTCCGCCCGCCGCCCGGCGGCCCCTCCGCTGCCGGAAGCCGCCGGTCAGCGGGGTAGCAGCCGGTCCGAGCAGCCGAGTTCCGCCGGCCGCAGCGACGGCCTCAGCAGGGCCGCGATGGCGAACCGGGACTGCGGGTGCCCGCGCGCCACCCAGGTCATCTCGCTGGCGATGGCGAGCCAGAAGTAGCACCAGGACGCGAGCACGCCGTTGCGGCGCCGGTACAGGCGCACCCGGTTGACGATCTGCATGGCATGAGTCGTGTCGTTACGGCCCGACCCGCCACCCATGTGGACGACGATCGACCGCGGTTCGTAGCGGGTGAGCATGCCGAGATCACGGGCCCGCAGCGACAGGTCCGTCTCCTCCGAGTAGAGGAAATACGATTCATCCCAGCCCTTCAGGGCCTCGAAGCACTCCCGGGACATGAGGACCGCGGCGCCCTGCGCCCAGTCCACCAGGTGCGGATGGCTGTACTGCGCCGCGTCGCCAACACGCTCGGAGAGCGCGGCCATCCCCGTCTTCTCCAGGCCCAGGGCACGCAGCAGCGTGGGCTCGCGCCGCAACGAGGGCTCGAGTGCCCCGTCTGCGGACCGCAGCTGGGGCACCACGATCCCGGTGCGGGGCTCGCGCAGCGCCTCGAGGAGCGGCGGCACCCCATGCTCGGAGAGCCGCGCGTCCGGGTTGAGGATGAGGATCGCGTCCGCGGGCGCGGCTTCGCGTACCCCCCGGTTGATGCCTCCGGCATAGCCAACGTTGGCCGACCGGACGACGCGGCAGTCACCCCGGGCCGCGACCAGCTCAGCGGTCCCGTCGGCCGACCCGTTGTCGACCACGACCACATCCGCGGCGAGCCCATCGAGGGCGGCGGGCAGGGAGTCGAGGAGATCCCCGATGTCGTGAGAGCTGTTGTAGGTCACGATGACAACAGCGAGGTCCGGACGCACAAATGTGATCATAGAGGCGATGAAGGCCGGCTATCAGGCGCTCCCGGGCAGTGAGCGTTATTCAAAACCGGCCAGCGACCACGGGCCGCTAGGCCCGTGCGAGCGGTCGGTGCGCAGGTCGAGGCGCAGCGAGCCTTGGTAGA
>OCZU010001752.1_pt1 | contig 14078 bp, 14 predicted proteins | sample 1539001 | NCBI WGS metagenome assembly OCZU01 (sample SAMEA3539306, study PRJEB22396) | soil metagenome | biome: tundra; feature: field; material: soil | place: USA | collected 2010-05 | depth 0.15 m | reverse complement strand
CCGATGTTCCGAGTGGCCGCCCCTCACCCTGCCCTCTCCCCGTCGGACGGGGAGAGGGTGGCCGCGAGGCCGGGAGAGAGGAAGTCAACCAGCGAAGAAAAAGCTCCGGTGAAAGAATCCGCGAGCCTGCAACCATTGAAATGGTGGGGCGCAGCCTTGATGACGGCATTTATTTTGTTCTTTGCTTTCTTATTTGTGCATTCCGTTTTTCCGGGTGCATTCGGAGCGACCCTTTCTTCCGAGGAAGCGAAGCAATCTTTGTTCGTCCGCGCCGTGGGCGCTGTGTCCAGCCTTTCAATTCCCTTCTTGCTCTCGGCATTCCCACTCTACGCGGCGTTGCGGCGCGTGAAAGTTTACGAGGAATTTGTGGACGGTGCGAAGGAAGGCTTCGATGTGGCGATTCGCATCATTCCGTATCTCGTGGCGATGCTGGTGGCGGTCGGGATGTTTCGAGCGGCGGGTGGAATTGACATCCTGAGCAAAGCGCTTTCACCTGTAATGAGCGCGATAGGTTTCCCGACGGACTTGTTGCCGATGGTGCTCGTGCGGCCCTTAAGCGGCAGTGGATCGCTGGGATTTTTCACGGAACTGGTCAAACAATTCGGGCCGGACAGCTTGATCGCCCGGATGGGCGGCACGATTTATGGCAGCACTGAAACAACGTTTTATGTGCTGGCGGTCTATTTTGGGTCGGTGGCAGTGAAGCGGACGCGACACGCGGTGCTGGCCGGGCTGACCGCCGATTTTGTGAGCGTCGTGATGTCCGTGATCGTTTGCCGGATTGTGTTCGCCTGAATCAACACGCTGCGATTTGCTGCGGGCCTTTGCCGCGCCGAAATATTTTATACAAAAATTGAGGTCTTCGGTGTCCATTATTATAAGCGGCGCTCAAACTATGAAAATAAATGCCAAAACTCTTGGGGCAGCGTTCCTCGCCGCGGCACTCTTCATCGTTGGATGCGGTCGGAAGCAAGAAACGAACTTTCAGTCGCTCAAAGACCCAACCGTTTCAAATCAATTAAAATCCTTCGTGGCGGAGAAAAGTGCGCAGGCAAACGGCGTCACGAACGAAATGCGACCGGAGTTCAGAAAATTCTTCGCCGCGGCCCAACGAGGCGACTGGTTGACCGTGAGCAATATGTTTCGGGATTGGGGGAGGCAAAACGGTAATTTTGAAGGGAGTGGCAATCCAGATTTCGGTTTGAGGGGAACCCAATGGGAAGCAGCGAAAGAAATCTGGGGCGCTTTTGAAGGCTTGTTCGTCGGCGACAAAACGTATTCTGCTGCTTACAGCAAAGAAATCATTGATTCAATTCCCGCAGGCAGCATTTATTTTGGCGGCACAGATCCGGGACGATTCCTCGTCACGGGAATGCAGAAGTCCCATGTGAATGCTGATCCGTTTTTCACGCTGACACAAAATGCCCTGGCCGACGGGAGCTACCTCGACTACTTGCGGGCGATGTATGGACGAAGAATTTACACTCCGACGGAGGAGGATTCGCGAAAGAGTTTTCAAAGTTATATGGAAGACGCACAAAAGCGGTTGCAAAATAATCAACTCAGGCCGGGTGAAGATGTCAAAATCGCAGATGGCCGCGTACAAGTCAGCGGCCAAGTCGCTGTAATGGGAATCAACGGCCTGCTTGCCAAAATCATTTTTGACCGAAACGGGGATCGCGAGTTTTACATCGAAGAAAGCTTCCCGCTCGACTGGATGTTCCCACACCTGGAGCCGCACGATTTAATTATGAAAATCAACCGGCAGCCTCGACCAGAATTATCTGATGAGGTGGTCAAACGCGATCATGATTACTGGACAAAGTTGGTGGCGCCAATGATTGGCAATTGGCTCAATGAGGACACTTCGGTTAAAACCGTCGCTGCTTTCGCCGAAAGAGTTTTTCTGCGGCATGATTTTGGCGAATTTGATGGCGACAGACAGTTTGTTCAGAATGAATACGCGCAAAAAATGTTTTCGAAAGTACGCAGTTCCACCGCCGGCATTTACGCCTGGCGACTCGGACTTCCACCCAATGGAGGGAAAACTCCACCCCAATACTTGTCGAAGAACGAACTAGAGCGACAGAGGATGATCAAGGCCGCCGATCTCGCTTATCGGCAGAGTTGGGCGCTGTGCCCGTATTCGCCGGAAGCTGTGTATCGTTACGTGGCCTTCTTAACGAACCAAAAGCGTTTCGAGGATGCGATTCTGGTGGTGGACACGGCTTTGAAATTTGCCTTGGACCCGCAAACCAGACCGCAGTTTCAAGACTTATCAAGTCGCTTGCATAGGTACCAAAACGGAAAATAATTTCAGAAGGATTGGAGATTATCCGGCCGCAATTTCCTGCGGGCCTTTGCCGCCGTTGACGAGGAACAGCACAGCCATGCGCACGGCCAGGCCGTTGGTGACTTGTTCCAAAATCAAGGAGCGGTCGCAGTCCGCAATTTCACTGTCAATTTCCACACCGCGATTGATCGGGCCGGGATGCATGATGAGCGCGTCCGGTTTGGTTTTTGCGAGACGCGCCTTGTTGAGGCCGAAAAGCTGGGTGTATTCGTTGATGCTCGGAAACATCGTCTTGCGCTGACGCTCGTGCTGGATGCGGAGAAGATTGATGATGTCGGCGTCGCGGATGGCTTCGTCCACGTCGTGCGTGACGCGGCAGCCCATTTGCTCGAAGGTTTTTGGCACCAGCGTGACCGGGCCGCAGAGCGTGACTTTGGCGCCGAGTTTGGTCAACGCCCAGATGTCCGAGCGCGCGACGCGGCTGTAAAGGATGTCACCCAGAATCGTGACGTTCAGCCCTTCAATTTTTCCTTTGCGCTCGCGGATGGTGAAGGCGTCCAGCAATGCCTGCGTGGGATGTTCGTGCGCGCCATCGCCGGCGTTGATGACGTGAGCATTGAGCACACGCGCGAGAAAATGCGGCGCGCCGGAGGCGCTGTGACGGATCACGATGAAATCGGCGTTGAGGGCTTCAAGATTGCGCGCGGTGTCTTTGAGCGTTTCGCCCTTTTTCAGCGAGGAGGCCTCGGTGCTGAAGTTGATGATGTCGGCGGAAAGCCGCTGCTCGGCCAGTTCAAAGCTGATGCGGGTGCGCGTGGACGGTTCGATGAAAAGGTTGATGACGGTTTTGCCGCGCAGCGCTGGAACTTTTTTGATCGCGCGTTCGCCGACGGCCTTGAAGGCACGGGCCGTATCCAGCACGGTGACAATTTCGTCCGCCGTCAGCGATTCGATATCGAGCAGATGTTTGCGGTGCCAGGTCATGGTTTTTCGAGCACGACGGCGTCTTCCACGCCAGGTTGATTTACCCGCACGCGAACTTTTTCATTGAGTGAGGTCGGCACATTTTTGCCGACAAAATCAGCCTTGATCGGCAGTTCGCGATGGCCGCGATCCACGAGCACGGCGAGTTGGATTTTTTTGGGCCGCCCAAAATCGTTGAGCGCGTCCATCGCCGCGCGCGTGGTGCGGCCGCTGAACAGCACGTCATCCACAAGCACGACAGTTTTGCCGGTCACGTCGAACGGGATGACGGTCGGATAAATCCGGGGCGCGGCGCGCCGGTCGAGGTCGTCGCGGTGCATGCTCACATCGAGGCTGCCCACCGGCGCCGGATGTTGCCAGATTCCGGCGAGAATAATGCTGAGCTGCCTGGCGAGGGCGTCGCCGCCGAACGGGATGCCGACGAGCACAACCTCCGCGCTGTTTTCATTGCGCTCGGCGATTTCGTGCGCGATCCGCGTGAGCGCGCGCTGGATGGCCTGGGCGTTGAGGATGACCGTGGATTCAGGCATGAGGGGGAAAAGTTCCAAATTCCAGGCTCCAAAAACCAAATTTGAAATCGAGCGGTCGCCCAGCGGCGGCTGGAGGCTGGAGGCTGGAACTTCGAGCCTGAAGTTTCGCAGCGGGGTTTCTGCCGGTGGCAACAAAAAAACGAACCACCCTTTCGGACGGGTTCGTTTTCTTGAAATTTGTTTTCATCATTCCTTGGCGGCCTCGCGGGGCTGCCTTAAAGGAGTGGCTTTTGATTTAAACAGCCGCCGCCGCTTGCCGTGACTTCCGCCACTTGGAGCGGTATTTCACGATCCAATCCGTAAGCGCGCGCTCAAAGCCGATATCATGTCCGGCCTTTTCGGATTCGATCCATTTATGTTTCAAAATCTCCTCACGTTCCGCTTGAAATTCGCGGTATAGAGAGGAGTTTTTCAGCAAATCGCTCGCCGTAAGCGGCTCTTTTGTATTGTCAGACATAGTCACAGATTGTTGGTGAACACAGTGGATACAACGATGCCTCTTTGCGAGCAATCCAATTTTGTAAACTGGCTCTTTCGGTTCTCATTTTTGAAGGACGGGCCTTCTGATTCGCTGGAAACTTAGAGCAAACCGGGCTGCTTTGCAATAGCTCGGTTCCAACCCACTGTCAGGCAAGGATTTGCTTCACCGCCGCTGCAATTTGAAGCAACGCTTTCCCGGCCGGTTTTTCGGGTGCGGAAACAACCACCGGCAGGCCCCGGTCGCCGCCTTCGCGGATCTCCGTAAAAATTGGCACCTCACCCAGAAACGGAACCCCCTTGCGCTTTGCCTCAGTGCGTCCGCCACCGTGGCCGAAAATTTCGATGCGGTCGCCGTTCGGCGCGGTGAAGTAACTCATGTTTTCCACGATCCCGAGAATCGGTACGTTGACTTTCTCGAACATGGCAATGCCTTTGCGTACGACGCCGAGCGAAGCCTCCTGCGGCGTTGTCACGATCACGCCACCATCGAGCGGCACGGTCTGGCAAAGCGAAAGCTGGGCGTCGCCGGTGCCCGGCGGCAAATCCACGAGCAGAAAATCCAGGTTGCCCCATTCCACCGAATTGAAAAATTGGTGAATCGTTTTTTGAATCATCGGCCCGCGCCAGATGACCGGCTGATCGTCGTCGAGCAAAAACCCGATGCTCATGAGCTTCACGCCGTGACTCACGAGCGGAATCATTTTTTCGTCCACACTCAGGGTGGGCCGTTCCTTCACGCCCATCATCAGTGGAATGCTTGGCCCGTAAATGTCGCAATCCAGCAGACCCACCCGCGCGCCGAGATGCGCCAGTCCGCACGCGAGATTCACGGACAGGGTGGACTTGCCGACGCCCCCCTTGCCGCTGGCCACCGCGACGATTCGCCGGACGCCAGGCATTTTGTTTTGGTTTGCCGCCGGACCTTTTCCGGCCCCGGCGGGCGCGCCGGCCTGTAGTTTGACTTCGACATGCACGGCGTTCACGCCCGGCAGCGCCCGCAATGCGCGTTCACTTTCGGCTTTGATTTGCTGCGCCGCCTCGGGATGGTTGGTCGTCAGTTGCATCGTGACACTGACCGCGCCGTTGTTGGCCGCGACTTCCTTGATCAGGCCAAACGAGACGATATCGCGCGAATAACCCGGATACTTTACGGCCTTCAGGGCGTTTTTGACGGTTTCTTCATTGAGCATTGGAAAAACACCTTTGCCCAAGCCGAGCGCAAACGCAAGTCAACTTCACGGCTGTGTCCTAAATCAGCGGAGCGCGGTTTGTCTCAAACCGCAGCGGCCAGCAATTTCCGACGGTCCTCCCGACCAACATCCGCTGCGAGTTGAGGACAACTCGCGCTCCGAACTTCAAATTAAGACACTGCCAACTTCACGGCGAGCTTGCGCAGACGGGCGGCGCATGGAAAACTACAGGGCTGAAGTCGCGGACAGATTTAGTGCAAACACATTATGCTTCAAACGACGGAAAAAAAAGTGATGCCGGGCGCGGCCCAGTATCTGGAGAAATTTGAGCAGCTTGAATCGCCTGCGCAGCAGCCCGCGTGGCTTTCGCCGTTGCGCACGACCGGCATGGCCAGCTTCATCGAGCAGGGCTTTCCCACGCTCAAGCATGAGGACTGGCGCTTCACCAACGTCGCCCCGATCGCGGCGCTGCCTTTCAGGCCCGCGCGTGAAGCCGTGGTCAACGGCGCGGAAGGCAAAACGCTGGACGAGGCCGTGTTCACGAAGCTTCCAGGCAACCGGCTGGTTTTCGTGAATGGATTTTTCTCAGCCGGGCTCTCGCGGCTCCTGCCCGTTTCCGGCGGCGTGAAAATTGAAAATCTTTCTGCCGCCCTCGTGAAGGGTTCCGCGCTGATTGAAAAACATCTGGGCAAATACGCACAAACCGGCAACAACACCTTCGCCGCGTTGAACCAGGCGTTTTTCTCGGACGGCGCGTTCATTCACGTGCCGGCCGGAGCTGCGGTCGAGGAACCCGTGCAGCTCATTTACATTTCCTCAGCCAGGCAAAGCGGTGAAGCCATTCACCCGCGCAACCTGATCATCGCGGAAGCGAACAGCAAACTGACGGTGATCGAAAGTTACATCAGCACTGGCAAGGCGGCGTATTTCACGAACGCCGTCACGGAAATTGTCGCGGGTGATAACGCATACCTGGAACACGTCAAGTTGCAGGACGAGGCCGCGGACGCTTTTCACATCGCGACCATCCAGGGCGAATTTGGCCGCGCCAGCAACGTGACCGTTCATTCCTTTGCGCTCGGCGCGAAGCTTTCGCGCACCAACATCCGCGCCAAACTCGCGGGCGAAGGCCTGGAGTGCATCCTGAACGGTCTTTACGTGACGAAGGACGAGCAACTCGCCGACCACCACATGATTGTCGAGCACGCGCAGCCGCATTGCGCCAGCCACGAATATTTCAACGGCATACTTGATGACAAATCCAAGGGCGTTTTTCACGGGCGAATTTTGGTTCAGCAAATAGCGCAGAAAACCGACGCCAAGCAGACCAACAAAAATTTGCTGCTCTCCGACAACGCGACCGCCGACACCAAGCCGCAATTGGAGATTTACGCCGACGACGTGAAATGCACGCACGGTGCGACCATCGGCCAGTTGAACGAGGAATCCATTTTTTACCTGCGCACGCGCGGCCTCGGGCCGGAAACCGCGCGGCGGATGCTCATCCACGCCTTCGCCGGCGAGATCATCGAGCGCATCCAGTGCGAGCCGGCGCGCGAGGCATTGGACAAGCTCGTATGGGACCGGCTCGAAGCGAATCCGCATCTGGCCGAAAAGAAGCAATGAACTCGGTAGAGGATGCAGGAGGCCGAACACAGGATGATCGTTGTTGGACGATCACGCATCACGCATCACGCATCATGTTTCAACCATGTTCGACGACCTAAACGACCTTTACCAGCAGGTCATCCTGGACCACTGCAAGAAGCCGCGGAATTTCCATGAAATGCCGCGGGCGTCCTGCTCGGCGCAAGGCCACAACCCGCTGTGCGGCGACAACCTCAAGCTTTTTCTCGCCCTGGACGGCGAGATCATCAAGGACGCCAGCTTTGTCGGCTCCGGCTGTTGCATTTCCAAGGCATCCGCGTCGTTGCTGACGGAAAATGTCAAAGGCAAATCGAAGACCGACGCTCAAAAAATGTTCGACCTCGTGCATGAAATGGTCATGACCGGAAATGTGAAAGGCGACGTCGGCAAACTCGCGGTGTTTGCGGGCGTTTACAAATTTCCGGCGCGGGTGAAATGCGCGATCCTTTCCTGGCACGCGCTCATGGCCGCAATCAAAGGCGAAGGCCAGCCGGTCACGACCGAATCGGAAGGCAATTGAACCCGCCCCGCACACGCACAGTTGATTTCCACCGCGACAACGCGAAGATGCTCGTCTATATTCGATTCAGTTTATGAACAACAACGAAACAGTCATTTTAACTCGCGACGTGGAGGCGTCCGTCGTTCCCGTCGGCACAAAGGTCACGCTCCAAAAAGACGAGTCGGCCGTCATCACGCAATCCCTCGGCGGCAGTTACACCGTCATTGTGAACGGCAACATGTTTCGCGTCGAAGGCAAGGACGCCGACGCGCTCGGTTTGCAAGTCGCCGAGAAGAAGTCTGGCGGCGTGGCCGGCCCGGTCACGCAGGAGCAGGTCGAAAAGGAAATCTGGTCGCAATTAAAAACCTGTTACGACCCGGAAATCCCGGTGAACGTCGTTGACCTGGGTTTGATTTACGATTGCCACGTCGAACCCCTCGCCGCGAACAGCTTCCGCGCGTCGGTGAAAATGACTTTGACCGCGCCCGGTTGCGGCATGGGGCCGGTGTTGCAACAAGACGTGCAAAACAAATTGCTCGGTCTCGAAGCGGTGGACGACGTGTCGGTGGAACTCGTTTGGGATCCGCCGTGGAACCAAAGCATGTTGACCGAAGCGGCGAAGCTGCAACTCGGGCTGATGTAGCGGCGCTCTGTGAGCGCCGTCGTCGGTCACAGACCGACAGAAGATTTCAAATGACAACCGCGACTTTAACCGCACCCGCCCGAGCCAAAATGACAGACTGGTCTGCGCTACGAAAGGATTTCCCGATCCTCGACCAGCAGGTCCACGGCCAGCCGCTGATTTATTTTGACAACGCCGCCACTTCGCAAAAGCCGCGCGCAGTGATTGACTCGTTGGTTCATTACTACGAGCACGACAACGCCAACGTCCATCGCGGCATCCACGAATTAAGCAACCGCTCCACGCACGCCTACGAAGCCGCCCGCGCCCGCGCGGCGAAATTTATCAACGCCCACAGCGCCGACGAAATCATTTTCACGCGCGGCACGACCGAGGGCATCAACCTCGTCGCGAATTCCTGGGGCGCAAAAAACCTCAAACCCGGCGACGTGATCCTGCTCACGGAAATGGAGCACCACAGCAACATCGTCCCGTGGCAATTGATCGCCCAACGCACCGGCGCGAAGCTCGCCTACGTACCCGTCACCGGCGACGAAGGTTTGCTCGACTTGACCAAGATCGATTCGCTGCTCACCAGGCAGGTGAAAATTTTCTCGATGGTCCACATCTCCAATTCAATGGGCACGGTGAATCCGGTCGCCGACCTTTGCGCCCGCGCGCGCAAACTCGGCATCATCACGCTCGTGGATGGCGCGCAAAGCGCCGGGCACATGCCCGTGGACGTGCAGGCCATCGGTTGCGACTTTTTTGCGTTCTCCGGCCACAAAATCTGCGGGCCGACCGGTATCGGTGTGCTGTGGGGACGACCGGAACTGCTCGACGCCATGCCGCCTTATCAAGGCGGCGGCGAAATGATTTTGTCCGTCGAATATCAGAAGACCCAGTTTAAGAAAGCGCCGCATCGTTTCGAAGCCGGCACGCCGGACATCTCCGGCCCGATTGGCCTGCACGCCGCGATGGATTACCTCGATGCCATCGGGCGCGAGAACATCTGGCGGCATGACCAGGAACTAGCAAACCAGGCCTACGCGCAACTCGCCGCGCTGAATAACATCCGACTCTTCGGCCCGAAGACCGGCCGCGCCGGCCTCGTGAGTTTCCTGCTCAAAGACGTCCACGCGCATGACGTGGTGACGCTGGCGGACCAGGCCGGCGTGGCGTTGCGCGGCGGTCATCACTGCACGCAACCGCTGATGCACAAGCTCGGCGTCGAATCCACGGCGCGCGCGAGTTTTTATTTTTACAACACCAAGCCGGAAGTGGATCGGTTGGTGGAAGTGGTGAAGGAGATTCAGAAATTTTTTGCCGGATAAAATCTTCAACGAAGCGGTATGAATAACAGACAAGCAGAGTTGGATGCCTTCAAAAAGGGGTTGGAGGATTATGTTTTTCCTACGGCAAAGGCTGCCGGTCTTATATGTGAGAAAATTGATGAAGAGTTATACTCCCTCGTCGCGCCAACGTTTGCCCTCAAATTCTATTGTGCTGGCGGGCTTGGTTACAGTTATGGCGTCACCGTTTCTCCAACTTATCAACCAAAGTGGAATGCCGAAGATGAGCGCGGACTGACATGGCTTGCGAAGTATCTAAAAAAGAAAATGCCGGAGAACAGTCGTTTTGACAACCTTAAAATCTTTGTCCGCCACATGGCCGATCTCTCCAAACAACTTCCAGATTATTTTGAAATCTTAAAGGCTGCGGATTCCTCATTTTGGAAGACTTTTCTAAATGACGTGCAGGAGGAAATCAGTAAGAAGCCAAAGCCAGATTGGTGGGATTGGATTCAGAAGCTAAACGTTTCTTCAAGACAGCGAGCATTTTAGTGGCCTCAACAAAACAAATTGGGATGAATTCCGTGATGCGTGAAGTGCTGGAAGTTTTTCCCGTCCCTCGGCGAGCGATTTTTCACCGGTCTCACATTTGCTGGTGCAGTCAGTGAAGCGTCAAGCCGCTTGCGGGATGTCGTTCCAAAGATTAGAGTGCCAAAGTGAAAGCGATTACCATTCGGGAAGCTCAAGGACAGCTTGGACAACTCATTGCAAAGGCGTGTCGCGGCGAGACAATTGTGCTGACGGACGGCGAAAATCAAGTGACGCTCGCCCCGCGCGTTTTGGATTTAGAGGAGGACAGCCCCGAATTGGAGGCGGAATTGTTGAAGGCAGCCAACGGGCCGTTCACGCCTTATTCGTCGGAAGAAATGCGCGCTGCCTGCGACAAAATCATCCGCGAAAAGCGCGGATGGTTTTGATGATTCAAAAGACGCCGTCGTATCATGCCGATGTGACCCGTCAATTCGGCTGGTATTTTGACGAAGCGGGTGAAGAACTGGCGTGGCGATTTTTCAACGCAGCCGATCAAACGCCGCACAAACTTGCCCGGCAGCCAGATTTAGGAAGCCGCCAAAATTCCGCCATCCACTGTTGATTGATCTTTATTCGTTTCAAGTGGAAAGGCCGTTTCAAAAGATTCTCATTTTCTATCGCGTGACGGAAAACACCTTGCAGGCGTGGCGTTTGATGCATGGTGCGCGGGATTTGCCGAGACGATTGGCTGAACCTTCGCGATGATGAACAAGAATTCTTGAGTCTCAGGAGCGCCCTGCGCGCTACATTATTTTCAGCTTCGGCAGATCCTGCAAATCCACCACGCCGACCGGCTCGCGTCGGGCGTTCACGACGATCAAATCGTCAATGTTCCGTTCGTTGAAAACCCTCATTGCCTCCACTGCGAGCGCCTCGTCGCGAATGCAAATCGGGTTGCGGGTCATCACCTTTCTGAGCGGCTGCGCCAGTAGATTTTCGTCCGCCGCCATGTGCCGGCGAAAGTCGCCATCAGTGAAAACGCCGGCCAGTTTGCCGCGGGCATTCACCACGGCGATACTGCCGGACCTGGCGCGCGTCATCACCAGCAGCGCTTCCTTCACATTTAGTGTCTCGCTCGCGATGGCGTTGCGTTCGCCCGTGCGCATGATGTCGCTGACATGCAGGAGCATGGCCCGGCCGATGGCGCCGCTCGGATGATACCTGGCGAAATCGCTTTGTTTGAAGCCGCGCGCCTGCAGAGTGGCCATCGCCAGCGCGTCGCCCATGACGAGCATCACGGTCGTGCTGGAGGTCGGCGCGAGATTGAACGGGCACGCTTCCTTGGGAACTTTCACGTTCAAGGAAACGTCGCTGTGCCGCGCGAGCGACGATTTCAAGTTGCCGGTGAGCGAAATGATTTGGACGGAAAAGCGTTTCAGCGCCGGCAGCAAATTCAGCAGTTCCTCCGATTCGCCGGAATAACTCAGGGCGAGAATCAGGTCGCCGTCATTGACGATGCCCAAGTCGCCATGCAGCGCGTCCACGCTGTTCAGCACGACGCTCGTCGAGCCGGTGCTGGTGAGTGTGGCCGCGATTTTCTGTCCGACGTTTCCCGATTTGCCGATGCCGACAATGACGATCTTTCCGCGCCGATTGACCGTCTCAACAATCGCTTCGACCGCGCGGTCGAACGCGGTGTCGAGCTGGGCGCGCACCGCTTTGACCGCGGCGAGTTCGATGTCGAATACTTTTCGGGCTTGGGCGAGATGGCTCATCGCTAAGAGAGTGCGCTGGGGGACGGCGGTTTTCAATCCTGAAGGTTTGGCGGAAACGAAAAGGGGGATGCGGCGGCTCCTTACGACCGTTCTTTCTGCAGCTACCTCGGGCTGGCGCTGAACTGTTTGGTCACCCGGTCAAGACGCTTGTTATCGGCGCGAATCCGGGCGGAGAGCGTTCGGGCGGTGGCTTGCAGAAACGGAGTGGCCAGCGCGGGCGCTTCCCGCGTGAGGCGGTCAAATGAGACGACGGACATTTTCAGCACGGTGCTGTCCACGTTGGCCACCATGTCCGCCGAGCGCGGCCCGTGATCGAACAGAGCCATGTCCCCAAAAAACTCTCCGGGACCGAAGGTGGATAAAATCATTTCCTGTTCTCCGACCTTCACCCGCGCGCGCAATTCTCCTTCGAGAATCAGATACATGGCATCACCCGCTTCGCCCTGCCGGAACACCTCAGTCCATTGCGGGATGCGCTGTTTTTCCAGGAAATCCGCCAGGTGAGCCAGTTGCGCGTCGTTCATGTCTGCCAGGATTTTTATCCGCCGCAACGAGCCGGGTGTGATGCCGGCCCGCGAAGTGGTGCCCGAAGCCGGTGCTGTGTTCTGGCCGAAGAGATTCCTGATTTCCGCGATGTCCCCCGCCCGTTGCCAGGTTCCGGCGCTCCGCGAAAAAATCCAGGTGTCGGCCACGACGCGTTCGTCTTTGATCCAACTGACCAAGACCGGCAGCTCCACCGGTCCGTAAGGAGCATCGTCAATTCCCCAAATGAAAAATTCCCGGGTTTTTTCCTGGCTCTGCATGGTTTCACCCTATCACAAAGAGCAAAAATGGGAAGCTTTTTTGCGTTTTGCCTATTCCGAATTTGGGTACGAGCCGAGGACTTTGACAAAGCTGCATTCTTGTCCCACAGATTCGATCGCCTTGGCCACTTTGCGATCGTGCATGTGGCCGTCGCAATCAATGAAGAAGAAATATTCCCACGCCTTGCGCTTGCTCGGGCGCGACTCGATTTTGGTGAGGTTGATGCGGTTGCGGCGGAAGGCGGCCAGCGCGTGGTGCAGCGCCCCGACTTTGTCCGCGATGCTTACCATGAGACTGGTGCGGTCGTTGCCGGTGGGCGGGCTGCACTGGCGACCGAGGACGAGAAAGCGCGTGGCGTTGGCGGCGTTGTCCTGAATGTCCTGCTCCAGCAGCGTGAGACCGTATTTCTCGGCAGCGAGCGCGCCGGCGATGGCGGCGGTGTGTTTTTCCTTCGCCGCGAATTCGGCGGAGCGCGCGTTGGAAGAGGTTTCGATGATTTCCGCACGCGGCAGATTGTTTTGAATCCAGGCGCGGCACTGCGCGAGGGATTGCGGGTGGACGAACAGTTTGTTTATCCGGCCGCGCGGCGAGTTGCTCATGAGACATTGCTGCACGGGCAATATGATTTGCGCGACGATTTTCAATTCACTGTCCACAAACATGTCGAGCGTGTGCGTGACCACGCCTTCCGTGGAATTCTCCACGGGCACCACCCCGTAATCCGCGCGGTTTTTGCTGACCTCGGCGAAGACGTCGGCGATGGTTTTTTGCGGAGAGTAACGGAGGCTGGAGCCGAACCGCCGGATGGCCGCCTGGTGCGTGAACGTCGCTTCCGGCCCGAAGTAGGCGATGGTGAGGGATTTCTCGAGCGCGAGCGCGCTGGACATGACCTCGCGGTAGATCGCGCGGAGCGATTCGGCGGTCATCGGTCCGTTGTTCAGCTTGCAAATGCGTTGCAATACGGCGCGTTCCCGGTGGGGCGCGTAAATTTCCTCGCCGGCTTTGAGTTTGATTTCGCCAATGGCCAGAACGTGTTTGGTGCGTTCGTTCAGGAGTTTGACGATTTGCGCGTCGTGCGCGTCAATAGCCTTTCGATGCTCCGGAATATTCATGCCGCGCGAGGTTACAGCACGGCCCTGGCGATGGGCAGAATAATTTGCTCCGGCGCGCCGCCTTTTTTGCCTCGCTTCTTTATAAAGCTTCGTTCTTTTATGGCAGGTGTTGCGCACGATTTACTTCGATTACAATGCCACCACGCCCATCGACCCGCTGGTCCGCGAGGCGATGCTCCCGTTTCTCGGCGGGGTCTGGGGAAATCCGTCGTCGGTCCATCATGTCGGACGCAAAGCGCGGGCTTTTCTGGATGATTTTCGCGAGCGCACGGCGAAAGCTCTCGGCTGCAAACCGAGCGAGGTCGTTTTCACCTGC
>OCZU010001751.1_pt1 | contig 14082 bp, 9 predicted proteins | sample 1539001 | NCBI WGS metagenome assembly OCZU01 (sample SAMEA3539306, study PRJEB22396) | soil metagenome | biome: tundra; feature: field; material: soil | place: USA | collected 2010-05 | depth 0.15 m | reverse complement strand
AAGGTGACTGGAGTTCAGACGTGTGCCGCCCTCTACGGCGGGCGTCCCGCCCGCCGTAGAGGGCGGGCGTCCCGCCGCCCGGTACCGCCGTCCACATTTGCCGGGACTCGGGGCAGCTTTTATGGCTCTGCGGTGTGCATACCCTTTATCCGCCGGGCGAGACGCCTTGGCTCTACGGCAGGCGGGACGCCCGCCGCTACCATCGCTCGGCTCGCCATCGAGATTTTCAAACATGCTCTTGACCATTTGTGTGGTTGTGGCAGCGGCTGGTTGCGCCTCGGCGCCGTCGCGGTTCTACACCCTCAACTCCACGGCCACGGGGAGTGGCGCGCCGGCTGCGAACTACGCCGTGATCGTCGGGCCGGTAACGGTTCCTGCGTCGGTTGACCGGCCGCAATTTACGGTACAAGTCGCGCCGAACCGCGTCGCAATTGATGAATTCAACCGGTGGGCCGCGCCGCTGAACGAAAACATTGCCCGCGTTGTCACCGGCGACCTCGTCGTGCTGCTCGGAACACCGCAGGTGGCCATGGCCCCTTTGGCGAACTTCAATCCCGCCTATCGGGTGACGATTGCTATTCAGCGATTCGAAACGGTGGCGATCGTGGCAACGACCAACGGAGCGGTGATGGTCGAAGCGGTGTGGGTGATTCACCGGACGGCGGATGGTGCCGTGCGCTCGGGACGCACGGTCGCACGCGAGCCGGCGCAAGGTGACGGTTTCGACGCGCTCGCCGCCGCGCACAGCCGCGCGCTCGCGAAGGTAAGCAGTGACATCGCCACCGCGATCCGGGCGGAGGTTGATGAGAAGCCATAGCCCCGGCGCATTCTTGGTTGCGCGATTTTCCGGTTGCGGCCCGAGCACAAATGCAAATCCAGATTCAACAAGAGCAAACAGAGATAACAGGGAGGGATAAGGCAATGGACGGCTCACGCCATGGGCTGACGGCTGACGCCACCCCGCGGCTGGAGTAGCGCTCAAAAAATGGGGAGGCGCCCCGTTTGTGTTTTGTGACCAGAAACCACTTTACAGGTCTCGCGCCATGTGATTCATTTCCCGGAACGAGAGTCGAAATCAGTTGGCGTCCATTCGCGCTTCCTCTTTTCCTGGCGTTTCTCCAACCAGTCTGGTATGAAACAGATAGTTGCATTTATGCGGCCATTTTCGGGACGGGAGCAAACACAAGGCGAAGCACTTCCGCAAAACCCACCAAGTTTCCGGCGCAGGCGCTCACTCGTCCTCATCCAAACCAAAAAGTGAAACCAAGACAAAAATCAAAACTATGAAACGAAATATGATCACTAGCGGCTTGTTACTGCTGTTCGCGGCGAAGCGATGCGCAGTTGGACTGACGGCGGTGGCGGTGATGTTCGTCGCTCTATCAGCGCCGGCCCAGACCATCACCGGCACACCCGGTTCGCCCAGCGCCACCGTCACACTTGACGGGAAACAACTCCCGCCGCCACCGATGAAGTTCGGCGGCGTGATCAAGGAAAGCGCCCTGGATTCCAAGCAGTGGTGGCCGCCGCGCGTCGTGCCGCCCAAGGGCGCGCCCAACATCCTCCTCATCATGACCGACGACCAGGGGTACGGCGTGTCGGGCACCTTCGGCGGCGTCATCCCGACGCCCGCGTTGGACCGGGTCGCCAAGGCGGGATTGCGTTACACGCAGTTCCACTCCACCGCGCTGTGCTCGCCCACGCGGGCGGCGCTCATTACGGGTCGAAACCACCACTCGGTCGGCTCGGGCGTGATCGGCGAACTGTCCACGGGCTATCCGGGCTACGATTCCATTATCGGTGTTGAGAACGCCACCATCGGCACAATCCTCCGGGACAACGGTTACGCCACCTCGTGGTTTGGCAAGAATCACAACACTCCCACCTATCAATACAGCGCTGCTGGTCCCTATGACCAATGGCCATCGGGGCTGGGCTTCGAGTATTTCTACGGTTTCATGGGCGGCGAGACCGACCAGTGGACGCCCTACCTGTTCCGCGATCATAGCCAGATCTTCCCGTTTGTTGGCAAGCCTGACTACAACCTCACCACCGATCTGGCCGACGAGGCCATCAAGCACATGCGCGATCTGAACGCGGCGGCACCGGACAAGCCGTTCTTCGTCTATTATGTACCCGGAGGCACCCATTCGCCGCACCAGCCGAAGAAGGAATGGATCGAGAAGTTCAAAGGCAAGTTCGACATGGGCTATGAAAAGTTGCGCGACGTGATCTTCGCCAACCAAAAGCGGCTCGGCGTGATTCCGGCGACTACCCAACTCACCCCGTGGCCGGATTCGATTCCGAAGTGGGACTCGCTTTCCTTGTTGGAAAAGAAGCTCTATGAGCGCGAAGCGGAGGTCTTTGCCGGCTACGCGGCCTATACCGACTATGAGATCGGCCGTGTCATCCAGGAGGTCGAGGACATGGGCAAAATCGACAATACGCTGATCATTTATATCTGTGGCGACAACGGCACCAGCCCGGAAGGCACGCTGTCCGGCGCCTATAATCAACTCACCGCCTACAACGGCATCCTGAAAGCGCCTGAAGCCCTTCAGCTATTGCATCTTGAGGAGTGGGGCTCGGACAAGACCTACCCGCACATGTCGGTAGGTTGGACATGGGCGTTCAATACACCGTTCAAATGGACCAAGCAGGTGGCGTCACATTTCGGCGGAACCCGGCAGGGCCTGGCCATTTCCTGGCCCGATCACATCAAGGATGTGGGAGCCATCCGCTCGCAGTTTCACCATGTCATTGATATCGTGCCGACGCTCCTGGAAGTCACTGGCATCAAGGCGCCGGCCACGGTCAACGGCGTCAAGCAAAGGCCCATCGAAGGTGTAAGCATGGCCTACACGTTTGACCAGGCCAATGCCAGCAAGCCTTCCACGCGCCCGACGCAGTATTTCGAGATGGCCGGTAACCGCGGGATTTACCACGACGGCTGGATGGCCAACACGACACCGTTCGCCCCGCCTTGGGACCTGGCTACAGGCAAGCTGCCCAGTGTCGTTGACGGCTACAAATGGGAGCTTTACCACATCACTGAAGACTTCTCACAAAACGACGATCTCGCCGCCAAGAATCCCACCAAGCTCAAGGAAATGCAGGCGTTGTTCCAGACGGAGGCGGCCAAATACAACGTTCTGCCTTTGGATAACACGGCCTTCTCCCGCTTGCTGACGCCGCGACCAAGCGCGGTCGCCGGGAAAACTGTGTTCACCTACACGGGTGAGAATGCCGGCATTCCCCTCGGCAATGCTCCCAGCATCCTGGACAAGGATTACACCATCACTGCCGAGATCACCGTTCCCGAAGGCGGCGCGGAGGGAATGATCGTGACGCTGGGCGGCCGCTTCGGCGGCTACGGCCTCTTCCTGCAAAAAGGCAAGCCGGTCTTCGTTTATAACCTTCTCGATCTGGAGCGATTCCGCTGGGAGGGCGGCGTAGGAGGCTTGCTTGGCGATGACTTGTTTGGCCGCGCGCTCAAGCCGGGCAAACACACACTCGTGTTCGACTTCAAGTACGACGGCCCCGGCCCCGGCAAAGGTGGCACCGGCGTGCTGTCGGTGGATGGCAAGGAATTGGATCGCAAGACGCTGAAGCATACGATTCCGCTGATGATGACCATTGACGAGACCTTCGATATTGGGGTTGATACCCGCTCGGGGGTGGACGATAGCTATGAACTGCCGTTCCGCTTCACCGGCACGATTGACAAACTAACGTTCAAACTCGGGCCGTCTCAGTTGGCAGCGGCGGACGAGGCAGCCGCTGCGGAAGCAATCAAGAAAGCCAACGACTAGCCGCCCAACCTGATCTAACCGCGAGGCAGGCGGCCCGAAATGGTCGCCTGCCTTTCGCTCTCAACGCGATGAAACTTTTGCTCACACTCACCGCCCTGATCGAAGCGGCCACGGGACTGGCGTTGCTGGTCGTGCCTTCCCTCGTGGTCCGGCTGCTGCTCGGCGGCGAAATCTCCGGGGCGAGCGTCTCCCTCGGCCGCGTGGCCGGGGCGGCATTGCTCGCCTTGGGCGTTGCGTGCTGGTTGGCGCGTGGTGACACCCCAAGCCAAGCCGCGCGAGGATTGGTCGCCGCGATGTTGCTGTATAACCTCGGCGCGGTGGTCATCTTCGGAGCTGCCGGTCTCCAGTCGCAGCCGGCCGGCATCGCGTTATGGCCGGCGATTATTCTTCACGCGGCGATGGCCGTCTGGTGCATCACTAATCTGCTGAGAAAACCGTCGCCGAAAGCCAATTGAAAGAACAACCACCATGAACAGAGAAAGCATAATGAAAGCATATAAACTCATCACACTTACAACCGTTGCCGCGCTGCTGTTCCACTTCGGCGGCATCGTGCAAGCACAGCAACTCTTCGTTCCCGAACGGGTGGCCGCGCTCAAGGCCACCGTCGCTGCCAGCCAGGCGGTCCTGCGCCAATACGAATGGATCGAAACCACGGTCGTCAGCCTCAAAGGCGATGAGAAATCCCGCAAGCAAGAGCGCTGTTATTATGGCGCGGACGGTAAAGTTCAAAAGTTGCCCGTCGTGGCGGCGCCGGAACCGGAGCAGAAGCGCGGCCTACGCGGACGGATCATTGCGAAAAAGAAGGAGGAACTGACGGACTACATGAAGAACGCGTTGATCCTGGTGAAGTCGTATGTGCCACCCAACCCGGCCAAGATTCAGGCGGCGAAGGATGCCGGCAATGTCACCATCGAACTGCTGGAACCCGGCAAGCGCGCCCGCCTCAATTTCCGGGACTATGAGAAGAGGGGTGACAACCTCGGCGTGGAAGTGGACCTGGTGACCAATCGTCCATTGGGCCTGAAAGTGTCCACCTACCTGGACGATGCCAAGGACGCCGTCACGTTGGACGTGCGCATGGGCCAGTTGAACGACGGGACCATCTACGCTTCCGACATCACACTTGATGCCAAGGCCAAGAAACTCAAGGTCACGGTTGAGAACAGCGGCTACCGGAAGGCAAACTAATCAAGCAATTCTACCGACTCGACAAGCATATGAAATCCAGAACAAGTCTGCTAGTGGCCGCCTCACTTATTGTGTCGTCGTCCATGTCCCCACTTCCGGCCCAAAACGTCCCCGGTGATCCGGGCTGGCCGCGTGTCTATGAGAAAGACGGCAAGCAGTTGACCGTCTATCAGCCGCAGGTGGATTACTGGAATGGCTTCACCAACCTGCATTTCCGCTGCGCCATCGCCGTCAGCGGAGTGTCGAAGGATGAACAGTTCGGCGTGGCCGAAGTGGACGCGCTTACCGTGACAGATCACGGCGCCCGCGTGGTTGGCATCTCGCCGTTGAAGCGCGACTTGCGCTTTCCGAATCGCCCGGACCCGGAAGTGGCCGCGCTGCGGCAGGCCGTAGAAGAACTCGCTCCCTCCAGCAAGGTGACCACATTGTCGCTCGACCGGGTGCTGGCCTATCTCAATCCCTCAACTCAGACGCAGCAGCAATCCGTGGACGTCAACCTCAATCCGCCGACGATTTATTACAGTTCCCGGCCCGCAGCGCTGGTCATGTTCATGGGCAAACCACAGCTCAAGCCTGTGGTCCCCGGCGGAACGGACCTCATGTTTATTTTGAACAGCAACTGGGATGTCATCTACGACACCTCTAGCCAGCTCTACTTTCTCCTCGTTGGAGATGGTTGGCTGAGTGCGACCGATGCCGTCAATGGACCGTGGACTCCCGCCGGGCCGTTGCCAGCCTCGTTCTCCTCAATTCCGGCGAACGACAACTGGGCGGAAGTGCGTCAGCATATTCCTGGCAAGACCCTCAACGATGCGCCCACAGTATTCGCGGCCACGCAACCTGCCGAACTGATCATCACGAAAGGCGATCCGAACTACGAGCCGGTTCGCGGTACGAAATTGATGCGGGTCACCGACACAGACAGCGTGATCTTTCTACATTCCGGAGAAAAAGCCTACTACTTCCTCGTCGCCGGCCGATGGTTCCGCGCGCCCCAATTGAGCGGTCCCTGGACCGCCGCCAGCAACGATCTCCCGGCTGACTTCGCCAATATCCCCAGCGACGGTTCGGCGGCGTTCGTCAAGGCTTCGGTGCCGGGCACTCGCGAAGCCAGCGACGCCGTGATGCTGGCTTCCGTGCCTTTGACCACGGTTGTGAGCATGACCAACGCCCCGGTTCAAGTGACCTACACCGGCCAGCCGCAGTTCGTGGCGATTCCAGGCACCACGGTTCAGTATGCGGTCAATTCGCCTTACAGCGTGTTTCTGGTCAATGGCGGCTACTACTGTTGCGACCAGGGCGTTTGGTTTGGCAGCGCCGGCGCCAACGGGCCTTGGACGTTTTGCAGCAGCGTGCCGCCGGCCATCTATACTATCCCGCCATCGAGTCCCATGAACAACGTCACCTATGTTGCAGTCCAAAGCTCCTCGCCGACGTCCGTGACCTACGCGCAGACGGCTGGCTATAGCGGCGAGTATGTCGCATCCAGCGGAGTGGTTATGTTCGGCGCTGGTATGCCGGTGGGGACCATTGCCGCCAATGATAATGTTTATAGCTACCCGCCGTCTCCGGCGTATTACTCCTATGGCTGTGGTGCGACGTATGATTACGGCTATGGCGGCTACTACAGTGCAGCGCATGAGTATGGGCCATACGGTGGCGCGGGCAAGACCGCCGCTTACAATCCAGCAACCGGCACTTATTCTCGGAGCGCCGCAGCCTATGGCCCCTACGACAGCGCGGAAGTGAAACAAGCCTACAACCCTTATACCGGTGGCTATGCCCAAGCGGCGAAAGTGAACACTCCCTATGGAAGTGCCGCCCGAGGCTCCGCCTACAATCCAACCACGGGCGCCTCTGCCCAGGCCGCGGCCAGAAGTGACGCCTACGGTAATGCGTCCGCAGCCCGGGCCTACAACCCGGCCACCGACACTTCCGCGGCGCACGCGCAGGTGAACACGGCAGACGGATCAGCGAGCCGAACCTATGCGCAACATGGAGACCAGGCTGCCTGGGGTGGTTCCCGCACCAGCGCCTACGGTTCCGCGAGCGCCGTGAAGACAACCGGCGGCGCCGATGCCGCCAAGGTGGACACCCAGCAAGGCCAGACTTCAGTCGCCAAGACCCAGTCGGGCAACTATTACGCGGACAAGGACGGCACGGTGTATAAAAAAGATGCGAGCGGAGGCTGGAGCAGCAACAGCGGCAGCGGCTGGCAAACCGTAAATAAACCCACTTCGCAAAGTGCCAGCAGCGCAACGAAGCCGGCCACTACATCGACGGCTGCTCATCCACCATCTGCCAGCGGCATGTCCACCGAGTCCTTGGAGTCGCAACAAAAGGCCCGGGAGTATGGCAGCCAGCAGACCCAGCGAACCAGCCAGTATCAGTCCGCGGCCCGGTACGGAGGCGGCAGACGGTGATGGCCCTTCGCGCAGTGAGTTGTTAGCGTGACTGGATTGAAATGAGCAAACGTAATAAAACGAAGCGAAATGGCAAGCCGCCCACCGCACCACCGCGCAAGGCGGGAATTCCGCGCGCGGCGGTCATCGTGTTGGCGGTGATTGTAATGGCTGCTTTCGGCCACTGGTTATGGAAGTCGAAGCAGACGAACGCTTCAACGACAGCTCCACACCCGAACGAAACCAGTTCAACGAATGCACCAGCAGTCCTGTCTGTCGCCATGCCGGACTTCCAGAAGCTCAAAGGCAAATGGCTTCGACCCGATGGCGGGTATGTCATCGAAGTCAGAAGCGTGACTGACGATGGCGCGATGGACGCCGCCTACTTCAATCCCAGGCCGATTCATGTGGCCAAAGCTGAAGCGTCGCTGGACGGCGCGGTAATGAAGGTGTTCATCGAATTGCGCGACGCGAACTATCCCGGCTCGACTTACACGCTGCGCTACGATCCGACGGGTGATCAGTTCAACGGAATTTATTACCAGGCCCTCCAGCAGCAGAGCTTTGAAGTGGCCTTTGTGCGGATAAAATGAATCGAGCAACTCTCACAGCGTTAGTGCTGGCGGTTTCGGCTGGTGCGGGATTCGCAGTTGAGCCAAGCCTCTCGAATGCCCCGTCCGGCGACGTGCTGCTCCTCGACAGCCTGGGGCGCATTGTCAAAGTGCCGACGAACGAACTGCCGGCGGAACTGCATCCGCCTTCCAACATCGGGCTGAAACACCAGATCCCAACTCCAACGAGAGGTGCGAGCATGTCGGACGAAGTTCAGCGACGCCTGCAAGAAGGCGAAACGGGATTCCAGTTTTTCCCTGCACTCCCGCCGCGGCTCATGCCCTACCTTGGCAGCCTGGACGAATTCGGCAATACGGCCATCCGTCCAGGACCGTTGATCCCTTTGGCGCCACTCGAGCCGCTCGTGCAGGGCGGGAAATACCGGCTTTCCGAATACGGCTTTCGCTACTCGCTGGATCAGACCCTTACGTACGTCAGCATGACCGACGTGATGAAAGGGGACAACACCCTGGGATATTACACCTTTGACCTCAAGGCGAAGTGGGCAATCTTCAGCGCGCCCGCAACCGGAACTGCGGGTTGGGTCAGCACCCAGGTTGAAGCCAAGACCGGCTTTGATTCCGCGTCGGACAAGCAATCCGCAAAAGCGAACCTCGGCACCGTCACCGATCCTACCGGCATCTGGTCGAGTGTGAACGGTGTGCGGGTGCCGGAACTGGCGTGGCAACAGTCTTTGTGCAACGGCAAGGTCGTCGCCGTTGCGGGCATGGTAAACCAGGAGAATTACATGGATCGAAATCCTTATGCCCAAAGCGGTCGCAGCGAGTTCTTCAACTCGGCGTTGATTGACAGCATGGTATTGCCTTTGGGGTCCTACAAGTTTGGTTTCAACCTCCAATGGCAGCCGGTGGATGAATGGTATGCGATACTAGGTGGCAATGCCGGCAATGCTTCCGCCGGCTTCGCGCCGTGGACGGAATTCAGCATGAACAACTGGTCTTTACTGGGGGAGCTGGGCTATGCACCGAGAGACGTCTTCGGTCTGGGGCCCGGCATCTTTCGCATTCAGCCATTCGTGGCCGAGACGGGTGGCTCAACGGGCGGTGGATTATGCTTCGACCTCCAACAGCAGCTAGGAGCTAAATCGCCATTCGGCTGGTACGGGCGATTTGGCTTCGGCGATGCCGATGTGTCTGCCGGCGCTTCGGCCCAGATCGGAACCGGTTTCGTGGTGCGCGGGCCATTTGAACATTTGCTGTTCCATCGGACGAGCGATGACCTTTTTGGCGTCGGCTTTGTGTGGAGCCAGCCCTCGGCGACGACGAAGACCGTGTACCATCAAAACGAATACGTTCTCGAAACTGTCTATGCCCTGCAACTGACGCCCCTGGTCAAGTTGCAGCCCGACTTCCAAATGGTCTGGAATCCCGCGCACAATCGGAACACCGATCATGCGCTGGTCTTTCAACTCCAACTTGCCATCGCCTGGTAACCTCGGCGTTGACTATGGGCCTCAACCCGGCACACTCATTCTCGCACGTACAGCGTGGATAAGTAGCAGCATCCAATGCCAAAGAAAACATCAACCAGGAAAATTTCGCCGGACGCGCGGAAGAAGCGAGCCGGCCTGAACCCGGCCTGGCTGCTGGTTCCCGGTGCGGTTCTCGCAGGTGGATTCTTGCTAGTGTGGCAGCATTTCCAGCACCCCGGGATGCGTTCGCCAGCAAAGCAGGAAAGCGTCCAGCTGGTGGTCGAATCCGAAGCCCAAGCTTACGCCGGCTATGGCGGCTCGGCCAGTTGCAACGATTGTCACAAGGAACCGTACGATCTCTGGCTGACCTCCAACCACGCCCATGCCGAGCGACCACCGCGAGCGGAGTTGGACAAGGATGCGTTCGATCCTGCGCGAACTTTCAAACACGGGACGCAAACGACTTCCGTCCAGCTCGACGGCGATCATTATCAGATCACGAGCGTCGGGCTTTCGCAACGGCCGGAGACGCAGACCGTGGTTCGTGTCATCGGCCACGATCCGTTGAGGCAGTATCTGGTGCCGGCTCCCGGCGGGCGCTTCCAGACGATGGAGGCCTCGTTCGACCCGCTTCGTCACGAGTGGTTCAACGTCTATGGACAGGAAGACCGGCAGCCCGGTGAATGGGGGCATTGGACCGGGCGCGGGATGAACTGGAACGACATGTGCGCGGGCTGCCACAACACGCGCGTTCGCAAAAACTACGAGCCGGCTTCGGACAGCTACCACACCACGATGGCGGAAATGACCGTCGGCTGTGAAGCCTGTCACGGTCCGCTTCGCGCCCACAATGAATGGCAGAACCGCCTCGGCAAATCCAGCCAGAAGGATCCAACCATTCCGAAGCTCGACCGGGCGCGGGTGCTTGACTACTGTGGATTCTGCCATGCACGGCGCTCGGAACTGACGGGTGACTTCAAACCCGGAGATGACTTTCAGGATGAGCATGAGCTGACCATTGTTGACTACTCCGACACTTATTATCCTGACGGACAGGTCCGCGATGAGGACTATGAGTACGCGTCATTCCTCGGAACCCGGATGCATTTCCGGGGGGTTTATTGCATGGATTGTCACAACCCGCATACCCTGAAGACAATCCTGCCGGGCAACTGGCTCTGCATGCGTTGCCATAACGGCAACTATACCAACGCTCCGGTAATCGAACCGGTCGCCCACAGCCATCACAAAGTATTTGGCTATGACACAAAGGGAATGCAGACCAATTTCAATCTGACGATTTACAATCCCAAGACGATCCAGGAAACCGGCGGTGAATGTGTCAACTGTCACATGCCGCAGACCGCCTACATGCAACGTCACTGGCGGCATGATCACGGGTTCACGATTCCTGATCCGCTCCTCACCCAGCAGTCCGGCGTTCCGAACGCCTGCAATCGCTGTCATGCGGACAAGGATGTGGCGTGGTCGTTGGATGCGGTGGAGAAATGGTATGGGAAACGCATGGAACGGCCCACGCGGCAACGCGCGCAATGGATTGCCCGCGCCCGTAACGGCGATCCCGCCGCCCGTGAGCCCTTACTGGCAATGCTCGCCGGAGAGGATTTGCCCTACTGGCGCGCGGTTGCCGCCGGATTGCTGGAACCGTGGGCCGGAGACCCTTCGGTCCGCGCGGCGTTGCTTCAAAGTCTGGAACATACCAACGCGCTGGTGCGTTCCAAGACCGCCCGTGCGCTCAATACGCTCGTGGAACAGCCCGATGGGGTGGTGCGCGAAGCGTTGCGTCGTCACCTCGAAGATCCGGTGCGCAGCGTACGTCTAAGCGCGGCTTTGGGTCTGCGCGCCAGGGTTGATCCTGCGTCCACCGCCGGGCGCGAACTGGATTACTACCTCAACCATCACGCCGACCAGCCGGTGGGCCAGCTTCAATTGGGCAACTACTGGTTCGCGCGCGACCAACCCGAAAAGGCGCTGGCCCATCTCCAACGCGCCGTCCAGTGGGACACAAACTCCGCACCCATCCGGCACGAACTGGCCGTGGTCCTCAGCACCGTGGGCCGCGCGCGGGAAGCGGTTGAGCAATTGGAGGCAGCCTGCCGGCTTGAACCACGCGAAGCGGAGTATCGCTACAAGCTTGGGCTGGCATATAATGAACTGGGTGATCGCGCTCGAACCATTGACGCGCTTGAGGAAGCCGTGCGGCTCGCCCCCCGCCATGCCCGCGCGCTCTACAATCTGGGACTGGCCTACAACGCTCGCGGAGAAACTGAAAACGCCATCCAGATGTTGGTCCGCGCCGAGTCCGCGGCCCCGGAAGACGCGCATATTCCTTATGCAACGGCGACCCTCTATGCCCGGCTGGGCCGCCTGGCCGAAGCGCGGGCCGCCACCGCGCGCGCGCTCCAAATTCAACCTGACTTCGCCGAGGCACGGGAACTTCAACGCCAGTTGCGATAGCAGTATGGCCTGCCTCCGGAATTTAATTATTGGTGCGGGAATGAAACAGGCGTGTTCCGCAAGCTTCGGCTTGACAGATGACCCGGCTTGTGAGCAACAACTGGCGTATCAAATGAAGTGCAGCAAGACGTGTGACTTATGAGCAAGGAGGCGAAATCGCTTTCCTGCGCGCTGGCTTTTTGGATGATGACGTCACTCGCGCGGGGCGACGTGTTGCTTGGCACCAACGGCGAGCGGTTCATTGGCAAGCTGATTGAGGAGACAACCAACAATGTGGTGTTCGAGTCTGAACTCGGCGGACGACTGACTTTTCCCCGGGCACAGATTCGTGAGCTTCAGCGAACGCCGCCGGCTGCAGTCAAGGACGTGACCATTCCTCCGGCCGTCGCCACCAACACACCTGCCACGCAAACCTCTACCAACCCCCTTTCGTGGAAGCCACCCGGGATCGGCACTGACGGTTCCGATTGGGTCCAGCTCAAGTCAGGCGAATGGCTGAGAGGCCAGCTAAAATATATTCAGAAGAAGGAAGTTGAGTTTGACAGCGATGAAATGGATGAGCTTACGTTGAAGTTGAAGGATGTCCGGAGCGTTTACACGGCGCACCGCGTGTTCACGCAGTTCGAGGGCCGGGAGCCGGCTTACGGCACCGCCGTGATCAGCAACGAGGTTGTGACCGTCAACGGACTGGAGCCTCTTAGTCTGCCCCGGGATGAACTCATGGGCATGACTCCGAGCGGAGGCAGAACCGGAATACGCGACTGGTCAGGCAAGGCCAGCATGGGGGTCAGCTTGCAGTCCGGCAACAACAGTCAGACCACGGTGAGCAGCAGCGCGGAACTGGCCCGGCGAACCCCCAATCCCACTCTGCTGCTGGACTACCTTGGCAATTACAGCCAGGTGAACAACGTCCAGAGCGCAAACAACGATCGCATAAACCTGACCTACGATATCCGGCTCAATCATTACTGGTTCGTGCGTCCGATCCAATGGGAATACTATCACGATCCGCTGGCCAATATCTCGATGCGTTTGACCGGCGGAGTGGGTGCCGGCTATAACATCTTCGACCGCGACGGGCTGCAATGGGTTGTCGCCGCCGGTCCCGGCTATCAATACACAAAGTTTCAGACGGTTGAGCCGGGGCAGTCGGATACCGCGACAACTCCGGCGGCGGTGCTGCAATCGAACTTCAAGGTGGACATCACGCGGCGCCTCACTTTCATCCAGACGTGGCAGAGCACTTTCACCTCGCCAGAGTCGGGACGATACACGCACCACGCAGTGACGACGTTGGAATTTGAAATCAAACGGCATCTCAATCTGGACGTGTCCTACGTTTGGGATTATCTCCAAAATCCCCAACCAAAATCCGACGGCGATACACCTGAAAAAAGCGATCGTTATCTGACCGTGGGTTTGGGTGTGCGGTTCTAGGTTCTGCGTGTCGTCCAGCCTCAGGGGGTGTCCGGTCAATTGCTGCCCCTGGTCCAACTCCTGGTTTGTCCCGGACGGTTGGCCTCGCTTTCTTTCAAATCTGTAATCTTCCTGACATCGCCCAAAGTTTATTACTCGTAAGCTATACATATGAATGGTGCACGGAGATCTTTCGCGCGCGCAGTCCGTCCGACAGATTTTAAGAGGCGGACAAGGACTCAATAAACCGATTGACGTGAACCTGCTTGATCTGGTCGAGACGCAAGCCGCCTAAAAAGTATCCACAATCCGCGAATCGGCTGCTTGCGTCCGTCCAAGACTTTTGCGAAAGTTGACCCATGAGCTTGGCACTGCTCACTGTTTTGATGATTGCTTACATCACCCATTTTCATGTCATCACAGTGGCGCAGACAGTGGCACAATGTCACGTTCCAGCCCTCAGTTCAGCTATGAGTTGTTGCAAATCAAGCTTGCCGGTGTGGCGAAATGGCAGACGCACAGGACTTAAAATCCTGGGACTTTAAAAAGTCGTGTGGGTTCGAGTCCCACCACCGGCACCAATTCTAACCTGCTATATTGCAGAAAGTTGGAGCAACCAGAGGGCGGCAGTGCCAGTGAAAGTGCCAGTGAAACCAATACCGGGTTAGGACTCAGCAATTACTCCGGTATTACCCGGCAATCACTCGCGACGACGGGATTCGCAGCCCGTTTGGTGCAG
>OCZU010001750.1_pt1 | contig 14084 bp, 16 predicted proteins | sample 1539001 | NCBI WGS metagenome assembly OCZU01 (sample SAMEA3539306, study PRJEB22396) | soil metagenome | biome: tundra; feature: field; material: soil | place: USA | collected 2010-05 | depth 0.15 m | reverse complement strand
GACGGCGCGCTCAAGCAGGCTCAGGTAGCGGCGCGGGCCCGGATCGGCAGTGCGGCGGGAAGCAGGACAGCGGCTCGGCGAAGCCCCCGGTGCCGGCCTGCGCCCGTTCCGCGTTCTGCTCAGCCTCGCGCCGCAGCTGTTCCTCGAAGAGGGAATAGAGCACGATCGCGCCGACGCCCGCGTCGGCCAGCTGACGGATGCCGGCGATCGTACTGGAGAGCGGTGACGCCGACGCCACGAGCGGATTCGCCAACTCCAGGCCCAGGTATCTGGTCGTGAGGTCCACTAGCCCGATCCTCTCCGTCTGCGGGCCGGTCGCCTTGCGCGTCGGCCTACCTGGCTTCCGCGAGTCCGCGGGGAACCGCGCTGGTCCCCGGCCCGCCATCTCCTCGTAGGTGTCCCATCGCTGGTTGACCGCATGCTGCGCGAGGAGCCCTAGCCGTTCGGCCTCGGCCGGATCGATGTTAGCCAGGGCGCGGTATCGCCGTTCGCTGCGCGTGTAGTCGGCGAGCGGGATGCGCGGGCCGGGGAGTCGAGCAGGAACGGGTTCTCGCCCGCTGTGTGCAGCACCGGGTCGTAGCGGACTAGCGGCCAGTATCCGCTCGCCACCGCGCGGTACTGCTGGCCGAGTCCGTCCCGCATCTCGATGCCGTGCGCGATGCAGTGACTGTAGGCAATCACCAGCGAGGGGCCGTCGTAGGCCTCCGCTTCGCGGAAGGCGCGCAGGGTCTGCTGCGGGTCAGCTCCCATGGCGACACGGGCGACGTAGACGTACCCGTAGGCGATCGCCTGCAGTGCGAGGTCCTTGTTCGGCATGGTCTTGCCTGAGGAGGCGAACTTGGCGACGGCCCCGAGCGGCGTCGCCTTGGACGACTGGCCGCCGGTATTGGAGTAGACCGGTGTCGAGGACAAGCACGTTCACGTTGCGCCCGATAGCCTGCATGACATCTTCGGCCGGATGTTCGGCAGGCCGCACTGGAAACGCGAGCACGACTAGTGCGCCTGGCCCGGTGAGGGCGCCTGCCTATGAGCTGGCAGCTGCCAGCTCATGGTCGTTACTTGTCAGATCCTGGCTGGCTGGCGCGGACGTTCCCGCGTTTGGTCCGATGACGACCACGGGGCATCTGGCGTGCGCCAGGCAGGCGCGGATGACCGGACCGGCGAACCACCCGACCGGCGAAGGCCGGCTGGTCGCTCCGAGTACCAGCAGGCCGGCCTCGGCTGAGCGGGCGAGGAGTATGCGCTCGGGCGCTCCTTCGACTAGCTCGGCGGTCACGCCGTCGGGCAACTGCGGGCCGAATACGGCTCGTATGGCTGCCGAGAACGCATCGCGGGCAATGGTCTCCCGTTCGACGCGAGTCGCCGGGCCGCCGACGTCTGCATAGGAAGCAGAGTGCGTGGCAGGATCCCACGCGCCCACGATATGCAGGCGGGACCGGCGCAGCATGGCCTCATCAGCCGCCCACCGCAAAGCGGCCAGCGATGCCGCTGACTCGTCAACGCCGACGAGCACGCGCTGCTGCCTGTTGCCGTTCATATCAGCCTCCACGACATCTGTAGCTCCGACTGGCTAGACGCCTTGCCGCGCATCGCTGCCTGCGCGCGATGAACCGTAGGTAATCAAGACACGCCTTGGCTGCTCGTCTCTACAGGACCACCCTTGCGCCAGCGTCGCGCCTGGGCGTAGGGCCGATGGTCCCTCCATAGGTCCTGACCTAGGACTGCTCCCGGCCGTTGCCGCCTTCGGTGAGAGGTTCCATGTCAGGGCCGGCCTGGGCGACGAGGGCGGGTTTCGCCCCCGAGATCACCGAGCCGGAGGAAGCGCTGCGGTTCCTGGAGCAGGCCATCACCGGTGCCGGGTACCGGACAGGGAAAGTCGGGGTGCCGGTCTGGATCGAGTCCTGCCGGCGTGACGAAGGGGCGACTGATCGACATTCGCTGGCGTCCAGCCCTGCTCCGGAAGGTTGGGGGCTCCGTCATTGACGGCTACGGCCCGGGTACAGAGCTGAGCAGCACCGACGACTGGCCGCACGAAAGTCCGAACGGCTGGGCGCTTGAGCTGACGGTGTGGGTCAAGCCCTGATGCTGCGGACCGACTCTGCGGGGAGACCCGTTTAGCCGATCTTGCTAACGCGGATGCTAACAACGGTCTGGACGAGCTTGGATGAGCGTGGGATGCCAGCAGAACTGGGCAGCCCAGTTCCAGGCAGCCGCCCCTAGGCATTTCTCATGGCCACGGCCATAGATGCTGAACTTCGCGATGGCTCATGACGACCCGGAGAACCTCTTCCAGATGAACTACGACGGCACTCCCGTCTACGCAGAGTAATTGCCATATGTCGGTGAGTATGCTTCGGGGAGCGACTGCCGTGCGACGCGGCCACGACGGAACAGGAAGCAGCACACGCGATGGCGTACTGGCTGGGGAATCGGCGAGCGCGCCGTATCGCCGTGGCGGCTATGTCGATCATCATCTTGGCCTCGATCGCGGGCTGGGTGACGATCTGGAGGTATCAGGTCGCTACCGGACGTTCGCAGTCCGCGGTCGCAGTGAGTGCGGACGCACGGGTGACCGCGATCCTCGCCACCACGTTCTGGCATGAGCGTGCGGCCATCGATGAGTACCTGCTGACGCCCTCGCCAGGGCTGCTCAGTGAGGTGAATGCACAGCGGGACCGGTTCTCCGGGCTCGCGGCGAGCCTCGCCGGGGGCGAATCGTCCGCGGACGCGGCGCTCCTGGCTAGGGCACTGCGAGCGCACGCCACCTACTACACGACCTTCGCCAGCGCACGCGGCGTCGCAGGCACAACCCCGGCCCGCGAAACGGCGGTGCTTGGCACAATGAAAGCCGATGGCGTCAATGTCCTGTCGACGCTGGACACCCTGGACCAGAACCTCGTCCGGTCCGCCGCGGACCTGCAAGCAGCTGTCGCCCCGGGCAAGGCCACGGCTCTGGCAGCTGGGATCATCACGGTCACCCTGGCGGTGGCGGCGGTCGGAATCTTGTTGCTCTACATGCTTCGGGAACTCGGTCGCGGCACCCGGCGTGAGGACGACCTCATGGAGACCGTGGGTCGCCTCTCCGACCGCAGCGCGCTCTTCGGTCGTCTTCGTACGACATCGGAGGTTCTCAGCGAGGTCGCGGGCGAGCTGAGCCAGGCCGCAAGGAATGCGACCGCCGCCGCGAGCGAGCAGTCGGCAGCGATCGCGCAGGCCTCGGCGACGATCGAGGAGATGGCAACTGCGGCCGGCTCCATCGCCGATACCGTGCATGCCGTAGCTGCGGCAGCCGAGCGAACCGGCGACACCATGCGCGAGATGCAGGAGAAGGTGGAAGCCATTGCCGCGCGGGCTCTGTCTCTGGGCGAGCGCGCGCAAAAGATCGGAGAGATCCTGGAACTGATCAACGCCTTCGCCCGGCAGACGAAAATGCTGGCGCTCAACGCAGCGATCGAGGCTGCCCGTGCGGGCGAGGTCGGAAAGGGTTTCGCAGTCGTCGCCGACGAAGTCCGCAAGCTCGCGGAACGATCCGCCCGCTCCAGTGAGTCAATCAGCGAAATCATCGTCGGCGTGCGAGACGAGGCGAATGCGACCATCATGGCGACCGAGCAGGGCACACGCCAGGCCCGCGATGTCGGTGAGCTGATGGAATCGACTCTGGTCATGCTGGAGGGGTCGATGCTCGCCACCCAGCAGCAGAAGTCGGCCGCCGATCTGCTGGACAGCGTGATCCAGCAGATCCGCGAGGTGGCGGCGCAACTCGCGGTCGAGCAGGCACAGCAGTCCGCCACCGCCGAGCGGCTGGAAGCGCTTGTCGACGAGATCAGCGGCGCGCTGCGGGCGGGTGCCGTCTGGGATGCGCGGTCAGTCGTGCCGGCAGGCGGGCGGCCGTGACCGCCACAGCGTAGGGGCCATCGCCGACCTCACGCCCGGACCCGTGCCAGCAATGTCTTGATGCGCGCAGCGAGCTCGCGCGGGCTGAACGGCTTGACGATGTAGTCGGTCGCTCCCGCAGCGAAACCGGCCGTGATGTCAGGCTGCTGCGCACGGGCAGTCAGGAGGATGACCAGCACGTCCGCCGTAACAGGGTCCTTGCGAAGTTCCCTGCACACCTCCAGCCCGGTCATGCCGGGCATCAGAACGTCAAGAACGGCCAGGTCAGGCGGATGCTCGCGCGCGTCCGCAAGAGCCGAAGCGCCGTCCCCGAACCCCCTGACCTCGTGACCGGCCTGCTCAAGCTTGAGGGTCACGAGAAGTCGGATGTCGGCGTCATCTTCGGCCAGAAGAACCGTGGCCATCTTCCCCCCGCTGATGTTCCGGTGAGGGCCGGCGGTGGAGCCTGGCCCGCGCCTGATCAGTCGCGATGGACGCCCGTCGCGGTTCAGCACCATGCGTGATCAATATCTTACTCTTCGTAAGAAGATGCTGTTCAGGGGCAAGCGATGTCCGCGTCAGCCCTGGAACCGCACCGCGCTTGCAGGGCGACCGTGCGGCCCGAGCTGCGCGGTCGCAGTGGCTGCCCGTATCGGAGATCGGCCACGAACTCATCCGTCTGGGTCCCGATACCACTGGTCTGGCCAGGAGAGCGCGGACTATTTTCAGTAACTGTTCCTGAGAAATATCCGCTCTCACGTACGGCCCAGAGGAATCTGCGAACGCCAGCCGGTCGGCGTCCCATCGGCGACTGGACCCGCAGCCCGCTCACGGCCAGGCAGAACGAGGCGACGGACTTCGTACCGCAGGCGGGAGCGATGCTGCGGATGACGGGCTGGAGGGTCGTTGGCCGGCCGCGAGCCGTCGGAGCTAACACCAAAGCATTAACTTGACTATCGCTGCGCCAAACCACTACACTCAAGTATATGCTTAACCAAGTGGCGGACCTGGACCGCGTGTTCCAGGCACTCGCAGACCCAGGCCGGCGCCTGATGGTAGACCGGCTCAGCCAGGGCTCGGCATCGGTCAGCGAACTCGGCAAACCGCTGGCTATGTCCCTGGCCGCTGTTGTCCAGCACGTACAGGTGCTGGAGGCCAGCGGTCTGGTGCGGTCGCGGAAGGTCGGCCGCACTCGCACGTGCAGCCTTAATCCGACCGCGCTGCGCTCGGCCGAGTACTGGATCAACGAGCGACGGACCCTCTGGGAACGCCGTCTTGACCGCCTCGGCGACTACCTGGCCGACACCGCGGACTCGCCAGACACCGGTCCCGCGGACTCGCCGCGGGACTAGCACCCTAGATCCAGAAGCTGGATCTCGCAGAGGAGAACCGATGAACGCACGTTCCGTTATCCATGACACCTTCACGATCGAGCGCACCTACCCGGCGACGCCGTCCAGAGTGTTCGCCGCGTTCTCCTCGGCGGAGGCGAAGAACATCTGGGGCGATACCGGAGACCTCGCGCCGGCGGCTGGCGACGCAGGCGTCAGCGAGTTCGACTTCCGGGTCGGCGGCCGGGAACGCTTCGGCCATAAGTGGCAGGGCACGACGTTCCGCTATGACGCCCTGTACTACGACATCGTGCCGGATCAGCGGATCGTATACAGCTACGAGATGTACGCCGACGACGCGCGGATCTCGGTGTCAGTCGCCACCATCGAGTTCGCCAAGAGCGGTGACGGCACGGCGCTGACCTATACCGAGCAAGGCGCCTACCTGGACGGGATCGACGGCCCCGCAGCGCCTGGCCTCCGCAAGGGCGGCACTACCGAGATGCTCGGCAACCTGACCGGTTACCTGCAGTCGCAGACTGCGAACTGACGGACACCCGACTGGCAGCCGCTCGAACTTTATCGTCACGGGCCGGTAGAACACCCTGGCCAACAGGATGGAACGCCAGCCAGTCAACAGCGACCGTCAATAGCGTCCATCTGGCCAGCGCGCCCATCGGCGCGGCGCTTTATGACTGTAGGCACATGCTGAGTGCCGTGCAGGGAAGGCCGGGATAGACCTGGCGGATGCTGGTCGCGTCGTGGGTAAGGTCGGCGCGGTCCATGATGAGGGCGGCTCGCGCCTGGCGGCCGAGTTCGGGCTTGACGCGTCCGAGCGTACCGGCCATGAGCTGCAGGATGGGCGGGGCCACGTGCCGCGGCGCGCTGGTCCTACCGGACGCTGCCTGAATCGTGGCGGCCAACTGATTGAAGCTGAGGTTAGCCGGGCCGCCGATTTCGAGGACGCGGCCTCGGGCCGCGGGCTCGGTGACGGCATGCTCGACGAGGGCTGCGACGTCTGTCACGGAGACGAAGTTGATCGGGTTGTTTCCGTGACCGAAGACGACGGGCCGGCCTGAGCGGGCCGCTGTCTTCGTGAGCACATCGATCCATAGCTCCAGGAACGCCGTGGCCCGCACGATGGTCCAACTGACCCCGCTGGCCCGCAGGTACTGTTCAGCGGCATGCTTCATTCGGGCCAGCTCCATCGGACTGTCGGCTGCGGCGCCAACGACCGACACCAGCACGAGCGCTGCGCCCGCGTCCCTGGCCGCGTCGATGAGGTTGATGTTGCCCTGGCGGTCGACCGTGGCCGGCGAGACGCCGCCGGGCCCGGCGAATCCGTGGACCGCGGACACCACGACGTCGGCGCCGCTGGCGGCCAGCGCAAGGCTGGCGCGATCACGCACATCGCCGGTCACCACCGTGACACCCGGCCCGGTGCGGCCGACGGCTCTGGCGGGGTCGCGGGTCAGGATCCGGACCGGCAGGCCCAGCCTGGTCAGCCGGGCCGTCAGGACACTCCCGAGCCGACCGGTGCCGCCGGCCAGCAGGATCACGGCCGACCACCTGATCCAACCTGCATACGTACCGCCGCGCCGGCGTCCTCGCCGCCCTCGATGACCGGTTCGAGGTAGAACCGGGCCCACTCTGCGAACCCGTCAGCCACGCCGAAGATCACAACGCCGCGCATGAGATGCCGGGAACCGTCAGGCCGGGTGCCGCGATGCTCCCACTCGGTCCAGACGGTGTCGCCGTCCACCGCGCTGGACACGATCTCGGTGCTGAGATCGGGGATCGCGGCGAAGATCTGCTCCCAGTTGCTGTGCACCTGCTCGCGGCCAGCGAACCCGCGCTGCGGGTGGGCCGGAGTCACGTTACGGTAACCGGGCGCGAAGCATGCCATCAGCGCCGGCAGGTCGTGATCGTTGGTGGCTTTGCACAGGCGCCGGGCCATGGCTGCCGGCCCACCCGCTGTCGTGTCGTCATTCACAGGTGCCTCACATTTCTGATACAGTTTCATGGAATCGATACATGACTATGGAACGGAATAGGGTTGGCTGTCAAGTCGAAGCGCCGGTACGACTCGCCACTGCGCGCCGGGCAGGCCCGCAGGACCCGCGCCGCAGTGATCAGCGCCGCGCAGCGCCTCTTCCTGAGTGACGGGTTCGCCGCGACCACCATTGCTGTCATCGCAGCCGAGGCGGAAGTGTCGGCAGAGACGATCTACAAGGCCTTCGGCGGCAAGCCGGGCCTGGTCCGCGCCATCTGCGAACAGGCACTAGCCGGCGAGGGAACTGTCCCGGCCGAAACCCGCTCTGACGACCTGCAAGCCAGCGAACCCGATCCGCGCAAGATCATCCGGGGCTGGGGCAAGCTCTCCGCCGAGATCGGGCCCCGGGTGTCGCCTATCCTGCTGCTACTCCGCGCCGCTGCGGTCACCGATCCGCAGATGGCCGACCTGCGCGCGGAGATCGAGGCCAGCCGCCTCGGCCGGATGACCCGCAACGCACGCCACCTGCACGATGCCGGGCACCTGCGGGCCGGCCTGACCGCCGAGCAGGCCGGCGAAATAATGTGGGCCTACAGTTCGCCTGAGCTGTACGAATTGCTCGTCGTCAGCCGCCGCTGGACGCCGGGAAAGTACGGCGCGTTCATCGCCGACGCGATGATCTCAGCCCTCCTCCCGCCATAATCACGCACGCACGGGGCGGCCAGGGCGTCCGGCGATGCGCCGCAGGTATTCGTCGCGGTCCATGGGGTTGCAGTCCGTTCGCGGGCGGGTCGGGCTCGTGCCGCTCACGGGCTCGTAGCGGTCAAAGGTGCACTCCACGACGCCTTCGCCGCGGGTCAGCGTCGGCAACTGCTGACGCAGCTCATGCACCCGGGCAGCCGGAATGTCACCGGTCAGCGTCACCGAGGAGCCCTGCGTCGTCTGCGTCCGCGGGACGGCGCGCAACCGGGTCAGGGCCGGAAGCAGCGCTCCGAGCGCGTCGGCAGGCGCGTCCAGGAAGAAACCGTGGATCGGCTCGCAGACGACCGTCCTCGCTTGCCGCAGCGCGGCCATCACGACCAGCGGCGTCAGCTTGCGAAAGTCCTCGCCCGTGCTCGACAGGCTCTTGCTGAAGCGCTGGTGGCCGAGACTGTGCTTACCGAGGTAGCCGGAGTGCGTCATCGCGACCGTGCAGTCGGTCACCTCCCAGCCGTAGATGCCCTGCTGCAGTGCCTCCCGCACGGTGTCCTGCACTGCGCGGAAGAACGCCAGGGGCATGGAGCCAAGCTCTGCCTCACGGCGGAACTCCACGCCCGAGCCGACAGCGGCCGGCTCGATCCGAAGCCCGATCGTGGCGAGGAACGGATTGGGCGGCTCGTGCAGTCGCTCGACGGCCGCACCACCGCCGAGAGGCCGTTCGATACAGATCGTCGTTGTCTCGCGGAAGCTGACGTCGACGCCGAAATCGGCGGCCAGCGTTGCCTCGATGACTTCCTTCTGGACCTCGCCGTAGAGCGATACGGAGATCTCCTGGCGGATGTCGTCCTGCCGGACGTTGATCAGGGGGTCCTGCTCGGCGAGCTGGGCCAGCGCGGCGCGGAGCGCACCTTTGCCGCCGCGATCGATCGGAACGACGATCGTCTCCAGTGTCGGCGGGGCGAACTTGTGCTGTTCCGCACGCATGCGCGGCGTGCCCACCACATCGCTGACCTCGATCTCCGTCAGACCCCATAGTTTCCCGATCTGGCCGGCCGACACGGACTCACGCCGAACCGCCGAGCCGTCGGCGAAGACGCTGATCGCGGTCACCTTCCGCTCGCCGTGCTGACCGAACGGCACCCGGTCGCGCGTTGCGACCGTGCCGGAGAACATGCGGACGTAGGCAATCTTCTCGCCCGCCGTGCCACGCTCGATCTTGAAGACCCGGCCAGAAACCGGACCGCCCATGTCTGCCTCGGCCGACGGCAGCAACTCGGCGATGCCGCCCATCAGCGAATCCGCGCCCGCACCGGTCAGCGCCGAGCCGAAGAACACCGGGTGCACGTTCCCCAGCCTTGCCTGCGCACCGAGTTCGGTGCGCAGGCGCCGGTACGACATCCCTGGCTGGTCATGGACATACGCGGCGAGGATCACCTCGTCCTGCTCGGCAAGCACTTCGGTCAGCCTCTCCGTAAAGGCAGTGTCTGCCGGGCCCGCGGGCATGACGCCGGCAGCGCGCGTGCCAAGCTCGCGCGCGGAGCCCATCGGGACGATCGCTGGCGTCAGCCGCAGCGAGATGTCCCTGAGCAGGCGCTCGCAGTCCGCGCCGCGACGGTCGATCTTGTTGACGAAGATCAGGGTCGGGACGCGCAGTCGCTGCAGCGCGCGCATCAGGATGCGGGTCTGAGGCTGCACGCCTTCGACCGCAGAGATCACCAGCACGGCACCATCGAGCACGCTCAGTGCGCGTTCGACCTCGGCGATGAAGTCCGGATGACCTGGCGTGTCGATCAAATTGACGGTGACATCGCCGATCGCGAACGATACGACCGCGGACTTGATCGTGATTCCGCGCTGCCGCTCCAGGGCGAGCGAGTCGGTCTGAGTCGTACCGTCATCCACGCTGCCGACCTCGTCGATGACGCCGGCGGCGTAGAGCAGCCGCTCGGTCAGAGTTGTCTTACCGGCGTCTACATGCGCCAGGATCCCCAAGTTGAGCATCTTCCGGGACACGCGTCATACCCTCCGAATAGGTCCCCAAGGCCTTCTCGATGGACATGAACGTTCCGCGCATCCCCGCTCCTTCGACGATCGGCACTGTGCTACTCGGGGTGAATCATAAGGGCCAACGACGCGACGGCCGCAACCGATTTCCTGACTGTGGGCCATCAAACGGCCGGCTCAGCTACCGGTGCACCGCCCGGAGCCTGCGCTGCAGCCCGGCCGGAACACGCAGCTCGCGGATGGTGGATCGCGCCGCGCAGCGTCGCGACCGCTCTGTGCAGATGCACGGAGACGGTCAGGGTCGGACGGCGGGCACTCAGCGGCGATCACGGGGGGAGTTGTCGGCTGGGCCGATGACGCCACGCGAGTACCGCTGATACGGCCGCGATCGGCGCGGCGCCGGCCAGCATCGGTGCGCGAATTCCGGCAACGGAGGCAAGGATGCCGCCACCGATCGCGCCTAGCGCCTCGCCGCCGCGCGTGAGCGTGCTGTACAGGCTGGTGACCCGGCCCAGGATCGCGGCCGGTACCTGGCGCTGCCGCATGGTCACGGCGGTCATGTTGAACAGTGCCCACGCGGCACTGCTGGCGAAGAGCATCGCCGCCGCGATGCCGACATTGCCGCTCAGGCCGAGCCCTGCCTGGGCGGCGGCCGTGACCAGTCCGGCAATCACCAGCGACCGCCAGTGCCCGAGCCGCCGGGACAGGGACGTTCCCACACTGCCAGCAATGACTCCGCCGATCGCGGCAATGGCCAGCAGCAGGCCGTATGCACCCGGCCGCTCGTGCAGGACCTGGACCACGTACAGGACGAGGACCGCGAACCAGGCGGCGTCCAGCAGGCTCACTACCGCGGCGAAGATCGTGACGTCCCTGATGTCGGAGTGCTGCCCCAGCCACCGCAGTCCCTCGGCAAAGTCATTTCGCATGGACGCCAGCGACGACCGGGCGCCTCGGCTGACTGGTTCCCTTGGCGGCGGCCCGAACACGCTGGGCAGCGTCAGCAGCAGCAGCATCGCGATGCCCAGCGCGCCCGCGTTCACCGCGAACGGCAGGACAACCGCGAGGCCGAACAGCCAGCCGCCGGCGGCGGGTCCGGCCAGCTCGTTGCCCACGATCTGCCCGGCGGTGATCCGGCCATTGGCCTGATCCAGGTCAGCAGGCTTGACCAGCCGCGGCACGCAGGTCACTGCGGCGGTATCGCGCGGCGCTGAGCCCACTCCCGTGACGAAGGCCGTCAGGTAGATCAGCAGCAGCCCCGCGCCGTGCGCGAAGATCGCCGCCGCCAGGGTCACGATGACGCAGATCCGCGCGGTGTCCACGATCAGCATCAGGCGTCGCCGGTCAGTCCGGTCGACGATGACGCCCATACCCCCGCCGAGCAGCAGCCACGGAAGGCCCTGCACGGCAATGACCGCCGCAACGGCAGCGGGCGAGCGGGTGATCTGAGCGGCTAGCAGCGGAAACGCCGCCAGCCTGACGCCGTCCCCGAAGTCGGCGAGAAATCCCGACAGCCAGTACCGGAGGAACGGCCTCCGGGCGCCACTGACAAACGCGACCATCCCGGCATCATGCCGGACCACGGTGACCGTGAGGGGCCTGCCGCTCGAAGCCCTTAGCCGATCCGACGACCGGTAGGAAGCTTTCCGTTCGGCACGGACGGTGGGCCGGTCACCGGGGCTGCGCGGAGTGCCGGCGCAGCCAGGTTTGCGGCTGGCCGGACTCGGCGGAGATGGCGGTCCAGGTCCAGCCGTCGGCCCTGCGGCGGCGGACATAGTCGGCGATGCTGGCGTGGCCGAGCCTGGCGGCGACCTCGGCCGCACGCTGACCGGCCGCGTGGCGCTTGCCGGCGTGGGCGATGCGATCCAGTCCGTGGCGGCACAGCGCGGCTTCGACCGCATGGTGGGAGACACCAACCTCGGTCGCGATGGCATTGACGGTCCGATGTTGCGCGAGGTGCCGTTCGCGCAGGTACGTGGCCACGTCAGTGAATCCGAGCCGGCTCAATGCCGGGAGCCAGCGGCCGTCCAGCCGGCTCGACGCCGGCTGCATGGTGGCCTGCGCCGCCACGGGATCGAGGTCACCGAGGTGCCGGGACAGCCAGTCCTTGCCGAGCCCGGCTTCGCGGCTCATCGCGGCCAGGCTGGCGCCCTCAGCGGTCCGGGCCAGGACGTAGGATCCGAGGTCTGGGTAGCCCGCCTGCTGGGCCACGCTGGCTGCGACCTGGGCGAGATGCCGAGCCGTCCGGTCGGAATTCGTCTGGGCGATAGCAGCGGGCCGCACGGCAGCAAGCGCGCGGAGCGACTTCCTGCGGCGCTGTTCCGGGATGGGGCGTCCCCGAGCTGCCGCAGCGGCGGCCCGGGTCAGGTCGCCGTTGCGTGCTCGCTCCCGCCCGGCCGCGCTGCCCTCGCGGACAGCGGGATCGAAGGTCAGCCGTGCGGTGAACGCGGCAGCGCGGAGCTTGCGGGTGTCCGGCCCCTCCAGGGACTGGCCGCGTTCCAGGCCGAACGCCTCGCAGTAGGCCTGCTTGGTCCAGCCGTGTCCGCGCAGGTGGGCCGTGACCGAGCGCAGCGAACGCCCGCACAGGTGGCAGGTGACCCGGGCACCGTCGATGATGACCTCGCCGATCTGAGCGTAAAAGGCCGTGCCGTCTTCCAGCACCCCGACGACGGGCCGAAGCGCTCGCCCCGATCGCGGCACCGCAGCCGACCTGCGCTGACCGGCCGCGCTGATCATCTCAACGGACATGGCCGGCCTTCCATCCATCGCTAGTCACAATGAGACTACCGGGACGCCCTGGCGCTGTCAGCATCCGGTCCCCGACGCAGGTCCGGCGTGTCAGCCAGCGGTCAGGTCATGTGCGCGAGGTCATCGCGCTGAACTGCCGGAGCGCGCCGCAGCGGGTTTGGCGCTGCCAGGCGAGGACACTTCAGAGCAAGGCCCGCGCTGCCGACCGGTACCGACCGGGAGCCGGATGAGCAGGCCCAACGCCAAGAGCGAGATACGACAGGGAGTAACACCATGGAGATAAGCGCGCGCAATCAGATGAGCGGGACCGTGCAGGGCATCAAGTCAGGTTCGGTCATGGCCGAGATCACGGTGAACGTCGACGCGGGCACGATCGCCGCGGTCATCACCGACTCATCGCGCGAGCACCTGAACCTGCAGGAAGGCGACCTGGTAACCGTCGTCATCAAGGCCACCGAGGTAATGATCGCCAAGTAGCGGCCGCGCTGGCACCAGCGCACCGTGGCGGGCCGGCCGTAACAAGGTCGGCCCGCCACGGCCACTTGGCCTCGGCCGCTTGCCCACGCCGCTTACCGCGACCCGCTCGCGGCGGCAATAGCCTTGGACCATGTCCGCGGCGGAGGAATCCTCGCTGTCACTGGCCGAGTGGCTGGTGCTGTGCCTGGTATGCGAGCAGCCCAGGCACGGGTTCGCGCTGGCCAGGCTGCTCGGCTATGAAGGCGACATCGGCCGGGTATGGCGAGTGCCCAAACCGGTCGTCTACCGCGGGCTGCAACGTCTTGAGCTGCTCGGCCTGGTAGCAACGGCGGCGCGGCAACTGTCCAGCCAGGGTCCGGTCCGGTCGCTGATCGACGCTACCGGTCCCGGGCGGGCAGCCGCCTCGGACTGGCTGCGGCGGCCCGTCGGCCACACCAGGGACGTGCGATCTGAGCTACTGGTGAAGCTCGCGCTGCTCGACCGCACCGGGATGGATCCGCAGCCCCTGCTGCAGGCTCAGCGCGAGCAGCTCGCCCCCGTCGCCGATGGGCTGCACGAGCGTCTCGACGCCGCCGCGGGGTTCGAGCGCACGCTCGCGCTCTGGCGTTATGAGACCGTCTGCGCGACTGTCCGGTTCCTGGATGTCCTGTGCGGCACCGGGTCCGGCTGATCGACTAGCCCGGCAGGTCCCGTTATATATCTGCGGCTTTCCCTATCGTTGCTCGCTCAGCTCTCTTGTGCCCGACCTGCGTCCTGTTGTCTCATTGAGACTACTGACGGGTGCCGGCGCCCGGCCGGGCCCACGCGCGGGTGTTCGGCATGAGCCGCCGCCTGGTGGCTGCCGCGCCGCAGGCAAGGGAGACAAGTATTCATGACAGTGACTCTGGACCGGAATGTCGAGGCATTCATCGGCGCACCGCGTCAGCTTTTCATCAACGGGCACTGGTGCGACGCGGCGT
>OCZU010001749.1_pt1 | contig 14087 bp, 9 predicted proteins | sample 1539001 | NCBI WGS metagenome assembly OCZU01 (sample SAMEA3539306, study PRJEB22396) | soil metagenome | biome: tundra; feature: field; material: soil | place: USA | collected 2010-05 | depth 0.15 m | reverse complement strand
AATCTCATCATGTTCTGCCATGAAGGGCCGTGGCACTACAACGACCGTGTGTGGACCATCCGCGCGGATGGCACGGGCCTGCGGTTGATGCACGAGCGGACGATGAATATGGAAATCGCGGGGCACGAATTCTTCAGCGCGGACGGCAAGACCGTCTGGTACGATCTGCAGACGCCGCGCAGCACGGTTTTCTGGGTCGCGGGCGTGAACCTCGCGACCGGACATCGCACCTGGTATCACCTGGAGCGGAACGAATGGTCGGTGCATTACAACGTTTCGGCGGACGGCACGCTGTTCGCCGGCGACGGGGGCGGCCCGAGCAGTGTGGCCGCGCATTCGCCCGACGGTGTGACCCTGAACCCGCCGGGCAATGGCCAGTGGATTTACCTCTTTCGTCCGGCGATGGTGAAGGGAAGTTCGTTCCGGGACAAGAAGGACCTGACCGACATCGGCTATTTCAAGTCCGAGCGCCTGGTGAATCTCGCCAGGCATAACTACACCCTGGAGCCCAATGTCACGTTTTCCCCCGACATGAGATGGGTGGTCTTCCGTTCCAACATGCTCGGCCCTACGCATGTCTTCGCGGTGGAGATCGCCAAACCGCGATAGCGTGACAGAATAAAGAACATGTATAGCCATCGCATATCGGCCCTTTTCCTGGCCCTGGGCTCTCGGGCGTTTGCCGCCGCCGACCTGCCGACAGAATGGATCGATGCCGCGACTGGCCATCGCGTGATCCGGCTGTCCCGTGAAGACGGCACCCAGAGCCTGTACTTCAATCAAAACGCCTATACGGCCGACGGCAAGAAACTGATTGTCACGACTGCCGGCGGCGGCATCGCGACGATTACTCTGGCGACCCGCGAAGTCAAACCGCTGGTCGCCGGTCCGGTGTCAGTCCTGGTGGCGGGTCACAAGACCGGCGATGTCTATTACACCAAGCGGGTGCCCGGAGGCCCGGACGGCGCGGCCGGTGGGCGCAATTCCAACGGGGCGATCGTTTACGCAAGCAATGTGGATACGGGAGCCACGCGCGAGGTGGTCAAATTACCGCCGGGACGGAACGTCGCGTCCCTCAACGCGGATGAGACGCTTCTGATGGGCACTTACGTAGACGGTGCGGCTCCACCCACGCCGGCCGCGGCGGCCAACCGCCTGCCTGGCGTCGACCCGCGCTTCGGCCAGCCCGACTACGCGGGTGTCGGCGCGGACGGCAAACCGATGACCTACGCGGATGCCAAGGATCTACGCCTGCACAACAGTTTGATGGCCACACGCGCCGGCGCGCCGCGCGTCCTGTTCACGGTGAATACCAAGACGGGCGAACTGAAGGATATCCTGCGGGAGCATGAGTGGCTGAATCATCTGCAATTCTCGCCGACCGATCCCTCGCTCATCATGTTCTGCCACGAGGGCACGTGGCACGAAGTGGACCGCGTTTGGACGATCCGCACCGACGGCACCGGCCTGACCAAGCTTCACACCCGCACGATGAACATGGAAATTGCCGGCCACGAATTCTTTTCGTTAAATGGAGCCATGATCTGGTACGACCTGCAAACCCCGCGCGGGCAGGATTTCTGGCTGGCCGGCTACAACGTCGCGACCGGCAAGCGCACCTGGTATCACTTGCAGCGCAATGAATGGTCGGTGCACTTCAACGTATCGGCTGACGGCACGCTGTTTGCCGGAGATGGCGGCGACAGCGAAATGGTGGCACGGGCGCCCGATGGGAAATGGATCTATCTGTTCCGGCCCGAGCGCGTGCCGGACGTCGCCGGCATCAAGACCGCGAATTCCGACAACCTGATCGACACCGGTTTCTTCCAGGCCGAGCGGTTGGTCAACATGAGCAAACACGACTACCGCCTGGAACCCAACGTGACGTTCTCGCCCGACATGAAATGGGTGGTGTTCCGGTCTAACATGTTGGGTCCGGTGCATGTTTACGCGGTCGAAATCGCCAAGGCCGCCAGTCGTTGAAGGGGTTGGCAGGCGGAAGCGCCTGCCCCACTTTGGTGCACGCTCCGTGGGGCAGGCGCTTCCGCCTGCCAACTCGACGATCGCGGCGACAGTCTTCGATGAGAATTCTGCGGCGCTCGGGCAACTAGTCTGGTATGGCCCTCTACCGGCGTCGGCTTCCGCAGCTTTCTGAGAATACAGATCCGGATGAAGAATCGCTGGATCCACAAGACTGGACGGCATTCCGGTCGCTGGCGCATGATGCTCTGGACAAGGCCATCGATTCCCTCGAAGGCATTCGTTGCCGCCCGGTTTGGAAACCGGTCCCCGAACGGGTCCGCGCCCGCCTGAGCCATCCCTTGCCCCTCGAGGGCCAGGGCCTCGCAAAGACCTTGGACGAGTTCCAGGAACTGATCTTCCCATACTCCACCGGAAACACGCACCCGCGATTCTTCGGTTGGGTCCACGGTACCGGAACCGCCTCGGGGATTGTCGCCGAAATGATGGCGGCGGCGATGAACTCCAACTGCGGTGGCCGCGACCACGGCGCGGTGTACGTCGAGCGTTCGGTGATCGATTGGTCGAAGCAGATGTTCGGCTACCCGGAGGGATCGAGCGGCGTACTGGTGAGCGGCACCTCGATGGCCACCCTGGTGGCGCTGACGGTGGCGCGCCATCACGCCATTGCGCGCGTTCGCCAGGACGGCATCTCGGGCGCCGCCGCCAGCCTGGTGGCATACACCTCCTCGGAGGCCCACGAATCCATCACGAAGGCCTTTGAAGTGTTGGGGCTCGGCTCTTCGGCACTGCGCCGCGTGCCGGTCAACCCGGATTGCAGCATGAATCTGGAGGCTCTGCGGGCCGCCATTCAGGCCGACCGCATGGCCGGCATGTCGCCCTTTTGCATCATCGCCACCGCCGGTACGGTAAATACCGGAGCGTTGGACGACCTCGAAGCCATCGCCCGAATCTGCGTCGAGGAGGGCGCATGGTTCCACGTGGACGGTGCATTCGGCGCTTTGGCGGTGCTCGACGAGAGGCTGAAATACCTCGTCAGCGGAATTGAGCTGGCCGATTCCATCGCCTTTGACTTCCACAAATGGTTGCACGTTCCCTATGACGCCGGTTGTGTGCTGATCCGGCGGGGCGATCTCCATCGGGCCGCGCTCTCCACGCGCCCCAGCTATCTCGAGGGCGCCGATCGCGGCCTGTCGGGCGGGGGGGCCTGGTTTTGCGAATACGGCGTCGAGCTGTCGCGGAGTTTCCGCGCTCTGAAGGTCTGGTTCGCGCTGAAAGAATTCGGCGCGAAACGCTTCGGGAAATGTATTCGCCGGAATTGCGAACAGGCGAGCTATCTCAGCGGGCTGGTCCGGCTTCAACCTGGACTCGAGCTGCTGATTGAACCGGTGCTCAACATCGTCTGTTTTCGCTACATCGATCCTTCTCTCGACGCGCCGGATTTGGACCACCTGAACTCCGAGATTGTCTCCGACCTCCACGAATCCGGGATCGCGGCGCCGTCCACCACCCGCGTGAACGGGAAGCTGGCCATCCGGATTGCCATCACCAACCACCGGTCTACCCGGGAAGATTTCCGGATCCTCGTGGATGGCGTGCTTGCCATGGGAAACGCTCGCGTGGGAGGCGAGGCCACCTCACGACGGATTACGGCACCCGCGCCAGTTGCGCTACTTTGAAATCATGCACCCGGCCGAACTCGCCAAGCTCGATGGGTTGCCGCTCCACTCGCGGACGCCCGCCCGGTGGGGGCGCGCGGTCCTGGCCGAGCCCATCAGCCTGCTGATCGATCACGCCTTTCTGGAAAAGAAGGCGGCCAATAACGCCATGGAACTGCTGACCCGCTGGCCGAACGACTGGACCGAGGGATGGGTCGAGACCATGGCCGGCGTCGCGCGGGACGAAACGGCTCATCTGGCTCAGGTCCTGCACCTGCTGATCGAGCGCGGCGGGCGGCTGGACAGGACCCACAAGAACTCCTATGCCAACTCGCTCCGCCTCCTGGTGCGTAAAGGCGAACCCGCGGAGGTTCTGGACCGGCTCCTGGTTTCGGCCCTGATCGAGGTCCGCTCCTGCGAGCGCTTTGCGGTACTCGCCGGGGCTTCCGAAGACGCGGAACTCGCAGGGTTCTACCGGGCCCTCTACTCCTCGGAATTTGGCCATTACAAGGTCTTTCTGAAGCTGGCCTGCAAGATCGCGGGCCCGGCAGCGGTTGAGGCGCGCTGGCAGCAGATGCTCGCGTCGGAAGCGGAGATCCTGGCGCGCCAGCCTGCCGGGCCGCGCATCCACTCCGGATTCCCCGGAGCGCCGGAAACCAAATCATGAGCACTTCATCGGCACCCAAGTTCATCCCATCATTCGAAGAATTGAGCAGCGTCGAGCGCGATCTGCGTTTTTATCCGTCCACCACGGACCATCCGAAGACTTTGACGCCCGAACAGATCCTGGCCTTCAATCGCGATGGCTATCTAAAAGGAATTCGGGTTTTCAATCCGGAGGAGATCTCCGGCATAGGCCGTTATTTCGATGAACTCCTGGCCAGGACGCTGGCTGCCGGCGGCGACAGCTATTCGATCAGCACGGCCCATCTGCGCCACGGCCGCGTTTACGACCTGCTGACCGATCCGCGCATCGTCGCCTGCGTCTCGGACCTGCTCGGAGGAAACGTGATCGCCTGGGGATCGCATTTCTTTTGCAAAATGCCCGGTGATGGCAAACGCGTCTCCTGGCATCAGGACGCGAGCTATTGGCCGCTCACGCCTTCCAAGGCCATCACCGCCTGGCTGGCGATTGACGACGCCACTGTTGAAAATGCCTGCATGCGCTTCATCCCCGGCTCGCATTGCTTGGGTCATTTGACTTACACGCTGAGTGAAAACGACGAAGCCAATGTGCTGAATCAGACAGTCGCCGATGTCGAACGGCTCGGCCAGCCGGTGGATGTCGAATTGAAGGCCGGAGAGATCTCGATTCACAGCGATCTGCTGCTGCATGGTTCCGAGGCCAACCAGTCGAGCCGGCGGCGCTGCGGCTTGACGCTGCGCTACTGTCCGGCGGATGTGAGGGCGGGCCTGGGCTGGAACGCCAAGGGCGTAATCGTCCGCGGAGCAGACGAGTCGGGTCACTGGGGCAATTCACCCCGCCCGGAAACGGACTGAACGGTTACCCCGGGCAATGTAGTTCGCGCATTGTGGTAATAATCTCCGTTTATTTGAAAAAGGGTTTGCTTATTTCGGACACCTGGGTATAAAATCGGTTATCGGTTTCAATCGTAGTAGAAGTTCTGTAGCCGCATCGGACGACTCGCTCGTCGGTTACGGCACAGTCTAAAGGCTGTTTCGCAAGGAACCTTGCCCGAAGTGTACCCAGCCGGGATCGGTGGTGTGCAAGCGGCGGGTTCAACTTCACCGTGGTACTCAGGCGAGATCGCTGAGCCTTGGCTTGGACGCGGCGCCCTTGCGCCCGCGACCGGAAGTGGAGCAAGCAGATGTCTCCCAACGAGATTGAGCAACCTTTTGATTCGATCGAGAGCGCCCAGGACTTCCTGACCGTCCTCGCATCCACCATCCTGGACGAAATGAAGGATCTGAAACGCGATTACGAAGTGGCCGTACGCGATGGCGAGGAACGTCGCGGACGGGCTATCGAACTCGCAATGTTCAAGCTGAAGACACTGTCCTGTTACGTACAGAAGAGCCGCAGAGCCCTGAACGACCTTCGCATGCTGCGACGGCTGATCCTGAACGAAAGGTTGACCGTCGAGCACGCGCTCGCGACCATGTGATGGTCTTGCGTTCTTCAGAAACGGCAGCGTCATGATTGTTTCAGCCACGGCGCTCCACTCCACCTCCGTGGAATCGAGTTTGAAATCCCTCGGGGTTTTCGCTGAGAATCACCTGCCGGGCCAAGAGCGATTCGACTTGCATGCCCGCCGCGAATGCCCTCCGGAGAGAAGTCGGAGATGTCGACCATGATCCCCGAAGGCATGAATTCAATTGCGCAAGCGACGTACTGGTCCATCCCGGGACACCTCCTGTTCTTAGTCCTGCATCTTCTGGGCGTCGTCTGTTTTTCCTATATTGTGGCGAAGCGCATGACGCCGCTGCTTCGCGGCCAACGGGATTTTCGTTTCGATCGTCCATGGGCCCGCCTGGAAAGAGTATTGCAGTTCTGGCTCGGGCAATGGAAGCATCCGCGTTACAGGACCGCGGGAGCTATTCATATTCTCATTTTCGCGGGTTTTATTATCCTGGTGGCGCGTGCCTTCTCGCTGCTGATGCAGGGCATCACCACCAACTTCGCGATGCCAGGCTTCTCGGGAAGTGCCGGTCACGTATACGATATCGCCAAGGACTACGCCGCCACCATTGTCCTGCTTTGTATGGTAGTCGCCGCCATCCGGCGGGGAATCTTCAAACCTGCGCGGTATCGAGTGCCGGCAAGGTATGGCAAAGACCATACGCCCGACGCCATTTTCCTGTTAGCGTCGATCGGGGTCCTGATGGCGGCCGATGGCCTGTTTGCGGCCAGTCAGGCCGCCAGCCAGTCCCAGCAAGGCCTGCCGGTTGAGTTTTTGGCCACCTTGTCCCTGCCATGGATATTGAAGAATGCCCTCCTCGCAACTTCCCCGACGACACTCTGGAATCTCCACGTCGGCTCCTACCTGGTGCATGAACTGGCCTTTTTCTTCTTGCTCTGCTATCGGCCCTTTGGGGTCCAGTTCCACGTAGAGACCTCCCTCTTCAGCATTTACTTCGCGAAGCTCGATCGAGGAACCCTCAAGCCAGTCAGGTGGGGAGTTTCCGACGAGCAGCTTGACCAGGTGAAATCCTTCGGAGTCAAGAAATTCGAAGACTTCACCTGGAAGCACATGCTGGACTTCTATTCCTGCGCCGACTGCGGCCGCTGTTCCGATCAGTGTCCGGCCAATGCCGTTGGCAGGCCGCTCTCGCCCAGATTCCTCACCATTAAGGCGAGAGATTACAGTTATCGGCACTATCCTGTTTTCGACCGCCCCATCGAAGGCGAGCCGCTGGTCGGCAGCATCTATTCCGAGGATGAAATCTGGTCCTGCACCACCTGCGGCGCCTGTGAGGCGGAGTGCCCGCTGCTGGTCGAGTATATCGATAAGATCGTCGACTTACGGCGGGGTATGGTCGATGACGGCAAGGTGCCCCAGTCACTCCAAAAGCCGCTGAAGGCCCTGGAGAGCCGCGGCAATCCCTATGGCAAGATGGAAAAAAAGAGGGGCGACTGGGTCAAGAACAAAGAGTTCCAGCAAGCCTGCGAAGTCCCGATCCTGAACGGGAACCACGCTGCCGACACCTTGTATTTCGTCGACAGCATCACTTCCTACGACGACCGGATTCAGTCGATTGGGCGCGCCACAGCCCGGATTCTCCGCCACGCCGGATCGAATTTCGGAATCCTGGGCGCGGCGGAGAAGGATAGCGGCCATGAGGCCCGGCGGTTCGGCGAAGAGTTGCTGTTCATGGCGTTGCGGGACCACAATGTGGAGGCCATCCAGGCATCCGGCGCCCGGCGGATTGTCACTGCGGACCCGCACGCCTATAACGCGCTGAAGCACGACTACCGGGATTTGCCCCCCGTGGAGCATATCAGTCAGTTCATCGCCAGGGAAGTGAGTGCCGGCAACATCCAACTCAATCCGGTGCCGGACGAAAGCAAGGTATACACCTACCACGATCCTTGCTATCTGGGCCGGCACAACCAGCTTTACGACGCTCCCCGGGAGGTGCTGGATCGGGTTCCCGGTTTGAAGCGAGTCGAAATGAGCCGGTGCCGTGACCGGTCGTTCTGTTGCGGCGGCGGCGGCCTGGCGTTGTTCTACGAGCCGAAAGAAGACCAGCGGATGGGTGTAAAGCGGGTCCAAATGGCGGCGGAAGCCGGAGCTAATGTGATCGTGACGGCCTGTCCGTTTTGCATGGTGAATATCGAAGATGCCATCAAGGTCGCGGGCATGGAAGGAACGATGACCGCCATTGACTTGGCGGAACTGGTGGACCAACAGATCAGTAGGACAGACGATCGTTGTTTGTCGTCTGTCAGCCGGCCTTAGCCGGCGGGTGGAAGTTTGAAACTAGGGCTGTGACTCTCGGGTTGTGCCGGTTCTTGGGAACCACTCCCTTACGGTCGCGGCCCGGTTGGGAGAGTGATTGTGGAGATCTTAGTTTGCGCAAGAAGAGTGCCCGACACTTCGGAAAATGAAATTGAGCTCAACAGTGCCGGGAACGATATCGAACGTGACGACCTGGTGTATTCGGTGAACGAACCGGACAACTACGCGGTCGAAGAGGCCTTGCAGATCGTCGATCGAACCGGCGGGAATGTAACGGTTGTCACGGTTGGCGGCGACGAGGACGAGGAGATCCTGCGCCGCGAGATGGCCATGGGCGCTCACCATGGCGTGCTGCTCTCAGACGAGGCCTTCAGCGGCTCGGACGGCAAAGGCATTGCGACGATTCTCAAAGCCTTCGTCGAGAAGGGTCATTACGACCTGATCCTGACCGGGGTGCAGGCTGAGGATGCCGGCGCCCAGGTAGGCGGGATGCTCGCGGCGATGCTGGATTATCCCTTCGCCTCGCTGGTGAACTCCATTGAAGTGCAGGAGGGGACGCTGAAAATCAGCCGCGAAATCGAAGGCGGCAACAAGGAAATGAACGCGATCGATCTCCCGTGCGTGCTCTCCATTCAGACCGGCATAAACGAACCGCGTTACGTCGGCATGCGGGGCATCCGGCAGGTGGCCTCCCGGAACATTCCGGTCTTCGACGCAGCCGGCCTGGGTTTGGACGAAGGCGCAGTAGGAGAAGCTGCCGCGAAAGTGAAACGGGTCGACTACTTCCTGCCCACGCTGGGTAAAGGAGCCGAAATGCTCGAAGGCAGCCGGGGAGAGATCATCGACCGGCTGATCGAGTTGATGAAAGCCAAAGGAGGATTGAACTAATGGCTCGGATCTTTGCCTATATCGTTCACAAAGGCGGTGTCGCCGACGATTCGGCGGTCGAACTGCCGGCCGCGGCAAGAAAGATCGATCCCGCCCAGCCGGCTGTGGCAATTGTCACTGGTTGGGGCATCGGTCTGGACACCGTTTGCGAGGCTCTCCGTGCCTCCTATGGGGAGATCTGGAAGATCGCCAATGAGTCACTCACTTATCCCAATGCCGAGCTCGTCCGGAAGGCTGTGGTGAAGGTGCTGCCGAAGGGCAGTATCCTGTTAGTGCCCCATTCGCACTTCGGAGTGGATCTGTCGCCGGGGCTTTCCATCAAGCTGAATGCCGCGTTTGTCTCGGATGTATTGGACATCGAAGGCGTGGCAGGGACCACTTTGAAACTGGTTCGCCAGGAGTTCGGCGGACAGGTAAGCACTCACGTCCGCTGCGACATTTCGGATGGCGCGGTGATCAACATACGTCCGGGAGCCTTTGTGGGGCAGGTCACCGGTGGCAAGACCACCGGCGCTACAGCGTCCGTGGTCGACAAGTCATCCGAGGCCGGCCCCCTCTCGGCGGGACGCCGTTACCTGGAAACAGTCGTCGCCGAGACAGGTGACGTCGATATCACCAAGCATACGGTGCTGGTCTCCATCGGCCGAGGCATTCAGGAGAAGGAGAACGTGGCCATCGCCCAGGAGTTGGCCGATGCGTTAGGCGGCGCGGTGAGCTGCTCCAGGCCCGTGGTCGACGCCAAGTGGATGGAGAAGTCCCGGCAAGTGGGCTCCTCCGGACAAACCGTCAGGCCCAAGATCTACCTGGCCTGCGGCATCAGTGGCTCGTTCCAGCACTTGGCCGGCATCAAAGGCAACCCCTTCATCGTCGCCATCAACAAGAACGCCAAAGCGCCCATCTTTCGGGTAGCGGATGTCGGAATTGTCGACGACATCCTGGAGTTCTTACCGGAATTGACCGCCAAGGTTCAAGAAGAGAGTTGTGTCGCCGTTAACCAGAGGAGCCGGGAATGATTACCAAGAAGACGCTGAAATTGAGTTTGAAATCGCTCCGGGATTTCGCCAAGAAGCGGTTGCCGGACCAGGAACTCATCGATTTGGATGCCCGCGACGAATGTCCGCTGGAAGTCGTCCGGCATATGTGCAGCCCGGATAAACTGGGCATTCAACTCCTGTTCATCCCCGAAGAGTTCGGCGGTATGGGCGGCGGCGCTTTCGATGTCTACTGCGTCTGCGAGGAGATGGCGCGCATCGATCTGGGCGTTGCCACGGCCGTGCTGGCGACGTTTCTCGGGAGCGACCCGATCACCGTCGGCGCTACGCCGGAGCAGAAGAAGATCTGGCTGACGCGCATTGCGGAAGAGGGATTGTTGTTCGCCTACGGCGCCACGGAACCGGATGCGGGCAGCGATCTGGCGGCCCTGCAAACCACGGCCGAGCGGGTGGTCCAGGACGGGGTCGTGACCGGTTACAAGATCAATGGCGCCAAACAGTGGATCAGCAACGGCGGGATCGCGGGCGCCTACACGGTCTTGGCGAACACACCCGCGGGACCGAGTTGGTTCATCGTGGAACAGGGCGCGCCGGGCTTCACCCACGACGAGCCCGAAAACAAGCACGGCATCCGGCTGAGCAATACGGCAGCCCTGGCGTTTAACAACGTATATGTCGATGCCGATCGGCTCGTGGGCGGTGTGGAAGGCCAGGGATTGAACCAGGCGCAGGCCGTCTTCGGGTACACCCGCCTGATGGTGGCGGCCTTTGGCTTGGGCGGCGGCTGGTCCGCGCTCGATCGCGCGATCCCGTATTCCACCAAGCGTATCCAAGCCGGGTCGCCGCTCTCGGAAAAGCAGGGATACACGCATAAGCTGATCGTGCCACACGTGGCCCGGCTGGAGGCCGCGCGCGCCTTCATCGAAGAAACCGCCGAGCGCATCGACGGCGGTGCCGAAGGAAGCCTGAATACCGAAGGCGCGATCGCGAAGTATATGGCGACGGAGGCCGGCAACCTGGCTGCCGACGCCAGCATCCAGGCGCTCGGTGGCTACGGTTACACCCATGAATACATGGTGGAAAAGATCAGTCGCGACGTCCGCATCACCACGATTTATGAAGGCACCTCCGAGATCATGGAGATGACCATCAGCCGCGACCGCTGGCAGCTTCACCTGAAAACCCGCGGTCAGCACTATCACGAGCAGGCGCGCCAGATGGAAGCCCTCGACGCGCGCCACCGGGGTGTCGGCGCCAACGCGGCGGCGCTGGCTTTCCACGCCCTGGCCGAACTGATGGAAAAGGCCCGTCTCGGCCGCCTGACCCGCTATCAACACATTCTCCTGCGGCTGGGCGAGTGGATCGCTTTCGCGGAGTCTGCCGGCTGTATGGCTCGCCGCGCGGCCCGGATGGCGGAAGGCAAGGCGAACGAAAAAGCCAACGAGCGATTTGACAAATCGGGGTTCGCGGCGCTGAGCCGCATCTTCGCCCGCGAAGCGGCGATGAAGGTGGCCGAAGAAGGTCTGCGTTGGGTAACCGGGGCCGGTGGCGTAAGCGACGCCGAGATGGGCGCCTTCGAAACCGCTCTAGGCTTGCCCGCCGTGCACCGCGTACAAGCGGGCCTGATTGCGGACATGGATTCTGTAGCCGACGTGCTCTACCACCGCACGTCGAAAGGCGCGGGTGTAGCCGCGTAAGGCAGTAGGACAGACGATCGTTTTTGGTCGTCTGTCAGCCGGCGTGAGCCGGCCCGGATTGGCCATTCCCGAGTTGGCAAAGTGACAGGAATCCGGCTAAGAGCCGGACGACAGACGACAAAAAACGATCGTCTGTCCCACAGGGCAGTAGAGCAAGGAGCTTCATCATGGAAGATACGTCTTATCGAGCGATAGCGATCGTAGGGGTGGGCGGCATCCTGCCCGACGCGATGAACGTGGCGGCTTTCTGGGAAAACGTGAAGACCGGCCGCTATAGCATTAGCGAGGTTGCGCCGGACCGTTGGGACCCGGCGCTCTACTACGACTCCGATCACAGTGCGCCGGATAAGACTTACTCCAAGATCGGCGGCTGGGTGCGCGACTACCCGTGGGACCCCATGAAGTGGCGTCTCGCCATCCCGCCCCGCGTCGCCGACGCCATGGATGACGCACAAAAATGGGCCATTTCCTGCACTCGCACGGCGTTAGAGGACTATGGTTACCCCCAGCGTCCGCTGGCCACCGATCGTACGGCCGTGATCCTCGGCAACGCCATGGCCGGCGAGAAACACTATTTCACCGTGTTGCGCATCCTGTTTCCGGAATATGCCCGCGAGTTGGCCGCGACCACCAGCTTCGCCGCCCTGGCGCCCGGGGTACGGCACGCGCTCACCGAAGAGCTGCACCAGCGCATGTCCCATCTCCTCCCCGAGATTACGGAAGACACCATGCCCGGCGAATTGTCGAATTGCATTGCCGGCCGCATCGCGAACATTTACAACTTCCACGGCCCAAATTATGTCGTGGACGCCGCCTGCGCATCGGCCATGGCGGCCATCAGTTCTGCAGTGGAAGCGCTGATCGAGAACGATTTTGACGCGGCCATCACGGGCGGCATCGACCGCAATATGGGCGTGTCCAGCTTCGTCAAGTTCTGCAAGATCGGTGCGCTTTCCGCCACCGGCACGCGTCCTTACGCCGAGGGGGCCGACGGTTTCGTCATGGGCGAAGGCGCGGTGGTCTTTTTGCTCAAGCGCCTGGCGGATGCCGAGCGCAACGGGGACAAGATCTACGCCGTGTTGCGCGGCATGGCCGGGGCGAGCGACGGCAAGGGAAAGGGCATCACAGCCCCTAATCCGGTCGGCCAGAGAATCTGCATCCAGCGCGCCTGGGAGAATGCCGGACTATCGCCCGCTACCGCTACGTTGATGGAAGGCCACGGCACCTCCACCAGCGTGGGCGACGTGGTCGAAGTCGAAAGCATGACGCACGTGCTCGGCAGTTTCCAACTGCCTCTTCATTCGGTGGCTCTGGGCTCGGTGAAATCCAACATTGGGCATCTCAAGGGGGCCTCCGGCGCCGCCGGAATACTGAAAACCGTCCTGGCGCTTCGCGACAAGGTGCTTCCGCCCAGCGTGCATTGCGAGCATCCCAACCCGAATATCGATTTTGCCCACTCCCCGCTCTACGTGAATACCGAGTTGAGACCGTGGACCATGCCGGCGGATGGCGTGCGGCGCGCCGGTGTCAGCGCCTTTGGTTTTGGCGGCACCAACTTTCACGCCGTCATGGAAGAATACATTCCGCATCGGCTGAACGGGAACGGCAATGGCCGGCGGCACGTTACCGTTGGCGATCCCTCGTGGGGCGGACCCCCTGGTCCGCGGCCGACGCCCCCGCCGGCCTCTTCGGACCTTCCTCAGAGTCACGTGCTTGGCCAAAAGCGGGACGAGGGCGTCCCGCGCGGACCAGGGGGTCCGCCCCACGAGGTGGTGTGCAAGGCACCCCTGCGCGGCGCACTGGTGATCGGGACTTCTTCCGAAGCCGCGCTGGCCGAGCGTCTGCGCTCGGTGTACCAGACCGCCCAAGCGGGCGACGCACCGCCCCCGTCCGCACCCGCTGAATCCGACCTGCGGGCCGTCGAACGGCTGACCATCGACTATACCGATGCGGCCGACCTGGCGGACAAATCGGCCAAGGCGCTCAAGGCGCTGGCGGCCAACCAGGCGGCCGTTTGGAAAGCTCTACGCCCGCAAGGCATCTTCCGCGGTCACGGTCCCGCGGCCAAAGTGGCGTTCCTCTATCCCGGCCAAGGCTCGCAGTACGTGAACATGCTCCAGCCGTTCCGCGCCGCCGAACCGATCGTGGCCGAGACTTTCGCCGAAGCCGATCGCGTGATGGCCCCGCTGCTCGGCAAACCGCTCAGCGAGTTTATCTTCGTCGACCAGGCCGACCCCAAGGCCGTCGAGCAGGCCGAAGAGGACCTACGCCAGACCGCCATCACGCAGCCGGCCGTGCTGGCCACCGATCTGGCGCTCACCCGCCTCCTGGCCGCCTACGGCATCCAGCCCGACATGACGATGGGACATAGCCTGGGCGAATACGGAGCGCTAGTCGCGGCCGGCGCTCTTCCCTTCGGCGATGCATTGGAAGCCGTCAGCGCCCGCGGCC